>Ga0209061_1000263_pt1 | contig 158230 bp, 147 predicted proteins | sample Coa_R1_10_FD_187157 | JGI IMG/M metagenome (GOLD analysis project Ga0209061, IMG submission 187157) | Surface soil microbial communities from Centralia Pennsylvania, which are recovering from an underground coalmine fire - Coalmine... | ecosystem: Environmental > Terrestrial > Soil >...
CGACCCCGACCGCAACTACCAGCCGACCGGACGGACACCCGGACCCCCGCCCGGAACACCCCGCAAACGCAGAAACCCCGAACCCTGATCAAGGGTTCGGGTGTCCTCGATGTCCCGAGACAGGACAGTCAGTGTCCGAGGGGGGACTTGAACCCCCATGCCCTTATCGGGCACTAGCACCTCAAGCTAGCGCGTCTGCCTATTCCGCCACCCGGACGAGCACGTGCCAGGACCATGCCTGGCTAGCCGCCTCACGATAGCAAAACTCGTGCCGGTACGGCGATAGTCCGCAAGCGGCACTCAGGTCCGGCGCCGGTAGAGCAGCATCGCCAGCGGGAAGGCCACGGCGACGATCCCGGCCGCCCATGCCAGCGAGTACAGGACGTGCGTCGCGGCCGGCCCGCCCACCATGAGGCCCCGCGCGGCGTCGGCGAGGTGAGTGACCGGGTTCACCTTCACCCAGGCCTGCAGCCAGCCCGGCATCGTCGCGACGCCCGGCATCAGCACGCTGCTGCCGAACACCAGCGGCATGATGAAGATGAACGAGAGCCCCTGCACGGTCTCCGGCCCCGGCGCGAGCAGCCCGATCACCACCGAGACCCAGCAGATGGCCAGGTAGAACGCGTAGGCGAGGGCGTACGCGGCAAGGATCCCGGCAATCGTGCCGTGGAACCGGAAGCTGAGCGCCGACCCGAACCCGGTGAGCACCGCCATCACCACGCAGAACCGCCCGGTGTCGCCGAGCACCGCGCCGGTCAGCGGCGCGGACCGGGGGATCGGCAGCGACCGGAACCGGTCGAACACGCCCTTGCGGATGTCCTCCGCCAGAGCGGTGCCCAGTCCCGTGGATGTGAACATGGCCATCTGCGCGACCAGCCCCGGCAGTAGCTCCTCTAGGTAGAGATGGGTGCTGCCGGCCAGCGCCCCGCCGAACACGTACAGGAACAGCACCAGGAACACCACCGGCATCAGCGTGACGTCCAGCAGCTTCTCCGGCGAGTGGCGTAGCTGTGCCAGGTTCCGCCAGGCCAGGGTCAGCGCGTTCTGCGTGCCGCGCCAGGCGCGCGACATCCGGCGCCTGGCCCTTCGCCCGCCGGCCGGGCGGCCGTGCGCCAGCTCAGCGCCCTGTGCCCGCAGCGTGGTCATGCCGCCTCCCTCGGGTCGGTGTCCGGGCCTTCGGCATGATGGCCGGTCAGGGCCAGGAAGACCTCATCCAGGCTGGGCAGCCGCAGGCCGATCTCGGAGGCGGCCAGGCCCGCCGCCTCCAGCCTGGCGACCAGCTCCGGCAGCACCGCAGGGCCGTCCGCCGGCGCGGTTACCAGCCCGGATCCGGTATCCGGACGGTGCCCGGTGGCGGCAGCCACCGCTGCCGCCACCTCCGCCGTGGTGGCCGGGTCGGCCGGGCGGACCACCAGGGTCTGGCTGCCGGTGCGGGCCTTCAGGTCGGCGGCGGTGCCGGCCGCCACCACCGCTCCCCGGTCCATCACCGCGATCTCGTCGGCAAGCTCGTCGGCCTCGTCCAGGTACTGGGTGGTGAGCAGCACGGTCACCCCGCCGGCCACAAGCTCGCGGATCGCCTCCCACGCCTCGACCCTGGCCCGCGGGTCCAGCCCGGTGGTCGGCTCGTCGAGGAAGATCACCTCAGGCTCCCCGGCCAGGCTCGCCGCCAGGTCCAGCCTCCGGCGCATCCCGCCGGAGTAGGTCTTGACCGCCCTGCGGGCGGCGGCGGCCAGGCCGAACCGCTCCAGCAGCTCGGCGGCCCGGTGCCTGGCGTCCGCGCGCCGCCGCCCGAGCAGACGGCAGATCATCATCAGGTTCTCGGCACCGGTCAGCTCATCGTCCACCGACGCGTACTGCCCGGTGAGCGCGATCACCTCCCGCACCGCCGCCGGCTGGCGCGCCACGTCGTAGCCGCACACTCGCGCCTGCCCGGAGTCCGCCCTGATCAGCGTCGAGAGCACGCGGACCGCGGTGGTCTTTCCCGCGCCATTCGGCCCGAGCAGGGCCAGCACCGTCCCGCGCCGTGCCCCGAAGCTCGCCCCGGCCAGAGCCTGGGTCGCCCCGAATCGCTTGCGCAGGCCCTCGGCCTCTATCACCAGGCTCAACGAATCCTCCCGGCAACGCCTAGCCGCGGCGCACGCACCGGCCGCGGGCACGCAACCATTCTCGGGGGCGGCGCTGACACGCCACCGTCAGCGCGCTGACACCTCTGCCGTGCCGCTGACCCGCGCCGCGGCGGCTAGCCTGCCGGGATGCGGTACCTGGGGCTCGACCTGGCCGGGGGAGAGCGCGGCCGGACCGGCCTCGCGGCGCCGCCCGGCAGGCGGGGCTCAGGCCTCCAGCGCGGTAATTCCGGGCAGGTCGCCGAAACGAGCCTTGGCGTCCTGCGACAGGACGAGCCGGCCGGTCTCGGCGGCATGCGCGGCGATGATCAGGTCGTGCGCGCCCCGCGGCCTGCCTGATCTGCCGACATGGGCGAGCAGCCGCGCGTGGTGCGCCGCCGTGACCGGGGTGTAGTCCAGCACGTCGACGACAGAGGCGATCGTGGCGAGCGCCCGCGCCCGGGCTGCTGCGCGCTCCGGGGTATCGGCCAGCTCGATTCCAGTGCGGTATTCGGCGATGGTGATCGACGCGACGGCCAGCTCGTCATCATCGAGGGCTGACCTGTCGATGGTTCCGCGCTCGTAGGCGATGAGGATGCTGGTGTCCAGGATCAGGCGCCGGCCCATGGATCAGGCACCTCCGAGGTCACCATGGCCAGGGCCGCCGAGATGCTGCTGGCGAAGGCCTCATCGGGCGGCGGACTGCCCTCAAGGGCGGCGCGCAGGTCGGCTCCCGTACGGCGGCGGGCCGGACCGATCTCGGCGACAGGGTGGCTTCCGCGGAGGATGATCACCCTCTCGCCGTGCTCGACCGCGTCCAGCAGGTCGGAGAAGTGCCGGGACGCCTCGGTAGCGGTCATGGTCCTCACAGGGGCAGTGTATCTGAAAATCAGATACACTGCACAGGAGACCGCCAGCGCGCTGACGCCGCTGACGCGCGTCGAGCGCTGGTGACCCGCGCCGGAAGCGCTTCACACCGCTGATTCGCGCCGCGGCGGCTAGCCTGCCGGGATGCGGTACCTGGGGCTCGACCTGGCCTGGGGAGAGCGCGGCCGGACCGGCGTCGCGGCACTGGACGAGGCCGGCCGGCTGATCGCCTCGGCGTCGGTGCGCACCGACGACGAGATCGCTGCCTTCGCGGCCGGGCACGCCCCCGGCCCCTGCACGGCCGCGATCGACGCGCCGCTGATCGTGCCGAACGCCGCCGGGCGCAGGCCGTGCGAGGCGATGACGGCGCGACTGTACGGGCGCTATCACGCCGGGCCCTACCCTGCGAACCGGTCCAGCCGCCTCTTCGACCCCGAGCCGCGAGCGGCCCGGCTGGCCCGGCGGATGGGCTGGGACCCGGACCCCCGCGTTCTTCCAGGAAAGGACACTCGCACGTGCATCGAGGTCTATCCGCATCCGGCCATGGTCGTCCTGTTCGGCCTCGGCCGGGTGATCCCCTACAAGCAGCGGGGCGGGCGCTCCCTCGATGACCTGCGGCGGGCCTACGGCACGCTGCTGCCGCTGATCGAGGCGGCCTGCGGCGAGCGGCTCGGCCTGGAGGCCGCGCCGCGCTGGCAGGCGATCCGCGCGTCCGTGGCCGGCGCGAGCCGGAAGGCGGACCTGCGGGCGGTCGAGGACGAGATCGACGCGATCTTCTGCGGCTACCTGGCCTGGCTGTGGGCCTCCGGCGGGACCGGTAGCTGCCGGGTCCTCGGCGACCTGGCCTCGGGCTACATCGTGATCCCCCGGCCCGCCGCGCTCCCCGGCCAGGCAGTCCCCGGCCCGGCAGTCCCCGGCCAGGCGCTCCCCGGCCAGGCAGCCCCCGGCCAGGCGCTCCCCGGCCAGGCAGCCCCCGGCCCGGCAGTGCCCGGCCCTGCCGGACGGCCGCCTACCGTGCCAGCCGCTCGAAGCGCCGCTCCCATGCCTCGTGCCGGCGCCGGGCGTCGCGCAGGAACGGCGAGGCACTGATCGCCTTCAGCAGCGCGCGGTTGACTGCCGCGGCGGGCCCTCGCAGCGGCCTGATCACGTCGATGAACAGGACGACCCGCGTGTCGTCGGTGTCATTCCACGCCGAGTGCTCATAACCGTCGTCGAAGAACATGGTCTCGCCCTCACGCCAGTGCCCGACCTGGCCGCCCACCCGGATGCCGCAGGCCTCCGGCGGGTCGGGCACCTTCAGGCCGAGATGGCAGCGGATCACCCCGCGGTAGGGCCCGCGGTGCGGCGGGATCCGCTTGCGCGGCGCGAGGATCGAGTAGAACGCCGTGACCAGGCCCGGGATCTGGCCGACCAGGGCCGCGGTCTTCGGGCAGCGGGCGCAGTTGGCCTCCGACCGGTACCCGTAGGCAGTGAAGATGAACGTCTTCCACTTGTCATCGCGGCTGATCGGCGCCACGTCGCGGAGGATGTCCTGGAAGTTCGGCAGGTCCTCGCGGCGGGCCAGCACCTCGTCGAGTTCGGCCCGGATGTCGTGCCAGCCCTCCTCGAGCCGCTGCGCCCAGGGGAAGTCTGCCCGGTCAAGGAACGGCGTGGTGGGAACGGCGGACGAGCGCAGCAGCCACCATTCGAATCCCGACATCAGGACCTGACCGGCGCTGACGGCGGCGTCGCGGGCCCGTTCCGACAATGTCATCGGCCGCTCACCGGCTGTCGTGGTCACCTCTATCCTCCCTTGGAAACCATGACGAATGGCGTGTCCGGCTATCCGGTATTCTGCCGCGCCTTGCGGCTTCAGTAACCGGCGCTGACGCGCTGTAGTCGCCGCCTGCGGCGCGGCGGACCGCGCGGGCTGGCTCGCGGGCCTGACCTTCCCGCTGCATGGCCGGGCGGCGGGCGAGGCTGCCGGGCGGGATGCGACGATGACCGGGTGACCGACACCCCGGCCCCGCGAGGCTCCACCGCGCAGGACGAGGTCGCGCAGCTTTGCAGCGACCTGATCAGGATCGACACCACGAACCTCGGCGACCATTCCGGTCCCGGCGAGCGCGCCGCCGCCGAGCACGTCGCCGCCCTGCTGGCAGGCGCCGGGCTCGATCCGGTCCTGCTGGAATCGCATCCGCAGCGGGCCAGCGTGGTCGCCAGGGTCGCGGGCACCGACCCAGCCCGCCCGGCGCTGCTCATCCACGGGCACCTGGACGTCGTTCCCGCCGACGCCGCCGACTGGCGAGTGCCCCCGTTCTCCGGCGAGGTCCGCGACGGCTGCGTCTGGGGACGCGGCGCGGTCGACATGAAGGACATGGACGCGATGGTCCTGGCCGTCATCCGGGAGCGGATGGCACAGGGCCGCCGGCCGCCACGGGACCTCGTGCTGGCGTTCCTCGCCGACGAGGAGGCCGGCGGGACCTGGGGCGCGCGCTGGCTCGTCGACAACCACCCGGAGCTATTCGAGGGCGTCACCGAGGCCATCGGGGAGGTCGGCGGGTTCAGCGCGACCATCGGCGGGCAGCGGCTGTACCCGGTGCAGACCGCCGAGAAGGGGATGGCCTGGCTGCGGCTGACCGCGCGCGGCACCGCCGGTCACGGCTCGATGCTGCAGCCAGACAACGCGGTCACGGCGCTCGCGGAGACGGTGGCCAGGATCGGGCGGCACGAGTGGCCGGTGCGGCTGACCCCCTCGGCGCGGGCGTTCCTCGAGGCCGCGGCCGCCGCCCTCGGCATGCCCGGCATCAGCCAGAACGAACTCAGCGCCGTGCTCGCCAAGCTCGGGCCGCTGTCACGGATGGTCGGTGCCACGCTCAGCAACACTGCCAACCCCACGATGCTGAGCGCCGGCTACAAGGTCAACGTGATCCCCCAGGCGGCGGCCGCCGAGATCGACGGCCGGTTCCTGCCCGGCTACGAGGAGGAGTTCCTGGCCGAGCTTGACGGGCTGCTCGGCCCGGGCATCACCCGCGAGTTCGTGCACCGCGACGTGGCCCTGGAGACCAGCTTCGACGGGGACCTGGTCGCCGCGATGAGCGGCGCGCTGCTGGCCGAGGATCCGGAGGCGCGGGTGGTGCCCTTCTGCCTGTCGGGCGGAACCGACGCGAAGTCGTTCAGCCGGCTGGGCATCCGCTGCTTCGGGTTCACGCCGCTGCGGCTCCCGGACGACCTCGACTTCTCCGGCATGTTCCACGGCGTGGATGAGCGGGTGCCGGCCGAGGCGCTGTCGTTCGGCGTACGCGTCCTGGACCGGTTCATCGACCGCTGCTGAGCCGCAGCCGCCTGCCCCGGGCCCGCGCCCGCGGGCCAGCGTGACCCAGGTGGGTCACGGTCTCAGTCAGCGCGCCTGGTCCAGAGTGGCGCGCTGGCGGATGATCTGGCGGCGCAGCGTGGCCTTGCCGCTGCCGTCCGCGCTGCGTACCATCCGGGCCAGTTCCCACTGCCCGTACTCGGCGTGATCGGTCAGGATGCGCCTGGCGGCATCCCGGGAGGTCCCCCGTGGCAGGTAGAGCACGAGGTAGGAGTACTCAGCCATCCCCTCCATTGTGCTCGGCCGGCCTGCCGGTTCAATCGGTTCGCCTCAGCCCTCCGGGAACACGCCGAGCGCAATGACGTTGTGCAGTAGTGGCCGGCGGGCATAACGTCGGCCGTTGGTTGATCGCCTGCGGTAACCTCCACGGCGTCCGCAGATGTGAGGGTGAGAGCGTGGCAGCAAGGACCAGATCGCCGGCGAGCGACGGCGCCACGGGCAACGGCAGTGCCGGCCGGCGGCGCCTCGTCATAGTCGAGTCGCCGAACAAGGCGCGGACGATCGCCGGCTACCTCGGCCAGGGCTATGTGGTCGAGTCCAGCGTGGGTCACATCAGGGACATGCCGGACAAGGCAGCCGAGATACCCGCCAGGTACCGCAAGGAGCCGTGGGCCCGGCTCGGGGTCAACATCGACGCCGACTTCGAGCCGCTCTACGTGGTGAACCCGGCCAAGCGCCAGCAGGTCGCGAAGCTGAAGAGCCTGCTCAAGGACGCCGACGAGCTCCTGCTCGCCACCGACGAGGACCGGGAGGGCGAGGCCATCGCCTGGCACCTGCTGGAGGAGCTCAAGCCCCGGGTGCCGGCCCGCCGGATGGTCTTCCACGAGATCACCCCGGAGGCGATCGCCCAGGCCATCGCCAGCCCCCGGGAGGTGGACGAGGGCCTGGTCGAGGCCTACCAGACCCGGCGGGTGCTGGACCGGCTGTACGGGTATGAGGTCTCGCCGGTGCTGTGGAAGAAGGTCATGCCCCAGCTCTCCGCGGGCAGGGTGCAGTCCGTGGCCGTCCGCCTGGTGGTGGAACGCGAGCGGGAGCGGATGGCCTTCCGCGCCGCGCGGTACTGGGACCTGGAGGCGATCTTCGCCAAGGCCGCCGGCGGCACCGGGACCGCCGGTGCGGGCGGGAGCGCGGCGGACGAGGAGGAGCCGGCCTTCCCGGCAACCCTGGTGGCGGTCGACGGCCGCCGGGTGGCACAGGGCCGGGACTTCACCGCGGCCGGCGAGCTTAAGCCGGCCGACGGCCAGCGGGCGGCGCTGCTGCACCTCGACGGCGCGGCGGCGGCCAGGCTGGCCTACCGGCTGTCCGGCACCGGCGAGGAGGCCGGGCGGGCCGCCGGCCTGGCATCGGGCGCGGACTTCGCCGTCACCTCGGTCGAGCGCAAGCCCTACCGCCGGGCGCCGTACGCTCCCTTCCGCACCACGACGCTGCAGCAGGAGGCCTCGCGCAAGCTCGGCTTCTCGGCCAAGTACACGATGCAGGTCGCGCAGCGGCTGTATGAGAACGGCTTCATCACCTACATGCGGACCGACTCGGTCACGCTGTCCCAGACGGCCATCAACGCCGCACGCGCTCAGGCCCGCGAGCTGTACGGTGCGCAGTACGTGCCGGACGAGCCGCGCGTGTACGCGAGCAAGGTCAAGAGCGCCCAGGAGGCGCACGAGGCGATCCGCCCGGCCGGGGACAGGTTCCGGACCCCGGGGCAGGCCGGCCTGTCCGGCGACGACCTCCGGCTCTATGACCTGATCTGGAAGCGGACCGTCGCCTCGCAGATGAAGGACGCCACCGGAGAGTCGGTCTCGGTACGGGTGACCGGCACGGTGCGGGACGCAAACCCCGAGCCGATCACGCTGCAGCCGGTCACCACGGCGGGCCCGGCAGGCGCGGGACCGGCCGCGGAGACGATCCCCGGCCGGGAGGCCGAGTTCGCCGCCTCCGGCAAGGTGATCGGCTTCTACGGGTTCCTCAAGGCGTACGTCGAGGGAGCGGACGACCCGGACGCCGACCGGGACGACCGGGAGCGGCGGCTGCCGCCGCTGGCCGAGGGTGACCCGCTGACGGCGGTGCGCCTCGCGGCGGCCGAGCACGCGACCCGGCCGCCCGCGCGGTACACCGAGGCATCCCTGATCAAGGAACTGGAAGACAGGGGCATCGGCAGGCCATCCACCTACGCCACGATCATCGGCACCATCCTGGACCGCGGTTACGTGTTCAGGAAGGGCACCGCGCTGGTGCCGTCGTTCGTCGCGTTCGCCGTCGTCACCCTGCTGGAGCGGCATTTCGCTCACCTGGTCGACTATGACTTCACCGCGCGGATGGAGGAGGCGCTCGACGAGATCGCCCGCGGCGAGGCGGGCCGGGTGCCGTGGCTGCGCAGGTTCTACTTCGGCACCGACGAGGGGAACGGCCGGCACGAGGAGGGCCTCAAGGAGCTCGTCAGCGACCTGGGCGAGATCGACGCCCGTGAGGTCAGCTCGTTCCCGCTGGCAGGCACCGACATCGTGGTCAGGGTCGGCCGGTACGGCCCCTACCTTGAGCGCGACGGCCAGCGGGTGAACGTGCCCGAGGGCACGGCGCCGGACGAGCTGACTCCCGAGTACGCGACCGAGCTGCTGGAACGATCGACCGGTGACAAGGTCCTCGGCACCGACCCGGAGACCGGCCGGACGATCGTGGCGAAGGCGGGCAGGTACGGTCCGTATGTCACCGAGCTCCTCGGGGAAACATCGCCGACGGGGGCCAAGCCGCGCACCGCGTCGCTGCTGAAGTCGATGGACCTGGACAGCGTGACGCTGGACGACGCGCTGCGGCTGCTGTCCCTGCCCCGCACGCTGGGCGAACTCGACGGCGAGCAGGTCACCGTGCAGAACGGCCGCTACGGCCCTTATGTCAGGAAGGGCAGCGACTCACGCTCGCTTGACAGCGAGGAGCAGATGTTCACGATCACGCTCGACGAGGCGGCAGCCTTGTTCGCGCAGCCGAAGGCGCGCGGCCGCGCCGCCCGGGCCGCCGCGGCGCCGCCGCTGCGCGAGCTGGGCACCGACCCGGCCAGCGGCAGGCCGATCGTGCTGCGCGAGGGCCGCTGGGGGCCGTACGTGACCGACGGCGAGACCAACGCCTCGCTGCGCAAGGGAGACTCGACGGAGTCGATCACGCCGCAGCGCGCGGCCGAGCTGCTCGCCGAGCGGAGGTCGGCCGCGCCGAGGCCGCGGCGCCGGCGCGGGCCAGGCCGCTGAAGTCAGGGTCCGGGACCTTCCGTCTTTCATCCGTTTGATGCGCACTACAGCATCAAACGGATGAAAAGCGGAACCACTCAGGCGCTGGCCTGTTCCCGGCCGGAACCCGCTTGAGGTGGTATCCCGCTACGCTGGCGGCGTGAACCTTAAGTCCCCGTTTGGCGGCGGCCGGTCGGGCGTCAGGGACACACGGGGCGCCTTGTCCTACAGGCCCTTCCGGCGCCTGTGGATCGCGCTGTCGCTGTCCAGCCTCGGGGACTGGCTGAGCCTTTTCGCGCTGGCCGGCGTGGCCGGAACGCTGACCAGGCATGCCGGGCCGATCGCGGTGACCTCTGCGGTCAGCGGGGTGTGGATCTCCTCGCTGCTGCCCGCCCTGGTGCTCGGACCGCTGGCCGGAGCGGTCGCGGACCGGTTCGACCGCCGGATGAACATGATCGTGGGCGATGTCGTTCGCGCCGCGCTGTACCTGTCCATCGCGATCAACCTGTCGGTCGGCGTCGTCTCCAAGCTGAGCTGGATGTACCTGGCCCAGTTCCTGGCCTCCTGCGCGTCGCTGTTCTGGACGCCGGCCAAGGACGCCACAGTGCCCAACCTGGTCCCCGCCGACCAGCTTGAGAGCGCCAACCAGCTCAGCCTGCTCACCGCCTACGGGACCGCCCCGGTGGCCGGGTTCCTGCTGGCGGCGCTGAGCGAGGTCGCCGCGGTTCTCGGCTCGATCTCGCACTATTTCCGGACCAACCCGGTATCCCTGGCGCTGTACTTCAACGTCGCGACGTTCGTGGTCTCGGCGCTCACCGTGGCCGCGCTTGAGCTGCCGCGGCGGGAGACGGACAGCCATGTCTCCGCGCCGTCCGTGCTGAAGGCGATCTGGGACGGGTGGCGGTTCCTCGGCAGCACCCGGGTCGTCCGGGGCATCGTCACCGGCATGGTGGGCGCGTTCGCGGCCGCCGGCGTGGTCGTCGGCGTGGGCCTGTCCTACGTGCAGTTCACGCTGCGCGGCGGGAACGCCGGATGGGGCATCGTGGTCGCTGCGATCTTCATCGGCCTGGCCGGAGGGATGTTTCTCGGCATGCGGGTGCTGCGCGGCTTCTCCCGGCACCGGCTGTTCGGCATGTGCATCGCGTTCGCCGGGATCCCGCTGGCGGTTGCCAGCGTCATCCCGAACTTCCCCCTCGTGGTGCTCATGGTCGTGGTGATCGGCGCGTGCGCCGGGGTCGGCTACGTCACTGGGTACACGATCGTCGGGCTGGAGGTCAACGACGACACCCGCGGTCGCACGTTCGCGTTCCTGCAGTCCGCGGTGCGGGTGATCCTGTTCCTCGTGATCGCGATCTCGCCGGCGCTGGCCGCCGGGTTCGGCGCGCTGGCCAGCGCGCTCGGCGGCGGTCAGGTCGTGCAGATCGGCAGCATCCGGTATGTCGGGATCGGCGACAACCTCGTGCTGCTGCTCGCGGCGGCCGTCGCGATCGTGCTCGGGACGTTGGCCTACCGGCAGATGGACGACCGGAAAGGCGTCCCGCTGCTGGCCGACCTGGCGTCGTCGCTGCGCCGCACGCCGTTCCGGCCCGTGCCTGCCCACCCGAACGGCGCCGAGGCGGGGACCGGGATGACAGCCGCTGCCAGCACGGTGCCGGGGAGCGGCGATCCCGGTCGGCCGCGCGGCCCCCGGGGGCTGCTGCTGGCGCTGGAGGGCGGTGAGGGAGCGGGCAAGTCCACGCAGGCCCGGCTGCTGGCCATCTGGCTCAGGGAGCAGGGTTACGACGTCGTGTCGACCTACGAGCCCGGAGCGACGAAGGTGGGGATGCGGCTGCGCGCGCTGCTGCTGGACACCGCGCACACCGGCCTGTCTGGGCGGGCCGAGGCGCTGATGTACGCGGCCGACCGGGCCGAGCACGTATCGTCAACGATCCGGCCGGCCATCGAGCGCGGCGCGATCGTGGTCACCGACCGCTACGTCGACTCCTCGCTGGCCTACCAGGGCGCCGGCCGGCGCCTGCCGGCCGTCGAGATCCGCCGCCTGAACGAATGGGCGACCGGTGGCCTGACCCCCGCCCTGACCATACTGCTGGACCTGCCGCCAGCCGTCGGACTCGGCCGCCGCGCCAGGTCGGCGGACCGGCTTGAGGCCGAGCCGGCCGAGTTCCATGAGCGGGTCCGGGCAGCCTATCTGGCCCTTGCCGCCGCCGAGCCCGGGCGCTACCTGGTGCTGGACGCGACCCGCCCGGCAGAGGAGATCAGCCGCGAGGTCCAGGCGCGGGTCCGCGGGCTGCTGCCCGACCCTGTCCCGGTGATCGCGGAGGAGACCACCGGGACGTTCCCGGCGGTGCGGGAATGACCAGCCCGGCCGCTCCTGACAGCCCCGGCCTGCCCGCCCCGGCGACAGGGGGCGTCTTCGCCGCCCTGATCGGCCAGGATCCGGTGATCGGCCAGTTGCGCGAGGCTGCCGCGGCGGCGTGGCGCGGCGCCGGGCAGCCAGGTGCCACGGCGGGGATGACGCATGCCTGGCTCTTTACCGGCCCGCCTGGCTCCGGACGGTCGGTGGCGGCCAGGGCCTTCGCCGCCGCGCTGCTCTGCCAGGACCAGGGCTGCGGCACCTGCCCCTGCTGCCGACAGGTTGCCGCCGGAACTCATGCCGACCTCCTGCTGGTGCGGCCCGACGGCCTGTCCTACGGGGTCCGCCAGACCCGCGACCTGGTGGTGCGGGCCGCCGCGGCGCCGGTGGCCGGACGCTGGCGGGTGGTGCTGTTCGAGGACGCCGACCGGGCGACCGAGCAGGCCGCCAACGCGCTGCTGAAGGCGATCGAGGAGCCGGCGCCACGGACGGTCTGGCTGCTCTGCGCTCCGTCGGCGGTCGACCTGCCGACCACGATCAGGTCGCGATGCCGCCTGGTGACCTTGCGCACGCCCGCGACGGACGCGGTGGCGCGGGCGCTGATCCGCGAGGGAGTCCCGGACGACCAGGCGCTGGCCGCCGCGCTGGCTGCCCAGGGCCACATCGGCCGGGCCAGGCGGCTCGCCAGGGAGCCGGAGGCGCGGCGCCGCCGCGCCGAGGTGCTCACCGTCCCGTCCCGGGTTTCCGGCCTTGGCCAGGCCCTCTCGGCGGCGGCGGCGCTGGTCCGGGCGGCGGATGCGGAGGCAGCCGCGGTGACCGGGGAACTCGATGAGCCCGAGCGCGAGGCGCTGCGCCGCGCCTACGGCGAGGGTTCGGAGGGCAAGGGCGTGGCCCGCGCGCTCCGCGGTGCCGCCGGGGCCATGAAGGACCTGGAAGACCGGCAGAAGTCGCGGGCCACCCGGGTGAAGCGGGACTCGCTGGACCTGGCGCTGCTCGATCTCGCTGCCTTCTACCGGGACGTGCTGGCCGTGCAGTTCGGAGCGGAAGTGGAACTGGCGAACCCCGCCCGGCGCGACGAACTGACGCGGCTGGCCGCGCAGTCGCGGCCGGAGACGACAGTCCGCCGGATCGAGGCGATCATGACCTGCCGGGAGCGGCTTGCCGCCAGCGTGGCCCCGCTGCTCGCCGTGGAGGAGCTGACCCTTGCCCTGGCCCGCTGAACTGTCCGCAACCCCCGCGGCGACCCGGCCGTCAGGGGTGGTAAACCATCTCCCGGCGCCGGCCGTCTAGTGACCGGCAGCGCACCTTAGCGCTGCCGGACGGGGCACCGATCACCCCAGCGACAAGGAGACAACGTACCGATGACTGCCACGCTTCGGGTGCTGCTGCTCGCGCCCGAAACCCGACCAAGTGTGATGTCTGACTGTCACTCGCTGATAGAGCAGGAGATCTCCGACAAGTCAGGGGTCTCCGGCACAGCGGTCAAGCTCGCCTACAAGACGGTGACCGGCTTTGCCCCTGGCTACTACCAGCGCACGTTGGACAAGCTGATTCCGCAGCTAGTGGACAGGCTCGAACCGTACTGGGCGGATTTCGCGGCCTCCGGCGGCTCCGAGTTCGGCGACTACCTGGCCAAGCGCGGCACGGAGGTGTCGGAGTCCCTGCTCTCGGTGACCGACGCGATGGCGACAAGGTCGAAGCGGCCCGCGATCGTCAAGGCATACCGCGCGGTCCGCGGCAACGCGGGCAGGCACATCGAGGCGGCCCTGCCGCGAGTCGGCGAGCTGGTGATGAAGTACGCGGGCTGACCGTCAGGCCGGCGGATAACGGGGCGGGGAGACAGCCTCCGTGATCTCCTCGTAACCTGGAGCGGTGGGCATGATGATGGCGGTCAGCTTCGAGCGCAATGGCCGCCTGTACTACCTCGACCCGGGCGAGCACTCGCCTGCGGTCGGCGACAAGGTGCTCGTGCCCACCGACGCCGGGCCGGAGGTCGCCGAGTGCATCTGGGCGCCGCAGTGGGTCGAGGACGAGATCGGCGGGCTGCCGGTGTGCGCCGGCCTGGCCAGCGCCGAGCACCTGGCCCGGGATGAGGCCAACCGGGCCCGCAAGGCCGAGGCACGGGTGGCGGCCCGGCGGCTGGTGCGCGAGCACGGGCTGCCAATGAAGGTCATCGCCGTCGACTTCCTCGATGAGCCGAACGTTTTCACGATCTACTTCAGCGCGCCGCAGCGGGTCGACTTCCGGGCGCTGGTCCGCGACCTGGCCGGCCGGCTGCGGGCACGAGTGGAGCTGCGCCAGGTCGGCCCCCGGGACGAGGCCCGCCTGCAGGGCGGGATCGGCCCGTGCGGGCGTGACCTGTGCTGCGCCACGTTCCTGAAGGACTTCGAGCCGGTGTCCGTTCGGATGGCCAAGGACCAGGACCTGCCGGTGAACCCGCTGCGGATCGCCGGGGCCTGCGGTCGGCTGATGTGCTGCCTGAAGTACGAGCACCCGCTCTACCAGCGATTCCGGCAGGAAGCGCCGCGGCTGGGCGCCCCGGTCGAGACGCCCGACGGCCCCGGCACCGTTGTCGGGCACAACGTGCCGGCCGACCAGGTCGTGGTGAAGCTGACCGCCGACGGCAGGCGCTGCGCGTGCCCGAAGGCAAGCGTGTGCGGATCGCGGCAGGCCTACGAGAGCCGGTACAACCGGGGCCCCGTCGCCGGGCCGGACCGGTAGACTCGGGCAAGCCGCGGGGTTCCTCTCGTTCCCCCGGCGCGCCGCCTTAGCTCAGTCGGCAGAGCGGTTCACTCGTAATGAACAGGTCGTCGGTTCGATTCCGACAGGCGGCTCCCCCTCCATTTGGCCTACTCGAACATGGCAGCCCGCCGTGACGGGCGTGGCTGCCGGTCGCCCGGAGGTGGCGAGGTCATGATGCGGCTAACTCGCATGCGACAGGTTCGTTACGGCCTGCTGCCAGCGCTCCTGGTCGCGGGCGCGGCGGTCGCGTTCTCGGGCATCGTCCCGGCGGACGCGGCGGGCAGCCCAGGCGGCCCGGGCGGCCCGGCAACCGGGCCCGGTAACCCGGCGGGCGGACCAGGCGGCCCGATCACCGGCGCCGCCTCCCAGGGGCCGGTGATCTGCGGAGACGGCTGGGAATGGTCGCCGTCCGTGGAAGGCGTCAGGTACCTCATCCGCAACGACGACTTCGGGGACGGGACGTCCTGCATCCGGGTCTCGCAGACCCGCTCGGCCTTCCGGGTGATCTCCACCCAGGGACGCGGCAACCGGTTCCCCTACGTCGGATACGGATGCGGCTACGACCTGTGCACCCCGCTGAGCGTGCTGCCGCGCCTGTGGGCCTGGGGCGGCGCGGACATCAAGGTCACCTTCGGCACGAAGCGGGGCGCGAGCGGGTCCTGGGATGACGCGCTGGACACCTGGCTCGACCCGTCGAGCGCCCATCAGGGGCAGGCGCATGCCGAGGTGATGATCTGGATAGCCCGCCACGACAACTTCGGATCCGATGCCGGCTACCGCGGCATCTACCGGGTGGACGGGCAGGACTGGTACCTCGTCGAGCACACCACCTGCAATGCCGCCACCGGCAAGTGCTGGCCCCTGGTCATGTTCCGGGCGGTGCACCAGACCTCTTACGTCCGCGGGCTGCACCTGGAGCCGTTCTACGAGATCGCATACAAGCACCACTGGATCGGCCATGCCTGGTGGCTGCTCAGCGTTGACGGCGGGTTCGAGATCGCCAGCGGCGGCCAGGGCCTTGCGGTTACCTGGTTCACGGTCTCCGACCCGTGAGGAGCGCGCGGGGCTGCTTCGCCGCATGCCGATGATTCTTCTGTCAGAGGCCGGTCATAGCGTGGGGACAACGTCCACGTGCGGACGGCCCGGGAGGAGTCGCAATGACCGGAGTGCGGGTGCTGGTGGGTACGCGGAAGGGCGCTTTCGTCCTGACCTCGGACGGCAAGCGAAAAGAGTGGCAGATCAGCCAGCCGCTGTTCGGCGGCTGGGAGATCTACCATGTGGCGGGGTCACCGGCCGACCCCGACCGGCTCTATGCCTCGCAGACGAGCGGCTGGTTCGGCCAGCAGATCCAGCGCTCCGACGACGGGGGCAAGACCTGGCAGCCGGTCGGGCACGACTTCTCCTACCAGGGTGAGACCGGCACCCATCAGTGGTTCGACGGCACGCCGCGACCGTGGGAGTTCAAGCGCGTCTGGCACCTGGAGCCATCGGCCGCCGATCCCGACCTGGTGTACGCGGGAGTCGAGGACGCGGCGCTGTTCCGGTCGGCGGACGGCGGCCAGAGCTGGCGGGAGCTGCCGGGACTGCGCACCCACGGCTCGGGACCGTCGTGGCAGCCCGGCGCGGGCGGCATGTGCCTGCACACGCTGATCCTCGACCCGGCGCATGAGGGGCGGATGTACGCAGCGATCTCGGCAGCCGGAGTGTTCCGCAGCGACGACGAGGGCCAGACCTGGCAGCCGATCAACCACGGCCTCAAGTCGGAGGGCATTCCCGACCCGGACGCGGAGGTCGGCCACTGCGTGCACCGCATCGCCATGCACCCCGATCACCCCGACCGGCTGTTCATGCAGAAGCACTGGGACGTCATGCGCAGCGACGACGCCGGGCGGAACTGGCAGGAGGTGAGCGGGAACCTGCCGACCGACTTCGGGTTCCCGATCGGGATTCACGCGCACGAGCCGGAGACCGTCTACGTCGTGCCGATTACCAGCGACTCGCTGCACTACCCGCCGGACGGGAAGCTCCGGGTGTTCCGCAGCCGCACCGGCGGCAACGAATGGGAGCCGCTCACCAGGGGCCTGCCGCAGCGGGACTGCTACGTGAACGTGCTGCGGGATGCGATGGCCGTGGACTCGCTCGAGGAGTGCGGCCTCTACTTCGGCACCACCGGCGGCCAGGTCTACGCGTCGGCGGACGCGGGCGAGACCTGGCAGGCTATCGCCAGGGACCTGCCGGCCGTGCTGTCGGTGGAGGTGCAGACGCTGCCATGATCAGGGTCGCGCTGCCCGCGCACCTGCGAACGCTTGCCCAGGTCGACGGCGAGGTCGAGATCGCCATCGACGGCCTGGTGACCCAGCGCGCCGTGCTCGACGCGCTGGAGTCCCGCTACCCGGTGCTGCGCGGGGCGATCCGGGACGCCGGCACCGGCCAGCGCAGGGCGTTCGTGCGCTTCTTTGCCTGCGAGCAGGACCTGTCGCATGAGGCGCCGGACGACCCGCTGCCGGAGGAAGTTGCCCAGGGCAAGGAGCCGTATCTCATCGTCGGCGCGATGGCCGGCGGCTAGCCCCGGGCCGGGCAACGGGCGCGCCGCCCCGGCTGGCTGCACTCACACGGCTCCCGCAAGGATCAGGCCGCGCAGGTAGGCGGCCTGGCCCGCGTGCTGCAGGTCGTCGGAGATCACGCTCACCAGGCGGATGCCGAGGGATACCGGCGGGTCCCACCGCTCGTCGACGATCCGGTCCAGGTCGGCGTCGGCCAGCCCGCGGACATACCTGATCGTGTCCGAGCACACCGCGTCGTGATAGCCGGTGAGCAGCTCGGCGGATGTGCCGCGCAGCGCTTCCACCTCCCCCGTGCTGTGCCCGTAGCCGGTCGCCGGGCGGTCGAACGGCAGGCCGAACCGGTCGGCCCAGCCGGCCGACTCCCACGCTTGCGGAACGCCGGCAACGTCAGCGATGTGGTCGTCCTGGACCCTGGTGAGGTGCCACACCAGCCAGGCGATCGAGTTTCCTTCGCCCCCGGGGCGGATCGCTAGCTGGCCGGGAGTCAGATTGTCGGCTGCCTCGTGCACCACCTCGCGGATCCGGCCGAAGGCGTCGGCAAGAAGGTCGGCGACGACCACGGCGATCTCCTCTCTGCGCTGGGCGCCCGGGCACGGCGCTGCGGGAATGGTCAGGCGCCGGCCCGGGACAGCGGCTGCGGACGTTCAGGAAGGCTGGACACTAGCCTGCCCGCGCGGGAGGCTTGTCAAAGCCGGGAACCGCGCAATGGCCGGGCCGCATGCGGCCGGCCCGGGACCGGCAGCCAGCGATGACCGGCACTGCGGGAACGCGGATGGAGGCTTCGTGCCCGTCGCTGCCATTCTCCGCCTCGGCGAGCGGATCCGCGCCGAGCGGGCCAGGCAGGGCCTGAGCCTGCGCGGGCTGGCCCGGGCCGTCGGGCTGTCCCCCAGCCTGATCTCGCAGATCGAGACCGGCCGCTGCCAGCCGTCGGTGAGCACCCTGTATGCGATCACCACGGCGCTCGGGGTGTCGGTCGAGGAGGTGTTCGGCGACGGGGATGCGGTCGCGTGCCCGCGGCCGGGACCGGCACTTGCCCGCCGTACCGGCACGGCCGGCCCCGTAGGCCCCGTAGGCCCCGACGCCCGGCCAGCGCGGCCAGCGGGACTGGAGGCGCGGGGCCCGGTCTTCCGCCACGGAGCGCGGGATGTCCTGGAACTCCAGGGCGGGGTGACCTGGGAACGGCTCGGCCACGTGCCCGGCACCAGCGCCGACTTCCTGCTGGTCACCTACCCGCCGGGGAGTTCCTCCTCGCCGGACGGCCAGCTCATGCGGCATCCCGGGACAGAGTACGGCTACCTGCTCCGCGGCGAGCTGACCGTCACCGTTGCCGCCAGCACGCACCGCATGACGCCCGGCGACGCGGTCAGCTTCCGGTCGGCGACTCCGCATTCTTACCGGAACGATGGCCGGGTGCCCGCCGTCGGGGTCTGGTTCGTCGCCGGGGCCGGCGGCCCTTCCGGGGCGGGTAACACCGGATTATCGTTCAGTATCGCTAAACACTGACTGAGCCCGGGAGCGAGGTGGCAGAGCGTGGCGATTCACACCTACGGCGCGAACGCGGTCGACTGGGAGCAGCGCATCGACACCGGCCGGCTGCGCACGGAGCGCCTGGACCGGCTCCGGGCGCAGCTAGAGAGCTCCGATCTCGGCGCGCTGCTGGCGTTCGATTTTGCCAACATCCGGTACATGACCGCGACGCACATCGGCACCTGGGCGATGGACAAGCTGATCAGGTTCGCGGTGCTGCCCAGGGGCGGTGACCCGGTCGAGTGGGACTTCGGTTCCGCGGCGCGTCATCACCAGCTCTACAACCCGTGGCTGGACGGCCCGGAGCGGGCCCGGGCCGGGATCTCAACGCTCCGCGGCGCATTTCACCCGAACGCGGGGATCGCCGACGACGTGGCCGCCAAGGTCGCCGGGGTGCTGGCCGAGCACGGCCTCGCCGACGCGCCTCTGGGCGTGGACGTTGCCGAGATGCCGGTGCTGGGCGCGCTGCGGCGGGCGGGCCTCGAGTGCGTCGACGGCCAGCAGGTATTCCTGGAGGCGCGGCGGACCAAGACCGCCGACGAGATCGCGCTGCTCGCCCAGGCCTGCTCGATGGTCGACGCGGCGTACACCCAGCTCTATGAGTTCCTCCGGCCCGGGGTGCGCGAGAACGAGTGCGTCGGGCTGGTCTCCAAGGTGCTCTATGACCTCGGCAGCGAGTACGTCGAGGGTGTGAACGCGATCTCCGGCGAGCGGTGCTCGCCGCACCCGCACGTCTACTCCGACCGGCTGATCCGCCCCGGCGACCCGGCGTTCTTCGACATCCTGCACTCCCACCTCGGCTACCGGACCTGCTACTACCGGACGTTCGCGGTCGGCAGCGCCTCGCGCGCGCAGCGCGACGCCTACGTCCGCTGCCGTGAGTACATGGACGCCGCGATCGCCATGGTCAAGCCCGGCGTCACCACGGCCGACATCGTCTCGCTGTGGCCTCGCGCACAGGAGTTCGGGTTCCCAGACGAGATGGCGGCGTTCGCGCTGCAGTACGGGCACGGGGTGGGACTGTCGATCTGGGAGAAGCCGATCTTCTCCCGGCTGGTCTCGCTGGATCATCCCGAGGTGCTGCAGGAGGGCATGGTGTTCGCGCTGGAGACCTACTGGCCCGCCGCAGACGGCTGGTCGGCGGCGCGGATCGAGGAGGAGGTGGTGGTGACCGCCGACGGCTGCGAGGTCATCACCAAGTTCCCGGCCGAGGAGCTTCTGGTGGCCGGGCGCAAGTACTGGACCGCCGGGGGCGCGCTGGACACCCTCCGGGAGAGCCAGTCGCACCTGAACACGGCCGCGGGCCGCGGGGAGACGCTGCCGTCGGCCGGGGACACTGCGGGAGGCGCGCGATGACGGCGACCGGTGAGGCAGGCGTCATGGTCGGCGCCGAGGAACTGCTCGCCATGTTTGAGCAGATGGCGGTGATCCGCCGCACCGAGAAGGCCGCGCACGACCTGTTCCTGGCCGGCCTGGTGAAGGGCACGACCCATCTGGCCGCCGGGCACGAGGCGGTGGCGGTCGGCGCGAGCTGGGCGCTGCGGCCCGACGACTACGTGTTCGCCACCTACCGCGGGCACCACCACGCGATGGCCCGCGGCGCGAGCCCGGCCGAGTGCCTGGCCGAGCTGATGAGCAAGTCCACCGGGCTGTGCAGGGCCAAGGGCGGCTCGATGCACCTGACCAAGGCGTCGGCGGGCATGCTCGGCTCGTACGCGATCGTGGGGGCGCACCTGCCGATGGCCGCGGGCGCGGCCTGGTCGGCCCGGCTGCGCGGCAGCGGACAGGTCGCGGTGGCGTTCTTCGGCGACGGTGCCACGAACATCGGGGCCTTCCACGAGGCGCTGAACCTGGCCTCGGTCTGGGCCCTCCCGGTGCTGTTCATCTGCGAGAACAACCTTTACATGGAGTACACCCCGATCGCGTCGGTGACCGCGGCGGCCAACCCGGCCGCCGACCGGGCGCCGGGCTACCGGATCCCCGCAGAGGTGATCGACGGCAACGACGTGCTGGTGGTGGCCGACGCGGTGGCCCGGGCGGCCGGGCGGGCCCGGGCCGGCCTCGGGCCGACTGTGCTGGAGGCGCAGACTTACCGGCACTTCGGGCACAGCCGGACCGACCCCGCTACCTACCGGCCGGCCGAGGAGGTCGAGCGGTGGCTGCGCCGGGACCCGCTGGAGATCGCCAGCGCCCGGCTGCAGGCGCTCGGGGTGCCGCCGGAGACGATCACAAGCTGCGACGAGCGAGCCGCCGCACTGGTCGCCGGCGCGGTGGCGGAGGCCAGGGCGGCACCGCCGCCGGATCCGGCCGAGGCGCTGACCGACGTGTGGGCGGATGGAGGCTCGGCATGGCGGAACTGACCGCGGCAGACGCGACGGCGGTGACCGCGGAGGCAATCACCTACCGGGAGGCTGTCGCCGAGGGGCTCGCCAGGGAGCTTCGCCGGGATCCCTCGGTGGTGTGCCTCGGCGAGGACATCGGCGCCGCCGGGGGCGTGTTCAAGACCACCGCTGGCCTGCTCGCCGAGTTCGGCCCGGAGCGGATCTGGGACACGCCGATCTCCGAGCAGGCGATCCTCGGCGTCGCGATGGGAGCGGCGATGACCGGCCTGCGCCCGGTCGCCGAGATCATGTTCTCTGACTTCTTCGCCTGCTGCTGGGACTACCTGGCGAACGAGATCCCGAAGATGCGCTACATGACCGGCGGCCAGGTCACGGTCCCCCTGGTGGTGCGGACGGCCAACGGCGGCGGGCTGGGCTTCGGCGCGCAGCACTCACAGGCGGTCGAGAACTGGGCGCTGGCCATCCCCGGCCTGAAGATCGCCGCGCCGTCCACGCCTGCCGACGTGATCGGGATGATGGCGACCGCGGTGCGCAGCGACGACCCGGTGGTGTTCTTCGAGCACAAGGGGCTGTTCGCGAGCAAGGGCGCGACGGCCCCGGACGGTCACGTGGTGCCGGCCGGCCGGGCGGCAACGCCCCGCCAGGGGTCCGACATGACCCTGGTGGCGCTGGCAGCCACGGTGCCGCTGGCGCTCGCCGCCGCCGAGCGGCTGGCCGCCGAGGGCATCTCGGCGGAGGTCATCGACCTGCGCTGGCTGGTGCCGCTGGACGCGGCGGCGGTACTGGAGTCGGTCGGGCGGACCTCGAGGCTGCTGATCGTGGAGGAGAACCCGTACCAGGGCGGCTGGGGCGGAACGGTGGCCTCGATCGTGGCGGACGAGGGATTCGAGTTGCTGGATGCCCCGATCCGCCGGGCTGCGGCCGCCTGCGTGCCGCTGCCCTTCGCCGACGCGCTGGAGCAGCAGGTGATACCGACCGTGGACTCGGTGACCGAGGCCGCGCGCACGCTCGCCGCCTACTAGGAAGGCCGGCCATACGAGCTGCCCGCAGCGGAAGCATCGCCCACTCATGTTGAGGCGCCGGACTGTCTGCTTCATCTAGTGCGCCAGAAAGCGGAAGCACCCCACGGACGACGCCGTGGGGTGCTCCGCTGCGTTTGTGAACGTTCCTAGGTTGTGAGCCCGAAGCTCTGACCTAGGTGCGCAGTTGTGAGCCCGAAGCTCTGACCGCTGCCCCCAGACTACAGCCCGTGGAAACACCAGCTCAACTCGCCCTGTCGATTGAGGCACTGGTTGCTCACTGCAGGTCAAGAGAATTACAACGCTGTAACATAGTACGCCGCTCGTGCGGGGGTGCATGACTGAGCGCGCCCGGGCGAGCCGCCGTCCCTGCCGGACGTCTCTAACAGTGCTGGTGCAGTTCTGTCACACTTTTGTCACAATCACCCGTGCAAAGCGGGCTTACCGCCCAGGCGGGTAGACGCGGCAGGGTTTGCCGTGCTAGCGCGGGTAAGTAGCACTCTGGCGAGAATCGCCGGAAGGAAAGAGCCGTCGGGGGCATGCCGGGACGCAACGGCTCAGCCGGCTCGAATCGGCCTGGCAGATGGGTAGCTGGGGGGCAGCTACCCGCCACAGCTGCCGCGAGAGCGTCACGGCGGGCTCCCTCTGCCTAAGAAGGAGCCGCGGCTATGGGGAAACTCTTCCCTGCGCAGCTAGGAAGATCGGGATTCCGGAGTAAGGTGCTGGCAGTCGGCGCCGGCGCGGCCGCGCTGGCCGTCGTCGCGGCGGGCTGCGGGGGCAGCAGCCCGAGCAGCAGCGCCCCGCCCACGGGCGGAACGCCGATCAAGGGCGGCACGGCCACCTGGGCTGAGCCGCCGTCTGCCACGCCGAACTACATCTTCCCGTTCACCAGCAGCGCCTATATCAGCGTGACCAACGTGAACGAGTTCCAGTACCTGATGTACCGGCCGCTGTACTGGTTCGGCACCGGCGACCAGCCGACGGTCAACACGTCGCTGAGCCTGGCCGACATGCCGACGTTCAGCGGGAACACGGTCACGGTCAAGCTCAAGCACTACATGTGGTCCAACGGGACGCCGGTCACCGCGCAGAACGTCGTGTTCTGGCTGAACATGATGAAGGCGGTCGGCTCTGTCGACTGGGGCGCGGACACCGGGTTCCCGGCCAGCGTCGTCAGCTCGTACAAGGCGGTGAGCCCGGACGAGCTGCAGCTGACGATGAGGAAGGCGTACTCGCACAACTGGTTCCTGTACAACGAGCTGTCCCAGATCACGCCGATGCCAACGGCCTGGGACCGCACGGCATCCGGGCCGAGTCACTGCTCTACCACCGTCAGCGATTGCGCTGCGGTCTACAAGTACCTCGACGCCCAGTCCAAGAACATGTCCGGATACGTCGGATCGCCGATCTGGTCCATTGTCGACGGGCCGTGGAAGCTGTCGTCGTTCAACTCCGACGGCCACGTGACGTTCGTGCCGAACAAGTCCTACTCGGGGCCGGTCAAGCCGCGGCTTGCGGCGTTCAAGGAGGTCCCGTTCACCACCGACACCTCCGAGTACTCCGTGCTGCAGTCGCCGAGCTCGTCCAGCAAGCTGGATGTCGGTTACATCCCGACGCAGGACCTGCCCGCCAAGCCGATCAGCGCGCGGGTCGGCGCCAATGCGCCGTCGGTGGCCGGCAGCTACTCCCTGGACCCGCTGTATGCCTGGGGGATCAACTACTACGTGATGAACTTCCAGTCCACCACCGGTAACGGCCCGATCATCAGGCAGCTGTACTTCCGGCAGGCGATGGCCTACCTGATGGACCAGAAGGCCGTCATCGAGGGCCCGCTGAAGGGCTACGGGACACCCACCGTCGGCCCGGTCGGCAACACGCCGATCACGAAGTTCCTCTCGCCGACGGGCAAGTCGACGACAAGCGCCGGCGACCCGTTCCCGTATAACCCGTCGAAGGCCAAGTCGCTGCTGACCAGCCACGGCTGGCACGTCGTCGCGGGCGGCCAGACCACCTGCGCCGATCCGGCGAAGTGCGGCCCCGGGATCAAGTCGGGTCAGCCGCTGAAGTTCAACTTCCCGTACGCGACCGGCAGCGCGTGGATCAACGCCGAGCTCACCCAGCTGCAGTCGCACGCCGCCCAGGTCGGCATCAGGCTGAACCTGGAGCCCAAGCCGTTCAACCAGGTCACCGCACTGGCGGCGGGCAACTGCGTGGTCGCCAAGATCCCGTGCAACTGGGACATGGCGGACTGGGGCGGCGGCTGGTCGTTCGCGCCGGATTACTACCCGACCGGCGAGACCCTGTTCACCTGCGGGGCGATTGCCAACTCCGGCGGGTTCTGCGACAAGACCAACGACTCCATGATCGCCAAGACGCTGGTCAGCAACAACCTGCAGGACCTGTACAGCTGGCAGGACTACCTGGCACCGAAGCTGCCGGTGGAGTGGCAGCCGAACGCCGTGTACTACCTGACAGAGATCGCAAAGAATCTGCGCGGGGTTACTCCGCAGTCCCCGACGCTGAGCCTGACACCGGAGAACTGGTACTTTGTGAAGTAACGGTGGATTGGCGGGGAGCGCCCGGGCTGGTCCCGGCGCTCCCCGCATCCGCCGCCAGGTGCGCGGGGGGCACTGTTGGTTATCTTCCTGATCCGCAGGGTGATCCAGGCGATCATCGTCATGCTGATCGTGACCGTCTTCACCTTCCTGCTGCTGCGGCTGATCCCGGGGAACGTGGCCGTCGCCATCATGGGCCCGGGCGCCTACCGGGACCCGGCAGCCATCGCGCAGTTCAACCGCCAGTACGGCTTCGATAAGCCGTGGTACGCCCAGTACTGGCTGTGGCTCAGCAACCTGCTGCGGGGCAACCTGGGCTACTCGTGGAAGCAGAACCAGAGCGTGGCGTCGCTGCTGGGCGAGCGGCTGCCGAAGACCGTCATCCTGGTCGGCATCGCGACCCTGGTGGCGCTGATCATCGCGGTTCCGATCGGGATCATCCAGGCGGTCCGCAGGAACAAGGTCGTCGACCACTTCTTCAACGGCTTCTCCACGGTCTTCTACGCGATGCCGTCGTTCCTGCTCGGCATCCTGCTGATCCTGGTCTTCGCGATCAAGATCCCGATCTTCCCGGCCGAGGCGCCCCAGGGGGAGACGATCGGCGTGATCTTCTCGAACTTCAACGCCATGATCTTGCCGATCGCCACCCTGGCGCTGATCTCGATCGCGCTGTTCAGCCGGTATATGCGGTCCTCGGTGCTGGACAACATCACCGAGGACTACGTGCGGACCGCCAAGGCCAAGGGCGCCAGCGAGCGGCGCATCCTGGTCAGGCACATCCTGCGCAACTCGCTGATCCCGATCGCGACGCTGCTCGGGCTGTCCCTGCCGTTCATCCTGTCCGGAGCGCTGATCACCGAGTCCGTCTTCAACTACCCGGGCATGGGCCTGCTGTTCTTCCAGTCAGCGTCGTCCCAGGATTACCCGGTGCTGCTGGGCATCACCGTCGTGGTCGCGGCCGCCACCGTCGTCGGGTCGCTGCTGGCCGACATCACCTATGCGGCTCTCGATCCGCGAGTGAGGTACGTGAGCAGATGACGGCGAACTATCTACCGCCGCACGAGCCGATAGACCCTCTCGACCCCGGTGATGTCGTCCTCACCGACCCGACGGCGGCACCGGATGTCGCGACAGCGGTCGAGTCGGGCATGCTGCCGGCGGGCAAGCCGCGCTCCTCCTTCCGGCGCGGCATGGAGGTGTTCCTGGAGAACAAGCTCGCCGTGGCGGGGATCTGCATCTTCGCGTTCATGCTGCTGTTCTGCTTCGTCGGTCCGCTGGTGTATCACACCAACCAGTCGCTGGTGAACTTCGCGGACCAGACCCTGCCCCCCAGTGCGTCACACCCGCTGGGCACCGATTCCAGCGGCTTCGACGTGCTCGGGCGGCTGATGATCGCCGGGCAGATCTCGCTGGAGGTCGGACTGGCCGCGGCGGCGCTCGCCACCGTGGTGGGCGTGCTGTGGGGTGCCGTCGCCGGGTACTTCGGCGGGGTCCTGGACGCCGCGATGATGCGGGTCGTGGACGCGATGCTGTCCATTCCCACGCTGTTTCTGCTGCTGGTGATCGTGTCGATGGTCACGCCGAGCGAGCTCGTGCTGATCGTGGTGATCGCGCTGACCTCCTGGCTGACCACGGCCCGGCTGGTCCGTGGCGAGGCGCTGTCGCTGCGGGTGCGCGACTACGTGCAGGCGATGAAGGTGATGGGCGGCGGCAGCGCCCGCGCCGTGCTCCGGCACATCGCGCCGAACGCGATCGGCACGATCATGGTGAACGCTACCTTCCAGGTAGCCGACGCGATCGCGTTCATCGTCGCGCTGAGCTACCTGGGCCTGGGGATCCGGCCGCCGCAGCAGGACTGGGGCGGGATGCTGAGTGACGGCATCACGTACGTGTCAGACGGGTACTGGTGGCTCATCATCCCGGCGGGATTCTGCATCGTGCTGGTGATCACCGCGGTGCTGTTCGTCGGCGAGGGACTGCGGGACGCTGTTGAGGTACGGCTCCAGCGCCGGTGACGGGCCGGCCAGCAGCAGGTCAGCCCGGCAGACCTACCATTCACTGCAACGGCCCGCGTCGTGAGGGATCGAGGACTGATGGCACCCCTGCTCGAGGTAGAGGACCTGCACACGGACATCCGGCTGCGGCGCGCGACCGTGCACGCGCTGGATGGCGTCAGCCTGACGGTAGAGCCTGGGGAATGCCTCGGCGTGGTGGGCGAGTCGGGATGCGGCAAGACCATGACCGCTCTGTCGATCATGCAGCTGCTGCCGCCGGGCGGTCACATCACCGGCGGCAAGATCCTGCTCGACGGCCGGGAGATCTCCTCGCTCAGCGACGATGCGATGCGGCACGTGCGGGGCAACGAGATCGGCATGATCTTCCAGGATCCGATGACGTCGCTGAACCCCACGATGACCATCGGCGACCAGATCGCCGAGACCGTCCTGCTGCACCGGGGGGTGGACAAGAAGGCCGGACTCGCCCGCGCGGTGGAGGTCCTCGGCCTGGTCGGAATGCCGCGGCCACAGGAGCGGGTGAGGAGCTATCCGCATCAGCTATCCGGGGGCATGCGGCAGCGGGTGATGATCGCGATGGCGCTGGCCTGCGAGCCTAAGCTGCTGATCGCTGACGAGCCGACCACCGCGCTGGACGTGACGATCCAGAAGCAGATCCTGGAACTGATCGACGACCTGCGCAAGCGGCTGGGCATGGCGGTCATCCTGGTCACACACGACCTCGGGGTGATCGCGGGCCGGGCCGATCGTGCCGTGGTGATGTACGCGGGCAAGGTCGCGGAGACCACCACCACGCTGCGGCTGTTCGCCAACCCCCGGCATCCCTATACCGAGGCACTGTTCGAGGCGCTGCCGGAGAAGGCCGCCGACATGGCAGAGCGGCTCTACAGCATCCCCGGGATGCCGCCCGACCTCACCAGCCCGCCCAAGGCCTGCCGGTTCGCGCCTCGCTGCCGGTACGTGCAGGACCGGTGCCGCGAGGCCGAGCCGGACCTGGAGGAGGGCAGCTTCGGGCATGCGTTCCGGTGCTACTTCCCGGTCGGCTCCCCGGACGACGAGGAGCCGGTCGCCAGGCTGCAGGTGGCCGAGCGGAAGCAGGCCGAGCATGCTGCCCGGGCTGCCCGGGCAGCCGGTAACGGTGCCACCCCGTTGCTGTCTGTCGAGCACCTGGTGAAGAACTTCTCGGTGACCTCGGGGGCGATCTTGCAGCGCAAGGTCGGCGAGGTCAGCGCGGTGGCCGACGTCAGCTTCTCGATCATGCCGGGGCAGACCTTCGGGATGGTGGGCGAGTCCGGCTGCGGCAAGACCACGGTTGGCCGGCTCATCGCCGGGCTGGAGAAGGCCAACCACGGCTCGGTCGTGCTGGACGGCGAGGACCTGGTGAAGATGAGCACCCGGGAGCGGCGCAAGCGCAGCCCCAAAGTGCAGCTGATGTTCCAGGACTCATATGCCTCGATGGACCCGCGGATGCGGGTCGGCCCGATCCTGCGCGAGCCGCTGGCGATCCAGCGCATCGGCTCCCGCCGCGAGCAGCAGCAGAAGATCCAGGCGATGCTCGACGAGGTGGGCCTGCCGAGGGCGGCCGTCGAGCGGTACCCGCACGAGTTCTCCGGCGGGCAGCGGCAGCGGCTCGGGCTGGCCCGTGCGCTGATCCTCAGCCCGAAGCTGCTGGTCGCCGACGAGCCGGTGTCCGCGCTGGACGTGTCGATCCAGGCGCAGAACCTGAACCTGATGCAGGACCTTCAGCGCGACTTCGGCCTGGCCTACCTGTTCATCTCGCATGACCTGTCGGTGGTCCGGTACATGTCGGACACGATCGGGGTCATGTACCTTGGCAAGCTCGTCGAGGTCGGGCCGGCCGATGACGTCTACTACCGGCCGATCCACCCCTACACCAGGGGCCTGATCGACACGATCCCGATAGCCGATCCGCTGCTGGCCCAGGCCAGGGAGGAGAAGGGGGTGGCGGGCGAGCTGCCGTCGGCGATGAACCCGCCGTCCGGCTGCCGGTTCCGCACCCGTTGCCCGTATGCACAGGACATCTGCGCGGAGCGGGAACCGCCGCTGCGGCCGTTCACCGCTGCCGGCCACCAGGCAGCCTGCCACTTCCCGCTGCGCGAGCCGGAGGTCTCGGCCTCATCCGGAGTTGCCGCGGTCTAGGCGCAGGGACCTGCCGGGACTTCCCCTGCCCGGCAGGGCTGCGCAGGGATGCCGGCGCAGGGGTGCTGGCGCAGGGGCCGGGGCGGGGTGCCGGCAGCTCAGCCGGCTGCACAGCCGATGCAGGTCGTCGCGGCCGGGCGGGCCGCGAGACGGCCAGCGGCGATCTCATGGCCGCAGCGCGCGCATATTCCGTAGCTGCCGGCAGCCAGCCTGGCCAGCGCGCCGTCAACCTCGGCCAGCCGGGCGCGGGTCGCCTCGATCAGTGCGGCGACGTGCTGCCGCTCATAGGCCGTCGTCCCATCCGGGTCGTGCTCATCGTCGGCCGCGCCGCCCGCTGCCGCCACGATTCCATCGAAGTCGCTGGTCAGCGCGGCAAGCCTGGCTAGCACCGCAGAGCGCTGCGCGATGAGCCGGCCCCGGATGGCGGCGTCGGCTTCCACACCGGATCCCGTTCAGTGTCGGGGACTGATCCATGTAAGGCTAGTGCAATGCCCGAAACCTTCACGCTCATGGCAGTGCACGCCCATCCCGACGACGAGGCATCCAGCACCGGCGGGGTGCTCGCCCGCTACGGCGCAGAGGGGATCCGCACGGTCGTGGTGACCTGCACCAACGGCGAGTTCGGGGACGCTCCAGGAGGCGTGAAGCCCGGCCAGGCCGGCCACGATGGCCAGGCGGTCTCGGAGATAAGGCTTGCCGAGCTACGGCAGTCCTGCAAGCTCCTCGGGGTCAGCGACCTGGAACTGCTGGGCTATCACGACTCTGGCATGCCGGACTGGGACTACCGGCACCGCCCTGAGGCGTTCTGCAACGTTCCAGGCGAGCAGGTCGCCGCACGGCTGTCCGGGCTGATCGAACGGTACCGGCCGCAGGTCCTGATCACCTATGACGTCAACGGCGGGTATCAGCACCCCGACCACCTGCACGCCGCCCGGTCCGCGACGGCAGCCGCACGCGCCACCGGGATTCCCGCGAAGGTGTACCTGACCGCCATGCGCGGCAGCGACTGGCGCAGGCTGTGGGAGGAACTGGCCAGGCAGGGCGTCGAACTGCCCGGCCCGCGCGACAGCGACCCGGAGCTTGAGCGGCAGATGGCCGAGGCAGAGCAGCGGATCACGACGAGCGTGGACATCTCGGGAGTCCTGGACCGCAAGCGCGACGCGCTGATGGCCCATGCCAGCCAGATCCGCGAGTCATGGTTCAGCAAGATCCCGGAGGACCTCGCGCGGCAGGTGTTCTCCCGCGAGCACTTCATCCGCGAGCGGGATACCACGGGTGCTCCGCTGCCGGAGAACGACCTGTTCGCTGGCCTGCGCTGACGAGCCCGACCCGCGCTGCCCGCGCTGCCCGCGCTGCCCGCGCTGACCCGGACTGACCCGGACAGAGGTGCGTGACGTGGCTGAGGTGCCCGGCCGGCCGGCCAGATACGGGCGGCCGATCCACGCCAGCCTCGCCCGCCGCGCGCCGATTCCTGGGACGATACCGGCGTGATCAGCCTGCTGCTGCGAGCGCTGCGAGTGAATCGCCGGCGGCACATAGCGATCCTGCTCGCCGCGGTCGCCGCGGTCATCGTGGCAGGGGGCGCGCTCTTCGCCGGCACACAGGGCATTCCCTTCACCACGGGGCTGTACTGGGCCATTACGACCGCGACCACCGTAGGCTACGGTGACGTCACACCACACAACGCCAGCGGGCGGGTGGTGGCGTCGCTTGTCATGCTGACGGCGATCCCGATGCTGGCAGCCGCGTTCGCGCTGGTCACCGGCTCCACCGCGGCGGCGGGAGTACGGAGGATCTTGTCGATGGCTACCCGGTTCCCCGAGGGGGACTATCGTCTCGTGGTCGGGATGCACCCGGCGGTCCCCGCGATCCTGGACGAACTGGTGGCTGCCGGTAACTCCGTTGTCCTGGTGGCCGACGTCGACCCGGCTGGCGTGCGTGACGAGATCCACGTCGTTCGCGGGGATCCGACCCAGCCGCGTGCCATCGCGGCAGCACGCCCGGCCGGTGCTCAGCAGGCGTTGATAACCGGCGCATCTGACGGCGACGTCCTTGTCAGCGCGGTCCTGCTGCGCGGTGCAGCCCCCGGCTTGCCGGTGGTTGCCCTCGTCCGCTCGCCGGCGGTGCGGGACGCGCTGCATGCGCTGGGCATCCGGATGGCACTGTCGGGTGACGAGCTGATCGCTCATACGCTCGCCAAGAGCCTGGAGACGCCGCACGCCGGAGACTTCGTTGCGCAGCTAGTCGATTCGCAGCAGCACCGGCTCGTGGAGGTTGAGGTCGGCGGCGCGGCCGCCGGCAAGCGCCTGAGCGCCCTGCGCGCTGAGCGGACGAGCCTGGTGCTCGGCCTCGTTCACGAGGGCGCGCTCAGCCTCGGCATCGGCGCAGACCCGGTCGTGGCCTCCGGCGACCGGCTGCTGATTGCCGAGCCGGCTCAGGCAGGCAGGCACGCCGCCCGGGGGCCATGGGGCAGCACGGGCCGGTGACCAGATACCTGACCACAGCGGCGGGCACCGAGGCGGCCGCTGACCGTGCGGACGTCGAGAAGCTGCTGAAGGGCGGCAGGCTGCTGTGGCTTGACCTGGTCCAGCCCCAGCAAGACGACGCCGGCCTGCTCAGGGACGTGTTCGGCGTCCACCCGCTGGCCGTGGAGCATGCCATGAACTTCGGCCAGCGGCCGCGGATCGAGACCTATGACGACGTGACCTACCTCGCCGCGTACGGGGCAACAGGATTCGGCAAGGACCTCGTCGAGGTTCATGTGCTGTATGCCGAGCAGTTCATGATCACTATCCGCCGCGACGGCTGCCCGGCCATTGACGAGATCCGGGAGCAGTTGCGGAGCCATCTCAGCCGGCCGCGGCGGATGCAGGGACCACCCCGGCTGATCTTGCTGCACCACATCCTGGACGGCCTGATCGACGGCTTCTTCCCGGCGCTCTCGGAGTTCGATGACCGCATCGACGACCTGCAGCAGCGGATCTTCAGCCAGCCGAGCAACGATGAGTTGTCTGAGCTGTTCGCGATGCAGCGCTGGCTGGTCGGGGTGCGCAAGCTGGTGGCGCCGCAGCGCGACATGATGGCGGCGGTAGCGGCCGGCGTGATAAGCCTTCCGGCGATGACCGCCCGTGCCGAGCCCTACCTGCGAGACCTCTACGATCACCTGATCCGGGTTGGGGACCTGCTCGACAGCTACCGGGACCTGCTCAGCAATGCCATGGACGTCTACCTGTCCACGGTGTCCAACCGGCTCAACCAGGTGATGAAGCAGCTCACGATCATCGCCACGGTGTTCCTGCCGCTATCCTTCCTGACCGGCTTCTTCGGCCAGAACTTCTCCTGGCTCGTGCGGCACCTGCAGGGCATCCCGGCGTTCCTGATCCTTGGCATCGGCACCGAGATCGCGGCGGTCGCCGCCCTGTTCATCGTGTTCAGGCGTCGCGGCTGGCTCTGATCTCGCCGGCTCTCTCCTGCACGAGGGCCTCCGGTGCCCCGGCACCGTCCCGCCCGCGCCGCCCCATCCAGCGGATGAGCACCGCGATGCCGAGCGCGCCCGCTGGGGGCAGCGTTATCACGGCAGGCAGCTGATAGCGCCATGAGTACTCGAACAGGTCAGAAACCAGCAAGATCGCGACCGCGCTGGTGAAGAACAGCAGGCAGGCGCTGGCCAGCAGCCGCTCTGCGTCCGCCTTCCGGCGCCGGAACCAGGCCAGCGAGCCGGCCAGGCCGGCGATCACCGCGACGACGAGCGCCGGGCCGGGGGTATAGCCGCCGTGCAGCTGGTAAGCGCGCAGCGCGACGGCAAGCGGCCGGATGACGCGGGCGTTCCCGCCAAGCCCGGGGCCGACGGGAGTGGGCACGACCGGGCCGCCGACGAGCCTGGGGTGAACGTAGGCGATGATCGTTCCGCCTGAGGTCAGGCTCGTGTAGGTCGGGTACACCGGATAATCGCTCTGGAACTGCCACCTGGAGATCGGCGTATCGCCCGGCGCGGTGACCCTGTCCACCGCGAACAGCTTCATGGCGTCGCCGAGGATCGCCCTGGCGACCCGCAGCGGCTGCTGCCTTAGCACGGCGTTGTCGAACTCGGAGACCGCCTTGCCGTCGCGCAGGCTGGGCGGGGGCTGGTACTGCCGGATCGGGGACCCCGGCTCGTGATCCAGCCAGTCCGCGCCCTTCGCCTGCTGGGCGGGGGTGGGGCAGAGCGGCCGGATGGCCGCGGGCAGCGACAGCGTCGCGCAGTCGGCGGCATCGGCCAGCCGGCCGTAGGTCGAGTTGGCCCCGCTGTGCGAGAGCTGGAAGTGGCCGGTGATCACGTCGGCCACCGACATGTAGGCGACGATCGGGACGGCAAACGCCAGGCACAGCGCAGCGCACCGGCCGGCGAGCCGCAGCCAGCCGCCGTCCCGGGCGACGGCCACGAGGTAGATCAGCGCCGGCACCACCATCGCCTCGCCGACCTGCCGCATCGTGGCGGATGCGCCGAGCATCAGGCCTGCCGCGACGATCGCCGCGAGCCCGGGTCGCAGGCGCCAGGCGAGCACCGCGATGCCTGCCACGATCAGCGCCTCGAACCAGACGTCGGGCATGATCATCTGCTCCATCTGCAGCTGGTAGGCATCGAGCAGAACAGGAGCCGCGCCCAGGGCGGCGAGCCAGCGCGGCACACCGCGGCGGGCCAGCAGCAGGTAGATGACGATGCCCATGGCCAGGCCGAGCAGATGCTGGACGGCGACGACCAGGTCGAGATTGCCGATGAAGACGATGGCGTCAAGCGGGATCTTGTAACCGACGGGATCCGACCCCGGCCACGAGTTGTAGAGGTACTTCAGGCTGTCGATGTAGATCAGGGCCGGCCGGTACGCCAGCGCCGCCATGACCCGGAGCACAAGCCCGGCCAGCGCCAGCAGTCCGATGAGCCAGTGCCGCCGCAGGACGCTGAGTGCACTCTCGCGCCGGCCGGGTCCGGATCCCTGCGCGATGCCGGTCCCGCTGCCGGGCGCACCCGCGGCGCTGCCGCTCCGCCGCGCCGCTACCTTCAGCATCTTCATCGTCGTCCAGGATGGTGGTGATCGAACGTGCCGGGCGGCAGTGCTCGATGACAGGACCCGCACCCCACGGGTGATCACGTCATGCAGAGAGGCCGCAGGCCCCTAGACCGCCGGCCCGAGCCTACCGGACAGCCCCCGCTGCCACGACGTAAGCCTAGCCAGGGACTTCTCCAGGACAGCGGCATTCGCCTCGATCCCGCCGGCCGCGGGGCAGCGCAGACTGTCGGCAGCGGGGCCTAGCGTCTGCTCATGACGCCGAGCCTGCAGCGGCTGTCAGGGACCGGCGGCGGCGGCGACGGGGTCGCCTGGGCACGCCTGGCCGCGATCGTCTCCCGTCATTCCGCGGAACTCAGCGCGCCACCGCCGGATGCGCGCGGCCTGTGCTGGTCCTGCCGCGGCCCCGTCCGCCAGGGCCACGCGCGGTGCTTCCAGTGCGAGTACCACGAGGCCGTTCTTCCGGGCCTGCTGCCGGACATCGTCGTGCCCATAGCGTATGCCCCGAAAGGGAGCGTTCTTGCGCGAAGCCTGTGGATGTACAAGTCCGGTGCTGTCGCTGGCCAGTCCGGTCGCCGGGGCCCGCCCGGAGCGCCGGCCGCGGACCGGGCCCGCGTCCTGCTGGGGGCACTGCTGGTGACGTTCCTGCGCAGGCACTTGCGCTGCGTGATCCGCGCTGCGGGGGGCGGCCGCCCGTCGCACGTCGCGGTGGTGCCGAGCGGGCGAAGCCGCCCTGGCTGCCATCCGCTGCTGGCCATGGCTGGTTCCCTGGTCCGGCTGCCGCAGGCTGAGCTGAGCCTGAACGATCGCGATGGCACGGGTGCCCGCCTGGTGAGCGTGGAACGGTACCGCGCGGGCCGCCTGGCCGGCGCGGACGTGCTGCTGCTCGACGACACCTGGACCACCGGCGCAAGCTGCTGCAGCGCCGCTGCCGCGCTAAAGGCGGCGGGCGCACGCTCGGTGGCCGTGGTCGTCATCGGCCGTCACATCGGCCCCGTCGTGCCGGGCCAGCCCCGAGCCGGCCGCGCCCTGGCAGCGGTCCCGGACGGCGGCGCAACCGGTGACGGGCCATTCTCACCACGGGCCATGCCCTTCCGGGCCGGGATCTGCGCCGCGCATCAAACCTGGTGATGCGCCAGGCGCGGCGACCGCCGATGCAGTCGCACCGTCCCGCGCCAGAGGCCCTAACCTGACCGTATGGCGATGAAGACCGCCCGGCAGCCTGCCGGTCCCGCACGCCGGGCGCGGCGGAAGCCGGAAACCAGGCTGGCCCGGGTCCGGCGTGCCCGCCAGATGGCACGGATCCTTGCCGAAACCTACCCCGATGCGCATTGTGAGCTGGATTTCGCCACCCCGTTCCAGCTTCTGGTGGCGACCGTGCTGTCCGCGCAGACCACAGATGTCCGGGTGAACCTCACCACGCCGGAGCTCTTCGCCAAGTACCCGGCCCCCGATGACCTGGCGGCCGCCAATCCCGAGGACGTGGAGCAGATCCTGAAGCCAACCGGGTTCTTCCGCGCCAAGACGAAGTCGGTGATCGCGCTGTCGGCCGCGCTGTGCGATCGGTTCGGCGGCGAGGTGCCGGGCACGATGGCGGACCTGGTCACGCTGCCCGGGGTCGGCCGCAAGACCGCGAACGTCGTGCTCGGGAACGCGTTCGGGGTCCCGGGACTGACGGTGGACACCCACTTCAGCAGGCTCTCCCGCCGGTTCGGGTGGACCGCGCAAACCGACCCGGACAAGATCGAGAAGGAGGTCGGGGAGCTCATCCCGCGCGCCCAGTGGACCTTCCTGTCCCACTGCCTGATCTGGCACGGGCGCCGGGTCTGTCATGCGCGCAGGCCAGCCTGCGGGGCGTGCTCGGTGGCACGGCTCTGCCCCTCGTTCGGCGAGGGTCCGGTCGACGAGGCGACCGCCCGCAAGCTGGTCAGAACGCCGGCTGGCGGACTGCCGGCGTGACGGGCGCTCCCGGCGTGCCGGGGCCGGGTGACACCGCGCTCCCGATGCCGGGCATCGCCGCCGCGGTCCCGGGGTGGCTGGCTGAGCTGGCCGCGGCGGCGTCCCGGGCGGGCGTGCCCGCCGCCATGCGGCCGCCGCCGCGCGGAGGCCGGGCCGCGGCGGTGCTGATCCTCTTCGGTGACGGGCCCGGAGGGCCGGACGTCCTGCTGGTCCAGCGGAGCCCGTGGCTGCGCAGGCACGCGGGACAGCCGGCCTTCCCGGGCGGGGCCGTGGACGACACCGACGCAGGGCCGGTGGCAGCGGCCCTGCGCGAGGCTGCCGAGGAAGCGCGGGTCGACCCGGCCGGCGTGGAGGTGGTCGGCGTCCTGCCGGACGTTTTCATCTCGCGGAGCGGCTTCCTGGTCACGCCGGTGCTGGCCTGGTGGCGGAAACCTGCCCCGGTGGGTCCGGGCGATCCTGCCGAGGTCACCGCCGTTGCCCGGGTTCCGCTGGCCGAGCTAGCTGACCCGGCGAACCGGCTGACCGTACGCTACCCGCCCGGGCGCCGCGGTACCGCCGGCGCATCAGGCCCGGCGTTCCGGGTCCGTTCCATGCTGATCTGGGGGTTCACCGCAGTGCTGCTGGACCGCCTGCTGGCGGCCGGCGGCTGGGAGGTTCCCTGGGACAGCGGCCGGGCCGAGGAGCTTCCGCTGGACGTGCTGCTGGCCAGCCGCGGCGACGACGCCGCCGGGCAGGGATAGCATGGGCCATGGGCGGGCGGGCTATACCGTAGGCACGTGCCAGGCGACCTGCTGGACCTGATCCTCGTAGTGCTGATCGCCGCCTTCGCCGTCTCCGGCTACCGCCAGGGCTTCATCGTCGGCCTGGTGAGCTTCGCCGGGTTCCTCGGCGGCGGCGCGATCGGCGCCGTCTTCGCGCCGCGAATCGCACGGGCCATCGCCGGGACACAGGCCTGGCAGGCCGTGGTGGCGATCGTGGTGGTGTTCCTCGCCGCCATGATCGGCCAGCTGCTCGCCTCCGGGCTGGGCGTCGCGCTGCGGTCGCAGCTCACCTGGCGGCCGGCGGCGCTGCTGGACTCGCTCGGCGGCGCGGTGCTGAGCGTCATCTCGGTGCTGCTGATCGCGTGGCTCATCGGCTCGGCGGTGGCATATGCCCCGTTCGCGTTCGTGGCACGGCAGGTGAACGATTCCGTCGTGCTGCGCAGCGTGGACCGGCTGATGCCGTCCGCCGCCAACACGATGTTCGCGGACTTCCGTAACCTGCTGGAGAGCGGGCCGTATCCGCAGGTCTTCGGTGCCCTCGGGGCGGAGAGCGCCCTGGGCGTCCAGCCGCCCGACCCCGCGGTGGTGACGCGGCACCTGCTCGCGCGGGCCCGCCACAGCGTGGTGAAGATCGAGGGAGTAGCGCCTTCCTGCAGCCGCCGCATCGAGGGCTCGGGATTCGTGTACGCGTCACAGCACGTGCTGACCAACGCGCATGTCGTCGCCGGCGTTACCCGCGGGCCCGTGGTGATCACCAGCCGCGGCCGGGAACTGGCCTCCCGGGTGGTCCTCTATGACCCGCAGCGCGATATCGCAGTGCTGGACGTACCGGGGCTGAGGGCTCCCCCGCTCCGCTTCGGCGGCCCGGCAGCGACCGGCTCCAGCGCCGCGGTGGCGGGCTACCCGCTGAACTCCCCGCTGTCGGTGCTGCCGGCCCGGGTCGGCGCGACAGAGGACGCGGTGAGTCCCAACATCTACCACTCTGCCCAGGTGACCCGGCAGATCTACGCGGTCCGGGCGCTCGTCCGGCCCGGGAACTCCGGCGGCCCGCTGCTCACCCCCAGCGGCCGGGTCTACGGCGTCGTGTTCGCGGCGGCGCTGTCGGTTCCGGACACCGGCTACGCGCTGACGGCGGCCGAGGTAGCAGGTGACGCGCGGGCGGGGGCAGCCAGCACGGCCCCGGTCTCGACCGGTGCCTGCGACTGAGCCGGCAGAGGCCTCATCGCCGCCAGGCCGCCGAGGAGCCGGATCTCCGGTCCGCGCGCCGGCTAGCAGCTGGTTGGCCGGGACTCCGGTCCGCTAGGCCGCCGGGGAGCCGGGTCTCCGGTCCGTGCCGGCTAGCCGCTGATGAGCCGGATCTCCGGTCCGTCGCCGGCCGCCGCCGTGCCGCCGCGCTCGATCGTCCCGGCAAGGGCCAGGCTCGCGGCAGCCACCCCGGCGGCGTCCACCCCATGCGGTGCCCCGGCAGCGTAGGCGGCGACTCGCGCCGCTCCCCGGCGCAGCAGCGCGACCGCGCCCCGCGCGTTCCCCCGCTGGGCATGCGTCAGGCCGACTGCCACCTGGGCGAGCCCGCGCCAGAGTTCGCGCTCGGCTTCCGGTGCCGCGTGCCAGGACGCCTCCAGCACCTCATGGGCGCGGAACGGCTGGCCGCCCTCGATGAGCCGCTGGGCCAGGCGGAGCGCCTGATCAGGGGGACGGGCGTGCTCGTCCAGCTGCGGGCTGCCTGCCGCGCCCCGCGGCAGCGGCCTGCCCATGTGATCTCGCGGCCGGGCGTTCCGCGGGCGGCCGGCCGCGTCCCTGTCCCGGTCAGGAAGCGCCGTTGTCACCGTTCTGGCTCCGGGTCAGCCAGCCAGGCGGCTAGCTCGGTATTGAACCGTGCGGGCATCTCCTCATGCGGGAAGTGGCCGGCCCCGTCGATCAGGCGCCAGCGGTAGGGGGCCTCAACGTACTGGCCGGAACCGCGCGCGGCGGCCGGAAGCACGCAGCCGTCCAGCGACCCGTGCAGGTGCAGCGTCGGTGCCTGGATCGGAGCCCGCATCGCCCGGGCGTAGCGCAGGCCGTCCGGGCGCAGCCGGGAGCGGATGAACCAGCGGTGATACTCCAGCGCGGAATGAGCCACCGAGGGCAGGCACATGGCGGCGCGGTAGGTGCTCTCGGTGTCAGGGTCAGGCCAGCCAGGCCCCGACCAGGCGGAGAGCATCCGGCCGACGCGCTGCGCGCCGTTCGTCAGCAGCCGGCGCTCCGGGAGCAGCGGAAGCTGGAAGCCCAGGGCGTACCGGCTCCGCTTGCCCTGGCCGAACGGGTCGGCCAGGATGGCGGAGCGCAGCCTCAGCGGATGGGGGACCGAGACGACAGCCAGCCGCCTGACCACCTTCGGGAAGTAGGCAGCCATGGTCCAGGCGATAAGCCCGCCCCAGTCATGGCCCACCACGACGGCGTTGGCCTCGCCGAGAGAACGGATCAGCCCGGCCGCGTCCGAGGCGGCGGTCACCAGGTCGTAGCCGCGCGGCGGCTTATCGCTGCCGCCGTAACCGCGCAGGTCGATGGCGACCGCTCGGTAGCCGCCCTGCCGCAGTGCGGTCAGCTGGCTGCGCCAGGTCCACCAGAACTCGGGGAAGCCGTGGAGCAGCAGGACCAGCGGGCCGTCACCGGTTTCCGCGACGTGGAAGCGGGTCCCGTTGGCGCTGACCGAGCGGTGCGACCACGGTCCATCGAGGTAGACCGAGGCGTCACCGCGCGCGAGCACGCCTCACTCCGAACCTCGCGTCGATGCGCTGTCCTCATGCCGCAGCAGCGAGATGTCGTCCTGCACCGTCCGCCGGGTCTTGCGCAGCCCGCTGATGCCGCGCACCTTGAGGAAGCCGATGAGCACGGCGAGGCCCGCGATCAGGACGCACGCTCCGGCCACGATGAGGAACGCGGCCCACTCCCAGATGCCCAGGGTTACCAGACCGAACGCGAGCGCGAAGCAAAGCAGCACGAGTACCAGGCAGCCGACGAAGGCAGCGAGGCCGCCGAGGACCCCGGCGATGCCCAGGCGCTTGACATCCGCCTTCAGCTCCAGCTTGGCAAGGTCGAGCTCGCACCTGATCAGCTGTGACAGGTCCTTGATGGCACCCGACACCAGCGTCCCCAGCGACTCATCTCGTCCGCCGCCCGCCAGGTCGGCCTGCCCGCCGTGGCCACCGAGACCTGCGGTGCTCCCAGGGCCCGCGGTGCCACCGGGATCGGCGGAGCCAGCGGAATGCCGGACTGTGGGCTCGGCCATCCCTGCTCTCCCCTCTCGTGCACTCGCGACAAGTCTGTCGCATGGTCGCATGCGATGTTCGCACCGCGTCCGATTAGGAGGTATTACCCGCGGAAGAACGGAATGATCGCCGCCCGGCGCCCCGCAGGGAGGCCGGACCCGGCGAGCCGCCGGACCCGGCAGGGCGGCCGGACCCGGCAGGGCGGCCGGACCCGGCAGGGAGGCCGGACCCGCCAGGGAGGCCGGACCCGCCAGGGAGGCCGGACCCGGCGAGCCGGGGACCTGGCAGGGCGGCTCGCACGGCCGGGCGAACCGGCCGCAGACACACGCGAACGGCGCCCCTGGCCGGGGCGCCGCCGCCTGCCACGTCAGGCCCGGGTTACCAAGCGTGCACCTTCACTGCCGGACAGGCGCCTGCCTGTCGCGCCGCCTCGCGGCGATCCAGGCCTTCCTGCCGCCTGCCTCGGCACGCCTCCCGCGGCTGGTCGCGCGTGGGTGCCCGGCTGCCGTGTCCGGACGCTGCGTCCGTCAACACCTTTGTACGACGGATCCCTGGCCTTGGGAAGGGCTGGGCGTGACCAATTCGTGATCTCGATTGAATCCCGGATCGCATGCCCTGACCAGGAGTAATTCAGCGGTCACGGACGGCGTGACAACCGGGCTCGGCCCCGCGAGGCGGGCGGAGCGGGCGGAGCGGGCGGCGGGGACGTGGCCGGCGTGCCGGGCTTGCCGGGTTGCGGGGACGTGGCCGCCTGCGGGGACGTGGCCGGCGTGAAGCCTGGCTGGGCGGGCGGGGTGGCCGGGACTGCCGAGGCGAGCGGCCCGAATGCGAGCACTGGCCAGCGCCGCCGGCGGGCGATCTTCCGGAGCGCTCTGTCCGGGTTGACCGCCCGCGGGTGGCCTACCACCTCCAGCAGCGGGAGGTCGGTGACGGAGTCGCTGTAGGCGTAGCAGTCCTCGAGCCGGTAACCGCGCTCGGCCGCCAGCTCGCGGACCCGGGCAGCCTTCGCCTCGCCATAGGCCCAGAACTCCACGTGACCGGTGTACCGGCCGTCGGCAACCTGCATGCGGCTGGCGATGACGTCGGTGGCTCCGAGCAGTTCGCCGATGGGCTCGACCATCTCCCGGCCGGACGTGCTCACGATCACGACATCCTGCCCGGCCGCCCGGTGCTCGGCCATCAGCCGCTGTGCGTCGGCGTAGACGTAGGGCAGGATCACATCGGCCAGATGCCGCGTCACGATCTCGCTGACCTGGTCGGCCGGCCAGCCGCGGCAGATCTCGCTCACCTGGCCGCGGATCCGCTCCATCCGGTGGTGTCCCGCGCCGCTGAGCCGGAACAGCAGTTGCGCGCAGGCGCTTCGCACTGCGTCCCCCCGGGAAATCAGGCCATGCTGGTAGAAAGACGGTCCGAATGCTAGGGTGCTTGACCGCGAGATGATGGTCTTGTCGAGGTCGAAGAACGCGGCGGCGGTCGCATCTGCCCGCCCGGCGGAACTGTCCACGGTCCGGCAGCTTAAGGTAAGTGATGGCACTGTTGGTTGCGAGGCGCTGACCTGCTGGTAACTTTGGCCTGGTACACGTAGGCTTTCATGGGTGACGGGACCGGCTCTGCCCCCCCGGGGCCGGACCGTACGGCGACCCCCGCTCTCCCCCCCGGCGGGGGTCGCCCCATGTCCAGGCCCAGTCAGCGCGCGTCCAGGCGGGGTGACCCGCCTCAGCCAGCGGGCCGGCCGTCGAGCAGGCAGCGCAGCAGCAGAATGGCCCCGTGCTTGGATAGCGGCTCGTTGCCGTTGCCGCACTTGGGTGACTGAACGCAGGACGGGCAGCCCATGGTGCACTCACATGACTCGATGGCCGCCAGCGCCGCGCTGAGCCAGCTCGCGGCGGCGCGGTAGCCGCGCTCGGCGAATCCGGCGCCGCCGTCGTAGCCGTCGTAGACCAGGACCGTCAGCCGCCCAGTCGCCGGATGCGGGTCGGCCGAGATGCCGCCGACGTCCCAGCGGTCGCAGGACGCGACCAGCGGCAGCAGGCCGATGGCGGCATGCTCGGCGGCGTGCGCGGCGCCCGGGAGGTCGGCGCCGTCGGCGGCGAGACGGTCGCGCTGCGGCGGCTCAAGCGTCCACCAGACGGCCCTGGTCTGCAGCGTCCGCGGCGGAAGGTCGAGCGGCACCTCCTCGACCGGGCGGCCGGTGTCGGGGTTCCTGCGCGCGAAGCTCGTGACCTGGCGGGAGACCCGGACGTCGCCGAACGCGACCTGCCCCGTTCCCCAGTCCGCCTGGCGCAGCGTCGCGGTGATCTCAACGCCGGTCCGCTCGCGCACTGACGTCGTATATCCGGGGTCGGTGGCTGTCACCAGCGCGATCCGGTCGGCCAGGTCAAGCCTTTCCACCAGGTAGATCTCGCCCTGGTGCGGGTAGACCGCGCCGGTGTGCACGAGCAGGTGAGCCGATGGCTCGTCGACCGTTCCCACCAGCCTGCCGGTGGGCTCCTCGACGATCCGGACCGGCGGCCCCCCGGTTCCCCGCAGGCCGTCGGGTGGCGGCCGGCCGCGGCCCGCCCAGCACCAGCGGTCCCCGCGCCGCCGCAGCAGGCCGGCCTGCCGGAGCCGCCCTGCGACCTCTGCCGCGGTGTCGCCGAACAGCCCGAGGTCAGCGTCCTGAAGCGGCATCTCCGCCGCGGCCGCGCACAGGTGCGGGCCGAGGACATACGGGTTGTCCGGGTCCAGCACTGTGGCCTCGACGGGCCGGTCCAGGATCGCCTCAGGGTGATGCACCAGGTAGGTGTCGAGCGGATCGTCCCGTGCGATCAGCACGGCCGAGGCGGCCTCCGCGCCGCGCCCGGCACGGCCGGCCTGCTGCCAGAGCGCTGCCCTCGTGCCTGGCCAGCCCGCGATGAGCACCGCCCCGAGCCCGCCCTGGCGTCCTGGCCCCTGAGGGCCGCCGAGGTTGACGCCAAGCTCCAGCGCGGACGTCGCGGAGAGCCCGGTGATGGCGCCCGCCTTGACCGCCTCCTCCAGCGCCCTGCGGTCGTCTGGCAGGTAGCCCGACCGGTAGGCCGCCACACGGGGCGCCAGGTCGGCGGCGCCGGCCTCAGCCAGCAGCCGCCTGGTGGCCATCGCAACCGTCTCGGCGCCCCGCCGGGACCGCACGAACGCCAGCGTGGGCACGCCCGCGGCGACGAGATCGGCCAGCATGGCCGCGGCCTCGGCGGTGGCTGCCCGCCGCACCGGAGCCCCCGCCTCGCCGCGCAGCCGGGTCAGCGGCGGCTCCCACAGCGCGAGGGTCAGCGAGCCGCGCGGCGCAGAGTCTGCCGTGACGGCGACGGCATCGAGGCCGGTCAGCAGCCTGGCACAGCGGGCAGGCTCGCCGATCGTCGCGGACGCCATGACGAACACCGGGTCCGCCCCGTAGCGACCGGCCACCCGGCGCAGCCGTCGCAGGACCTGCGCCGTGTGCGAGCCGAACACCCCGCGGTAGGCGTGGCACTCGTCGACGACCACGTACCGCAGCCGCCGGAAGAACCCGGCCCACCTGGCATGCCTGGGCAGCAGGTAGCTGTGCAAGGTGTCGGGGGTGGTGAGCAGGTAGCCGACATGGGACCGGGCCCACTCGCGCTGATGCTGCGGCGTCTCCCCGTTGATGACGGCTGCCCGCACGCCGGTGCCGAGGTCGTCCACCATCCGCAGCTGGTCCGCCGCCAGGGCACGGGTGGGTGCCAGGTACAGGGCGGTCCTTGACTCATTCAGAACGCTTGCCAGTGCGGGAAGCAGGTACCCGAGTGACTTGCCTGAGGCGGCTGATGTCGCAATGATCACGTTGTGCCCGGAATGGGCTAGGCGGGCCGCGGCTGCCTGGTGCTGCCAGGGCCGGCCGACGCCGCGAGCCGAGAGCGCCGCTACCAGCTCCGCTGGCACCCAGGACGGCCAGCTTGCCTGCCTGCCATCCCGGGCCGGCACCCGGGCAACGTGGGTCAGCCGGCCGGGCCGGTACGCCAGGCCGAGGATCCGCAGCACGTCGGCTGCGTCTGCGGGAACAGGCCCGGCGGGCAGGGCGAAGGGAGCGGGCATCGGCTCTCAGTGTGTCACCGGCGTGCAGGATGCCTCCAGCAGCGATCTGGTATAGACATGACATCAGGGCGTGGGCAGCACGCCGAATACGACGAACCGCATGGCGGTGGAGGATCTGTGGATCTGAAGCTGGATCACCACACGAGGGACGGGATCGAGATCGTCGACGTGGAAGGTGAGATCGACGTCTACACCGCGCCGCGCCTGCGCGAACTGCTGATCGAGCTGGTGAACAACGAGTACTACCAGCTCGTGGTGAATATGGAGAAGGTGGAGTTCCTCGACTCCACAGGTCTTGGAGTGCTGGTCGGCGGCCTCAAGCGAGTCCGGGCACACGACGGCTCGCTGGACCTGGTGTGCACGCAGGAGCGCATCCTGAAGATCTTCCGGATCACCGGCCTGACCAAGGTCTTCGGCATTCACGACAGCGTGGACGAGGCCATCAAGGCCAGGAAGTCCGAGAAGTAGCCATCGCAGGCTGACAGCGGCGAGGCAGGCGGATGGCCACGGTAGAGGTGAGCTTCACTCCGCTGCCCGCGCACGTGCGCACCGCGCGGCTGGTTGCCACGGCGGTAGCGCGGCGTAGCGGGGTGGCGGAGTCGCTCCTGGACGAGGTCCGGCTCGCGGTAGGCGAGGCATGCTCGCGGGCGGTCGAGGCACACCGGCTGTACTGCCCCGGCGAGCCGGTGCGGATCGCGCTCACCGAGCGGCCCGGAAGGTTCGAGGTCGAGGTCACCGACACGGGCGTGGCGCCCGATGACCGGCCGGGGACGCGCGACGGCGCCGACTCCAGGCAGCTTCAGGGCTTCGGGCTTGCGGTGATCGCCGGGCTCGCCGACCGCGTCCAGGTGAGCGAGACCGCAGGCGGGACCAGGATCATGATGAGCTGGCCGTCGTCGGGCGGGTCGTCCTGAGGCATGGCTCCATCGGTGTTACGGGGCGGTCACCGGCGCATCACTTCCGGACTCGCATTACCATGCAGTGACTCGGATGCGTAGACTCCCCGCACTGCGGTGGCGCGTCCGGTGCACCGGCACCGGGGCGTTACCGTGGTCGGCATGTCAGCGGGTGCGAAGCGCTGAGCGGCAACGTTGCGGCTGGCTGACGCTCCCGGCAGTCCCAGGCGGGCGGGCGGCAGCCCCGGCCTGCCCGCGGGCTGCGCCCTGTCAAGGAGGACAGATGCCTAACTTCAGCCTCGCCCAGGCGAGAGCGCTGGCGGCAGGACCGGTCGGCGTGACCGGCGCCAACCTCACCTGGGTTGTCGTCGTGGCGGTCATCGCCCTCCTGGCCCTCGGGGTGGCCGGCTGGCTGGTCCGCGAGGTGCTGGCGGCCAGCCAGGGCACGGCGCGGATGCAGGAGATCTCCCATGCGGTCCAGGAGGGTGCGGCGGCCTTCCTCCGCCGCCAGTTCCGGACGCTGGCCATCTTCGTCATCCTGATCTTCTTCGTGCTGCTGGTGCTGCCGGCGGACGGCACCGCCGTGCGCCTGGGACGAAGCGTGTTCTTCCTGGTCGGCGCCTGCTTCTCGGCACTCACCGGCTTCACCGGCATGTCCCTCACGGTGCGCGGCAACGTGCGGGTTGCCGCGGCGGCACGGGAGAGCGGTGAGCGGCATGCGCTCCGCATCGCGTTCCGCACCGGCGGCGTTGCCGGGATGTTCACCGTCGGCCTCGGCCTGCTCGGTGCCGCGGTCGTGGTGCTGATCTACCGCCAGAACGCGCCGGGCGTGCTGGAGGGCTTCGGCCTCGGTGCCGCGCTGCTCGCCATGTTCATGCGAGTCGGCGGCGGCATCTTCACCAAGGCCGCCGATGTCGGCGCCGACCTGGTGGGCAAGGTGGAGCAGGGGATCCCGGAAGACGACCCGCGCAACGCCGCGACGATTGCCGACAACGTGGGCGATAATGTCGGGGACTGCGCCGGGATGGCCGCCGACCTGTTCGAGTCCTATGCGGTAACCCTGGTTGCCTCGCTGGTCCTGGGCAAGGTCGCGTTCGGTGACAAGGGGCTCATCTTCCCGCTGATCGTCCCGATGATCGGCGTGATCACCGCGGTTATCGGGATCTTCGTGGTGGCTCCCCGCAAGAATGACCGCAGCGGGATGAGCGCGATCAACCGCGGCTTCTTCACCTCGGCGGTGATCTCGCTGATCCTGGTGATCGGTGCCGCGTTCCTGTACCTGCCGTCACGCTTCAGCGAGCTCAAGGGGGTCACCGACGCGGGCATCCTGAGCCATGCCGGCAGTCCCCGGCTGCTGGCGATCGGCGCGGTCGTCATCGGCCTGGTCCTGGCCAGCGCCATCCAGCTGCTGACCGGCTACTTCACCGAGACCAACCGGCGCCCGGTCCGCGACATCGGCCAGTCCTCGGTGACCGGCCCGGCCACGGTGATCCTCTCGGGCGTGTCCATCGGCATGGAGTCCGGCGTCTACTCCGCCCTGCTGATCGGCGGCGCGGTGTACGGGGCGTTCCTGCTCGGCACCGGCAGCGCGACGCTGGCCCTGTTCGCGGTCGCGCTGGCCGGCACCGGCCTGCTGACCACGGTCGGCGTCATCGTGTCGATGGACTCGTTCGGCCCGGTGACCGACAACGCGCAGGGCATCGCGGAGATGTCGGGCGACGTCGAGGGCGAGGGCGCCCAGGTGCTGACCCATCTCGACGCGGTCGGCAACACGACCAAGGCGATCACCAAGGGCATCGCGATCGCCACCGCGGTGCTGGCCGCGACTGCCCTGTTCGGGGCGTTCCGGACGTCGGTGGAGTCGGCGCTCGGCCGGGCCGCGGGCAGCTTCAGCCTCTCGGTGGACCGGCCCAACGACCTCGTCGGGCTGATCATCGGCGCGGCCGTGGTGTTCCTGTTCGCCAGCCTGCTGATCATGGCGGTCGGCCGGGCCGCGGGGCGGGTGGTACTGGAGGTCCGTGACCAGTTCCGCAGCCGCCCAGGGATCATGGATGGCACCGAGAAGCCCGAGTACGGCCGGGTGGTCGACATCTGCACCCGGGACTCGCTGCGCGAGCTGGCCACGCCCGGCCTGCTCGCGGTGCTGACGCCGATCGCCGTCGGGTTCGCCCTCGGCTACGCCCCGCTCGGCTCCTACCTGGCCGGGGCGATCAGCGTCGGGGTGCTGATGGCGGTGTTCCTGGCGAACTCCGGCGGCGCCTGGGACAACGCCAAGAAGCTCGTCGAGGACGGGCACCATGGCGGCAAGGGCTCGGAGGCCCATGCCGCGACGGTGATCGGCGACACCGTCGGCGACCCGTTCAAGGACACCGCGGGACCGGCGATCAACCCGCTGCTCAAGGTGATGAACCTGGTATCGCTGCTGATCGCCACGAGCGTGGTGCGCTACAGCCACAACGCCGGGCTGCGGACCGGTGTCGCTATCGTGGCGGTAGCGATCGTGGTGGCCGCGATCGTCGTCTCCAAGCGCCGCTCGACTGGTATCGCCGGGCAGGCCCCGGAGCCGGCTGCCGCGGGGATCGCTGCGGCGCCGGCGGCAGGCGCGCCCGCGCCGGATGCCAGCCGGCCGGAGGAGGCGGGCGCGGCGACCGACGCCGCATCCGCCCGCAACACCTAGCCGGCGGGAGCGGCCTCGTCGGCGGCGTCGGCCGCCTCGATGTCGTCCCGGGAGATCCCGAGCAGGTAGAGGATCGCGTCCAGGTTCGGGACGCTGACCGAGGCGTCGGCCGCATCCCGCACCGCGGGCTTTGCGTTGAACGCGATGCCCAGGCCCGCGGCTGCGAGCATGTCGAGGTCGTTGGCCCCGTCGCCGACGGCGACCGTCTGCGCCAGCGGGACACCCGCATGCGCGGCGAACCGTCGTAGCGCCTGCTCCTTGCCGGCCCGGTCGATGACCGGGCCGGTCAGCCGCCCGGTCAGCCGGCCGCCGGAGATCTCCAGCGTGTTGGCCGCCGCGTAGTCCAGGTCCAGTTCTGCTGCCAGCGGGCCGGTGAACTGGCTGAAGCCGCCGCTGACGACACCGCACCGGTACCCGAGCCGGCGCAGCGTGCGGATCAGCGTACGGGCGCCGGGCGCCAGCCGCAGCTCGGCGCGCACCTCATCGAGCACGTCTGCGGGCAGCCCGGCCAGCAGGGCGACCCGCTCGCGGAGCGCGGCAGCGAACTCCAGGTCGCCGTGCATGGCGGCAGCGGTGATCTCGGCCACCTTGTCGGCGCAGCCCGCCCGGGCGGCGAGCAGGTCGATCGCCTCTCCCGTCACCAGCGTGGCATCGACATCCATCACGACCAGCCGCATCGCCTGCCGGTACAGCCCGCCGGGCTGCACCGCCACGTCGAACCCGTGCTCGGCGGCCTGGATGGCAAGCTCCGACCGCAGCGCGGCCGGGTCGGCGCCGGAGATGTCGAACTCGATGCAGGTGACCGGGCGGTGAGCCAGCCGGGAGATCCGGTCGATGTTCGCGCCGCTGGCCGCGATCCGCCCGGCGATGGCGGCGACCGCGGCCGGCGCCAGCACCGGCGCAAGCACCCGGACGTGCAGCGTCCCGCGCCGCCGGGGAGGCTCGCCGGAGCCCGCGGTGATCTCCGTGTCCATGCCGAGATCGGATGCGAGCCCTGTGACCTCGCGGTGGAGCGCGGTCAGGTCTGGAGGGACCGGGCAGCCGAGCAGCACGCCGAGTACCAGGCGGCCGCGGATTACCACCTGCTCCATGTCCAGTACCGTCAGCTCGTGCCGGGCCAGCGTGGCGAACAGCCGCGAGGTGACGCCCGGCCGGTCCCGGCCGGTCAGCGTCACCAGAAGGGTCGTCTGCGCAGCGGGCATCGCGCCCTCAGGCTACCGGGGCCTCCCGGGCGCCCGGATATGGACATCGATGTCTCACGGCAGCAGCAGGTGCAGGTCGCCGAACTCATGCCAGAGGTATTTCCGCTCGGCCGCCGCGGCGTAGCAGCGGCTGAGCTCCTCCGGCGGGGCGAACGCGGCCAGCATCCGCAGATGAGAGGAGCGCGGCTCGTGCAGCCCGGTCAGCAGCCCGTCAACCGCCGTCACCCCGGTCCCGGGGGTGACCACGTGCCTGGTCCAGCCTGCCGAGGCGGTGACGGCCGGCCCGGTCCGGCCTGCCGGGGGAGTGCCTGCGGGCCGGGGATGGCGGGCGGCGGTCTCCAGGGCGCGGACGACCGTCGTGCCGAGCGCGATCACCCGCCCGCCGCTGCGCCTGGTGAGGTTCACCAGGCGCGCGGTGGCCGGCGGCACCTCGTAGGGCTCGGGGTACGGATCCTCGTCGCCCTCCAGCGAGGACACCCCGGTGTGCAGCGTCACGGTCGCGAACGTTATGCCCCGGGCGACCAGGCGGGTGACGAGGTCGGCGGTGAACGGGCGGCTGGCGCTCGGCATCTCCGCGCTGCCCGGCCGGGTGCCGAAGACCGTCTGATACGCCGAGATCGGCCAGGGCCGGGGCACGTAGGAGTACCGGATCGGGTGGCCGTGACGGAGCAGGTAGGGCAGCACGGCAGCCGACAGCCGGGCCCGCCACAGCCGCGCGCTGAACCGGCTCAGCAGCCGGAGCCGGGCACCGCCGGGCAGGCCGAGCACCTGGCCGGGAGCACCGCCCGGATAGGGGACGGTGGCGGGATCGGCCGGCAGCGGGCCGGCTGCGGGGCCGGCCGGGGAGGCAGCGGGCGCCGCCTCGGCGGCGCGCAGCTCGATGAGCCAGTCGCCGTCCGGCAGCGCGGTCGAGAAGTGCACCGCGAGCCCGGCGGCCGGGCCGGCCAGCGTGACGGCGGCGGGCAGCGTCGCGGAGTTGTTCACCACCAGCAGGTCGCCGGGCAGCAGCAGGCCCGGCAGGCCGGCGAGCGCGTGGTGACTGATCTCCCCCGAGGCGCTCCGGCTGACCATCAGCGCAACGCCGTCGCGCGGCAGGCCGCGGGCCTCCGGCGGCTCGTGCGCCTCCAGCTCAGGGGCGAGCGAGAACCGGACGGTGTCCCGGGCATCGCCCGCGAGCACCGCGGTCATGGCCGGGCTGGCGCGGGCATCAGCTCGGCGGCACGGTACCTGCCGCTGGGCAGCCGCTCGGTGATCAGCCGCCGGAAGGCCGGCCACACCGACTCCGGCGGCGGCCGGTCGGAGATGTCCTCGCCGGGAAAGGCCTGCTGGTGCATCCGGGTGCGCAGGTCACCGGGATCCACCCGGTAGACCCGGACCAGGCTCTCCTCGGCCGCCAGCACGTTGCTGGCCTGCTCCAGGGCCGCCTTCGCCGCGCCGTACCCGCCCCATCCGGCGTACGGCTCGATAGCCGTGTCCGAGGTGACCGACAGCACCGCGCCGCCGCGCCGACGCAGGCCAGGTAGCAGCAGCTGAGTCAGCGCGAGCGGGGCGAGCACGTTCACCTCGAACGCCTCGCGCAGCTGCGCGATCGGATAGTCGGCGATGGCCGGAAGCGGGCTGGCGCCGAGCGTGCCCGCGTTGTTGATCAGCAGGCTCGGGCCGCCAAGCTCGGCGGCTGCTGCTGCCAGCCGCAAGCGGTGCGCCGGGTCGGTGACGTCACCGGGCAGGGCGAGCACCGGTACGCCGCGGGGCAGGCCTGCCGCAGCGGTTCCGAGGGCGTCGCCGTCCCTGGCGTCGATGACCAGCGCCCAGCCCTCGCCGGCCAGGCCCCGCGCCAGCGCCAGGCCGAGGCCGCGGGAGGCGCCGGTGATCACTGCTACGTCCGGCTCGTTCGGTTCGTTCGGCTCGCTCATGCTGCCGACGCTAGGGACCGCTGAGCGCCGCCGCATCGGGCGCCAGCCGGAGCCGGCTCCGGCCGATGGTCCTAGGTCCGCGGGCCGATCCGGGCGGGCCCGGCCTGACATACCGTCGAGGTGTGGCGAAGCACAGCGAGCGGGACCACCGGGCACAGCTCGACGAGCTCGTGGGCCGGCTCAGCACGGTCGTGCTCGCGGTTGCCCGGCAGACCACCACCCGCGACGTGCTGCAGGTCATCGTGTCGTCGGCCCGGTCACTGGCGGATGCGAGGTACGCGGCACTCGGCGTGCCCGACGACCGGGGCTCGTTCGCCGAGTTCGTGACCGACGGCATCCCCGAGCGGCAGCGCCGCGCGATCGGGCCGCTGCCGCGCCAGCACGGGATGCTCGGCGTCCTGCTCCGCGAGGGCCGCCCGGTCCGGCTGGCCGACATTCGCGCCGATCCGCGTTTTGAGGGGTGGCCGGCCGCGCATCCGCGGCTGTCTGACTTCCTCGGAGTCCCGATCCGTGACAGAACGCAGGTCCTCGGCATCATCTTCGCCGCATGCAAGAGGTCGCCCGGCGGGTTCACCGAGCGGGACGAGCGGCTGATGGAGCTGTTCGCGGCGCACGCCGCGATCGCGCTGACCAACGCCAGGCTGTATGAGCAGAGCCGGGAGCTAGCGGCCGCCCAGGAGCGGGCCAGGCTCGCCCGCGACCTGCACGACGCCGTGGCGCAGAAGCTGTTCGGCATCCGCGCCAAGGCCAGCGCTGCCCGGGCGCTGGTCCCCCGAGACCCAGAGCAGGCTCTCACCGAGCTGAAGGAGATCGCCGTGCTGGGCGCCGAGGCGCACGCCGAGCTGCGCGCGGTGATCGACGGCCTGGCGCCCCCGGACCTGCCCGCGGGCGGTCTGGCCGGGTCGCTGCGCAGCTACTGCGTGCTGGCAGGCAGGACGCAGGGTGTCACCGTCGAGTTCACCGCCGATGAGCTGCCCGAACTGTGCCCCGACAGGCAGGCAGCGATCTACCGGATCGGCCAGGAGGCCGTGCACAACGCGCTCCGGCACTCCGGGGCCAGGCGGGTTCAGGTCGCGCTGTCCGCCCGCGGCGGGCGGGTCATCCTCGAGGTCACCGACGGCGGCATCGGCTTCGCTGCCGGGGCGGCACCGGCCGGTCTCGGGCTCGCGTCCATGCGGGAGCGGGCCGCGCTGGCCGGCGGGCAGCTGGCAATCCGTTCTGAACCTGGGAATGGCACCCGGGTGCGGCTCTCGGTGCCGATCCGGTGAACGAGCAGCGGCGGATCACCGTGCTGATCGCCGATGACCATCCGGTCGTCCGGCAGGGCCTGCGGGCGCTGCTGTCGGTGCACGAGGAGTTCGCGGTCGCGGGCGAGGCGGCGGATGGCCGGGAGGCAGTGGCGCTGGCCGCCCAGCTTCGCCCGGATGTCGTCCTGCTCGACCTGAAGCTTCCCGACACCGACGGGATCGCCGTGCTTGACGAGCTGCGCACGGCCGGGGTAGACGCACGGGTGCTCGTGCTTACCAGCGCGGATAACCCGGCGCTCGTGGCCGGGGCGATGCGGGCAGGGGCGGCGGGGTTCCTGTACAAGGACACCGACCCGGACGCCCTGGTCAGCGCGATCCGCTCGGTTCACGACGGCCACACGCTGCTGGCCCCGGAGGCGGCGGGAGTGCTCGCTGGCGGCACGGCCCAGCCGGGCGGGCGCGACCAGCCGGGCCGGGCGGCTCGGGCGGTGCAGGGGATCGCGGCGCTGACCGCCAGGGAGCGGGAGGTGCTCGGCCTGCTGGCCGACGGCAGGTCGAACCGCGAGATCGCCCGGCTGCTGCGGGTCTCGGAGAAGACCGTGAAGACCCACGTGAGCTCGGTGCTGGCGAAGCTCGGCGTGGCGGATCGCACGCAGGCCGCTGTCCTCGCGGTCCGCCAGCTACGGTGACTCGCAGGTAGATGCCGTAAGTTCGAGCGGAGGCACGCGTCGCTGGAGGCTGGTCAACCGCATGTCAGACGAGGTCCTGAAACTGCGCGGGGTCGGGGTCAGGTTCGGCAGGTCGATGCTGCTGCGCGATATCGACTGGACCGTCCATGGCGACGAGAGCTGGGTCGTGATCGGCCCGAACGGCGCCGGCAAGACCACGCTGCTCCAGGTTGCGGGCACGCTGCTGGCGCCGACGGAGGGGATCGTGGAGATCCTCGGTGAGCCGGCCGACACCGCCGACATCCCGGACCTGCGGACCCGGATCGGCTTTGCCAGCGCGGCGGTCGCCGACCGGGTCCCGCCCGGGGAGAAGGTGATCGACCTGGTGCTGACCGCGGCGTACGGGATCCTCGGCCGGGACGAGGAGGATTACGACTCGTTCGACGTGACCCGCGCCGTGCACCTGCTCGACGCGCTCGGCTGCGCGCACCTGATCCGGCGCCGGTTCGCGACCCTGTCCGAGGGCGAGCGCAAGCGGGTGCAGATCGCACGGTCGCTGATGGCCGATCCGGAACTGCTGCTGCTCGACGAGCCGGCCGCCGGGCTCGACCTCGGCGGCCGGGAGGACCTGCTGCGCCGCATCTCCGCGCTCGCCGCCGATCCGGCCGCGCCGATGATGGTCCTGGTGACCCATCACGTCGAGGAGGTGCCGGAAGGGTTCAGCCACGCGATGCTGCTCCGGAAGGGGACGGTGCTGGCCGCTGGCCCGGTCGGGCAGGTGCTCACCGAGCGCAACCTGTCCCGGTGCTTCGGCCTCCCGCTGGTCCTGGAGCGGCACGGCGGCCGGTGGTCGGCCCGCGCCGCGGGCTTAGTGCCGGGGAACGCGGCGTTAGGGCGCCATCTCCGCTGCCCGTACGATCGGCTCATGCGAGGATCTGGTGCGCCCTGTTGAGGCGCTGGTGATCCTCGGCGCGGGGGTGGCGGCCGGGGGCATCAACGCGATCGTCGGCTCCGGTTCCCTGATCACCTTCCCGACCCTGCTCGCGTTCGGCTTCCCGCCGGTGGTGGCGAATGTGTCGAACAACATCGGGCTGGTTCCCGGCAACGTCAGCGGGGTGTACGGGTACCGGCGCGAGCTTGCCGGCCAGCGGCAGCGGCTGCTGCGGCTCGGGCCGATCTCCGCGGCCGGCGGCCTGGCCGGTGCGCTGCTCCTGCTGCTGCTCCCTGCCAGCACCTTCGAGGTCGTGGTCCCCGGGCTGATCCTGCTCGCCTGCGCGCTGGTGCTGCTGCAGCCGCGGCTCAGCGGATGGGTCGCGAGCCGCGGGGAGGGCGCTGCCGGGCACGCGAGCCTGCTGCTGGCCATGGGCGTCGCGCTGGCCGGAGTGTACGGCGGCTACTTCGGCGCGGCGCAGGGCGTGCTGGTGATCGGCCTGCTCGGCACGCTCGTCAGCGACCGCCTGCAGCGGCTCAACGGCGCCAAGAACGTGCTGGTCATGCTCGTCAACGGGGTTGCCGCGGTGGTGTTCATCCTGGTGGCCCACGTGTCCTGGGCGGCGGTCGGGCTCATCGCGGCCGGCTCGACCGGCGGCGGGCTGCTCGGGGCCGCATACGGGCGGCGGCTCTCACCGCTGGCGCTGCGGCTGCTGGTGGTGGCGATCGGCATAGTGGCCGTCGTCAAGCTGATCTTTTTCTGAGCAGCTAGCGCCCCCGTGCCGAGGCGCAGCGGGCGGTCACCGCGCCCGGCGCGGCGCAGGCCGGCCCTGGTCAGGCCGACCTGGAGCGGCTGGGCTCCGGCCGGGAGGGCCCGCGGCCCAGCACCGCCGCGAGGATGACGGCTAGGGCGAGCAGCACCGCGGGCAGGAACAGGACCGTCAGGTGCCCCGGCGTCGGCAGGCCGATCAGGTTGCCGCTGGAGCTACTGCGCGGCAGTAGCTGGAGCACGTATGAGTAGCACATGACCGCAAGGGGCAGCAGGAAGTACGGGTTCAGCCGGAACGCCACGGCGAGCGCGGCGGCCGCGCCGGCGAGCGCGAGGCTGGCCGCGAGGTAGGGCGCGCCGCCTGAATGGCCCCGGCTTAGGACCCTGGCGAGCGGGCTGGCAGCGTCATACAGCAGGGCAGCGGCCTGGATCGCGGCCGCGCAGAGAGCGAGGACGATCCCGTGCCGCCAGGTCAGCAGCCTTCGGCCGTGCCGCGGGCCAGGGGATGCTATCAGCGCGGCACCGGCCAGCAGGAAGACGCTGGCCGACAGCACCTGAAGCAGGTCGGGAAGCCAGTACAAGCCGGCTATCCAGGCGCCAGCGGTCCCGGCGATCGCGGCCAGTGCCAGCCACCGCTGTCCGGCGACCACCAGCACCGCGATGAGCGCCTGGCAGGCCAGCGCGACGACAAACGGGCGGACGCCGAGCAGCGGGAGTCCTCCGATCTGCGGCCGCCGGCCGAAGAACGCGATCATCGCGGACCGGAGAGGGGCATGCAGCCGGAAGGGTACCGCCACCTCCAGCACGGTGGCCAGCACGAGCAGCACGGGCGCGGCCACGCTGAACATCGCCAGCCCGTCGGCCCACCGCTTGCCTGGCGGCCCTGCGCCGAGCAGCCGGATCCGCACCCCGATCGCCCTGCGGATCAGGTCAGCCGACTCGGCCAGCCCGGGCCGCCGCTGGCCGCGCCGCGCCCCCGCCAGCAGGACGGCGAGCATCTCCTCCTCGCGCTCGCGGCGGAACGCCGCCGGATACCAGGCCAGCAGCCGCCGGTACCGGCGCTCAAGGGCCGAATCGCTCATGTGGTCCCTCCTGCCAGGCTGAGCCGTCCCAGCGCCGCCTTGGCGTTCGCCGCAAGCCGGGCGGCCTCTGCGGCGAGCACGGCCGACCCGCCGGGGGTCAGCCGGTAGTAGCGGCGCAGCCGGCCGTCCACGACCTCCTCCCGGTCCACCTCGATCAGGTCCGCGGCGCGGAGCCGGTCCAGGGCCGAGTACAGCGTCCCGGCGCGCAGCCGCACCCGCCCGCCGGAAATCTCCCAGACGTCGGTGATGATCCCGTATCCGTGCTGGCTGCCCGCGGCCAGCGCGGTAAGGATCAGGAACGTCGCCTCCTGCATGACCCGCTTGCTCATGCAGACGTTATATACCGCTGAGCTAGCTATTGGCAAGCGCTCACGTCTCAGCGGCGAGCAGGCCCTCCGCGACCGCACGGGCGACAAGCTCCCTGGCGAACCGGCCTAGCTCGGGTGATCCGTCCTCGATCAGTGCCACCTTGCCGAGTACCTGTGCGGCCGTCACGCGATGCTCCGCCCAGGTCCCGCCGCCGCAGCGGAAGTTCTCCAGCATCGGCTGCAGCCGGTCAAGCGCGCGGGCGAACCTGGCTTCCGGCGTTCTCCGCTCCTCGAACTCGTCCCACACACCCCGCAGCCGCTCCGCCTGGTCGGCCGGGAGCAGCGCGAACAGGCGGTCGGCCGCGGCCCGCTCGGCCGCCTGCTGCCGCCGCTGCTCGGCCTCGCTCGCATAGGCGAACAGGTCACCGGCATCGACCTCGACCAGGTCGTGCAGCAGCACCATCGCGATCACCCTGGCGAGGTCGGTTCCCGGCGGCGCATGCTCGGCCAGTGCCAGCGCCATCACGCCCAGATGCCACGAGTGCTCCGCCGAGTTCTCCCGGCGCGGAGGATCGGCGAGCCTGGTCTGCCGCAGGATTCCCCTGAGCCGGCCGGCCTCGGCCACGAACCGCAACTGCTGATCGAGTCGCTCGCTCATGCTCCCTATTCGACCAGACCGGACCGGCCGGGCCGACCTGTCGGCGGCAGGGGCAAGGGCGTAGCGTCACAGGTATGGCTGTCAAGCTCGTGGTGCTCTACACCCGCCCTTCGGATGCCGAGTCGTTCGACAGGCATTACGAGGACACGCATGCGGTACTGGTCAGGAAGATCCCTGGGCTGCAGCGCTTCGAGTCGGGCCGGGTGACCGGCGCCCTCGATGGCGGTGAGCAGACCTACCACCGCATCGCTGAGCTGTACTTCGCCGACCAGGCCGCGATGCAGGCGGCCTTCGGAACCGACGAGGGCAAGGCGACCGCGGCGGACTACCAGCAGATCGCCCCGCCGGGCTCGCGGATGTTCGTCGAGGAGGTCGACGACTGACGGGCCGGCCGGGGCCCGGCGCCGTCCGGTCCCGGCTCAGGGCCCGGTGGGCACGCCGGGCACCCGGCTTGCCTGCCGTCCCGTCTCGCGTGCTGCCCCGGCGAAAGCGGCAGCGTCGCGCACCGCGGCGCCGCCGGCGTCGTTGTTGAAGTAGACGTAGACATCCGCCGAAGCTGGCCAGCGCGCGGCGATCCGTTCTGCCCATGCCCGAAGGGTGCTGACGTGGTAGCCGGGCCAGGTGCTGCCCGCTCCCTCGTGCAGGCGGAGGTAGCCCCAGCTAGCCGTCCGCCACAGCGGCGTGACCGGCCGCTCCAGCCGGTCGGCCCAGGAGAGCGCAGCCCCGTGACCGGCTAGCAGCGCCCTGGCCCGTTTCGTCCACCAGGAGTCGTGCCGCGGCTCGACGGCCACCCGCAGGCCGGCCCTCGGCTCGTCCCCCTCGCTACGACCGGCCTCCCAGGTGGTGCGCAACGCCGTCAGGCACTGGTCCAGGCGGCTCAGCGCCTCCTCGTCCGCCCGGAGCGTCGGCGGAAGCTGGAGCAGGATCGGGCCGAGCTTGCCGCCGAGGCCACACGCCGCGCCAAGAAGCCGCGCCACAGGCTCGGCCGGGTCGCGCAGCCGCCGCACGTGAGTCAGGTACCTGCTGGCCTTCACGGCCATCACGAAGTCGGGCGGGGTCCGCTCTGCCCAGGATTCGAAGGTCTCCCGGGCCGGCAGCCGGTAGAACGCATTGTTGTTCTCGACCGTGGCGAACCGGCTTGCGTAGTGCTCGAGCCACAGGCGCTGCGGCAGCCCCCGACGGCCGCGGTCACGGCCGGGCGGGTACAGCACGCCGCGCCAGTCTGGATACTGCCATCCGGAGGTTCCGATCAGCACCGGCACCTCAATGACGATAGGTGGTGCCCGCAGTCGCTGCTGGCGAGCGGTGGCGCGGTAGGCCAGCGGAGGCCAGCGTCCGTGGCCTGCCCCGGCCGCCGAGCCCGGGACCGGGGCGCACTGCACTTGCATTAAGTAGAATACTGAGTATTCTACTTAGCGGAGGTACCTGATGAGCGTTCGTCACGCGATGCTGGCCCTGCTCAGCGAAGGGCCGAAGTACGGGCTGCAGCTTCGTGAGGAGTTCGAGGCACGGACCGGCGAGGTCTGGCCGCTGAACGTGGGTCAGGTGTACACGACGCTCCAGCGGCTCGAGCGCGACGGGCTCATCGAGTCCGACGGCGCGGGCGGCGAGGGCCCGCAGAAGGTGTTCCAGATCACCGGGGAAGGCGCCGCCGAGCTCGCCGCATGGCTCCGGACACCGCCAGACCTAAGCTCGCCGCCGCGAGACGAACTGGTCATGAAGGTGCTGGTGGCGCTGCGGCTGCCGGGAACCGACGCGCATGAGGTGATCCAGGCCCACCGGCGGTACCTGGTCCAGCTCATGCAGCAGTGGACCCGGATCAAGGAAGCCGACTCCGAGTCCGACGTGAGCCTGGCGCTGGCAGTGGATGCCGAGCTATTCCGGCTCGACTCGGTGGTCCGCTGGCTGGACGCCGCCGACGCCCGGCTGAAGCGGGCGGCAGCATCGGCCGAGACCGTCCCGGAGGACGGCCAGGAGCGGTGGCCGCTGCCGAGGCTGCCGCACCGGGCGCGGGTGCGCAGATGAGCCGGAATGTCCCTAACAGCGAACAACGTGAGAGCGGTTTCGTGAACAACCTGATGTTCAGAAAGCCGCTCTCACGACGACCGAGGATAAGCGGGGTACCGCGATGAGCATGCTGGAACTGCGGCGGGTGTCGAAGACCTACGGTCAGGGAGCCGCCGAGGTGCGGGCGCTGGACGAGGTCAGCCTGTCCGTGGACGAGGGCGGGATGGTCGCCGTGATGGGTCCGAGCGGCTCGGGCAAGTCCACGCTGCTGACGATCGCCGGCAGCCTGGAGGAGCCGACCGAGGGAGAGGTGCTGATCGCAGGCCGGCCGCTCACCAGGATGTCGCACGGTGCCAGGGCGGCCCTGCGGCGGCGCACGATCGGGTTCGTGTTCCAGGACTTCAACCTGCTACCCGGCCTGACGGCGGCCGAGAACGTGTCCCTGCCGCTGGAGCTGGACGGGACAAGCGCCCGCAAGGCGCGGGCAGCCGGCCGAGCCTTGCTGGAGCAGCTCGGCCTGGACGGCCGGGCGGACGCCTTCCCTGACCAGCTTTCCGGCGGGGAGCGGCAGCGGGTGGCGATCGCCAGGGCGATGGTCGGGGAGCGGCGCCTGCTGCTGGCCGACGAGCCATCCGGCGCGCTGGACTCGGTCAACGGCGAGGCCGTGATGCGGCTCGTGCATGACGCGTGCAGGAAGCATGGCATGGCCGCGGTCGTGGTGACCCACGACGCGCAGCTTGCCTCGTGGGCCGAGCGCGTGGTGTTCCTGCGGGACGGCCGGATGACCGACCAGACCGGGCCCGCGCCCGGCCCGGAGTCGCTGCTCGCGTCCGAGGAGTCCAGGTGACCGCCGCGCTGCGCGAGCGGCCCGCCGCGCACGCCGGCCCGCGCGGCGGAGGCGTGCCCGCGCGGCGGGCCGTCGTGCGCTGGGCGTGGCGGCTGTTCCGCCGCGAATGGCGCCAGCAGCTGCTGATCCTGGCGCTGATCATCGTCGCGGTGGCCGCCACGGTGGTGGGCTCGGCGGTGGCGATCAGCACGCCGGCGCCCGCTGACGCTGGCTTCGGCACCGCCCAGGACCTGGCCGTCTACCAGATGCCCGACCCGCACCTGGCCAGCCAGATCGCATCGCTGCGGTCCCGGTTCGGCCGGGTCGACGTCATCGAGGACGAGGCCCTGTCCGTGCCCGGCTCTGTCGAGACGTTCAGCCTGCGCGCCCAGGATCCGCACGGCCCGTTCGGCGGCCCGATGCTGTCGCTGGTCTCCGGGCGCTACCCGAGCGCGCCGGACCAGGTCGCGGTCACCAGCGGCGTAGCAGCCGACTTCCACCTCAGGATCGGCAGCGTCTGGCACGAGGCCGGACGGGCCTGGCGGGTCACTGGCATCGTGCAGAACCCCCAGAACACCCTGGACGAGTTTGCCCTGGTAGAACCCGGCCAGGTGCGGAACCCCAGCCAGGTGACCGTGCTGTTCGACGCCGCCGGGGCCGCCTCGTCCTCGCTGGGGCCGAATGTCCAGACGCTCTCCCAGGCCCGCAGCAGCAGCCTGCTGAACCCGGAGTTCTTCTCCTATGCCTCGGTCACGCTCGGCATGCTGCTGATCGCCCTGGTAGGGGCCGGCGGGTTCGCCGTCCTGGCGCAGCGGCGGCTGCGGGCGATCGGCATGCTCGCCGCCCAGGGCGCCACAAGAGCGCACATCCGGCTCGTGGTGCGGGCGAACGGCCTCATCACCGGGCTCGTCGGCGCGGTCATCGGGTTCGCGGTCGGCCTCGCTGCCTGGCTTGCCTACCGGCCCAGCGTGCAGGCCAGCGCCCATCACCTGATCGGCGTCCTCCAGCTTCCCTGGGCGGTCATCGGCGTGGCCATGCTGCTCGCGGTGGTGGCAAGCTACCTGGCCGCGGCCCGGCCCGCCCGGGCGGTGGCCCGCGTGCCGATCGTCACCGCGCTCGCCGGGCGCCCGGCACCGCCGAAGGCAACCGGCCGTCTCGCCCTGCCCCTCGGAGTGGCACTGCTGGTGGTCGCGTTCTTCCTGCTGGGCGTCGCCGGCAGCGCGAGCAACGGCGGCGGCCTGGGCCAGGTGGTGGGAGGCCTGGTGGCGATCGCAGCCGCCGTTGTGCTGCTGTCCCCGTCCTGCCTCAGCCTGCTGGCGAGGATCGGACGCCGTGCCCCGGTCGCCGTGCGCCTCGCGCTACGCGACCTGGCCCGCTACCGTGCCCGCTCTGGCTCCATGCTCGGCGCGATCAGCCTCGCCGTGCTCGCGGCGTCGATCACCTGCATCCTCGCCGCGGCGCGATACGGCGGGCCCAGCGAGGCGCTCGACTATGCCGGGCCCAACCTCGCGCCGAACCAGCTCATCATGTACGTGCCCAGCACGCCGACATCCGGCGGCACGGGCACCGTCACGCCGCGACACCATGGTCGGCACGCAAAGCAGAAAGTGATCATCAGGCAGGGCGCGCCTGCCCCGACGGGAAGCCGGCTGGCGTCGCTGGCGGCCAAGACCGACAGCATCGCCGCCAGGCTCGGCACCCGCGACGTCATCACCCTGGAATCCACCACTGCCACGCTGCAGCATGATGCGGTCGGCCGGAACTGGAATGGGCCGCTGTATGTCGCCACACCGCAGCTACTGCGCGCGTTCGGGATCAGGCCATCGCAGGTCAGCCCGGCAGCCGACATCCTGACCATGCGGCCGGGCCTGCCCTCGCTCTCCGGGATGCAGATCATCTACGGCTCCTATCTCAGCTCAGTCCCGCCCCCGAACGGCCGCGGATCGTTTCCCTGCCCGGCCAGCGACTGCCTGGCTGACCCGGTGATCCAGGAGGTCAGCGCGCTGCCGTCGGGTACCTCGGCACCGAACACGGTGATCACCGAGCATGCGGTTGACACGCTCGGGCTGCGGTCCGGGATGAGCGTCGCCGGCTGGCTGATCCAGACGCCACGCCCGCTCACCGCGGCTCAGATCAGCAGCGCCAGGCTCGCCGCCGGCGCGGCCGGCATGACCGTCGAGACCCGCAACAGCGTGCCCGGGCTCTCGGAGATCATCGACGCGGCTACCGTGTTCGGGGTCGTGCTGGCGCTTGGCATCCTGGCCATGGCGGTCGGCCTGGTCCGCAGCGAGACCTCGAGCGACCTGCGGACGCTTGCCGCGACCGGGGCGAGCGGCGTGACCCGCCGGACGATCACCGCGGCCACCGCGGGCGGGCTCGGGCTGGCGGGCGCCGTGCTCGGCACGGCGTGCGGGTACATCGCTTCCATCGGTTTCTCCCGCACCAGCCAGCTCGACGGGCTGTCCTCGCTCGCCAGCATCCCGGTGACCAACCTGCTGATCATCCTGGTCGGCATGCCGCTGTTCGCCGCGGTCACGGGCTGGCTGGTGGGCGGCCGGGAGCCGCTCGGCATGGCCCGCCAGCCGCTGGAGTGACGCCCGGATCCGGCAGGCGCCGAGCGGATGGCCAGCCCAGGAGCGGTAATGGCGCGAGCAACATCACGCCCCTGGCTGGGCTGGCGGCGCAGCAGGACGGCCGATGGTCGGCACTCCGGGAGGATTCTGGACCCAGAATCCGATCTCCTCGGTCACATCGCCGATGGCGATCTTCCAGATGAATCGGTGCCCTGGCCCGGGAATCCACAGGTTTCCAGCTGGCAGATCCAGAAAGACGCACGCCAGTCCTGGGGTACCGCTCGGCGCGCCGGGCACCGGTGCGACTACCACCCGGTGCTGGATTCGTACCTCGGGGGCGCCGGCCGTCGGTCCAGGCATAAAGTAAACCGGCTTTCCGTCGTCGCTGATCAGATCGACGACCATGGTGTGCAGCTTGTTGAGCTGGTCCCAGGGAGCCTCTATGAAGACTGCCAGCGCCTGAGCGGGTACCGTCCAGCCTCCGCCCGGCAGCGGAACCGCGGTGGTGGCAGTCCAGCCTGCATTAAGCAGGTTGACAGTCGATGACGCTGGCGTCAGCCGCCCCGTGTCGGCCAGGACGGGACGGATCTTCACGCCTGTCTCGCCCAGCGGGCGTTGGAGCCTGGTACAGACACCTCTGGCAGCAGCTCATCTCGCAAGCGTTTGTATAGCCCGCTTTCCACGACGCGGGAAACCTCTATGTCCGAGGGCGGCTGCTGCACGCCGCCAGGGGATGCGGTAACGCCCTTCTGGCCGGCGTCGAACGCGGCGAACACCTTCCCAGGATCCTCGTCATCCTCGTAGAAGCATCCGGCTTCTTCTGGCGTCATAGCGACATCATGCCCTCATCCATGGCTGGGAAGCCATACCTACTCTTGTCCGTGACGGAAACGTCCTGGTTGGTCAGCGCGGCCGCCAGTATGCGCTTCCTAGCGCGTAGACATCCCCCATGGGATCGCTCACCGGGTACAGCACTACCAGAACCGGGTTGTTCCGTATCGAAACCTCGACGAGTGCTCTCCGGCCGCGCTCAGGGTCGTCATCCCACGTGAACCGCAGGCCCGCGACGCACACCACTGCTTCACATACCTCATCGGCACTTAGCTGATGCCGGGAAGACAGCTTGGCCTGTGTTGCAGGACTGATGATCAGCCTGGCGACCCACAACGGCTCGGGCACACGGAGACTCTAGGAGTAACTCATCGTGCTCGCATGCGGTGCGGCTCTCGGCCGGTATTTCACGGCGTGTCGTGCACTGCGCCAGTGACGCGGGGCATGGCAGCGGTCCCGGGCGTGGTGCGGCTAAGGAGCGTCGCAGGTCAGGCCGTGAGGCCCGCTGAGAGGCGATCAGGTCGCGGTACCAGTAGTAGGACGCCTTGGGCGTGCGCTGCTGGGTGGCGAAGTCCACGTGGACCAGACCGAACCGCTGGTGGTATCCCTCGGTCCACTCGAAGTTGTCGATCAGCGACCAGACCAGATAGCCCCGCACGTCCACCCCCGCGACGACGGCGTCGTGCACAGCGCGGATGTGCGAGTCGAGGTAGGAGATCCGCGGCTGGTCGTCCACGGTGCCGCCAGGCCCGAGTTCGTCGTCGGCGGAGCAGCCGTTCTCGGTGATCCAGACCGGCGGCAGCGCCTCCCGGTAACGCTCGCGGAGGCCGACGAGCAGCTCGGTCAGCCCCGCCGGGACGACCGGCCAGCCGAACCCGGTCACCGGGTAGCCCGGCAGCGGCTCACGGCGGAACGGCAGCAGCGACCCTGGCGGCTCGGCGGCAAGCCTGGTCGGGTTGTAGTAGTTGACGCCGAGGGCATCCAGGGGCGCGGAGATCACCCGCAGGTCGCCGTCGCGCAGCCAGGGCGCGGGGCTGGGCACGCCGATCGCGGACAGGTCCGGGTACCGGCGCAGCAGCAGCGGGTCGGTGAACATCCGGTTGTGCAGGGCGTCATATGCCGCGGCGGCCGCGACATCGGCCGGGCTGGTCGAAGCGGGCCAGGCCGGCGAGTAGTTGTTGGTGATGGCCACTGCCCTGGCGCCGGCCGCGCGCAGCGCCGCCACGGCCAGGCCGTGCCCGAGCATCTGGTGGTGGCCGGCGGCGAGCCCGCCGGAAAGCAGCGAGCGGCCCGGGGCGTGCAGGCCGAGTGCGTATCCCAGGACGGTCACCACGAACGGCTCGTTCAGCGTGATGAACATGGGCACCCGGTCGGACAGCCGCTCCGCGACCAGGCTCGCGTAGTCGGCGAAGGCGGACGCGGTGTCCCGGCTCATCCAGCCTCCGCCGTCCTCAAGCGGCTGCGGCAGGTCCCAGTGAAACAGCGTGGGCACCGGGGCGATGCCGCGCTCGGCCAGCGCGTCGGTGAGCCGGTCGTAGAAGTCGAGGCCGCGCGGGCTGGCCGGGCCGCGGCCATCCGGCTGGATCCGCGGCCACGCGACCGAGAACCGGTAGGCGGTGACGCCGAGCCCGGCCATCAGCTCGACGTCCTCGCGCCAGCGGTGGTAGTGGTCGGCGGCGTCCTCGCCGGACTGCCCGTCGCGGATCGCCCCGGGCCGGCGGCAGAACGTGTCCCAGACCGACTCTCCGCGTCCGTCCTCGCGGGTCGCTCCCTCGATCTGATAGGCCGCGGTGGCGACTCCCCAGTTAAAGCTGGAGGAAAAACGCGGCATCGCGGCGTCGGTCACGCCGCGATCGTACGCGCTCTAGCTGCCGGCCGCCCCTTCCGCCATGGCGTCTGCCACCTCCGCCTGCCGCGCGGCTAGCTCGGCGTCGTACTTCTCCCGGTCCACCCGCTCGGCGATCTCCTCGTCGTCGCGCATCAGCGCGTCGAGGTCGGTCTTCGCCGCGTCCAGCACGCCGAGGTCGGCATAGGCCTTGCGGACCTTCGGCCCCCACAGCCCGATGTCCCGCACGCATGGCACGATCCGGGAGAACAGCAGGGTGCGGAACGCCTGCTGCACCGGCGACTGCTCGGTGAACTCCAGGCACTCGGCCACGTCGAAGCCCATCCGCTCCCAGACCTCCTGCGCGCGGAACCGGTTGCGCATGAGGTAGCAGCCCTCGACGACGAACTCCTCCCGGTCGGCGCGCTCGGCCGCGGTCAGCTGACCGTAGTAGTCCTTCAGCGCCAGCCTGCCGAACGCGACGTGCCGTGCCTCGTCCTGCATCACGTACGCCAGCAGCTGCTTGACCAGCGGGTTGTTGGCCATGTCCCGGTGCACCCCGAACGCGGCCAGCGCGAGCCCCTCGATCAGCACCTGCATGCCCAGGTAGGGCATGTCCCACCGGGAGTCGGACAGCGCGTCGGCCAGCAGCTTGGCCAGGTCCGGGTTGACGGGGTAGTGGATGCCGATCTTGTCCCGGATGAACCGCGAGTACAGTTCCACGTGCCGCGCCTCGTCCATCGCCTGGGTCGCTGCGTAGAACTTCGAGTCCATGTCCGGAACGGTCTCCACGATCCGCGCGGCGACCGTGAGGGCGCCCTGCTCGCCGTGCAGGAACTGGCTGAACAGCCAGGATGACAGGTGGACGCCGAGCTCCTCGCGCTCCTTCTCCGACAGCACGTCCCACTGCCGCGACCCGTAGATCGGGCAGAACTCGTCGCCGACCTCCATCACGTTCGCCGGGTCGACGGGCAGGCTCCAGTCGATCCGCTTGGCCGCGTCCCACTGCTTGTCCTTGCCCCGCTGGTAGAGGTCGAGCAGCCGGCTGCGGCCGTCGTCGTACTCCCAGGTGAACCGGGTGGCCCCGGTAGCGGGCACGTCCCAGGTCCCGGGCGGGACCGGCGACACGTAGCTGTCGTAGGTGCTCACGGCGGCCTCCGCGGAGTCGAGAAGCAGGCCTCGCCTTCATTACTACCCAGTAGCCTGGCTGGGCGCAAGAGCCGGACGGCTACCGGTGCATGGGATGCTCGTGGTCGGCGTGGCCGGCGGGCTCAAGCTGGAACGTGGAGTGCTCGACGTCGAAGTGCCCGCTCAGGCACTCCTGCAGGCGGTCCAGCATGACCGCGCTGCGCCCGCCGGCCAGCACCACCGGGTCCACGACGACGTGCGCTGACAGCACCGGCAGGCCGGAGGTGATCGTCCATGCGTGCAGCTCGTGCACGTCGTGCACGCCGTCCAGGGCGGTCAGGTGGCGGCGCACCTCGGCCAGGTTGACCGACTCCGGGCTGGCCTCCAGCAGCACGTCCAGTGCCTCGCGCAGCAGCCGCCAGGTCCGCGGCAGGATGAGCGCGGCCACCGCCAGGGATGCGACCGGGTCTGCCCGCAGCAGCCCGGTAGTCGCGACGACGAGGCCCGCGATGATGACCGCCAGCGCTCCGAGCGTGTCCGAGATAACCTCCAGCAGCGCGCCGCGCAGGTTGAGGCTGAGCCCTCCGCGCGTCCTGAGGCTGAGCCCTCCGCGCGTCCTGAGGCTGAGCCCTCCGCGCGTCCTGAGGCTGCTCGCCCCGCGCTGGCCGGCGCCCTGCGCGGGCCCCCTGCTCAGCACCAGCGCCGAGATCCCGTTGCCGGCCAGCGCGATCACGCCGAACAAGATCATCAGATTGGGGCTGAGCTCGGCTGGCGCCATCAGCCGGCGGACCGCCTGCACCACGATGAACGCCGCCATCGCCAGCAGGATCACCGCATTGACCGCCGCCGCGAGGATCTCTGCCCGGGCGTAGCCGAACGTGCGCCGCGCCGTGGCCGGCCGTGCCGCGATCTGGGCAGCCAGCAGCGCCAGGCTGATGCCGGCGACGTCAGCGGCCATGTGCGCGGCATCAGCGAGCAGCACCAGCGACCCGGAGGTGATCGCGCCGATCACCTCCGCCACCAGGATCGCCGCGCTGATCGCCAGCACCACCAGCAGCCGCCCGCTGCCCCGGCCGGTCGCGGTGAGCGGGCTGGCGTGGCCGCGCCCGGCGGGATGGCCGGAGCTTCCGCTGGCTGAGTCCCCGGTCATGGCTGCTTGCCGCGGCGCGGCCGTCGGCCGCCGTCGGCCGCGCCCGGGCTGCCCGGCGCGAGAAGCTCGTAGGCTGGGTTGATCATGATTGCGGTGCCGTCCTTCAGGCCGATGCGGCCGCTGAACCTGATCCTGGCCCCGCAGTCGATCCCGGGAATGTGCGAGCGGCCGTAGAACAGCACCGTGAGGTCACCGGTGGAGTCGGCGATCTCGACGGCGAGCACGGTGTTCCGCTCTACCGGCCGGATCTCCACGGCGTGCACCCTGCCCTCCACGGTCGCGCGGCCCGTGCCGTCGGGTGCGGCGAGCGAGCCCAGCGCTCCTATCGGCGACACGCCGGGCGGCGGCACCGGCCGCTCATACTCGGCGATGCGGTCGCGGTCACCAGCGGCTTCCGTCGCGGGCTCGGGTCCCTCGGCCCGCGCCGCCTGCCGGTCGTACAGCGCCTCCAGCCTGTTCACCACGTCGAACGGGACGATCGTGGCCGCCGCGTGCGGGATCCGGCTGACCGCCGCGGCCATCTTGTCGGCCGTCCGGTCGTGCAGGAACCTGCCGGCCAGCGGAGTGAAGCTGCGCCTCGGGAACACCGCCGTGACGCCGACCCCGGGCTTCGCCGCATCGGCAGCGCACATGTCTGCCGCAGCCCTGGCCAGCCGCCGGTCCGGGCAGTCGATGAGCTCCAGGCTGATGCCGGTGTTCCCGCGCGTCCAGTTCTCGCGCAGCTGGTCGCCATGGGCGCGGTCGATGACGAAGTGGACCGCCTTCAGCGTGGTCGGGCGCAGGCTGCGCGCATACCGCAGGGCCGCGAGCGCGGCCAGGTCGAACTCGTCCACGAACACGTAGACGATGCGCCTGGAGTAAGTGGCCGGGTCCCGGCGCGGCCGCGTGCCGATGTTCGCCAGCACCTTGGATTCCATCCGGTACTCGCGGTTCAGCCGGATAAGCGCGATAACCAGCGCCGGGAACAGGATCACGATGACCCAGGCGCCCTCGGTGAACTTGGTGATCGCGAAGATCAGCACCACGACCGCCGAGGTGATGCCCGCCGAGAAGTTGATCACTCGCCGGCGTCGCCAGCCGGGCTCCCGGTGCCGGGTGTGATACCGGGCCATCCCGAACCCGGCCATCGTGAACGCGGTGAACACGCCGATCGCGTAGAACGGCACGAGCCTGTTGACGTTGGATCCGACGACGGCCAGTAGCGTCGCGGAGACCACAGCGAGCATGATGATGCCGTTCGAGAACACCAGCCGGTGCCCGCGCTTGGTCAGCCAGCGGGGCAGGAAGGCGTCCTCGGCCACGAAGCTGGCCAGGAACGGGAACCCGTTGAAGCTGGTGTTGCCGCCGGTGTAGAGGATCAGCGCGGTCGCGGCCTGCATCAGCACGTACGCCCCGTTGCCGATGGCTGAGTGCCCGAACACCAGCCTGGCCTCCTGCGAGATCACGGTGGGCACGCCGCTGAAGTAGGGCCTGGCGTGAGTGGCGTGAGCCAGCCAGGAGATCCCGGCCACCAGCGAGCCCAGGATGAGCCCCTCGGCGACCAGCACCCGGCGGGCGTTCACGCCCTCGGGCGGCCGGAACGCGCTCACCGCGTTCGACACGGCCTCGATGCCGGTCAGCGACGACCCGCCGTTGGCGAACGCGCGCAGCAGCACGAAGACCATCGCGAATGCGATCAGGCCGCTGTGGCTCGGCGGTGCCGTCACGACGCCCTTGCCGGGGTGGTAGAGCGGCAGCGTCCCGGTGGCCTCCCGGACCAGCCCGACCACGATCATGAGGATCGTGATGCCGGAGAACAGGTAGGTCGGCACCGCAAAAGACCTGCCCGCCTCGCGGATCCCGCGCAAGTTCCCGTAGCACATCACGAGGACCACGCAGACCGAGATGATCGTCAGCAGCTCGGGATGGTTGAGGGCGGGTATGGCCGAGGCGACCGCCGCCGTTCCCGCCGCGATCTGGACGGCGACCGTCACCACGTAGTCGATCAGCAGCGCCACGGCGGCGATCTGGGCGATCCTCGGGCCGAAGTTGTCCCTGGCCACCGCGTAGGACCCGCCGGCGCGGGTGTAGACCATGACGACCTCGCGGTAGGACAGCACCACCAGGGCCATCACGAACAGCACCACGCCGGTCAGCGGCAGGATCAGCGCGAAGGCGGTCACGCCGACGCCGCCGAGGAACAGCTCGTAGAGGATCTCCTCGGTGCCGTATGCCGATGACGAGATCCCGTCGGGGGAGAGCACGCCGAGCGCGACCGGGTTCGACAGCCGCTGCTCGCTGAGCTCGACGTTGATCAGCGGCTTGCCGAGGAGATGCCGCTTGATGGTATAGCCGAGCCCCTCGGCGAGGTTCCTGTCCACCCCGAGCACCCCGCCCGCTCCGCCAGCCCTGCGCATGGCCACGGACACGCCTCCGCTCGCAGCCCGCCGACAACCCGCTCAGCCCGCTCGCGGGCCGCCGCACCAGCGTAACTGGGTGCCCTGGGTGTCCCGGTCCTCAGGCGTATCGCTCGGGCCGGGCGCGTCGGGCGTATCAGACGCGTCAGGCGTGTCAGGCGTGTCGGGCGCCACCAGCTCGTATGCGGGGTTGATCATGACCGGGGCGCCGTCGCGGATGCCGACGCGGCCGCGGAACCTGACCCGGGTGCCGCAGGCGATCCCGGGTATGTGCGAGCGGCCGTAGAACAGGGCGGTGAGCTGCCCGGTCGAGTCGGCGATCTCGGTAGCCAGCACGGTGTTGCGCTCCACCTGGCGGATCTCCATCGCGAACACCCGCCCCTCGACCGTCGCCCTGCCCGGGCCGCCCGGGCGCGCCTGGCCAGCCTGGCCGCCCGGGCCGCCCGGGCCGCCCGGGCGCGAGCCGTCGGTAGTCAGCGTTCCGATGGCGGTCACCCCGGGCCGCGGCACCGGGCGGGCGAACCTGCTACCGGGCCTGGCGGTCCTGCCCGCGGCGACCGGCTCAGCGGCGGCCGCGGTCCGCCCGGCGCCGCCCGTCCCGGCCCCGGCGGCCGGGCTGCCCTGGCTTGCGGCAGGCCCCGTGGCCTGCGTTCTGGATGATGCTTGTCCGGCCGGGCCCGCGGCCACCCCTGCAGGGGCGCGGGCGGCTGCCCGATGCTGCCATGTCTCCAGCCGGCTGTGCACGTCGAACGGGACGATCGTGGCTGCAGCGTGCGGGATCCTGCTGACCGCTCCGGCGATCTTGTCGGCGGTCCGGTCGTGCAGGAACCGGCCGAGCAGCGGGGAGAAGCTGCGCCTGGGCAGTATGACCGTCACCTGGACGCCGGGCAGTTCGGCCTCGGCCCGGACCAGTTCCGCGGCGGCCCGCACCAGCCGCCGGTCGGAGCAGTCAACGAAGTCCAGCACGACCCCGCGGTCCGCGCGCAGCCACTTCTCCCGCAGGATGTCCGCGCGAACGCTGTCTATCACGAAGTGCACCGCCCGCAGCGAGGTCGGCCGCAGGCTCCGCGCATACCGCAGGGCCGCGATCGTGGCCAGGTCAAAGTCGTCCACGAACACCAGCACGCTGCGCCGCGGGTAGTTCGGCTGGGCCGGCGCGGCGGGCTTCTCCCTGCTGTCGATGTTGTCCAGGACCCCGGACTCCATCCGGTACTCGCGGTTCAGCCGGATCAGCGTCGGGACGCCGATGAAGAAGAGGATCACGACGATCCAGGCACCCTCGGTGAACTTCACGACCGCGAAGACCGCGACCACCATCGCGGTGAGCACGCCGGCCGAGGTGTTGATGACCATCCTGTGCCGCCAGCCGCGCTCCCGGCGCCTGCGGTGGTAGCGGGCCATCCCGAAGCCTGCCATCGAGAACGCGGTGAACACGCCGATCGCATACAGCGGCACCAGGTTCGTCACGTTGGCACCGCGGGCGAGGATCAGCGCGATCGAGGCCACGGTCAGCACGACGATCGCATTGGAGAACACCAGCCGGTGCCCGCGCTTGAGCAGCCACCGGGGCAGGAACGAGTCCCCGGCCACGTAGCTGGCCAGGAACGGGAAGCCGTTGAAGCTGGTGTTCCCGCCGGTGTAGAGGATCAGCGCGGACGCCGCCTGGACCAGGTAGAACAGCAGGTGGCCGAGGAGGCTCTGGCCGAAGACCAGTTCGGTCTCCTGGGCGAGCACGGTCGGGAAGCCGGGAACCCGCGGCGTGACGTGGGTCACGTGCGCCAGCCAGGCGATCCCGGCGACCAGGAAGCCGAGGATCGATCCCTCCGCAGCCAGCACCCTGCGGGCATTGGCGCCCTCCGGGGCGCGGAACGCGCCGACGGCGTCGGAGACCGCCTCGATGCCGGTCAGCGAGGAGCCGCCGTTCGCGAACGCTCGCAGCAGCGTCAGGATCATCGCGAAGCTGATCAGCCCCGCGGTGCCCGCGCTGACGTGATAGGCGTCCGGGAGCCGGTGCGGGTTCACCGTGTGCAGCGTGCCGAGGATCTCCCTGATCACCCCGACCACGATCATCAGCACCACCGAGCCGGAGAACAGGTAGGTGGGCACTGCGAAGGACCTGCCCGCCTCCTTGATCCCGCGCAGGTTGCCGTAGCACATGACGAGGATCACGCCGATCGTGATCTCCGTGTTGTACCTGCCGAGCGCCGGGACCGCGGAGACCACGGCTGCGGTGCCGCCGGAGATCTGCACGCCGACGGTGACCACGTAGTCGATCATCAGTGCGACCGCGGTCACCTGGGCAACCCTCGGCCCGAAGTTCTCCCGGGTCACCACGTAGGAACCGCCGGGCCTGATGTAGACCATCACCACCTCGCGGTAGGACAGCACCACCAGCACCAGGACCACCAGGGTGACCACCGTGATCGGCAGGATCAGGGTGAAGGCAGCCATCCCGGCCCCGCCGAGCAGCAGCGCCACGAGGATCTGCTCGGGTCCGTAAGCCGAGGAGGAGATGCCGTCCGGGGAGAGGACGCCGAGGGCGAGGAAGTTCGACAGCCGCTGCTCGCCAAGCTGCTGGTTGACCAGGGGAGGGCCCAGCAGGCGGCGTTTCACCAGGTAGCCGAGTCCCTCAGGGAGGTCTCGGGACCCGTCGGCCCGCCGGATCCCGCTTAGCGCGCCGATCCGGCCCGTGCCCCGTCGTAGCCTGCTCAGTACCACCGGCTCGGCCTCCGTCTCCAAGTCCGGCAGCTTGCGCGCCACCTGGCGGCTGCCGTCGGCACCCTCTGACGTGCCTTCATACCACCACTTGAACTGTCGTTCATCCTCTGGTTCCGCGCAGCCCGGCCGCGTTTGCCGGCCTTGCGGCCGCGTGGCCGCCACGGCGATGCCGCCTGCCGGCCATGTCGTGGCAAGGTGGCGGGTAGAAGGCTGTCACTGGCTGGCGACATGCTGGTGACCCGACCAGGAGAACAGATCATGGCGACTCCACCTGCGCGGCCGCTGCCACAGCCGAGCGCGGCCCGCACGCTTCACCTGTCGGAGCTGCTTCGACGGCCGCTGTCCGACCGTGGCGGCGAGCACATCGGCCGGCTCTCCGACGTGATCGTCAGGCTCCGGGGCGCGCAGAGCCCGCTGGTGACCGGCCTGGTGGCCACGGTCGGCGGGGGCCGCGAGGTGTTCGTGCCGATCGACCAGGTGAGCTCGTTCGACGGCGATGTGCTGAACCTCGCCAGCGCCCGGCTGGACCTGCGCCAGTTCGAGCGCCGCGAGGGAGAGGTGCTGCTGCGGGCCGACGTGCTCGGGCACCGGCTCATCGATGTGACCAGCGCGCGGCTGATCAGGGCGGCGGACCTCGAGCTTGCCCGCACGCCGTCCGGTGACTGGGTGCTGACCGGCGTGGAGATCGCTCGGGGTCCCGGGCGGGTGCTCGGCCTGCTCGGCGCGCTCGGCCCGGCGCGGCGCTCTCCCGCCGGGCATGCCGCTGACGGCGCCGGCCGCTCGTTCCGGCCCTGGTCGAGATTCGAGCCGCTGATCGGCCATTCCGGGAGCGCCCTGCTGCGCGGGCCGTTCGGCCGCATCCGGCGGCTCAAGCCAGCGCAGATCGCCGACCTCATCGAGGAGGCCTCCAAGGAGGAGGAGACCGAGATCCTCGGCCAGGTTCACGCCGACCCGGAGCTCGAGGCCGACGTCTTCGAGGAACTGGACGAGGACCTGGCCACCCGGCTGCTCGGGGCGCGCACCGACCCGGAGATCGCCGCGGTCCTGTCCCGGATGCGCGCGGACGATGCCGCGGACGCGATCGCCGAGCTGCCGCAGCGGCGCCGCCAGCCGGTGATTGACCTGCTCCCGCCCGGGCAGCGGACCAAGGTGCTGACGCTGATGGGCTTCAACCCGACCAGCGCTGGCGGGCTCATGGGGATGGACTTCGTGACGGTCCCCTGCGACGCCACCGTAGGCGACGCGCTGCGGGCGGTCGCGGAGTCCACCACCCTCCAGCCGGAGGCGCTGGCGACGGTGCACGCCCTCGACTCGGCGGGCCGCCTGTGCGGCGTAGCCAGGCTGGTCAGCCTGGTCCAGGCCGGGCCGTCGGCCCCGCTCCGCGAGATCTACGACGATGACCCGGTGCGGGTCGGCGCGGATACCGACGTGGTGGATGTCGCGGTGCTGATGAGCGACTACAACCTGACGACGATCCCGGTCGTGGATGCCGGCCGCCGGATGATCGGCGTGATCACGGTGGATGACGTGCTCGAGGTCACGCTGCCCAGCGACTGGCGGCGGCGGGAGGCCGCACAGCCGCCCGATGCCCACCACGGCGAGTCGCCGTGACCCGGAGCCCGGGACGCTCGGGCGGGCCCGAGCACGATCCGGGAGGCCGCGCCCAGGCTCGCCCGGCCCGTGCGCTCGGGGAGGCACCGGCCCGTCCGAGCGCGGTCCTGGACGAGGCGCATCTCGGCGACATCGAGGGCGCTCTCGGCCGGGTGCGGGCCGGCGAGGAGGCCGCCGGATGGCGGCGCAGGCTGGTCACATTCCTGGCGATCGTGGGGCCCGGCCTTATCGTGATGGTCGGCGACAACGACGCCGGCGGGGTATCCACCTACGCGCAGGCCGGCCAGGACTACGGCTACAGCCTGCTGTGGGTGCTGCTGCTGCTGATCCCGGTGCTCATCGTGAACCAGGAGATGGTGGTCAGGCTCGGCGCGGTGACCGGGGTCGGGCACGCACGGCTGATCAACGAGCGCTTCGGCAGGTTCTGGGGCGCCTTCAGCGTCGGTGACCTGTTCCTGCTCAACTTCCTGACCATCGTCACTGAGTTCATCGGCGTCTCGCTGGCCCTGCGCTACTTCGGGGTGAGCCCGTACATCTCGGTGCCGGTCGCCGGCCTGCTGCTGATCGCGATCACGGCCAGCGGCAGCTTCCGGCGCTGGGAGCGCGCCCTGCTCGCGTTCATCGCGCTGAGCCTGGTCCTGGTGCCGCTGGCGCTGCTGTCCGGCCCGCGCTACGGCGCGATCTTCTACCACCTGGTGGTGCCGGGAGTCCAGGGCGGCGTCACGTCCACGGCCGTGCTCCTGATCATCGCGATCGTCGGCACGACCGTGGCGCCCTGGCAGCTTTTCTTCCAGCAGTCGAACGTCGTGGACAAGCGGATCACGCCCCGTTTCATCCAGTACGAGCGGGCCGATACCTTCCTCGGCTCGCTCGTCGTGGTCGGCGGTGCGGCGGCGATCCTGGTGGTGGCGGTCTACGCGGTCCGCGGCACCGATCTCGCGGGCCACTTCACCGACGCGCTCGGCGTGGCCAACGCGCTTGGCGACATCCACCCGGTACTCGGCGCGCTGTTCGCCATCGTCCTGCTGGACGCCTCGGTCGTCGGCGCCGCGGCCGTGACCCTGTCCACCAGCTATGCGTTCGGCGACGTCTTCGGCATCAAGCACTCGCTGCACCGCAGCTTCCGTGACGCTAAGGCGTTCTACGGCAGCTATGCGGCGATGATCGCTGTCTCGGCGGGAATCGTGCTGATCCCGGGCGCGCCGCTGGGCCTGCTGACCACGGCCGTGCAGGCGCTGGCCGGGGTGCTGCTGCCGAGCGCCAGCGTCTTCCTGCTGCTGCTGTGCAATGACCGGGAGGTGCTGGGGCCCTGGGTGAATCCGCGCTGGCTGAACGTCGTCGCCAGCGTGATCATCGGAGTGCTGCTGTCGCTGTCCGGCACGCTGGTGGTGACGACGCTGTTCCCGTCCGTCAACGCCGGCCTGACCGCGATCTGGGTGGCCGTGGCCCTGGTGGTGGTCGTCGCGGCAGCGGGCGGGTGGCTGGCGGCGGGCCGGGGGCCCGGTCAGGGACGCCCGCTCCGGGCCGGCGCCGGCGCGGGCCGTCCCCGCGCCGGCGGAGCCCGTCCCCCTGCCGGCCGGGCCCGCCCTCGTGCTGAGCCGGGCCATCACGGCGCCCCGCAGCCTGGCCGCGTCCTGGCGCCAGCCGGCGATGCCGACCGGGCTAGCTGGCGGATGCCGCCGCTGGCCCTGCTCAAGCCGGTGACCTGGTCGCCGGCCACCCGGCTGGCCATGCTCCTGCTCCGCGGCTACCTGGTGATCTCGGTGCTGCTGCTGATCGTCAAGGCGGTCCGCCTTGGCGGCGGCTTATCGGCGCGGCTTATCGGCGCGGCTTATCGGCGGCTGCGGCCTGGCGGCTGCGGCTCAGCTCATCGAGGCGGTCGGGCTTGGCGGCGGCTCAGTGGGCCAGCGCCAGCTGGACGATCTTGACCGCGACCAGGACAGTCGCGGCGGCCAGGTAGAGGCGCAGGACCGTCATCCCGGCCTTCCGCCCGCCGGTCATGCGCAGCGGGGCGAGCAGGGTCAGCGGCGGCATCCGCCAGTTCTCCCGGCCCTCCCTGCTGATCGCCGGCGTAGCGGGAGCGCCCGCCGCGCCGTGCGCCAGCCGGCGGCGCGCCAGCACCACGCAGGCCGCGAGCGCGGCACCGCCGCAGCACGCCCCGAGTATGACCAGCATCTGCCCGGCGGTGATGGCCGGGAACAGCACCGAGGCGGTCAGGATGACCGAGAGCCCGACGAGCACCGCCACGACCGAGCCGGTGAACATGTTGGTCCTCGGGCCGTTCACCCACGGGCCGAGCACCTCCCGGTCGTTGCACAGCAGCAGCAGGTAGATCGCGGCCGACGGCAGCAGGACGCCGGCCAGCGCCTGGACCCCCTCGGTCAGCAGCCCGAGAGGCGAGCCCGGGATCAGCACCACCGCGCCGGCGGTCACGACCAGCCCGCCGTACACGGCGTAGAAGCCCTTGGCCCCGCGCACGCCGCGGTGCAGGGAGTGCTTCAGCCCGAAGACATCCCCGATCGCGTACGCGGTCGACAGCGAGACCGCGAAGGCGCCGATGATCGAGGCGTCCAGCAGCGCTATCGCGAACAGCACTCCGGCGATCCGCCCGCCCGAGGCCTGCAGCCCGGCAGCGATGCCTGCCGCGTCGGTGAAGTGCCCGGCGGCGGGGGTGCCCGCGAAGGCTGCGGCCGAGAAGCCCATGACGGCAGCGGCCCCGACGACCACGATCACGATGCCGATCCACAGGTCGGCCTTCTCGTACCGGATGAACCTGGGCGTGATCCGCTTGTCGATGACGTAGCTCTGCTGGAAGAACAGCTGCCACGGTGCGACCGTGGTGCCGACGATCCCGATCACCAGCAGCATCACGGTGGCAAGCTGGCCTGATCCGCCCGGCAGCGCCGGGATGACGAAGCCGCGGGCCATCTGCGACGCCGGCGGGTGGGTCAGGAAGTAGATCGGGATCAGCAGCAGCGAGCCTCCGCACAGCGTCATGGCTATCCGCTCGAACCTGCGGAAGCTGCCGGTGAACGCCGAGCCGATGATGACGACCGCGGCGAGCGCGACCGCCGCGACCTTCGGCACTCCCAGGTAGCCGGCGGCGAGCGTGATCCCGATGAACTCGGTGATGATAGTGAGGGCGTTGAGGATGAACAGGTCGATGACGCTGAACGCGCCCCAGAACCTGCCGAACCTCTCCAGGATGAGACGGGCGTGGCCCACGCCGGACACCGCGCCGAGCCGCAGCACCATCTCCTGGTTGACGTACAGCACCGGGACCAGCAGCAGCAGCGTCCACAGCAGGCGGGTGCCGTAGTTCTGGCCCGCCTGGCCGTAGGTGGCGAAGGCGCCCGCGTCATTGTCGCCCACCATCACGATCAGGCCCGGCCCGATGATTGCCAGCAGCGTCTTGAGCTGGGCGGAAAGGCCGCGCCGGGGAGAGGTGTCATCCAGCCGGATGGTGCCAAGCGCGCCGCGGATGTCGCCAGTGTGCTCGGTGTCGAGTACCGCGTCCCTGCGGTCCAGCGTGATGGCCATGGCAGTCCCTCCCTCGCCCAGCTCGGGTCTTGTCTGAAGGAGGCACGCGGCAGTCATCCGCGCCACGCCGGTGAAGCAGCGCAGCAGGGCGCCCGCTCAGCGCGGGCGGCTCTGGCTAGCGCCCGAGGTTACCGGCGTGATCTGCTGCGGGATGCGAGCGGTGATCACCGCGTACCGGACGGAAACGAGAACGCCTGGATGTCGGGCCGTTTATGGCCCGGTCTACTGCTATCCATGTCTCGCCTCCCTCCGGCCATGACACACGCGGGTGTCGCGTCAGCGCGCAGCAGCGCTGCATGCAGCGGGCACAAGGGGCGGACTGCCGGGGTTCCCGGCGAGCACCCCAACTCGTCAGAGCTTTGGCACGACACGACGTAGCACTGTTGGCAGCCACTTTGGGTCACCCCTTATTCCGGGGAAACCTGTCCTGACCCTGGGCGTCTCTCGACGTCGTCGGATCAGTGGCCTGTGTTCGTGTCGACGCCTCACCGAACGAGGTGCCGGTCAAACCTCCCGCATCATACCGCCAGGGGTACCTCAGGGGCAAAAGCCGCTAGCCGACGGCCTTCCGTTCCCGCAGCGCTGCGATCTCCGCTGCCGTGTGGCCAAGCTCCGCCAGCACGGCGTCGGTATCCGCGCCGGGCGGGCGGGCGGGTGGCGGGATGGCGGCGGGCGTGCGCCAAAAGCGCGGCGCCGGAGCGGCCTGTGTCACGCCGCCGACCTCGGTGAACGTGCCGCGGGCCAGGTTGTGCGGATGCCCGGGTGCCTCGCCCAGGCTCAGCACCGGCGCGACGCAGGCGTCGGTGCCGGCGAAGACCTCCGCCCACTCGTCCCGGCTGCGCTGCCGGAACGCGGCGGCGAACCGCTCCCGCAGCACCGGCCAGCCGGACCGGTCGTACTGCGCCGGCAGGCCCGCGTCGGCTAGCCCGAGCCCGTCCAGCAGCGCGGCGTAGAACTGCGGCTCCAGGGCGCCCACCGCGACATGCCGACCGTCGGCGGTCTCGTAGGTGTCGTAGAACGGCGCTCCGCCGTCGAGCAGGTTCACCCCGCGCTCGTCCTGCCACAGGCCGGCCGCATACATGCCCCTGATGAACGAGGCGAGCAGCGCCGACCCGTCCACCATCGCCGCGTCGACCACCTGGCCCAGGCCGGAGGCCTGCCGCTCGACGAGCGCGGCGAGCACGCCGACGGCCAGCAGCATGCCGCCGCCGCCGAAGTCGCCCACCAGGTTCAGCGGGGGAACCGGGCGCTGGCCTGAGCGGCCGATCGGGTGCAGTGCCCCGGACACCGCGATGTAGTCGATGTCGTGGCCGGCCGTCGCGGCCAGCGGGCCATCCTGTCCCCAGCCGGTCATCCGGCCGTAGACCAGCCGGGGATTGCGCTTGGCGACCACCTCGGGCCCGAACCCGAGCCGTTCCGCCACCCCCGGCCGGAACCCCTCGATCAGCACGTCGGCCCGCTCGGCCAGTCGCAGCAGCAGGCTCAGGCCCTCGGGATCCTTGAGGTTCAGCGCGACCGACCGCCGTCCCCGGCCGAGCGGGTCGAAGCCCGCCACCGGCCCGGCATCACCGGCGCCGTCGGCACCGCCCGCCGCGCCGGCCCCGACCCGGTCCACGCGCAGCACGTCGGCGCCAAGGTCGGCCAGCACCATGCAGCAGAACGGGCCCGGTGCCAGGCTCGCGATCTCGATGACGCGGATTCCGGCCAGCGGCCCCATCCGATCCTCCCGGCTCGCCGTTTCAAGTAGGCAGAACGCGGTTCCGGCGGCCGGTGACCGCGCCGGGCTCGCGCCCGCTTGGGCCTCAGGCTAGCGAGCCCGGTGGCCGCGCGGCCCATGATGACCCGGGCGTCCCGGGTGGCGGCCCGGCGGCGGGGGCGGGATCGTCTGGATGGCGGGCGGCTCTCCGGGCCAGACCAGGAGCACCGGGCACGGTGCATGGTCCACCACGAACCGGCCGGCGCGGCCGAGGCTGTGCGGCCCGAGCCGGCTGCGGTCGCCATCCCGCGCCAGGACCAGCAGGCCCGCGCCCGCGGCAGCGGCGATGACCTCCCGCTCGGGCCGTCCGGTCCGCTGCACCGGCGTGCAGGGGCGGCCGAGCCGGCCTGCAGCGGCTGCCAGGAGATCTGCGGCCGAGGCTGCCTGTTGCTCCTCGACCTGGCGGCCGGGATCGCGCTCCGGGTGGCCGCGGCCGAGCAGACCGGCATAGGCGCCGTGCGCGGCGCCCGCCGCCTCCGGGCTGGTGACGTGCAGCAGGATGATCTCAGCCTGGGCGGGAGCATGCTCCCGGGCCGCGTCCACGCACGCCTGCCAGGTGCCCTCCATGATCCAGGCGATGACGGTCACCGGATCCTCCCGCGTGCGGCGCGCCTGGCCATCACAGTAGGGCACGCGGAAGTCGCTGTTAAGACGCTTCCGGCCAGCCCGCCGTGACCAGCACGGTGCCATCGGCGGCCACCAGGCGGGCGGGCAGCCCGGCCTGCGCCAGCCACTCAGCAGCCGCGCGGCCGAGCACGATGGCGGCAGTGGCGGCGATGTTGGCATCCACGCAGGTCGCGGCTGCGACGCTGACCGTGCGCCAGCACGAGCGCGCGGGCCGCCCGGTCGCTGGGTCGATGATGTGGTGCATCCGCTCGCCGCCGCGGCTCCACTGCCGCACCGTGGTGCTGGAGGTGGCCAGGCCTCCGGTCCGGATCCGGACCGTCTGGCCGGGCTCGCCCGGTCCCGCCGCGTGGTCGTCGGTGACGCGCACCTGCCAGCCGCCGGCCGGGGCCGGGCCGCCGACGGCGACATCGCCGCCCAGGCTGACCAGCACGCCTGCGCCGGTCTGGCCGGCGATGACGGCGGCACAGCGATCAGCCGCCCACGCCTTCGCGGTCGCGCCGAGGTCGAGCTGGGCGCCGCCGGCCAGCCGCGCGGCCAGCCGCACCCGGTCGAGGTGGACAGACCGCCAGCCCGGCACGGCCGTGGCCGGAGGTGCCTCCCGCGGACCCGGCTCGGCGGCCTCCTTCGCGACCTCGGCGAAGTCGCGGTCGTAGCCGGCCTCGGCGAGAGCCTGGCCGACGGTCGGGTCCACGGCGCCGCCGGTAAGCTCGGCGGCCCGCAGCGCCGCGCCGATCAGGTCCGCGAAAATCTGGCTGACCTGCCGGGACGCTCCGGCGGCGGCGTTCAGCGCCGACAACTCGGAGTCGGGCCGGAACCGGCTGCACGCCTGGTCGACCGCGGCAAGCTCGGCATCCGCGATGGCCCGGGCCGCGGGCATCGCCGAGGCGCGGGTGAGCAGCAGGGTCGCGGTCGTCCCGAAGACGGCAAAGCTCTCCCGGGCCAGGCCGGTCATCCAGTTCCCGCGGCGGTCGGCAGGTCCGCCGGCCCGCCCTGCTGCCCTCCTGGCTCCGCGAGGCTGGCGAATGCCCGCAGGTTGGCCAGGCTCTCGCCGCGGCTGACGCGCCAGGCCCACTCGCGGCCGATCGCAGAGGCGAAGCCGAGCGCCAGCGCGGAATCGAAGGCCTCGTCGGAGTAGCTGAGCACGCAGCCCAGCAGCCGGTCGATCTCCTCCGGCGTGACGGCCTCGCGCGGCAGCCGGCCGACCAGGTAGACGTCCCCGACCGGGTCGAGTGCGAAGTGGACTCCGTACATGCGGCCGTTGCGCTCCAGCAGGAACCGGTAGAAGGCCGCGTGGTTCTCATCAGGCTGGCGGCAGAAGAACGCTTCCACGTGCAGGCTGTGCGCCCCGGCGATGAGCCAGGTCATGGTGGCGAGCTTGTGCTGCCCCTGCAGCCGGACCAGGTAGGCACCCGGCCGCGGGGACTCGAAGCCGAGGCCGAGCTCGTCCAGCGCCGCCTCGATGGCCGCGGCCGCCTGGTCAGGCATCGACCGCCTCGGTCACCGGGCACATCGCCTCCGCGTAAAGCTCCAGCAGCGCGTCGACGGTCCTGTCCCAGCCGAACCGGCTGGCATGCTGCCTGGCCTGGCGGCCCAGTGCTACCAGCCGCTGCGGGCTGGCGATCAGGCTCGCGATCGCGCGCGCGTACCCGGCCGGCTCGCGGGTGCGCACGAGGAGCCCGGACACGCCGTCGCGCACGGCCGTGCGCAGGCCCCCGACGGCTGCCGCGACCACCGGAGTCCCGCACGCCTGGGCCTCGACTGCGACCAGCCCGAACGACTCCGAGCAGGACGGCACCAGCACCAGCGTCGCCGCCCGGTACCAGTCGGCCAGCTCGCGCTGCGGGCACGGCGGCTCGAGCCGGACCCGGCCGCCCAGCCCGAGCGAGCGGGCGAGCTGGGCGAGGCCGTCGGGATCGGCGCGCCCCGAGCCGCTTGGCCCGCCGACGAAGGCGATGGTCAGCCGGTCCGCCAGGGCGGGCTCATCGCGGAGCAGGTGCGCTGCCGCCCGCAGCACGATATCCGGCGCCTTCAGCGGCTGGATCCGCCCGGCGAAGACCAGGATCACGTCATCGGGCGGCAGGCCGAGCCGCTGGCGGGCCTGCTGCTGCGAGCCCGGCCTGAAGACGGTCAGGTCAACGCCCGGGGCAATGGTGGCCACGCGAGCCGGGTCGGCGTCGTAGAGGCTGATCAGCTGGCTGGCCTCGGCCTCGGTGTTGGCCACCAGCCGGTCCGCGGCGGCCACGACCTCGGCCTCGCCGCGAATCCGGGCCGACGGCTCGGCGGCGTCCCCGGCGGCCAGCGCGGCGTTCTTCACCCTGCCGAGGGTGTGCATGGACTGGATGAACGGGACTCCCCACCGCTCCTTGGCGACCGCCCCGGCCTGACCGGACAGCCAGTAGTGCCCGTGCACGAGATCGTAAGCTCCCGGCGCCTGCTCGGCCTCGCAGCGCAGCATCTCGAAGGTGAACCGGCAGAGCTGACCGGGCAGGTCAGCCTTGTCAAGCTCCTCGAACGGGCCGGCCTCCAGGTGACGGACCAGCACGCCGGGGGCAAGCTCGGTGACAGGCGGGAGATCACGCGAGGCGGCACGGGTGAAGATGTCGACCCCGACGCCGCGCGCGGCAAGGCGCCGGGCGATCTCCACGACGTACACGTTGAGGCCGCCCGCGTCGCCTGTTCCTGGCTGATCGAGCGGGGATGTGTGGACGCTGACATTCGCGATCCGCCGGGGAAAGCGTCGCGGCACGGGCATGCACCTCCAAGGGGCAAACCGCCCCGCGCTGCCGCATGTTCCCGCGCCAGCGGGCGCCGACGCCGCCATTAGGCTTGCTGTCGCGGCATCGGCCCGGGCGAAAGGAGCGAGGATGGCGACCCTGGTGCTGGTCAGGCATGGCGAGAGCACCTGGAACGCTGAAGGCCTGTTCACCGGCTGGGTCGACGTCCCGCTCTCAGCGGCTGGTGCGGCCGAGGCAGCCCGCGCGGGCAGCCTGCTGGCCGAGGCGGGCCTGCGGCCGAGCGTGGTGCACACCTCGGTGCTCACCCGGGCCATCCAGACCGCCAACATCGCGCTGGAGTCCGCCGGCCTGCTGTGGCTCCCGGTCCGGCGGTCATGGCGGCTCAACGAGCGGCACTACGGCGCCCTGCAGGGCAAGAACAAGGCGCAGACCAGAAAGGAGTACGGGGACGAGCAGTTCATGCTGTGGCGCCGTTCCTACGATGTGCCGCCGCCGCCGCTTTCCGACAAGGACCCGTACTCGCAGGCCGGCGACCCGCGATACGCGCAACTGCCCGACGAGGCACGGCCGCGCACCGAGTGCCTGAAGGACGTGCTGGCGCGGCTGCTGCCGTACTGGTACGACGAGATGGTGCCGGACCTGGCGGCGTTCGGCACGGTACTGGTCGTCGCGCACGGGAACTCACTCCGGGCGCTGGTCAAGCACCTGGACGGGATCGGCGACGCCGAGATCGCCGAGCTCAATATCCCGACCGGCATGCCGCTGGTCTACGAGCTCGATGAGGGCTTCCGCCCGGTGCCGCCGGGCGGCCGCTACGTGGACCCGGCCGCGGCCGCGCGGGCCGCGGAGGCGGTGCGCAACCAGGGCCGGTGACACGCGATTAGCGGCGGGGTGAACAGTGCGCGAATAACGCCGCGTACCGGGGTGCTGGCCGGTGCGCTCCGCAGGCTATCCGCATACCATCGAGTCGTGGACACCGGTACGACCAGGGCGGTCGGCCCGATCGCGGTGAGCGGGACTAGCGGGATGCGCCCGCGGTCCTGCCCGGCGGCCGGCAGGCGCCTTGCCGAGCCCGCCTGGCCCGCCGCCCGCGGCCAGGTGACGGACTCCATCACAGCATGAAGCTACGGGTCGTATCGCAGGGCAAGGCACGGCCCGCGGGTTCAGCCGAGCGCCTCGACGGGTCCAGGATCCCGCCCGGCATCTCCTCGGTGCTGTCGGTGCTGTCGTCCTCTGCCGTGCTCCTCGACAGCGATGACCGGGTGCTGCGGGCCAGCCCCGCCGCCAGGGCGTTTGGGATGGTCCGCGGCGACCGGCTTGTCGTACAGGAACTGCTGGCCCTGGCCCGGCAGGTGCGCCGGGACGGCGAGATCAGGGAGGGTGAGATCGAGATCTCGCCCTCCGGGCGCGGCGGGCGGACTACCAGCTTCGCCGTGCGGGTGGCGCCGCTTGGCGCTGACGTCGGCGGGGGCGGCCTGGTCCTGCTGCTGGCCGAGGATCAGACCGAGAGCCGCCGGGTCGAGGAAGTCCGCCGGGATTTCGTCGCCAACACGAGCCATGAGCTGAAGACGCCGGTCGGGGCGCTGGCCCTGCTCGCTGAGACGGTCGAGGACGCAGCCGACGACCCGGAGGCGGTGCGCCGCTTCGCGGGCCGGATGCGGCAGGAGGCTTCCCGGCTGACCAGCCTGGTGCAGGACCTGATCACGCTGAACCGGATCCAGGCGGCCGAGCCGGTGCCCGATCCGGTTCCGGTCGAGGTTGACGCCGTGGTGGCGGAGGCGCTGGACCGGTGCCGGATGAAGGCGAACGCCAGGGGGATCGTGCTCGAGGCGACCTGCGAGCCCGGCATCTCCGTGCTGGGGGACGAGGACCTGCTCGTGACGGCGCTCCGCAACCTCCTGGATAACGCGATCGCCTACAGTCCCGACGCCACCCGCGTGCTCGTCTCGACCCGGCATGACGGCCCGGACGCGGTCGAGATCAGCGTCGCCGACCAGGGCATCGGCATACCGGAACGTGACCTGGAGCGGATCTTCGAGCGGTTCTACCGGGTGGACCCGGCCCGCTCCCGTGCCACTGGCGGCACCGGGCTCGGGCTGGCCATCGTGAAGCACGTCACGGCCGCGCACGGCGGGAATGTCCTGGTATGGAGCAAGGAGGGGGAGGGCTCGACCTTCACCCTGCGGCTCCCGCTGCGTGACGTACCGCGGCCGTCAGGCGCGAACCCGGTCAAGGCGGTCGCACGGTCACCGGTGACGCGGCCGTCTGTTGCACGAGAGGCAGGGCTGACAGTCAGCGGGGAGGCAGCGCGGTGACCCGAGTGCTCGTGGTGGAGGACGAGGAGTCCTTCAGCGATGCGATCTCGTACATGCTCCGCAAGGAGGGGTTCGAGGTCGCAGTCTGCGCGAACGGCCCGGATGCGATCGACACGTTCGACCGCACCGGCGCTGACCTGGTGTTGCTGGACCTGATGCTGCCCGGGCTGCCCGGCAGCGAGGTCTGCAGGACGCTCCGCGAGCGGTCCAATGTCCCGGTCATCATGCTGACAGCCAAGGACAGCGAGATCGACAAGGTGGTCGGCCTGGAACTCGGTGCCGATGACTATGTCACCAAGCCGTTCTCATCCCGCGAGCTTGTTGCCCGGATGCGGGCCGTGCTGCGGAGGCGGAGCGATTCCGACGAGCCGGTGTCGTCGGTCATGGAGTCGGGTCCGGTCCGCATGGACGTCGACCGGCACGTCGTGACGGTCCGCGGCCACCAGGTGCAGCTCCCGCTCAAGGAGTTCGAGCTGCTTGAGGTGCTGCTGCGCAACGCCGGCCGGGTGCTGACCAGGATGCAGCTCATCGACCGGGTCTGGGGCGCGGACTACGTCGGCGACACCAAGACCCTGGACGTTCACGTCAAGCGGCTGCGGGCGAAGGTGGAGGCCGACCCGGCGAGCCCGATCCACATCGTCACCGTGCGCGGGCTGGGCTACAAGTTCGAGCCCGTGGGCTGAGCGCCCGGATCCGGCGCTTCAGCCGGTCTCATGGGCCGCTTGCGCGCCGCCGGGCCACCCGGATCGCTCCGGCCTGGACAACCAGCAGCAGGCACATGACGATCGGCAAGATGACCGGGATCGGGCTGCCTGAGCCATGGCTGCCAGCCGAGGCGGCATGCCCGGTCAGGCTCAGCAGCAGGTAGACGAGCACGCCGGCGGCCGGGTGCATGACGAGCCCGAAGCGCTTGGGCACGAAGTTGTTGTACCCGACGCCGAAGTGAATGGGGACCAGCGCGTCCGCGGGCAGCGTCACCCAGCCATAGCAGGACACGCCGATCATCGCGAGCAGCAGCAACGCGCCGACCACGAGCGAGACGGTCACCTGTCACCTCCCGGTGAAGCGGCCCGGGCCTGGCTCGCCGTGCGACGTCGGCGCTGCGGGCTGACGGGCGGGTCCTGCGGCCTGTCGGGCGGGTCCTGCGGGCTGGAGGGCGGGCCCTGCGGCCTGGCGGGCGGCGTTGCGGGCCGGGCGCCCGCATGATCCGGCGCGTGGCGCAGCCAGAGGCCGGCAACCTTCCCGGCCGCGTCGAAGACTACCCGGCCGGCGCCCTCTCCGGCCTCGAAGCGCAGCGGAACCTCGACCAGCACGTGATCGCCTGCGTAGCGAGCGTGCGGCTCGCCCATGCCCTCGTACCTGCCGACGATTGCTGCAGTTCGTGCCCATGCTTCGGCGAGCCTGGCGGTGTCCAGGCTGCCGCGCATCCTCGCGTCGAAGTCCGTGCGGGCGTCCTCCCACCGTCCCTCCGCAAGGGAGGCGAGAATAGCCACGGCCTTCTCGGTCGTACCGGGCGGGACGTCGCGGCTCATCGGAGTGCCGGTCCGCGGATCGACCGGGCGTCCGAACCGCTGGAACGCGGCCTGCCGGGTGGTGCCGAGCAACTCGCCGATCTCCCTCCAGCTAGTGCCCGCAGCCCGCGCCCGGTCGACGGCCTCCTGAAGCGCCTCACCGGCCGCTGCGGCCAGGTCCCGTGCTGCAGCCACCGCCGCGGCCGGTGACCCGCTGCTGGCGGCGGCCAGCCGCCTCGCGAGCCGGACCGTCGTGTCCGCTGTCCGGCCAGCCTGCCCGCCTACCGGATCGCCGTCACTCCGGTGCGCCGGAGCGCTGCCCTGGATGGGCGCGCACGTCATTTCGTCAAGGCTCTCATGACGCTGGTCCTGCGTCAAGCTAGTCTTAACATCTGGCAGGTCCCGCGACCCTGCTGCCAGGAGCCCGCGGGCTGCCCGGCGCCGTCTGGCAGCGCTGCGGCAGGTGGCGTTGCAGTACCTGCGCCGCCTGCCGGGCCCCTGCCGGACGGGCAGAGTCCGGCCGCAGGCTTCGCACGCTTCTCGTTGCGGCACCTCAGCCACCCGCGCTCACCACGCTCGCGCCCGCTCGCATCCAGGCTGCCGCCCGTGCGCCCCGTCCGCTGGCCGGCCAGTCAGCCTTCATTACGTGCCAGATCTATTCGTGCCGAGCATAACGTGCTGCGGTTAGCACGTAAAGGCACGGAATGACTGGTCACGGAAACGAGAACGGTGACGCGCTGACGGCAGCGCCTCGATCCGGGCGACGGCGGCGCTGGTCACGGGGACGGTGACGCGCTGACGGCAGCGCCTCGATCCGGGCGACGGCGGCGCTGGTCACGGGGACGGCGACGGCGACGGGCTGCTGGCCGCTCCCGGTGAGGCGTGGTGGTGGTGCCGCGCGTGTGCCGTCGGTGTCGGTGTCGGCGTCGGCGTCGGCGGCTGGAAGTAAGTGGAGTAGTACTGTGCCCGCGGCATCACCGGGACCGAGACGGCCACGGTGCCCGCGTTCTGGAAAGTCAGGACCAGATGGATGACGGAGCCGCCCGTCACCCTGCGGGTGAGGTCGGTCAGGACCGCTTCGGGGGCGGGACCTGTCAGCAGCACCATCCGGTTGGCGGCGAGCGGTACAGTCCCGGTCGCCAGCCTCACCGACCGCGCCGTGCCGGGCGCGGAGATGCTCAGCAGGCGGTCCGGGGCCGAGCCCTCGTTCATGATCGCAAAGAACAGGCTGGCCGACTGGCCGGGTGCCAGCGACGAGCCTAGCGGCGCTCCGAGCACGAACATGTTCCTGATCGCGATGTCGTGATGGACGGTACCGGTTCCGTCGGTCGGCTGATGCCAGTGCAGGGTCGGAGCGTTGCTCCCCGCCTCGCATCCGGCGAGCACCGGGGTCAGCGCGGCCACTGCGAGGATCAGCAGGCGGCCTGCGTTCCTGCTACGGTGGCTGTTCCGGATCACTGCATGCTCTCCCGTCCTGCGTGACCCACTGCGACGCGGAACAGGCTAGCGCCCGGGATGATCACGGCAGAGGCCGGGCCGGAGAGTGGGTCCGCGTGCCCGTCAGCGCGTGCCCGTCAGTGCCAGCTGCCGCAGCGCCGGCTGCAGGCTCAGCCCCGGCCGCAGGCCCCGGGTTATCCGCGTGACGGAGCCGCTGGCGCTCACCAGGATCGCGGTCAGCCCGGCCGGCCGGTAGACACGGTCGAGAACCCCGCTGCGATCCTCGGCGATCATTCCCGTCGCGCCGCCGCCAGCCTGCCTGGCGAGCTGAGCAAGCTCGCGCATGACCGGAGGCGTGGCCACCAGGTAGACGGTCAGCTTGCTGGCCGCGGCCTGGCCGGCAAGCTGGCGGATCGCGCCAGCGCATCGGCATCCGGACGGCACAAGTGCCAGGACCACGGGGCCAAGCGCGCCCAGCGGCACCGTGTTGCCCGCAACCAGCAGGGACCCATCGGGTAGCTGGCCGTGCACCTGGCCCACGGTCGCGCTTGGGCCAAAGGACGGCAGGCCCGTGCTCTGACCCGAGGCGCTCGGCCGGAGGGCGGACGGGCCGCCCGGCGGGCTGGTCTGGTCGGCGGAGAACAGCACCAGCAGGGTGCCGGCGATGAGGGCGAGGATCAGGCAGCCGGACAGCAGCGGGAGGAGGATGCCGTCGCGGCCGGCCGATCCGCTCAGCCTGCGCACTAGCTGCCGGCGCCGTTGCGCGCGCAGCTCGCGCCGGTAAGCCTGGACGTCGCGGTCGAGTTCCCGGGCATCATCGGGAATCTCGATGTCAACCGGGGGCAGGCCGAAGTCGTCCCGCTCGGGGTCGTCGGCAGGGTTCACGCACGTCCTCCCGCGTGAGGGCATCCTCTTTCCCAGTATGCGGCTGGATCGACGACGGCAGCACGGGGGTCAGTCCCCGCGCCGGCTGGCGGCGCGCCATCGCGCGTTCTGCGGCCGGACCGGTCGCCCGCCGCCGGGGCACGCCGTCCCCCGTGGCGAATTCCGCTGTCTGAATTGCGCCATTGACCTGCATCTTTGCCGCCAACAGCGGCTTATCGCCCGGGCTTCGCGTGGTAACATGGCCTAGGCGGAAGGGGTATGTGCCACATGTCTTTCAAGGTCGGCGACACGGTCGTCTACCCCCATCATGGGGCTGCTCGGATCGAAGAGATCGAGACCCGTTCGATCAGAGGCGAGGACAAGACCTACCTTGTGCTGAAGGTCGACAAGGGCGACCTGACGGTTCGTGTTCCGGCTGACAACGCCGAGCTTGTCGGCGTGCGAGACGTCGTCGGGCAGGAGGGCCTGGAACGGGTCTTCGAGGTGCTGCGCGCGCCATATACCGAGGAGCCGACCAACTGGTCCCGGCGTTATAAGGCGAACCTGGAAAAGCTTGCGTCGGGAGACGTGAACAAGGTTGCCGAAGTCGTCCGGGATCTGTGGCGCAGGGACAAGGAACGCGGGCTCTCTGCGGGAGAGAAGCGGATGCTGGCCAAGGCGCGGCAGATTCTGGTCAGTGAGCTTGCCCTGGCAGAGAAGACCAACGAGGACAAGGCCGAGGCGCTGCTCGACGAGATCCTCGGTTCCTGATCCGGGAGCGGGCAAGGTGGCGCTGTGCCTGCCGCCGTTCCGCGGGTAGGCATTGGCGCGGACGTACATCCGTTCGCCGAGGGACGCCCGCTCTACCTGGCTGGTTTGCTCTGGCCCGGTGAGCTGGGCCTATCCGGCCATTCTGACGGCGATGCCGCCGTTCACGCGATGTGCGATGCGCTGCTGTCGGCGGCCGGGCTCGGTGATCTGGGTGCCCATTTCGGCACCGATGAGCGTCGCTGGGCCGGCGCGCGGAGCACGGTACTGCTCGGGGAGGCAGCCCGGCTCGTCAGAGAGGCGGGCTTCGCGGTTGGCAACGTGGCCGTGCAGGTCATAGGAAACCGGCCGAGAGTGGCCTCCCGGCGCGAGGAGGCGCAGCAGGTGCTGTCAGCCGCCCTTGGCAGCGGCAGCGTGAGCGTCTCCGGCACCACGACCGACGGCCTTGGCCTGACCGGCCGCGGTGAGGGCGTCGCCGCCATCGCGACCGCGCTGCTGCTCCCCGTCCCGGCTACCCGCTAGCCCGCGGGCGGCGCGGGGGAACTGCGTACCCGGCGAAGTTCTGGCACCGGGCTGGTCGCGGCATCCGTCCCGGCGGGCCACTCAGCCGCGTGATCGGCCGGGCCCGGGTCATCGTCAGCACTCGCGTGATCGCCTGCGTCGCCGGAGCCGCCTGGGTCGCCGGCCTGCGGGCCGCCTGGCCATGGGTCGCCGGCCTGCGGGCCGCCTGGCCATGGGTCGCCGGCCTGCGGGTCGCCCTTCGGCAGGACTCTCACGTAGCCGACATCCTCGAATGCGCTGTCGGTGCGCCCGTGGCCGGTCCCGGTGCCCGAACCCGCCGCTGCGCGGGTGCGCGGCGCCTCAGCCCGAAAGGCGGCCCCTCCGATCGCGTCCGCCGGGCCGGCCGGCGGGCCTGGCGCCGCACGGCTGCCGAGCAGGTCGTCGAGACCAGCGCGGCCGTCCTTAGCGGCCCGGGCTGGCGGTGATGCCAGGGCGGCGCGACGGCGCCGGGCGTGCCGAAGCATGGCCAGCAGCAGGCTGAACCCCGCCAGCAGCAGAACCCACGGTATGACCGCGAACGCGACCGCCGATGCACGGCGCGGGAGCGTCGTTCCCATCGCGTGCAGGGCGTCGGCAGCCGCTGCCGCGCCGAGCAGGACGAGCAGGCACAGCCAGGCGAACCACCTGCTCGGCAGCCCGGCGCTGCGCAGCGAGAGAATCGCCGCGGCGGACACGACGAGCATCGCATCGAAGATCACGGGGTACAGCCTGGCGAGCGAGGAGGAGACACCTCCGGCCAGCGCTGTCGCGTGCATGCCCGGATAGGAGAGCGCAAAGGCGGCCGCGGCGAGCAGCACTACCCCGGCGGCGACGGCGCCGATCGCCAGGGCCCGGGCACCTCGCGAGGTTTCGGCGACAGCCGCCGCACCAGACGCCGGACCTGGCGTGCTCGCGGTGCGTGCCGATCCAGGCTGACCGGTCATGGGATCCCCCCCATGGGCCACGGTGGCGGCTCCCGGCCGCCGGCCTATAGTCGAGGTAATTGATGTGACAGGCCGGAACCTCGCGCGGGCGCGGCCGTCATCCGTCGGGCTGGCCAGTCAGGTCAGGCAGGTCAGCCAGGTCCCGGACGGGTTCAGCCCGCCAGGCCGCGCGAGTGTTCGCAGCGCGGACACAGGGAGACGATATGCCGTACTACCGGGTTGTCGGGGACATTCCGGCGAAGCGTCACGTGCGGTTCCGGCGCCCTGATGGGGGGCTGTACGCGGAGGAGCTGATGGGAGAGGAGGGGTTTGTCTCGGATTCGTCGCTGCTGTACCACGTGCATGCGCCGACTGCGATCGTGAAGAGCGAGGGCGTGCAGGACGCGGAGGGCGGCGTGGCGGCGGTGCCGAACTACCCTCTGCTGCCGCGCCACTTCCGCACCGGAGAACTGGCCGCCGCCGCTGATGCGGACCTGGTCGCGGGCCGGAGACTGCTGCTGGCCAACGACGACGTCCGGATCTTCTTCGTGTCCGCCGCTGCCGGCTCCCCGCTGTACCGGAACTCGGTCGGGGACGAGGTCGTCTACCTGGCCAGCGGCCGGGCGCGGTTCGAGTCGGTGTACGGCTCGATCGACGCAGGCCCCGGCGACTACGTCGTGATTCCCCGCGGCACGATCCACCGGTGGCGGCCAGCCGCCGGTGAGCCCGCGGTGGCGCTGGTGACGGAGGCGGCCGGGCACATCCGCCCGCCCCGCCGCTACCTGTCCCAGTACGGGCAGTTCCTGGAGCACGCGCCGTACTGCGAGCGCGACCTTCGCGGTCCTGATGGGCCGCTGACCGAGGACGGCGAGGACGTGCCGGTCCTGGTGCGCACCCGGGGCGGGCTGACCCGGCTGACCTATGCCCACCACCCGTTCGACGTGGTCGGCTGGGACGGCTACCTCTATCCGTACGCGTTCAACATCGCCGACTTCGAGCCGGTCGTGAAGCGGACCCACGCCCCTCCGCCGGTGCACCAGACCTTCGAGGGGCCGAACTTCGTGATCTGCTCGTTCTGCCCGCGCCCGCTGGACTTCCACCCGGAGGCCGTGCCGATCCCGTACAACCATCACAATGTCGACTCCGACGAGATGATCTTCTATGTCGGCGGGGACTACACCGCGCGAAAGGGCTCCGGCGTCGGCCTCGGCTCGATAACGCTGCACCCGTCCGGGTTCACCCACGGTCCCGCGCCGGGCGCCCCCGAGGCCGCGATCGCGGGCCTGGACCAGGGCAGGACCACCACCGATGAGACCGCCGTCATGATCGACACCTTCCGGCCGCTCGGACTCGGCCCCGCCGCCCGGGCATGCGAGGATCCCGAGTACCCCTGGACCTGGTCCCGGGCACCGCAAGGGTGAGCCAGGGCACGGCGGGTCAGGCCAGGGTCCGCCTGCGGAGGGCCGGCGGCCCGGCCCCGGCCGCCCACTGGTGCCCGGTCCCCTGGTGGATCGCCGCGTAGATCCGGTCCCGCAGCCCGTTCGCTTCCGCGGCTGTCAGCGTCCGGTCCAGGCGGCGGAGCACCACGCGCACCAGGACGTTGCGCTGCCCCGGGTCCGCCCCGAGCCGGGCGAGGGCCGCTGCCGGAAGGTCGGAGCAGGGTGTCGAGGCCACGATCGCGACCTCCTCGACGCTGTCCGCATCCGGCCCGAGGGCCTGTCTGACCCGGTCCCCGAGGGTCTCGTCGTCCTCGCCCGGGTCTACCGCCACGGACAGGTCGCGCCGCACCGCCGGCATTGCCGAGACCGGGCGGTATGGCCGCAGGTCCCTCATCTGCGCGGCGACCCGGGGGTCGGATGACCGCAGCAGCCGGATGTCCGGGATGCCCTTTCGCAGCATGAGCAGCCGGTCCAGGCCCATGCCGAGAGCGAGGCCGCTGCTACCCGGCAGGCCTGCCCGGCGCAGCACGTCCGGGTGCGCAACGCCGCATTCCCAGACCTCAACCCAGCCCTGCTCCAGCGCGACGTCGACCTGGCAGCCGCCGCGGGTGTAGGGGTGCACCCTGTCCTCCCGGCGCCACCGGCGCCCCGGCACCAGCGCGTCGAGCAGCACCGTGATCATCTCGGTAAGGTCGGCGTCCCCCAGCGGCCGGCCCGGCCCCTGGCGGATCCGCCACAGGTCAAGCTGATGCGGGGTTCCGGTGTGCTGCCAGTCGATGGCATCCCGGCGGTAGCAGATGCCAGGGCAGGCGAGCAGGACATCCCGGTCGCGGCCGTCTGGCCCGGCGGCTCCGGCCAGGACCGCTCCGCTCCCGCTCCGTGCGTGCCCCGCCGTGGCCGCAAGCTGCCTCAGCGCGGGCGGAACCATCGCCGTGGAGTGACTGCGCAGCATCCGGGTGCCGTCCAGGTAGCGGGTGTAGCGAGCGTTCCTGGTGATGTCACCCGGGCTGTAACCGAGATTGTCGTAGTTGTCGGCCACCGTCACGATCCGCGGCCCCCGGCAGCACAGGACCTCGCAGTGCCAGCGGTCAGCCAGCGCGGCGACGGCGAGGCGCACGAGTTCCTGCATGGCGTGCTGGCCCTCGGCCGGGTCGGAAAGGTCGCGAATGGCAAGGTCACGGGCTAGCTGTCCGGCGCTGACGGGGGCGCGGGCACCGGACGCGCCGCCGCGCGCCCGCCCGGGCGCGCCCTGGAGGGGATGAGCGGGCACAGAAGACTCCCTGATCCGATCGGACTGGCAGGAACTGGCCTCCCGGCCCGGCGCCGGATCGGAGTCGCTCGCTAGCGCGCGCTGACGCCTCCCGGCAGCCCGTAGCGGGCCGGGAGGCGGCCGAATCGCCGCGCGCGCATTGCGATCACGCTCAAAGGATAGCCGCACAGGGCGTCACCGAGCACTTTGAAGAACGCAGGCCCGCTGCAACCGCCCGGGCACGCGGCGCGGGCCGGCGGGCACATCCCGTAACCTGGGCAGGGTGACGCTGCGCCTCTATGACACCGCTGCGCGGGCGGTGCGCGAGTTCATCCCGGTCCACCCCGGAAGGGCCTCGGTGTACCTGTGCGGCGCCACCGTTCAGGCTCCGCCGCACATAGGCCACATCAGGTCGGGCATCAGCTTCGACATCCTGATCCGCTGGCTGAGGGCCTCCGGCTACCAGGTGACCTTCTGCCGGAACGTGACCGACATCGACGACAAGATCCTGCGCGCCGCTGCCAGCCAGGGGGTGCCCTGGTGGGCGCTCGCGCACCGCAACCAGCGCGCGTTCGCCCGCGCCTACGATGCACTGGGCTGCCTGCCGCCCGACGTCGAGCCGCAGGCCACCGGGCACATCCCGGAGATGATCACGCTGATCCGGCGGCTGATCGACCGCGGCCATGCCTACCCAGCCGGCGGCGACGTCTACTTCGACGTGCGGTCCTATCCCGGCTATGGCGAGCTGTCGGGGCAGCGGCTCGACCACATGCAGCCCGCCGAGGACGGTGACACCGAGCACAAGCGCGATCCGCGGGACTTCGCCCTGTGGAAGGGCGCCAAGCCCGGGGAGCCCTCCTGGGAGACCCCCTGGGGTCCTGGCCGGCCCGGCTGGCACCTGGAATGCTCTGCGATGTCGACCACGTACCTGGGACCTGAGTTCGACATCCACGGCGGCGGCCTGGACCTGGTATTCCCGCACCACGAGAACGAGCTCGCACAGTCCCGGGCGGCCGGGGACCGGTTCGCCCGCTACTGGGTGCATAACGGGCTGCTCGGCGTGACCGGCGAGAAGATGAGCAAGTCGCTGGGCAACTCGCTGCTGGTCGACGTGATGACGACCCGGGTGCGGCCGGCCGAGCTGCGGTACTACCTGGGCCAGGCGCACTACCGCTCGGAGATCGAGTTCTCTGCGGCGGCGCTGGCCGAGGCCGGTGCAGCCTACCGGCGCATCGAGGGCTTCCTCACCCGGGTGGCCGAGGCGGCCGGGGATCTTGAGGCAGCCCGGCCGGGCGAGCCCGCGGTGGCCGGTTCGGCGCTGCCCGCTGACTTCGCGGCGGCGCTCGATGACGACCTTGCGGTCCCGCGTGCCCTGGCGCTGGTGCATGAGAGCGTCACGGACGGGAACGGCGCTCTGGCCACGGGCGACCTGGCAGGAGCGGTCAAGCAGGCGGTCGCGGTCCGGTCGATGCTGGCCGTGCTCGGGCTCGATCCGCTGTCGGCACCGTGGGCTGCCAGCGGCGGCAGCGACCTGCGGCCGGTAGTCGAGGCGCTCGTCAGCGTGGCCCTGGCGCAACGGCAGGCCGCCCGCGAGCGGAAGGACTACCCGGCCGCCGATGCGATCAGGGAGTCGCTGGCTGAGGCCGGGATCGTGGTCGAGGACACTCCGCGCGGGCCACGGTGGGAACTTGCGCGATGAGCGCGGCGGGTTCCGGCCGGAGGCGTCCCGGGCCCGGTGGCTGGACACGGTCCGGGAAGCCAAGGCCGGGTACGGGCGGCCACGGCAAGCGGCGGCTGGCCGGCAAGGGGCCGACCCCGCCCGCTGAGCTGCGGCCCGGGCATCCAGCGCAGCGCCGGGCAGCCGCCGCCGCGGCCCGCGGCAGCGGCCCGCAGCGTGACCCGCGCGACCCGCGTGACCCGCGTGACCAGCGCGACCCGCGTGGCCAAGCTGAACGTGACGACCAGCACCGCCTGCGCTCAGGCCAGCCGGATCAGCGGGACAGGCGTGACCAGCGGGACCAGCGGGGACCACGCGGCTCAGCCGAGGTGGTGGCGGGGCGGAACGCCGTGCTGGAGTCGCTTCGGGCCGCGGTGCCTGCAGTGGCGCTGCATGTCGGTCAGCGGCTCGACTCCGATGACCGGATCAGCGAGGCGATCAGGCTTGCCGCGGACGCCGGGATCCCGGTCGTGGAGGCTGGACGGCCGGAGATGGACCGGATGACGGCGGGCGCAGTGCACCAGGGCCTGGCACTGAGAATCCGCGGCTACGACTACGCGCACCCCGACGACCTTCTCGCCCGGGCCGCCGCCGCCGCCGAGCCAGCGCTGATCGTCGCGCTTGACGGAGTGACCGACCCGCGCAACCTCGGTGCCGTGGCCAGGTCCGCTGCCGCGTTCGGCGCACACGGCGTGCTGATACCGCAGCGGAGATCGGCCGGGGTGACCGCAGGGGCGTGGAAGGCCTCGGCGGGCGCACTGGCGCGAGTGCCGGTGGCACAGGCCGCGAACCTGACCGCCGCGCTGGCCAGTTTCCGGCGGCAGGGGCTGTTCGTGGCCGGGCTTGACGCCGCCGGCGATACGGCGATCGGCGACCTGGAGATTGCCGACGGGCCCCTGGTGCTCGTCCTCGGCTCCGAGGGTCGCGGCCTGTCCCGGCTGATCGCCAGCAGGTGTGACCTGCTCGCGAGGATCCCGATGTCGGCTGGCGCGGATTCGCTGAACGCCGGGGTGGCCGCCGGGATCGCGCTCTACGAGATCGCCGCCCGGCGAGCCGGCCGGGCGCGCGCGGCCGTCGCGGGGTAACCCGGAGGATCTCGATGCCGGACCGCTGGGCCATGTCGTCCGCGGCCGGGTCCAGCCCCGACGCGGACAGGTCGGCCCTGGTCGACCGGCTCCGGGCAGCCGGCCGGGTGACCAGCCAGACGGTGGAGCAGGCACTGCGGACGGTGCCACGGCACCTCTTCCTCCCCCGCGCCAGCGCGGCCCAGGCCTACCAGGACGAGGCCCTGATCATCAAGTCCGGCCCGGACGGGCTGCCGCTGAGCTCATCGTCGCAGCCCGCGATGATGGCGATCATGCTGGAGCAGCTTGACGTCCGGGCTGGCCACCGGGTCCTTGAGATCGGCACCGGGACGGGATACAACGCCGCCCTGCTGGCTCACCTGGCCGGCCCCGCTGGCCGCGTGGTCACCGTGGACATCGACCCCGAGCTAGCTGCCCGGGCCAGCGCCAGCCTGGCCGCCGCCGGCTTCCCGGGCGTCAGGGTGATCTGCGCCGACGGATCGTACGGCGTGCCGGAAGAGGCGCCCTACGACCGGATCATGGTCACTGCGGGCGCCTGGGATCTGGCACCTGCATGGCTGGAGCAGCTCGCCCCCGGCGGGCGGATCGTCCTGCCGCTGTCGGTACGAGGCGTTCAGCTGTCGGTGGCCCTGCAGCGGGCGGCTGACCGGCTGACCGCACTGTCCGCCTGCCGGTGCGGGTTCATCCAGATGGGCGGCGCGCTGGCCGGCCCGGAGCGCTCGCTGCCGCTGGGCCCGCCGCCCGGACCGTACGTCCAGGTCAGCGACGGGCGGCCGGTTGACACATGGGCGCTGCGCGCGGCCCTGGCCGGTCATCCCCGCGAGGCCCGCGTCGACTCGGCGGTGACGAGCCCCGAGCAGGCCGGGGACGCTGACCTCTGGCTGGCGCTGACGCATCCGCGGCTGGCCAGGCTGACGATCATGGGTTTCGGCCGGCGCGGCGCTGTGCCGGCGCTGCCGTTCGGCGCGCTGGCGATGATGGCGCCATCGCGTGACCGTCTCGGAATCGTCGCCCTGCTTCCCGGCGGCGATACCAACGGCTCAGGCCAGGCCGGCATCCGGGCGGAGCGGCTGTCGCCCGCCGGCCCGGTTCCGGCGCCGCAGGCCAGCCGGGGCGACCTTGTCCTGCGCAGCTTCGGCCCGGACGGCCCGGCTCTCGCGCGGCACCTGGCGGCCGGGCTGAGAGCCTGGCAGCAGGCCGGACGGCCGGGGACCGCCAGCCTGCGCATCGACGCCTATCCGGCCGGGAGCCCGGTCCCGGGCCTGGCCGGGCGGATCGTGGTCGTCAAGCGGCACACCACGCTGGCCGTCAGCTGGGAGTAGAGCCTGCGCCGGGGAGCGGGGCCGGCCACGGGACTGGGCATGCCCCGGGAGTAGGGCTGGCCACGGAACGGGGCTGGGCCGGCCACGGTGCGGGTCTGGCCACGGAACGGGGCTGGGCCGGCCACGGAGCGGGTCTGGCCACGGAGCGGGTCTGGCCACGGGGCTGGGCCGGCCACGGAGCGGGTCTGGCCACGGGGCTGGGTCGGCCAGGGACTAGGCGGATGCGGGCCATGCAAGCGGGGGGCGAGGCCAGGGAGCTACGCGGGGGACCCGCGGCGGCTAGGCGATCCGCCGCTCGCCGTCCTCGTCCAGCGACGGTGCCGGTCCGACGATCTGCGGATCAGGCCGGCCAACAATATTCTCGTTCTTCCCGGAATAGGGCATCCGGCACAGGACATACCGCATCGCCTCGAGCCTGCCGCGCTTCTTGTCGTTGCTCTTCACGACCGTCCACGGCGCGTCGGCAAGGTCGGTCCGCGCGAACATCTCCTCCTTGGCCTCGGTGTACTCCTGCCACTTGTCCAGCGAGGCGACGTCCACCGGGGTGAGCTTCCACTGCCGGATCGGATCTAGCTGACGGCGCGCGAACCGGCGCAGCTGCTCGCGGCGGGACACCGAGAACCAGAACTTGATCAGGTGGATGCCGTCCCCGACCAGCATGCGCTCGAACTCGGGCACCTCGCGCAGGAATGTGACGGTCTCCTCCGGAGTGCAGAACCCCATCACCCGCTCCACTCCCGCGCGGTTGTACCAGGAGCGGTCGAAGAACACGATCTCCCCGGCGGCTGGCAGATGCGGAACATAGCGCTGCAGGTACCACTCGGTCTGCTCGCGGTCGGTTGGCTTGTCCAGGGCGACCACCCGGGCGCCGCGGGGGTTGAGATGCTCGGTGAAGCGCTTGATCGTGCCGCCCTTGCCCGCCGCGTCGCGTCCCTCAAACAAGATCACGACCCGGCTTCCGGAGCCCTTCACCCAGCGCTGCATCTTCAGCAGCTCGATCTGCAGGAGGCGCTTGGCAGCCTCGTACTCCTTGCGGCGCAGCTTGCGGTCATACGGGTAGTCCTCACGCCAGGCAGCCACGGGCGTTCCGTCACGGCCGGCCAGCGCGACCCGGCCCGCGCCGCGGTAGACGATCCGCACATCGAGGTGGTGGGCCATGCGCTCCAGCACCGAAGCCACATCGGGGTCGGTCCGCTGGTCCGGCTTGTCGGCGCCAGGCCTCACATGCTGCACTATCGCTTGCTACCCGGGAGCGTCCCCGGCACACCTCGGATGCGCGGGGCGCGGCCTATGGCAGCTTCCAGTCCACCGGCCCGGCACCCTGCCGCTCCAGCAGCGCATTGGCACGGCTGAACGGCCGCGAGCCGAAGAACCCGCTGTCTGCCGACATCGGGCTGGGATGCGCCGACTCGATGCACGGCGAGCCGGCAAGCAGCGGTGCGAGGCTGCGCGCGTCGCGGCCCCACAGGATCGACACCAGCGGGGTGCCGCGTGCCGCCAGTGCCCTGATCGCCTGCTCGGTGACCGCCTCCCAGCCCTTGCCGCGGTGCGACGCGGGCTTGCCCGGCGCCACCGTGAGCACCCTGTTGAGCAGCAGTACGCCACGCTCCGACCAGGGGGTCAGGTCGCCGGTCGCCGGCTGCGGATAGCCCAGGTCGGCGGTGTACTCGCGGAAGATGTTGATCAGGCTCGGCGGCAGCCGCCGCACCTCGGGCGCTACGGAGAAGCTGAGCCCGACCGGGTGGCCAGGCGTCGGGTACGGGTCCTGCCCGACGATCAGGACGCGCACATCGTCGAATGGCTGCCGGAACGCGCGGAGTACGTTGTCGCCGGCAGGCAGGTAACGGCGGCCGGCGGCCAGCTCGGCCCGGAGAAAGTCGCCCATCGCGGCGATCTGGCCAGCCACCGGCTCCAGTGCTGCCGCCCAGCCCGGCTCGACAACCTCGTGCAATGGCCGTCCCGGCATTGGTGATCACCGCCCTGTGGATCCGGTCCGGGAGCGGCCGCCGCTTCCCGGGCCGCGTTCAGCGTTCCGCCAGGCCTACGCTAGCCGCGCCAGCAGCGGCATGCGGCTCGAAACGGCCCGGCCCGGTTAGGCGGCTCGGGGCGGCCGGCCCGGCTGGGCGGCTCGGGGCGGCCGGGCCCGGTTGGGCGGCCGGCCCGGCTGGGCGGCTCGGGGCGATCCGCGCTGAGAGGGCTCGGAGCGATCCGGCACGCTCAAGATGCCGGCGTGTCGCTCCAAGCATGATTTGGCCACCAAGTGGTCGGATAAGACATCTGCTAATGGCACTATTGCCAGCGAGCCCGCGGCGCGGCGAGAGTGCGGGAGCATCCGGCGAAGCCGGGTCGGCAGCCGCGCTGCGGTCGCGCAACAGACGGGAGCGGGCATGACAAGCGGTCGGGGAAGCGGCCGGGCAGCACTGCTGCGATGGCTCGCTGGGGCAGGTGTCACCCTCGTCGCCAGCGCTGCGGTCGCTAGCCAGGCAGGACCGGCGGTGGCAGCTCCCGCAGGGCCGGCGGTCACGGTGGCTCGTCCTGGCGATGCCGTGCATCTCCCGCTGGCCTGGGCAACTGCCCGCACCTCAGCGGCCCAGGCCCCGCTGACCTTCCGGCTCTCATACCAGCCTTCTCAGCCCGCGTCGCGCCGGGCGTCCTATCGTCCGCCGGATCACGCGCTCCACCTGGGCAGCCGCGGGCCGGCGGTGCGGAGAATGCAGCGGCGGCTTCGGGCACTCAAGTACCAGCCCGGAAGGGCCGATGGTGTCCTCGGCCCCGAGACGCTCGCCGCGGTGTGGGCATTCGAGCGGGTGCAGGGCGTGAGGATCAACGCCCGCAACGCTGACACCGTGAGCCGCCGGGTGCTGCGGATGCTCGTTCATCCCCGGCTGCCGAAGGTCTTCGAGCCGCACGGCGGGCACAACCTGCGTGTCGAGGTCAATCTCGCCGACGAGATCCTGGTGCTCTACCACCACGACAAGATCGAGCTGATCACCCACATCTCCAGCGGCGGTGGCTACTACTACTGCAGCCCCGGCGGCGGCTGTGGCTACGCCGTCACGCCGACCGGCAGCTACCGGTTCCTGAGCTATGCGCCGGGCTGGATTCAGGTGCCGCTCGGCGAGATGTACAACTCGTCCTTCTTCATCGGCGAGGCCTATGCGGTGCATGGCGACACCGACGTGCCCTGGTACCCCGCCTCGCATGGGTGCATCCGGATCCCGATGCCGGTCGCCGACTACTTCCACAAGCTGATCCACTTCCCGGGCGGCCGGTATCAGAAGGGCACCCCGATCTACATCAACAAGGGCTGACCAGTCATGCGCCAAGCGTGATCGATGTGCTGTCGTGCGTGTCATGGTGCGCATGACAGCACATCGATCAGGAGCCGCCGGGTCGGACGCCCGGGCAGGCGGCGCTGCCGGCAGGTGCCGGGATGCGACGTGCGGGCATTGCGGGCGCGGTCACCAGGTAGGCTGCTATGCGCCGGATCGGACGTGACCGCAGCGCCGCGGCAGGCAAGCCCGTCCGGCTCGCGGAACGTGCGGAACACCAGCGGAGCATCGGCGCGATGTATCCGGTAAGAGCCGCCGGACCAGCGGGGCGGTTGATCGTTCTTATCCTGATTCGAGGTTGACCCGATGCGACGGATTCTGTCAGCGCTTGCTGTCTCGGCCCTGGCCGCAGGGGTGGCGGCCTGCGGCAGCACCGGCTCCTCCGGCGGCTCGGGCTCCGGCTCCGCCAGCCCGGCCGCCGGCACGACCGCAAGCTGCTCATACGCTTCGATCCAGCACATGCTGTACACCAAGGGCGTGCTCACGGTCGCTACCGACAAACCCGCCTACCCGCCCTGGTTCGAGAACAACAACCCGGCCAACGGCAAGGGCTACGAGAGCGCGGTGGCGTACGCGATCGCCCGGCAGCTTGGCTTCAAGAACTCGCAGGTGCACTGGGCCTACGAGCCGTTCAACGCTTCCTACGCGCCGGGGCCGAAGAAGTTCGACTTCGACATCAACGAGATCTCCTACACCCCGCAGCGCGCCACCGCGGTGACGTTCTCCAGCAGCTACTACGACGTGACGCAGGCGCTGGTGGCCCTCAAGGGCACGCCGATCGTCACCAGGCACACGCCAGCCGAGCTGAAGACCTACATATACGGTGACCAGGTCGGGACGACCAGCCTGGCGTTCATCAACAGCCAGATCCAGCCGACCCAGCGGCCCAAGGTCTACCAGACCCTGAACGACGTGAAGCAGGCGCTGCAGACCCACCAGATCGCGGCATTCGTCACCGACACGCCGACCGCGCAGTACATCTCCTCCTCGGAGATCCCGCACTCGGTGATGGTCGCCCAGTTCCCGTCCACCGGCGAGCACTACGGGCTGCTGTTCAGCCTGCACAACCCTCTGGTGAACTGCGTGAACAAGGCGATCGCGACGCTCAGGGCGAACGGCACGCTGGCGGCGCTGCAGAAGAAGTACCTGCAGATCTACCTCGGCGTCCCGACCATCAAGCCCTGAGCCGTCGTGGTCCTCGGGGAGCCGGGCCAGATCCCGGGGTCGTTCGGGACCACGGGACGCGGGCCGAGGCTGCTCTCCGGCGGCGGGAGGCGGGCCACCGCGGTCTCCACGGCGAGCACGCTCGTGGTGATCGCGGCCCTGGTCGCGATCTTCTGGCTGGCACCGGGCAGCGCGCAGGTACGGCACACGTTCTTCAACCCCGCTGACATGTGGCATGCCTTCGTCGGCGATCCCAAGAAGGGTTACTACTCGGTCGGCGCGGCCATCTGGCTCAACATCCGGATGTTCCTCGTCGCCGAGGTGCTGATCCTCGCGCTCGCGCTGCTGATCGCGCTGATACGGCAGTCCGCGGGACCGGTCCTGTTCCCGCTCCGCGTGCTGGCGATGATCTACGTGGACTTCTTCCGCGGGGTTCCGCTGCTGCTGGTCATCCTCGCGATCGGGTTCGGCGTGCCCGCGCTGCGGCTCAACTTCGTCTCGACCCAGTCCGCGGCGGTCTACGGGGTTGTCGCGCTGGTGCTGTCCTATTCCGCCTATGTCTCCGAGGTGTACCGGGCCGGCCTCAACTCCGTGCATCAGAGCCAGACCGCGGCGGCCCGGTCGCTCGGCCTGTCGCACGCGACAGCGCTGCGGTACGTGATCCTGCCGCAGGCAGTCCGCAACATCATCCCGCCGCTGCTCAACGACTTCATCAGCCTGCAGAAGGACACGGCGCTGGTCGGCGTTCTGGGCGCGATCGAGGCGAACGAGGCCGCCCAGATCTACAGCAGCACGGTGTTCAACTACTCCAGCTATGTTGTCGCGGCGATCCTGTTCCTGATCCTGACGATCCCGCTGGCACGGTTCACCGATGGCCTGATCGACCGCGACCGGCGCAGGCGGCTGGCCGGAGCGGGCGCATGAGCCGCCGGGGCCGGACAACCGCGGAGCCGGCCGGGGACACGGCGGAGCCCGCGCCGGAGGGAGAGGCGATCCGGGTCGACGACCTGCGCAAGTCATTCGGCTCGAACCAGGTGCTGAAGGGGATCGACCTCTCGGTCGCGACGCATGAGGTTATCTGCCTGATCGGGGCATCCGGCTCCGGCAAGTCAACCCTCCTGCGGTGCCTTAACCTGCTCGAGCCGATCGACGCGGGCCGGATCAGCCTCTGGGGCCGCCCGATCACTGGCCAGCACATCGACCAGAACCTCGTCCGGCGGCACATCGGCATCGTCTTCCAGTCCTACAACCTGTTCCCGCACATGACCGTGCTGCGCAACGTGACGCTCGCCCCCGTGAAGGCCCGCGGCCTGCCCCGGGCGCAGGCCGAGGCGGAGGCGCGGGCGCTGCTGGACCGGTTCGGGCTGCTGGAGAAGCAGGACGACTATCCCGACCGGCTGTCCGGCGGCCAGCAGCAGCGGGTCGCGATCGTCCGCGCGCTGGCGATGAGGCCGCAGATCATGCTGCTCGACGAGGTCACCAGCGCGCTCGACCCGGAGCTCGTCGCGGAGGTACTGGACGTGATCCGGGAACTCGCCGCCTCCGGCATGACGATGCTGATCGCCACGCACGAGATGGGCTTTGCCCGGGACATCGCCAGTCGTGTCTGCTTCCTCGAGGACGGGAAGATCGTCGAGGAGGCCCCGCCCGCCCAGCTGTTCACCAGCCCGCAGGATGAGCGGACCCGGCGGTTCCTGCGCCGGATCGTGGAAGCTGGCCGGATGTGACATAGCATCGGCGAATGAGCTGGGGCGAGCGGCCGCGCAGGCGGTCGCGGGCCCGCCGGCGGCTGGTCGCCATCCTGGTCACCCTGGTCGTCCTGGCCGGCCTGGCGTTCGCCATCGACCGGCTGGCTCGTGTCTACGTGGAGAACCGGGTCGCGGCCAAGATCCAGAGCGAGGGCTTCTCCCGCAAGCCCAGCGTGACGATCGATGGGTTCCCGTTTCTCACCCAGCTGGCCAGCCGGGACTTCCCGGAGGTGGAGATCTCCTCCGATGACGTGACAGCGCGCCGGATCAGGTTCACGAGCATCAATGCCACGCTGAACGGGGTCCGGCTCAGCTCGGCCTACGACGGCGGCACGATCACCAGGCTGGACGGCCGGGCGGTCGTGGCCTTTCCCGACCTGACGAGCGCGCTGGCCACGGCGGTGAGCTCACGGCTGCCCGCCGGCGCCGTCGGCAGCCTCCGCGCGCTGGCCGGCGCCCTGACCCTCTCGGCGGCCGGGCGCCACGAGGTGCGGGCCTCGATCCGGCTGCTCGGCAGCGGCACGGCGACCTGGCGGATCTCCCTCCCGGGTCATACCGAGATCCTGGCGACGCTGGTCGCCAGCAGCGGGCTGCCGTCCGTGGTGGCGGCGGCACTCCAGAGCATCACGGTGCCGCTGGGCCGCCTGCCGTTCGGGCTGACAGTCAGCAGCGTCCATGTCAGCGCCACCGGCCTGGTATGCCGGATCTCCGGGCACGACCTCGCGTTCGGCAGCTAGCAGGGAATGGTCGCCCAGACCGCCTTCTCCCGCGGGCTCAGCGCGATCCATCCCCAGGCGCTGGCCACCGACTGGACGACGTGCAGCCCGCGGCCAGAGTCGGAGCTGAGGTCGTCGGATGCCAGCACCGGCGGCTGCGTGCTCGGGTCTATCACCACGCACACCAGGTGGTCGACCCGGCGCCACCAGATCACCTCGACGCCGCCGAACCCGCGGCTACCCGGCCCGCAGCCAGCACCGTGCCGCAAGGCGTTGGTGACAAGCTCGGAGACGATCAGGGCTGCGTTCTGCGAGAGGCAGGTCATGCCCCATGAGCTGAGCGTCTCCCGGGTGAAGCGGCGCGCGATGGCGGCAGACTCGCAGACCGGCTCCAGCGAGTGCCTGGCGATCTGCAGGTGACGGCCGGCGGCGGGCGGCACCGTGGCCCTGGGCCACGTCTCGCCGCGCTGATCTCGCGTCGATGACCGGGTCAGGATGGGACGATCCGTGATACCGGCGGCACCCATCGCGTTATGATGACATCTACAACATGCAGATGCAAGTGCATCTGCACAAAGGCGCAAAGGTCCGCCGACCGCATGACGATGCTGTTACCCATCCCGCTAGCTGCGGGAACGTCGTCAGCGCGGACGGCGGCGGGAGGGGAAGCGCCATGAGTCCGGCCTGCATTGGCATGCCCGCCGCGGCGGTCCATGCACGCGAGAAGAAGGAAGGCCGCAGTCTCCGGAGCGGCAACTGCGCCGAGCCTGCTGAGCCACCGGGTGCGGCCCCGCCGGGTTTCCGGCGGCGAGTTCTGCCCGGAGCGACCCGCCAGGTCGTGACATACTGCCATCCCGGCCGGTCCGCCGGTCTGGGGCTTACCGTGCTCTCGCTGGCTGAATGGTCCGAGCTGGCCGGATGCCCGGAGAGCCGGGCGCTCGCGTACTTACGTGGGAGGGCAGATGGCTGCGATGCCGACAACCGGGTCGGCAGAAAGCGGCCGTGACGGAGAGGCGGCGTCCACGGTCGCCACGCTGGCGCGGTATGCCGACGGCGGGCCCACGGCGATCAGGATCCTGCTCGGCGCCCAGCTACGCAGGCTCAGGGAATCCCGGCGGATATCCCGGCAGCACGCCGCCGAGGTGATCCGCGCCTCCCAGTCCAAGATGAGCAGGCTCGAAGCCGGCCGGGTCGGGTTCAAGGAGCGGGACATCGCCGACCTGCTCACGCTGTATGGCGTAACCGAGCAGGCGGAGCGCGACACGCTGCTCTCCCTGGCCCGCCGGGCTGGAGCGCACGGCTGGTGGCACGACTACACCGACGTCCTGCCGGCCTGGTTCGAGGCGTACCTTGGCCTGGAGGAAGCGGCCAGCCAGATTCGCACCTTCGAGATGCAGTTCATCCCCGGCCTGCTGCAGACCGAGGACTACGCGCGCGCGGTGACGCGGCTGGGCCGCGCGGACGCGCCGGACTGGGAGACCGAGCGACGTGTCCGGCTGCGGCTGGCGCGCCAGGCCGTCCTGGCCCGGGAACGGCCGCCGCACCTGTGGGCGGTCCTCGATGAGTCGGTGCTGCGCCGCCCGGTCGGCGGACCCCGGGTGATGCGCGGCCAGCTTGAGCACCTTGCCGAGATGGCCCGGCGAGCCGGCATCACGATCCAGCTGATCCCGTTCGATGCGGGAGGCTTCCAGGCAGCGGTCGGCACGTTCAGCATTCTCCGGTTCGCCGAGCCCGACCTGCCCGACGTGGTTTACCTTGAGCAGCTCACCAGCGCGCTGTACCTGGACAAGCGCGAGACCGTGGAGAGCTACCTGGCCGTGATGGACCGGCTGAGCCACCTGGCGCTCACGCCGCGGGAGAGCCTTGCCGCTATCAGGGCGGTGCTCCGGCCCTAGCACCGGCTGGCGCTGGCTCGTTGCCGGCTTGTCGGCGTCCGGTCACGCTGAGTTCTGGTGCTGCAAGCCCCGCGCTGACAGACTCTGGTTTGGTCCACCCACGGCCCCCGACCCGCGGCTGGCCAGCCGCGCCTCGGCCCCGACCGGTACCGGAGGTTGCACATGACAATCAGGAGCCGGCGTACCCTGATCCGGTTGCTGACGGCGGCGCTCGCCGCCGGGGCGCTCGCGCTGGGAATGCTCACCACGACGACCGGGGCCGCTGCAGCCCCCGGGACCGCAGCCGCTGCCGCGCCCCGGCCAGCTACCGGATCCTGCGCTCTCGGGCCGCACGGCACGATCCGCCACGTGATCTACATCCAGTTTGACAACGTGCACTACACCAGGGACAACCCGAACGTGCCGAGCGACCTCGAGCAGATGCCCAACCTGCTGAACTTCATCACCGGCCACGGCACGCTGATCACCCATGAGCACACGCCCCTCATCGCGCACACCGCAGACGACATCGTGACCTCGGAGTCCGGTCTCTACGGCAGCAGGCAGGGCATACCGATCGCGAACGAGTACCGGTACTACACGCCGAACGGCAGTACCGACGAGGCCGGCTCGTTCGCCGCATGGAACGACCCGATCGTGGACTATGACACCGGACTGGCCAGCAAGCCGGTCGGCGACAGCACGCCGACGATGGTCGGACCGGACGGGAAGATGGCGCCGGCACCATGGGTTCCCTACACCCGGGCGGGCTGCAACTTCGGGTCGGTCGCTGCGGCCAACACCGACCTGGAGAACACCCTGCCCGACGTGCCGCTGGTGTTCGGCGCGCACTCGCCGGAGGCGAAAGAGGCCGAGAACCCGAACCTGCAGGACAAGGCGGCGGCCGACTTCGAGGGCCTGCTCATCCACTGCGCCCGTGGCTCGGCGGTGTGCGCCCGCGGCGGGCGCCCGGACGTCCTGCCGGACGAGCCGGGGGGATACCACGGCTTCCTGGCCTTGTACGGCAACAAGTTCGTCCAGCCGGTGATCAGCCCTTCCGGTCCGGTGCGGAACCTGAACGGCCAGGTCATCAAGGACTCCAGCGGTGACGTCGGGTTCCCCGGATATGACGGCATGATCGGCACGAACGCCCTCGCCTACACCCTGGACATGCAGACCCACGGCGTTCCCGTCACCTTCACCTACCTGTCCGACCTGCACGACTCGTGGACCGGCAGCGGGCCGTTCGGACCGGGCCAGGCGGGCTATGAGAGCCAGCTTCGCCGGGAGAACGCCGCGTTCGGCACGTTCTTCGCCCGGCTCGCTGCACACGGGATCACGACGAAGAACACCCTGTTCGTGATCACTGCGGACGAGGGTGACCATTTCGTCGGCAGCGCGCCGACCCCCGCCGACTGCAACGGCGTGCGGATCACCTGCCACTACTCCAAGATCGGCGAGGTTAACGGCGACCTGACCGGGCTGCTCGCGGCGAAGGGGATCAGCACCCCGTTCGACGTCGAGGCCGACTCGGCGCCCGTGCTCTACGTGCACGGGCAGCCAGGCCGCACCACCGCGGCCGTGCGGCGCCTGGAGCGCGCCGCAGCCCGGCTCACCGGCGATGACCTGATCACCGGGAAGACCGTGAGGCTCACCAACTACCTGGCCGACCCGGTGGAGCTGAAGATCCTGCACATGATCACCGGGGACCCGAAGCGGACACCGACGTTCATCATGTTCGCGAACGACAACTTCTGGCTGTCCGGCGGGTCGTCCTCGTGCGGCGCGTCCTGCTTCAGCGTCCCTGCCGGGACCGACGCCTGGAATCACGGTGACGTGGCCTCGGTGATCAACACCACCTGGCTCGCCATGGCCGGACCGGGGGTGGCGCACCTCGGCATCGACAACTCGGTCTGGTCGGATCACACGAACATCCAGCCCACGATGATGGAACTGCTGCGGCTCAGGGACGACTACGTGCCGGACGGCCGGGTGCTTGCCGAGGTGCTGACCCGGGCGGCGCAGCCGCCTGCCATGCGGCTGCATCACGCCCTGCTGCTGCGCCTCGGCAGGGTCTACACCCAGCTCGAGGCGCCGGTCGGGATCTTCGGCCTGGACACCTTGCGGGTCTCGACCCGCGCACTGGCGAGCCGTTCCAGCGGCGATGTCGTCTACCGGCGGGTGGAGGCAGATCTGCAGCGCCTCGGCGGGCGGCGCGACGCGATCGCGCTGCGCATGCGGGCGCTGCTGGACGGCGCGGCGTTCGACGGCAGGCCGCTGGTGCCCGGCCTGGCAAGGGCGCTGATCCGCCGCGGTGAGCGGCTGCTCGGCGCGGCGGCCCTGCTCGCCCGGTAGCCCGCCGGACCCTCGCTGGCACTCCTCGCTCGCCGGAATGCCAGCGAGGGTTATGCCAGGGTCGCCGCCTGCCACCGGGCCTTGCGCCCTAAGCGCCGCGCGCTGAGACGGCCGAGAAGTCTCAGGCTGGCTGGCTCTGACGTGGCAAGCCGGCCTGACGCGCCCTGCTATGGCACGCTACTGACATGGCGACTGAAACAGCCCATCGCAGCGTCGAGGTCGAGCGGGCGTCCGACGGGAAGCTCTCCATCGTGAATGCCCGCGGCGGCCGGATCACCCTGGGCAGGGGGGACGCGGCGGAGTTCAGCCCGGTCGAACTGCTGCTCGGCGCGATCGGCGGCTGCACCGCCATCGATGTTGACATCCTGACGTCCCGGCGGGCCGAGCCGGAGTGGTTCCGGGTGCTCGTCGATGCGGAGAAGGTGCGCGACGCCAGCGGCAACCGGCTCGCCGACATAGTGGTCACGTTCAAGGTCACTTTCCCGGCGGGGGAGCGCGGCGACGCCGCGCGGGCGCTGCTGCCCGACGCCGTGCGCCAGTCACGGGAGAGGCTGTGCACAGTCGGCCGGACGGTCGAGCTGGGAACGGCGATAGCGACCCGGATCGAGTAGAGCGGCTCCACGGCCCTTTCGGTTCACCGCTGAGGAGGCGGCCAGGTTCGTCCGTGGTCCCGGAAGCCCGGCCCCTGCGCCGGGCGGCCGCATGTCCGCGAGGTCGCCGATGAAAAAGCGCTCACTGACCTGCCGCTCTGCGCGCGGTCAGTGCGGCCGCGGCCGGTAGATGTCGGAGCGGTGCTCGATGGCCATGACGGTGACCCGGTGCTGGTGATCGTCGATGCGGTAGATCACGCGGTAGTCACCGCGGCGCGCACTATGCAGCCCTCCGAGGCCTAGTTTCAGCGGTTTGCCGACGCGGTGCGGGCTCGCGGCCAGGGAGCCATACAGGAACTCGATGACCGCGGTGGCCACCTTCTCCGGGAGCTGGGTCAGCGCCCGGCGGGATGGGGTGGTCCAGGCAATCGCGTAGGAGTCCTCGCTCATTGGCTGGGAATCAGGCGCAGGGCCTCTTCCTTGCTCAGCACGGTCGCGCCGGTAGCGCTCAGCTCGGCCAGGCTTTCGCGGATGTCGGCGAGCAGGGCGGCGCTGTCCAGGATGTCGAGCGTTTCTTCCAGGGACTCTAGGTCATCAATGCTGATGACGACGGCTGCTGGGTGGCCATGCTTGGTGATGATGATGCGGCCGTGCTCTCGTTCCAGGCGGTCCACCACCTCGGAGAGCCGGTTCTTGACATCGGCAAGGGGCATCTGCTCGGACACTGACATAGCTAGAAGTGTAGCTACTTCATGGCATGGCGCGCGAGTCACGAGATACCCTCATCTGGGAGGTAGGCGCAGCCCTGCGTGCCGCCCGGTGACGTCCAAGATCGGGTGTAAATGAAAGGACGGGCGTAGGTTCCCCTTCAAGACGACCAAGTCAAAGAAGGAAGGACCCACGCCCGTGCCTGTCCGAGTATCGCCCACCGACCGTATCCGCCACCACATCGATGAGCTGTTCGCCGCCGATCGCCCGCTGCCGGAGATCCTGGAGGAGGTGGCCCGGCTCGGGGCACAGCTGCTGATGCAGGCCGCGCTGGAAGCCGAGGTCACTGAGTTCCTCGGCCGGGACCGTTACCAGCGGGCCGCGGCCTGCGCCGGTGCCCGCCCGGGGTCGCGTAACGGGTACCGGGAGGTGACGGTCAAGACCACCGCCGGGCCGGTGCGGCTATCGCGGCCGAAGCTGCGCGGCACCACGCAGGCGTTCGCCTCCCGCCTGTTCGGGACGCATGTGACGAAGACGAACGCGCTGGAGTCGCTGGTGATCGCCTCGTTCGTCCGTGGCCTGTCGGTCCGCGACGTCGAGGCTGCCCTGGCCGAGGCGCTCGGCGACCAGGCCGCGGTCTCCAAGTCGACGGTGTCGGCGATCTGCGGCCAGATCAAGGAGGAGTACCAGGCCTGGACGGAGCGGCAACTGGACGGGGTGCGGCTGGATTACCTGTTCCTGGACGCGTCGTTCTTCCGGATGCACCCGGGTTCCCCGGCCGAGCCGGTGCTGGCCGCCTGGGGCATCACCACCAGCGGCAAGCCCGCCTTCATCGGCCTGGCGCCGGGCACCGGCGAGTCCGCCGACGCCTGGGCCGGCTTCCTCACCGACCTCAAAGACCGCGGCCTGGCCAGCCCGCTGCTGGTCATCAGCGACGGGGCGCCCGGGCTGATCGCCGCGATCGAGCAGGCCTACCCCAAGGCGCTGCGTCAAAGGTGCCTGATCCACCGGTGCCGGAACATCATCGCGAAGGTCCCGGCCGGGATGCAGGCCGAGGTCAAGGACGCCTACTGGGCCATCTTCGACACCGACGGGCTCACTACCCCACCGGGCCCGCGGCTGGTGGAGCTGATCGATGCCCGGATCAGCGAGATAGCCGCCAGGTACTCCGCCACCTACCCGTCGGCGATGAAGTGCCTGACCACCGACAAGGAGGGCCTGACCGCCTACCTTCGGTTCCCCGCCGAGCACCACAACCGGGTCCGGCATTCCAACTTCATCGAGCGTACCTCCGGCGAAACCCGCCGCCGCACCAAGGTCATCGGCCGACTGCCCGGCGAGACCAGCTGCCTCACCCTCGTCTGGGCCGTGCTCGACCGCGCTTCCCGCGGCTGGCGCGGGTTCACCATGACCTCCGACGGACTGCGGCTGCTACAGGACCTGCGCCACTCCCTACTCGACCCACCTCGCCAGCTGCGGCCACGCACCGTCACTGCCAGCCAGCCCGCCGACGGGCCCGAGACTGTCAGCACCGTCGCCTAACCTGATCATGAAGCCGGGAACCACGCCCGCCGATTTACACCGGGATTTGGACGCCACCTGCCGCCCGGACGTCGCGACCGCTCTCGCTGCTGAAGGGCATCATCGCAGGAATCCAGCAGGTCAGGATGGGAATGAGCACGCCAGCCTGAGGGTGGGCTACCATGCACCGAGTCGCGTGCCGGTGTAGCTCAGCAGGCAGAGCAGCCGTCTTGTAAACGGCAGGTCAGCGGTTCGAATCCGCTCACCGGCTCCGGGTCTGCGCGGTCGCGGCACCGTGACGGTGTCCTCGCGCGGAAGCAGCGCGGAGCCGGTGCCCCGGCACGGCAGGCCAGCGCGGGCAGGAACTCTCCGGCGGGAACGGGAGGCGCAACTAGTTCCCGGCAAGAACGACACGCGCGTGACAATGAGCGCATGACGTGAGCGAGCGCCATTATCGCGCTTGCTGCCGCGCTTCTCGCCACGACCTGTACGGGCAGCCCCTCGGCGCCAGTCACTGATGCCAGCAAATACGACATAACGCCGATTTCTGGAAGCTGGACGACAGCAGAAACAGAATGGCGCAGAATGGTCACCGCGGCAGTGCCGGTCGGACACGCGGGATCAGGGATCCGCCACGGGATCGAGCGAGGAGTACCAGCATGGGCGAATCCAGCTCGCCAGCCACGCAGCGGCCGGCATCCGCGCGCCGCTCGACCCGCTCGGTGTTCACCGTGATCGTGGCGGTACCCGTCGGCTTGCTTGCCGTGATCTGGGCCCTCGCCATGGTGGTCGTGCTCACGGGCGCGGCCGGCGGTCACGGCGCCCGGCATGGCAGCTCCGCCGAGCTGTGGGTACTGGCCGTGGCCGGGCTCCTGGTCATCATCGGCACTGCCCTGCTGACGTGGGAGTTCGCCCGCAGGATGGTGCGTGGGGTAACGGCACTGGAGGCGGCTGCGGAAACCGCCAGGCAGCGCCTGCCGGCTCCCGCGGGCAGCGCCCGCCGGGCGATGTCAGCCACCGATGACGGGCGGCCTGTCATTCCGCAGACTCTGGGGACCGCTGAGGTCGACCGGGCCGCCAGCGCGATCACCAGCCTGTATCGGGCAGCGGTCGCGGCCGCTGCGGACGGGGCCACGCTGCGGGACGGCATCAGGAACGTCGTCATCAGCCTGGCCCGGCGCAACCAGTCCCTGCTGCAGCGCCAGCTACGGCTCATCGACGCGCTTGAGCAGAAGGCCTCCGATCCTGCCGCGCTCGCCGACCTCTTCCCGCTCGACCACCTGACCACGCGCATGCGGCGGCACGCCGAGAGCCTCATCGTCCTGTCCGGGGCGACCCCCGGGCGATCGTGGAGCGATCCGGTTCCGGTCATCGACGTGATCAGGGGTGCCGTGGCCGAGATCGAGGACTACACCCGGGTACGGGTGGTGACCAGATCGGACGACGCGGTGTCGGGCTCGGCAGTAGCCGACATGACGCACCTGCTGGCCGAGCTGATCGAGAACGCGACCCTGTTCTCCCCCTCAGACACCCAGGTCGAGGTCCGGGCGGAGCGGGTCGCGAACGGCTTTGCCATCGAGGTCGATGACCGGGGCCTGGGCATCAAGAGCGAGCAGCTCACCGAGCTCAACGTCCAGCTCGCCCGGCCGCCCGACTTCGACATCGCCAACGCCGACCGGCTGGGGCTGTTCGTCGTGGCGCGGCTCGCGCAGCGGCACGACGTGCGGGTGTCGCTGCGCCCCTCGCCGTATGGCGGTACCACGGCCATCGTGCTGCTGCCGAGCACCCTCGTGGTTCCCCGGGCGGGCCCGGGGGAAGCGGCAGATCGCCCGCAGGCTCCGGCGCCGATCGCAGGCCCGGGCACGCCGGCCCAGCCGGCCAGCGCGAGGCCTGGCCTGCCTGCGCGGCAAGCCGCGTCGTTCGCCCTGCCGCACGGGCCGGCCGTACTGCCCGCGCGGGGCGCCCCAGGCCAGCAGGCGGACGGAAGGCCCGGTCATGGCGGACCGGGGCGTGGCTCCTCGTCGGCGCTGACCGGCCACGGTGCAGGAACGCTCGCCCCCGGGAACGGTGCCGCCGCTTCGGACCACGCTGCCCGGGGCGATGGCACGACCGGCGCAGCGGGGACCCCAGGACCGGCGCAGGCGGGGACCTACCGTGGCCTCCCCCGCCGGGTCCGTCAGGCGAGCCTGACTCCCCAGCTGCGCGACGAGCCGCCATCCCGTCCCGCGGCTGCGGGAGCATCGGCCCTTCCGGACACCCGTACCCCGGAGCAGGCGCGGGACCTGGTGGCGTCGATGCAGCGCGGATGGCAGCGGGGCCGCGAGGCTGATCCCGCTGGACAGCAGCCGCCGCCCGCGGCGAGGCCGATGCCGCGATCCCAGGGCGCCGAGGACGAGGAGGGGAAATGAGCGAGGCTCACGGGCGGGATCTGAGCTGGCTGCTCGACGGCCTGGGAGACCGGATCGAGCACTTCCGCCAGGCCGTCATCCTCTCCCGGGACGGGCTGGTCATCGCGGCGTCCGCTGGGCTCGGCCGTGAGGACGCGGAGCACCTCGCCGCGCTCGCTGCCGGGGTGCAGAGCCTGGCGCGCGGGGCCGGCGAGCGGTTCGGCATCGGCCAGGTGCGGCAGACCATCATCGAGCTGGAGCAGGCGTTCCTGTTCATCACGGCGGCCGGATACGGAAGCTGCCTCGCGGTGCTCTGCTCGTCCAGCGCGGATGCCGGGCTGGTGGCGTACGAGATGGCGATGCTCGTCAAGCGCGCCGGGCCGCACCTTGCCTCGGACCCGAGGTTCCCCGCCGGGCAGCCCGGCGAACCCGACACCGAGGGCGCCTCCAGCGCGGCGGTAGCCGGAAGCGGGATGAGCGGCATCCCCGGCCGGGCGGCGCACATCATCGCGGAGTGATGTCGTGGCCCGCGGCGACAGGTGGGTAGACCGGACTGCTGGGTCGGTCGTCCGGCCTTATGCGGTGACCGGCGGCCGGACCGAGCCGGTGACCGGTCAGGTACTGGACCTGATCGCCGTGGTCGTCGCTGCGGGCCAGCCACCGGATGCCGACCCGGCCGAGGCGGGCGAGCTGAGCCCGGAGCACCGCCGGATACTTGGCCTCGCCCGGCAGCCGGTGACGGTGGCCGACATCGCGGCCTCGACCGAGCTGCCGGTCGGCGTCGTCCGGGTCCTGCTGTCCGACCTCATCCTGAGCGAGCAGGTCGTCGTGAAGGCCAGGCCGCCCGCCGACGACTATCCGAGCACTGAGCTGCTGCGGGAGGTGCTGAATGGGCTCCGCGCCCTCTGACGTGGCGACGCTCACGCCGGTCAAGCTTCTCGTGGCCGGCGGGTTCGGTGTCGGGAAGACCACGCTCGTCGGAGCGATCAGCGAGGTCAGGCCGCTGTACACGGAGGAGTCGCTGTCCACCGCCAGCGCCGCGGTAGACGACCTCAAAGGCATCGGCGGCAAGACCACCACCACGGTGGCTATGGACTTCGGCCGCATCACCATCAGCACCCGGCTGGTCCTGTATCTCTTCGGCACCCCCGGCCAGGAGCGGTTCTGGTTCATGTGGGATGAGCTCGCCTACGGCGCGCTCGGCGCGGTGGTGCTGGCCGACACCCGCCGGCTGACCGACTGCTTCCCCTCGGTCGATTACTTCGAGAGGCGGAACCTGCCGTTCGTGGTCGCGATCAACTGCTTCGACAACGCGCCCCGGCACCGGCCAGCCGACGTGCGGGTGGCCCTCGACCTGGATCAGCGGGTTCCGGTGCTGCTATGCGACGCGCGCCAGCGTGACTCGGCGAGGCAGGTGCTGGTTACGCTCGTCAGCCACATCCTGTCCGAGCGAGCCGGGCGCGGGCGGCCCGCGGCGGGCCCGGCCGCGGCGGAGCCGGTGCCTGCGGCGGGCGCGCAAAGCGAGCTGAGCGGGTCATGAGCGTTACCACTTCCTCCGCCGAGAACCCGTCCTTTCATTCAGAACGCGGCCTCCGGTGCGGGCCCGTTCCACCGCTGGCGGACGGCTTCGTGGTCAGGCAGGAAACCGCCGAGGGCCTGCTGACGGCCCTGGCCGGCCCGGCCCCGCCAGGTGCCGGACAGGCGGGAGGCGCGATGGCCGCGGGGGCCGAGGCCCGCGTCGTGGCCCTCGTCCCGCTGGAGGGCGGCGCGGACGGGACCGATGAGTGGCACGCGACGAGCGGCAAGACCCAGCTTGCGGCGTGGGCTGCGGAGACCCTCTACGAGTCGGCCAGGATCAGCGTGCTGGTGTGGGTCAGCGCTGCCAGCCGTGCCGCGATCCTGGCCGGCTATGCGGACGCGGCCGCGGCCCTGCGGATCGCTCAGCCCGGTGGTGGTGACTCGGCTGCCGGCCGGTTCCTGCGGTGGCTGCGCGAGGCCGCCAGCCCCTGGCTGATCGTGCTGGATGACGTCGACGATCCGGCCGATATGAGCGGGCTGTGGCCGTCCGGCCCCGCCGGCCGGCTGATCGTCACCGCGCGCGACCCCGGCCTGCTCGGCGAGGTTCCCGGCGCTCATCTGCTCCGGGTCGGCCCGTTCAGCCCGCGGGAGGGGCTGCAGTACCTGATGGGAAGGCTGTCAGCCGACCCCGAGCAGCGGGCCGGCGCGCTTGACCTGGCGATGGAGCTTGGCGGAGAGCCGCTCGCGCTTTACCAGGCCAGCGCGGTGATCGGCAGTTCCGCGCTGTCCTGCCGCGACTATCTGGGGCAGGTGGTCCGCAGGCGGGATCAGCTCGCGGGGGTTGCCGCGCCGCCAGCCGCGGCCGCCGCCGTGACCTGGACGCTGTCAGCAGAGCACGCCGCACGGCTGGTGCCGCCCGGGTCCGCCCAGGCGATGCTGACCCTCGCCGCCCTCCTCGGCGGTCACGCGATACCCGGCCCCCTGGTCGGCACCTCGGCGGTGCACGACTATCTGGCGGCGGTCAGCGGTCACCGGGATCCCTGGGGCGTGCTGCAAGCGCTGGAGCGCGCGGGACTGCTGGAGATCGACGCCACGCCCGGTGCCACGGTCCGGGTTCACCGGGTCACGGCTGCCGCGGCGATGGCTGGCGCGCCCGACGGGCTGCTGGCACGGGCGGCCCGGGCGGCCGCTGACGCGCTCGCGGAGGCCTGGCCTGCCGACGACGCTTCTGCCGCCGCCGCGCAGTTCCGGGCGGTTACGCTCAGCCTGCTGCGCGGTGCCGGGAACCTGCTGTGGCGCGAGGGCTGCCATCCGGTCCTGCACCGCTGCGGGATGAGCCTGGACGCCGCGGGCCTGGCCGCCAGCGCGGTCAGCTACTGGCACGAGCTAGCGCAGGACAGCCGGCGGACGCTCGGGCCGGATCATCCGGACACGGCGATGCTCAGCGAGCGGCTGGCCGGCGCGTACCTGGCGGCGGGGCAGCCCGCCGAGGCGGTCGCGTGGCTGCGCACCGCCTCTGGCTCCGGGCCCGTGACCGGGCCGGGCCGCCGGGATACGGTGGACGCACAGCTCAGCCTCGGCCGTGCCCTGGTCGCCGCCGGGCAGCTCAGCGAGGCCATCCGGGTGCTCGATCAGGCCATCGCGGACAGCAAGCGACTCCGGGGGCCCGACCACGCCGACACGCTGGCAGCCCGTGAGGAGCTTGCCGCCGCCTGTCAGGCAGCAGGCGATCTCGCCGAGGCGATCCAGCAGTATCAGCGCGTGCTCGCCGACCGGGAGCGGGCCCAGGGGCCACGGCATGCCGACACCATCCTGACCCGGCACCGGCTGGCCGGCGCCTGCCGCGCCGACGGGCGGATCAAGGAGGCGCTCGGTCACGGCAAGCGCGTGCTCGCCGACCGGGAGCGGACCCTGGGGGGCGATCACCCCGACACCATCGCCGCCCGGGAGAGCCTCGCCGCCATCTACCAGGACGCCGGCCGGATGGCCTCCGCGCTGCAGCTATACGACCAGGCCCGGGAGGAATACCAGCGGGTGCTCGGCGCCGACCACCCGCGCACCCTGGAGTGCGCCGTGAGCCTCGCGCACTCCTGCTATGCGGTGGGCAGGCTGACCGACGCGATGTCACTCATCCAGGACACCGCGCGGCGCTGCGAGCGGGTGCTGCCGCCGGGCAGCCCGCTGACCCAGCGGGCCCAGGCCAGCGTGGCCGAGCTAAGTGGCGGCCTGCCGTAATCCGGGCAGCCGCCACCCAGCCCGCCCTCCGGGCGCCTAAAGAGCCGCGCTCTCCCGCCGGATCCTGAAGAACGGCGAGCGCTGGATGTACCGGGCGGACAGCATCAGGACCACCCCGACCCCGACCACGCCGGCGAGCGACCAGCGCTGCGCCGCGGGAGCGCTCATCAGCGACTTCACCACGATCCAGCCGAGGAACACCGCGGCGGCGATCGGCAGGACGCCAAGGACGATGCCGTCCCGGGGGCGGGCGAAGACCCGGCGGCGGTAGTAAACCATGGTGGCGATCGCGGTCAGGATGTAGAAGATCGCGAACAGCAGGCCGGACACGTTCACCACGTCGGTGAACGCTCCCTGCACCGAGGTCGTCAGCAGGTACACCCAGGTCAGGCCGATGATGAGGACGCCTACCAGGATGCTGGCCGGAACCGGGGTGGCGAACCGGCGCGACACGTTGCCGAGGGACATCGGCAGCGTGCGGTGGCTGGCCATGCCGTACACGATCCGGGCGGTCAGCACGATGCCGGTGCCAGTGGTGGCGATGACCGACAGCGCCAGCGCGAGCGCCATCACCTTGGCCCACCCGCTCCCGCCGATGGCCTGGGCCGAGTAGACGAGCGCGTTGGCGTAGTTGGCCTGCAGCTTCGCCGGCGACACCGTGCCCTGCAGGCCGACCATCGACAGCGTGTAGATCACGGCGAGCAGCGCGACCGCGATCACGGCCGCCCGGCCCGGGTTCCGGTGCCGGTGCCGCACTTCCTCGTTGACGTACAGGGTTCCGTCCCAGCCGGTGAAGATGAACACCGCGATCAGGAACCCGGCAACGGCGCTGCCGTGACCGCCGATGCCGCTCGGGCTCAGCCACCCGCTGGTCATCGGGTAGGTCCCGGCGTGGTGGCTGGCGACGAAGATCAGCCCGGCGATCGCGAACCCGATCAGGATGCCGTACTCGACGATCGCCATCCCGGCCTGGGTGCGCGCGGTGATCTTGATGCCCACCACCGCGATGACCAGCATCACCAGGCCGACCGCGGTGCCGATGGCGATGTTGGCCCAGGTGCTCGTGGAGTTCGAGCCGAACACCGCGAGCACGGAAGGTCCGAGCACCTCGACGCCGCTGACGGTCGCGATGATGTAGGCGGCGATCATCAGCCAGCCGGTCAGGAACCCCAGGTAAGGGTTGATCGCCCGGCCCACCCACTCGAACGAAGCGCCGCAGTTCGCGTTCCACATGTTCAGCCGCCGGTAGGCGTTGGCGATGATGAGCATGGGGATCGCGGTGAGGATGAGGATCGGGCCGCTGCCGTAGGCGGTGGCTGCCGCAAGGCCCGCCAGGGTCAGCCCCACCGAGGCGGCGGGTGCCGACGAGGCCATGCCGATGACCGTGTCCTGAGCCGCCCCGATCGCATCGGGCTCGAGCCGCGCGGCGTCGGCCGGAGCAGCCGTCGCGACAGTTCCGCCGGACTGATCAGTCATGTCCATACCTCCGCTGGTGGGCTGCGTTCTGGATGGTCGCTTCTTTCCGGACCGGTGGGTCATGGCTCGCCCTAGTGCCTGGTGTGGCCGCCGTCGGCGACGAGCATGGCGCCGGTGATCCAGCCCGCCTCCTCCGATGCCAGGAAGGCCACGGCCGGCGCGATGTCGGCGGGTACCGCCCGGCGCGGGATGGCCTGCAGCGAGACGACGAAATCGAACGCCTCGGCGTGCGGCCCGGCAAGCACCCCCTCACTGGCGGTGAGGCCGGGCGCGACCGCGTTCACGGTGATGCCGAACCGGCCAAGCTCGGTGGCGAGCGCGCGGGTGAAGCCGAAGACGCCGCCTTTGGCGGCGACGTAGTGGGCCAGGTTCGGCGTGCCCGCCAGGACCACGTTCGAGGCAATGTTGACGATCCGCCCGTACCCGGCAGACTTCATGTGCGGATAGACCGCCCGGCAGGTCAGGAACACGCCGTCGAGATTCACCGACATGATCCGGCGCCATTCCGCGAAGTCGATGTCGTCCCATGCGACGAACGGCACGATGGCCGCGTTGTTCACCAGCACGTCGATCTGGCCATAGCGGTCCATGACGGCCGCTGCCAGGCCGTTTACCTGCTCTTCGCTGCTGACGTCCACCGGGCGGGCGAGGCCGCCGACGTCGGCCGCGGTCTTCGCGGCGGTCTCGGCGTTGATGTCGGCGACCACCACGCGGGCACCCTCCCCGGCGAGCCTCTCCGCGATCGCCCGGCCGATGCCCTGGCCGGAGCCGGTGACGATGGCGACGCGATCCTGCAGCCTCATGCCCGTGACTCCCTCCGGGTCCGGTGGTCTGACTCGGCGGCCAGCACGTCGAGGGCGGCCTCGACGCCATCGCCGATCCGCACGTCCACGCCAAGGTCGGCGAGGGACCTGCCCAGCGCGATCAGCCCCACGACCGGGTGCAGGCCGCTCGCCGTCGGGCCCATGTGGCCGATGCGGACGAGGTTCCCTGCCCCCTGACCGCCAGAGATCATCACGCCATAGTTGGCCCGGACATGGTCGCGGACCGCCTCGTGATCGAGCCCGTCGGGGACTGCCACCGCGGTGACGCAGGGCGCCGATATCTCCTCCCGGCGCGGCCAGAGCCGCAGGCCCATCGCGGTCACGCCGGCCCGGCAGGCCCGGGCCGCCGTCCTGTGCCTGGCGATGGACGCCGTCACGCCCTCCTCCAGGATCTGGTCGCAGGCGGCCTCGACTCCGTGGACATCGCTGACCGACGGCGTGTAGGGGAACTGGCCCTGCTTGTGCCACTTGTCCCGCCAGTCCAGCAGCGACAGGAACGAGTCCCGCGGGGCTGCCGGATTGCGCTCGATGGCCGCCCAGGCCTGATCGCTGACCGCCATCAGGGACATCCCGGCAGGGCCGCCGAGGCACTTCTGCGGGCCGGCCACGCAGACGTCGAGCTGCCAGGCGTCCGGCTGCACCGGCATGCCGCCGAGCGAGGAAACGCAGTCCACCAGCGTGATAACCCCGCGCGAGCGGGCGATGGGGCCGATCGCGGCGCAGTCGTTGAAGGTACCGGACGGGGTCTCCGAGTGGACCACCGCCAGCAGCTCGATCTCCGGGTGCTGGTCCAGGTAGCGGGCCACGGCCAGAGGGTCGACGGCGTCGTCGTAGCCGACCTCGATCTCGTGCAATTCCGCGCCGAACCCGGCAAGCCAGTACCCCATGCCCTTGCCGAACGGCCCCGATACCAGGTTCAGCACCGGCATGCCGGGGCGGACCAGCGAGCGGGCGGCTGCCTCCAGGCCCAGGACGGCCTCGCCCTGCATGAGGATGATCTCGTTGCTGGTCCCGAAAACCCGGCCGACCTTCGCCTCGGTACGGCGGAACGTGTCAAGGAAGGCCGGGTCGTAATGGTAGGTAATCGGCGAGCCGAGCGCCGCGAGCGTCCTCGCGCTCGCCGCTGTCGGTCCGGCAGAGAGCGTGAAGTCCGGCTCACGCAACGATAGCTCCCTACTACCTGTCCGCATCGGCCGCGGCACCCCGGAATGGACGCCAGCCAAATCCTGACATGGTATGCCGGAAATCGCCATACGATCTGATCTGGTTATTCACGGTCCGGGCGCAGCGCTGAATGCTCGCCTGCCGATCCGCAAGCCGGCGTTATGCCGCCCGCAACGCGCCGTTCACCGGCACTGCCGGCACGCGACGGCCCGGCCGCAGCCAGCTCAGCTGCGGCGGGGCCGCTCCTGGCAGCGGCCCGGCCGGCCCGGGCAGGCCGCCCTCGCGGGCTACCCTGTGACACGGCGCAGGAGCGCCTGGCATGCCCGGGAGGCCGTAGTTGCAGTACCGATTGTCGAGGGCGCTGGCCGGTCCTTTGCTGCGGCTGCTGTGGCGGCCCGAGGTCGACGGCGCAGAGCACATCCCGGCAGCCGGCGGTGCGATCATCGCATCCAACCACCTGTCCATCGTCGACTCGATCTTCCTGCCGCTGATGCTGGACCGGCCGGTGACGTTCGCGGCCAAGTCCGAGTACTTCACCGGGTCCAGGCTCCGCGACCGGCTTGCCGGCGCCTACCTGCGCGCCACCAAGCAGCTGGCCACGGACCGGGAGGGGGCGTCGGCGGCCAGGGACATGCTGGAAGCCGCGCTGCGCCTGGTGCAGCGCGGAGAGCTGTTCGGCATCTACCCGGAGGGCACCCGGTCCCCGGACGGCCGGCTGTACCGGGGCCGGGTCGGCGTGGGCTGGCTGGCGCTGAAGTCGGGGCTTCCGGTCATCCCGGCGGCCATGCTGGGCACCGACCGGGTGCTCCCGCCGGGCCAGCGGATCCCGAGAGTGTCACAGGTCAGGATCCGCATCGGGGAGCCGATGACCTTCGACAGCTACCGGGACAAGGGGTCAGCGGCGCAGCAGCGGCGCGCGGTGACCGACGAGGTCATGAAGGCGATTCAGGCGCTATCCGGGCAGGAGTACGTGCCGGTCTACGCCTCCGAGCGGAAGAAGCAGATCGCCGCCGCTGGCGCGCACCGCTAGTCATCCGGCGACATCGCGTCATCCGCGGGTACCACCGGGAAGGTCTCGGTGGCCGCCCCCGGATTCCAGACGTAGATCGGCCGCGACTCGGCGTGATCCGCCAGCACCTGGCCGGGCGCGTGCCGCGCATCGGGGGACGGGCGCGCCATCCGCGGTACCTGAGGCAGCGCGAGTTCGCTACTCTCGCCGGCGTCGGCGGCAGGCGGTCGCTCTGGCTGCCACGCCTTGGGGGCACCGGACCCGCCAGGCGCTGGCCCGGCAGGCGCAAGCGCTGGCTGCCCGCCCTCCCTGCCGGGGCCGGCGGCCTGCCGCGCGGCATGGACAGACCGCAGGGGGTCGCGGGGCACCACGGGCCGCGGCTGCAGCGCGGCCCGGCCAGCCAGGCTCAGGGGCGCCGGCGTGCTGGCCCACGGCACCTCGCCTTCCGGCTTGGCCGCAGGCTCCCACGGCGGCGAGCCTGAGACTGCTGGCCGCGCTGTCGGCGGCGCCGCCGGCGGCACCTGCCTGGCCGTGCCCAGCGCGGGCCGGGCCTGGCCGGCCCTGCTGACGCCCGGCGCAAGGCCGCCGGGACCTGCGGGCGGGAGGGCACGGACGGCCGGGGCAGGCTGGCCGGCCGCCGCGGCGGGCACGGCCCGCGGATACGCCTGCCCGCCCGGCGGCGCGGGAAGGACCGGGGCCGAGAAGGCCTCAAGCATCCTGCTGGCCGTGGCCGTCATCGGGGGCACGTAGCGCACCAGCGCGTCGCCGGGCTCCTCCCACGGCCCGGCCGCCGGCCGGCGCCGACGGCGGGCCGCCGCGTATGCCCAGATCAGCAGCAGCAGCACGGCAAGCAATGCGGCTGCCAGCAGGCCGTCGCGGATCAGCCTCGGCGCGAGGCGGGGGTTCGCCGCCGCGGCGGGCAGCGGAGGCAGCCGCCGCGGCTGGGCATGCGCCCCGGCCCGCGCAGCGCCGGGCGTGGCGATGATGGCGGCCTCGGCCAGGGCCCGGGCGGCATCGACCGTGCCATGCCCGGAGCCGCGGGCCGCCGGACCGACCGGGTGGTAGACCGTGCTCCTCGTCAGCGCCTCGGTGACCTGGGCCGGCGTGAGGTAGGGGTAGACGGACTTGATCAGCGCCACGATTCCGGCGACGACCGCGCTGGCCGCGCTGGTGCTGCTGATGCGCTGGTAACCGGTCGGGGTCGCGGCCAGGACGCCGCTTCCCGCGGCCGTGACCGTTACGTACGGTTGCCGGCTGGAGTAGGACGCCTTGAGGAACTGCCGGCTGAAAGCACCGACGGCGATGACGCCCGGGTAGGCGGCCGGATAGTTGGGGGCATCGCCTGTCAGGTAGTTATCGCCTGCAGGAGCGACCAGCACCACGCCCCTGGCCAGGGCGTAGGCGACGGCGGCCCGTTCCGCGGCGCTGCCGCCGGAGCCCGGCGGGGACGCGGACGGCGTCGGAGCCGGCGATGGCGACGTGGCGGGCGAGGGAGCTGGCGGCACGGCGCCCTCAGGGCTGGCTGCCCCCGGGATGGACGGATCCATCGGCAGGTCGATCACCTGGGCGCCGTTGTTCGTCGCATACCTGATTCCGGCGGCGATCGCGTCGGGCAGGGCTGCCGCCACCGCCGGGTCGGACAACTGCGAGTCCCCCGGGTCCGGCGTTACCCGGACAGACAGGATCCGCGCCTTCGGCGCGATGCCGATGATGCCCGCGCGGCCCCCGGGGCCGTGGCCATGCCCGGCGATGAGGCTTGCCATCTCGGTGCCGTGCACGGCGAACGGCTGCCCGGCGGCGGGCTGCCCGGTCGGCACGTAGTCCGGGCCGGTGATCACCGACCCGGACAGGTCGGGCTGGCTGGCGTCGACGCCGGTATCCAGCACCGCGACCGTCACGCCGGTGCCCTGTGTGGTGTCCCAGGCCCGGGTGACGCTGAGCGTGCGCAGCCACCACTCCGCCGAGCGCACATTGCCGGCCTCCGCCGTGGTGCCGCTCATCAGCAGCAGGCCGAGCGCGAGACCGGTGGCCGTGCTGGCCGTCGCAGGGCGGGGGATCCTGAGCGGCACGCCTCGTGGCCTTCCGTGACGGGGGGCGGAGATGCCTGCGGGTACTCGCCGGTACCCGCATTCTGCCATGTTCCTGCCAGTTACGAGGGTTCTGCGCAGATAAGGGTTCCCGGTTACGGCTGCGCGGCGGCCGACAGCCGGACGTGCGCGCCGGGCGGGAGGCCGAGCTGCTGCGCGGCGTCGCCGGCGTTGACCGCCAGCGAGATCAGCCCGGCACTGTCGGTGAACGCCACCAGCTCGCCCGGTGCCACGGCGGCAAACGTCTCCAGGTACGGAACGGTGAGCTGGCGCCGCCCGCAGCGCACCACCACCGGCGAGCCGAAGCCCACGCCGAGCCTGCTGATATCGGCGGCCGGGATGGATAGCTGCACGTTGCCGAACCGGTCCACGGACATCACCTCGCCCTCGGCCGTGTCGCCCTGCACCCGGCTCGTGGGGGCGGGCAGCGTGGTGAGATCCGCCGGGTCGAGCTCGTTCCCGGCCTCCTCCAGCGGGGTCCCGGTGGCCAGGTGCGCGGCCACCGGCATGAAGATGTCGCGGCCGTGGAACGTGGACGAGACCGGGTGCAGCCATAGCTCGCCGTTGGTCAGCTGGACCGCCCGGGCAGCGCCGCCCTGCGCATCGATTGCCCAGGACAGCACCCCGTTGTCCGGGCCGACCAGGATGGCGTCGCCTGCCTCGACCGCGACCGCCCGCCTGGCGGTGCCCACGCCCGGGTCGACCACCACGCAGTGCACCGCCGGCGGCAGGTAGCGGATCGTCTGGGCGAGCACGGCGGCACCGCGCCGGACGTCTCCTGGCTGCACCAGGTGGGTGATGTCGATGAGCCGGACGGCCGGGGCGATCCGGGCGGCAACGCCGTGGCAGGCCGCGACGAACCCGTCCTCGAGCCCGTAGTCGGTCAGGAACGTGAGGCAGTCATAGGAGGTCACGAACCGTGAGCGTACGTCGTCGCAGGCGGCCCGCATAGGGGCGGGTGACCTGCGAAGCGGGCAGCCTACGATGGCGGGGTGGCCGAGTTGTCGGAACGGGACATCCGGATCCTGTCCTTCGAGCGGAGCTGGTGGCGCTTCCCCGGGGCGAAGGAACGGGAGATCCTGGAGGTGCTCGGCATGCCGGTCACCCGCTACTACCAGCTTCTCAACGAGCTGATCGACCGGCCGGAGGCCGCGGAGTTCGATCCCGGGCTGGTCAGCAGGCTGCGCAGGCAGCGCAGCAGGCGCCGCCGGATCCGCTCTGCCGGCCAGGACTGACCGTGCCTGACCAGGGCGCGCGGCCGGCCCGGCCGGCCCAGGGCCGGGGATCGCCCGGGCCCCCGGGAGCGCCGCATCCGGTCTCCGAGGCGGCGAGGGAGGGTCTGGCAGCGCTAGTGGCGCGGCCCTCCCGGGCGCTCATCGCGCTGGACTTCGACGGCACGCTGTCCCCGATCGCCGGTGACGCGGCGGCTGCCCGCTCGCACCCGCAGGCGGTGCCCGCGCTGCGAGCCCTGGCCCCGCTGGCCGGCACCCTGGCCGTGATCACCGGCCGCCCCGCGGCGCAGGCGGTCGAGCTCGGCGGCCTCGACCGGGTGCCCGGCCTGATCGTGCTCGGCATCTACGGCCGGCAGCGGTGGCAGGACGGCAGCCTGTCCGGCCCGCCGCCGCCGCCCGGCGTGCAGGCGGCCAGGGAGCAGCTTCCCGCGCTGCTGGCCGCGGCCGGCGCGGCGCCCGGCACCTGGACCGAGGACAAGGGTGACGCGGTGGCCGTGCACACCCGCCGGGCCGCGGCCCCGGCGCAGGCGCTCGCCGCGCTCCGCGGGCCGCTGGCCGAACTTGCCGAGCGGGTCGGCCTGGTGCTGGAACCGGGCCGGCTGGTGCTGGAGCTGCGCCCTCCCGGGCCGGACAAGGGGCAGGCGCTGAAGGATCTCGTGGAAGAACGGGATGCGGCCGCGGTTCTCTACTGCGGGGACGATCTCGGCGACGTGCCGGCGTTCCGGGCGGTCGCGCAGCTGCGCGAGCAGGGCATTCCCGGCGTGACGGTGTGCAGCGGCTCCTCGGAGGTCCCCGTGCTGGCCGGGCTGGCCGACATCGTGGTGAGCGGGCCCGAGGGAGTCGTCGGGCTGCTCGGCTGGCTCACCAGGGCGTTCAGCGGGCGCGGCTGACAGCGGTCTCATCCAGCGCCTCGAGCTGGCTGGCGAGCCAGCGGGCCGGCGGGTCGGCCGCCGCCGCCCTGGCGAGCGATTCCGCCCGCCTGGCGCGTTCTGAATGATCCATGGTCAGCGCGGCGTGCAGCGCCCGCGCCGTGGCGGTCACGTCGTAGGGGTTGACCAGCAGCGCGTCAGCGCCAAGATCTGCCGCTGCGCCGGCCTCGGTCGACAGCACGAGCGCGCAGCCGTGATCGGCCAGCGCGGGACCCTCCTTGGCGACCAGGTTCATCCCGTCCCTGATCGGGTTGACCAGCAGCACGTCGGCGAGCCGGAGGGCGGCCAGCGACTTGGCGTAGTCGTCCTCCACCTCAAGGATCAGCGGCTCCCAGCCGTCGTCGGCGAACTCGGCAGTGATCTCCGCGGCGAGCCGCTGGACCTGCTCGGTGTACGCGCGGTAGGAGGGCAGGCCGGTCCGGGAGGGGTAGGCGAAGGCGACGTGAGTGACCCGGCCGCGCCATTCTGGATGGGTGACGAGCAGCTCGCGGTAGGCGGCCAGGCCGCGGACGATGTTCTTGGACAGCTCGGTCCGGTCGACGCGGACGATCACCTGGCAGCCGCGTGTCCGGCGGGCCAGCTCATCCAGCCTCTGCTGGACGTCGGGCTGCGCGGCGCGGGCCGCGAGATCGGCCGCGTCGATGCCGAGCGGGTGCACCCCGACTGTGGTCACCCGGCCCCGGTAGCTGACGCGCTGCGCGCTCCGGTCCACGTCGGCGCCCAGCACCTGCTCGCAGCAGTCGAGGAACGCATCGGCCCAGCGCTGGCAGAGGAAGCCGGCATGATCCGCGCCCAGGACGCCGTCCAGTACCTCCCGGGCCGCCTCGGCCGGCAGCATCCGGTAGTAGTCGGCTGGCGCCCACGGGGTGTGGCTGAAGTGCGCGATCCTGACATCCCCGCGGCGGGCCGCCGGGGTTCCGGCCAGCATCCTCGGCACCAGGTACAGGTGGTAATCCTGCACCGCGACGCGGGCCGGCCCGCCGGGTGCGCCCGGCTCGCCCGGCTGGCCGGGGGAATCGCCTGCCGCCATGACGCCGGCCAGCGCCTCCGCGAAGGCCCGGTTGAAGGCCCGGTAGGCGGCCCAGTCGGCGCGGAATCCGGCACCGAACTGGGGCTGGTTCGGCGTGTCGTAGAGCATGTGGTGGACGAACCAGAGCGTTCCGTTCGCGACCGCGTTGTAGGCACGGTCGAAGGTCTGCCGCGGGATGTCCAGCATCAGCACGGGCGGGGTGTCGGGGGCGGTTCCGGCGGCGCCAAGGTCGAGGACGGCGCCGGTCCAGGTCGCCGCGTCCGCCGCGCGCGCTGCGCTTGCTGCGCCCGCTGCACTCCCGCCGCTCTCCGCGCCCCCGGCGCTCTCCGTGCCCCCCGTGCCCGCTGCGGGCCCGCCGGCCTTGCGGGCCGCCTGCCGGACAGCGGCGCGATCGTCATCGCTGAGCGCGGCGCAGACCCAGAGCGCGCCGTGGCGGGCGATGCCTCCCGCCCCGGCCGTCCCGGCCGCCGGGCGCGCGATCGAGGACAGCCCCGAAACCACCCCGCCGCCGCCGCGGCGCCAGGTCAGCTCGCCGTCAGCCCCGGCCCGGAACGACACCGGGCCCCGGTTGGAGGCGACCAGCACGCGTCCGCCCGCCATGTCGGTACCCATGTGTGGCCAGGCTACCGAGTGCCCGCCGGCCGCCACGGCACCGGGCGGGCGGGCACTGCCGCCCGGCGCCGCAGCGCCAGGCCGCGGAGCCCGATTCCGGCATCCGCGCCGGCTCGGGCTAGACTGTGGCGCACAACTGAAAAGCGCTCATCCAGAGGGGTGGAGGGACCGGCCCTGTGAAGCCCCGGCAACCATCACGGTGAGACGTAGCGGATCCACGAGCGCGCGGCGGCGCCGCGCATCTCGGCCAGGCGAGGTCGTCCGTGACAGGTGCCAACTCCGGCCCCGCGGCCATACGGCTGCGGGGAAAGATGGGATAGAAAGGGCCTCGCCACGTGACCATCTCAGCCCCCGCAGGTTGTTCCGCCCTGCCCGCTGCCACCTCCGCAGCCGCGCCGCGATTCGGCCATGCCAGCGCGCTCGCCTGCCGGGAGTGCGGTGCGAGCTACGAGCTTGGTGCCCGCCACGCGTGCAGCGAGTGCTTCGGCCCCCTGGAGGTCTGCTACGACTTCCCGGCGCTGACCCGGGCCCAGATCGAGAGCGGCCCGCTTTCGATCTGGCGCTACGCCAGCCTGCTTCCGGTCCCCGCGGATATCGCCGACCGGCCGAATACCGAGCCTGGCTGGACCCGCCTGGTGCGCGCCGGTCATCTGGCCCGCGAGCTCGGCATGCGCTCGCTGTGGGTGAAGGACGAGCGGGGTAACCCCACGCACTCGTTCAAGGACCGGGTGGTGGCGGTCGCCCTTGCCGCGGCGCTCGAGATGGGCTACCGGGTCCTGGCCTGCCCGTCGACCGGCAACCTGGCCAACGCGGTGGCCGCGGCGGCCGCCAGGGCCGGCATCCGCTCGGTGGTGCTCATCCCGGCGGACCTTGAGCAGCAGAAGATCCTCGGCACGGCCGTGTTCGGCGGCACCATGGTCACCGTCGACGGCAGCTACGACGACGTCAACCGGCTGGCGTCCGAGCTGGCCGACGATCGCGCAGACTGGGCGTTCGTCAACGTCAACGTGCGGCCGTACTACGCCGAGGGATCGAAGACAATCGGCTTCGAGATCGCCGAGCAGCTCGGCTGGCGGCTGCCGCCGCAGATCGTGGTCCCGGTCGCCTCGGGCGCACAGCTCGTCAAGATCGATAAAGGCTTCCGCGAGCTGGCCGGCCTCGGCCTGGTCGAGGATGTGCCGTACCGGGTGTTCGGTGCGCAGGCCGCCGGGTGCGCGCCGGTAGCCGCCGCGTTCCGGGCCGGGCATGACGCGGTGCAGCCGGTGCGGCCGGACACGATCGCCAAGTCGCTGGCGATTGGCAATCCGGCTGACGGGCCGTACGTGCTCGATGTGGTCCGCAGGACCGGAGGCGCGGTCTCGGACGCCACCGAGGACGAGATCGTCGACGCCATCGCGCTGCTGGCCGCCACGGAGGGCATCCTGGGCGAGACCGCCGGCGGGGTTACCCTCGCCGTGCTGCGCCGCCTGCTGGCCGAGGGCCAGCTTGACCCTGACGCGGAGACGGTGATCATCAACTCCGGCGACGGCCTCAAGACCCTCGACACGGTCGGGGCCGCGAGCCGGGGAAGGCTGCCCGCCGGAGCGATCCGGCCGACGCTGCGCGCCTTCTCCGACTTCGAGTCCTCGCTCGCCATGCCCGGCTGAGCGGCGAGGCTGTCACCGCCTGCGCAGGGAGGCTGTCACCGCGCTGCGCAGGGAGGCGGTCACCGCGCGATGCAAAGACGCGGTCACCGCGCCCCCGGCTTCTGGCACATGCGCTAAGGAAAGGCAGGCGATCATGAGCGTCTCGGTCCGGATCCCCACGATCCTGCGCTCGTATACGGGCGGTGCTGCCGAGGTTCACGCGGAGCCCGGCACGCTCCGGGAGGTGCTGGCAGGGCTGGATCGCAGCTATCCGGGTCTGGCGGGCCGGATCCTGGACGACGCGGGCCAGCTGCGCAGGTTCGTCAACGTGTACGTGGGCGAGGACGACGTGCGGCTCGCCCAGGGCCTGGATACGCAGGTACCGGCCGGGATCGAGGTGTCGGTGATCCCTGCCGTGGCTGGCGGCTGAGAGGCACGCGGGGGCAGCCGGGAGCGGCGCGGGAGCCCGGCGCCGGCCGCCCGCAGGGCGAATTCGGGCGCCAACTGGTCACGGTGACGCCCGGCACGCGCTACAGTCGTCTCTGGTCGCTGTCGGTGCGGCGATAACGCAGGTAGACCCTGCGCTGCACGTGGCCGTTCGCGATCGACGGGCTCCGCGTTACCAAGGGCGGGGCCCGAAGCCCGAGCAAAGTTAGGGAGTTGTTGGTAATGGCTCAGGGCACCGTCAAGTGGTTCAACGCGGACAAGGGCTACGGCTTCATCGCGGTCGACGGTGGTAGGGACGTGTTCGTGCACTACTCAGCCATCCAGGCGGATGGCTACAAGACCCTTGAGGAGGGTCAGCGAGTCGAGTTCGAGATCACCCAGAGCGAGCGCGGCCCCCAGGCTGACGCGGTTCGCGCCGTGTAGCGCGTAGCGGCTGCGCTAGGACAGGTCAGAAGGCCCGAAGGCCCGGTCCGCTCGCCGGACCGGGCCTTCGGGCGTCCGGGGCTGCCGCGGGCAGGCCCGGCTTGCACTCTCACTCCGAGAGTGCTAAACAAGGCGTTAGCACTCTCGGGGTGAGAGTGATAACGCGGGGTGCGATCGGGGCGGCGAGGCCAGGCCGGCAGCGGGAAGGGACCGCGCGCCGGGATGGCCGTCCGTCGCGGGCGTCGGCTCGATCGGCACGCGGGGCAAAAAGTTCCGGGAGGACTGGAGCCTATGGCAGCGAAGATGATCGCGTTCGACGAGGACGCCCGGCGCGGGCTCGAGCGCGGCATGAACCAGCTGGCCGACGCCGTCAAGGTAACCCTCGGCCCGAAGGGCCGGAACGTGGTGCTCGAGAAGAAATGGGGCGCTCCCACGATCACCAACGATGGGGTATCCATCGCCAAGGAGATCGAGCTCGAGGACCCGTGGGAGAAGATCGGCGCCGAGCTGGTCAAGGAAGTCGCGAAGAAGACCGATGACGTGGCCGGTGACGGCACCACGACGGCCACCGTGCTCGCTCAGGCGCTGGTTCGAGAGGGCCTGCGCAATGTGGCGGCGGGGGCCAACCCGATGTCGCTCAAGCGCGGCATCGAGGCCGCAGTCGAGCGGGTAAGCGAGGAGCTCTCGAAGCTCGCCAAGGACGTCGAGACCAAGGAGCAGATCGCCTCGACCGCCTCGATCTCGGCTGGTGACACCGCGATCGGCGAGATGATCGCCGAGGCGATGGACAAGGTGGGCAAGGAAGGCGTCATCACCGTCGAGGAGAGCAACACCTTCGGGCTGGAGCTTGAGCTGACCGAGGGCATGCGCTTCGACAAGGGCTACATCTCGCACTACTTCGTGACCGACGCAGAGCGGATGGAGTGCGTCCTGGAGGACCCCTACATCCTGATCGTCAACTCGAAGGTCTCGGCGAACAAGGACCTGCTGCCGCTGCTGGACAAGGTCGTTCAGTCCGGCAAGCCGCTGGTCATCATCGCCGAGGACGTCGAGGGCGAGGCCCTGGCCACCTTGGTGGTCAACAAGATCCGAGGGCTGTTCAAGTCCGTCGCGGTGAAGGCGCCCGGGTTCGGTGACCGCCGCAAGGCGATGCTGCAGGACATGGCGATCCTCACGGGCGGCCAGGTGATCAGCGAGGAGGTCGGCCTCAAGCTGGAGACCGCCGACCTGGATCTGCTGGGCAAGGCCCGCAAGGTCGTCGTCACCAAGGACGAGACCACGATCGTGGACGGTGCGGGGGACCCAGAGCAGATCGCCGGCCGGGTCAACCAGATCCGGACCGAGATCGAGGACACCGACTCCGACTACGACCGCGAGAAGCTGCAGGAGCGGCTGGCCAAGCTGGCGGGCGGCGTTGCCGTCATCAAGGCCGGCGCGGCGACCGAGGTCGAGCTGAAGGAGCGCAAGCACCGCATCGAGGACGCGGTGCGCAACGCCAAGGCTGCTGTGGAGGAGGGCGTTGTTGCCGGTGGTGGCGTCGCCCTGCTGCAGGCCGGCAAGAACGCGTTCGAGAAGCTCGAGCTGGACGGCGACGTTGACGTGACGACTGGCGCGAACATCGTGCGCCGTGCGCTGGAGGAGCCGCTCAAGCAGATCGCCGTCAACGCTGGCCTGGAAGGCGGCGTGGTGGTCGAGAAGGTGCGCTCGCTCGACGCCGGTCACGGCCTGAATGCGGCGAACGGCGAGTACGCCGACATGTTCAAGGCGGGGATCATTGACCCGGCCAAGGTCACCCGGTCCGCGCTGCAGAACGCCGCGTCAATCGCGGGCCTGTTCCTGACAACCGAGGCTGTCATCGCCGAGAAGCCGGAGAAGGAGAAGGCACCTGCCGCTCCCGGCGGCGGCGGTGACATGGACTTCTGACCGGCTTAGTCACCCGGACCGGAGGGGCGGGTCCCGGCATCTGCCGGGTCCGCCCCTTCTGGTCTGGGCTTACCCTCCCGAATCTGCTGCCGAGGGCGGAAGCCCCTGGCAATGGCCCGAGTGCCGCCCGGCGGAATGTTCTGCGTGCCGGCTCCACAATGGGCGCAATTGGGAGGATCATCGGCGCATGGGGTCCAGTACCGAGCAGCTTGTCCGCGACTACCTCAACCGGGTATCGGTCGCTGCGCGGTCCCGGCTGCCAGCCAATGAGCGGCGGGAGCTTCTGGCCCGGCTCAGGGCGCGGATTGAGAGCGAGTGCGGGGCGCCGGTAACCGCGGACCCGGCTGCCGTTGCCCGGTCACTGACCAGGCTCGGTGACCCGGAGGTGGTAGTCGATCGGGAGGTCACCAGGCTGAGAGGGAAGGGCAGGGGCATTGCCGCCGACCGCCGGGCTGATGGCGACGGTACCCGAGAGCCGCGCGATGCGCGCGATGCGCGCGGCTCAGGCGAGTGGCGACGCCGGGTCTACGGCTGGGCACCGGCCCAGGTCGGGCAGGAAGGGAAGGACGCACCAGCGCCGCCCATGACGATCCGCTCCGTGCCGCTGACGGGGGAGATTACCGTGCAGACCAGGCCGATCACCGCGCGGTGGCGGCCCGGGGCACCGCTCACCCCCCGCCAGGCACGGGCGCGGAACCACCAGCGGTACCGCCGCCGCGCGAACGAGGGCCGGGCCAGGCCGGATCGCGGGGCCATCGCCGGCGCAGCGGCACAGGGCACAACGGAGACGAACCCCCCGGGGACGCAGCACCCCGGGAATGACCATGCGGGCGGCACCGGAGCCGGCCAGAGGCCGGCCCGGGCCGAGCTGCTAAGGCGTGCCAGGCCGCCCGCCATGGCCGGCACCGAGCGGGCCGCCCGGCGCGGCCGGAGGGCGGATGCCCAGGACCTGGTGGCGGGCCCGGGCGCGGCCTCCGGCCCGGGAGCGGCCTCCGGCCCGGGTGCGGCCTCCGGCCCGGGTGCGGCCTCCGGCCCGGGTGCGGCCTCCGGCCCGGGTGCGGCCTCCGGCCCGGGTGCGGCCTCCGGCCCGGGTGCGGCCTCCGGCCCGGGTGCGGCCTCCGGCCCGGGTGCGGCCTCCGGCCCGGGTGCGGCCTCCGGCCCGGGTGCGGCCTCCGGCCCGGGTGCGGCCTCCGGCCCGGGTGCGGCCTCCGGCCCGTCTCGTCCCGGTGCCCTCCGGCCGGATGCGCCGCCTGGCCCGCTCTGGCCCGCTGCGCGGCCTGCCCCATCCTGGCCTGCTGAGCCATCTGCCCCGCCCCGGCCGGACGGCACCGGAGCGCTCGCTGGCCGGCCGCCATCCCAGGACGGCCGCCCGCCGGCGCGGCGGTCCCCGCCTGCGGGTTCGTCGCCCCAGGTGCCATTGCCCGCCGACTCCCTCGGGGACGCGAGCGGCGGGGAAGGAGCACCGGGGTGGATTGCCGGGGGCGCAGCGGCCCTGGCTCGCGGTGCGGCACGGCTCTGGCAGCGTCACCCGCTGGAGGCCACGGTCGTCCTGGCGCTCGCCGTGGGCGGCCTGATCCTGCCGTCCTCAGCCTGGCCCGCCGGGCTGGCACTGTGGCTGCTCGGCGCGGCCGCAGGGCTCCTGTCCCGGCTGTGGAGCAGCCGGGATAAGTGGATCGGCCTGCTGGGGCCGGTGCTGCTGCTCATCGTCGGCACGGGCATCGTCCTGACGGCCGGCGGGCGACACCGGCAGCCCGCCGACTACGGTCATGAGGCCCTCGCCGGCGCGAGCATCCTCATCAGGCTGGGCCTGGTGCTCGGCGCCGGCTACCTCGCCTGGCGGACACAGCGCGGCTCGCCGCCGCCGCCCGTGCCGCCGTGGAACCGGCGCCGGCTAAGGTAATCCCGCCGGGGCAGGTTTCCGGGCTGCTGGTCGTGAGGCGCCACGGCCGGGGTCGTGCTGGCTGGCGCACGATCCGTCATCAGGGGCGGTTGCCGGATAGCCTAGTTGTGCGCGCCGAGGGGCGTGCCGATGATGATCTTCTCGTGTGAGGTTCCTTCTCGTGCCCACTGGCAAGGTCAAGTGGTATGACGCCGACAAGGGGTTCGGCTTTCTCACCCGTGACGACGGCGGTGAGGTGTTCGTGCACTCGACGGCCCTGGTGTCGCCGGGTACGGTGCTGCGGCCTGGCCAGCGGGTCGAGTTCGGTGTGGCCGAGGGCCGCAGGGGGAGCCAGGCGATGCAGGTGCGGACCCTGGAACCGCCGCCATCCGTCGCCAAGGCCGGCCGGAAGAAGCCCGACGAGATGACGGTGATCGTGGAAGACCTGATCAAGCTGCTCGACGGACTGTCCAACACCTACCGCCGGGGCAGGCAGCCAGACGCCAGGGACGCCAAGAGGATCTCGGCGGTTCTGCGGGCGGTGGCGGACGACATTGACGGCTGAGGCCCGCAGGTCCCCGGCCGGCCGCGAGGCCGCCGTCCCGCGCTGGCCTGTTCTGGTTACCCGGCATGCATGACTGCCCGCGCATGAGGAACAATTGCCGAACGTGAGCGCCACGCGCACCCGGAGCCCGGTGCTGGACGAGGCCTGCGCCGGGGCTGTCGAGCTGGCACGTCTCGCCGCTACCGAGGTGGCCGGCATCGGCCAGGTCGGCCCCCATGCTGGTGTCGAGGCCGAGGCCGAGCGCGTGGCGACGCACCTGTTCGATTGCCGCGACCGGGCATACTCCGGCTGGCGGTGGGCCGTCACCGTGGCGCGCGCGGCCCGGGCGCGGTCCGTTACCGTGAGCGAGGTCGTGCTGCTGCCCGGTCCCGGGGCACTGCTCGCCCCGGACTGGGTGCCATGGAAGGACCGGCTGCGGCCCGGTGACCTCGGGGTCGGCGACCTGCTCCCGGCGCACAGTGACGACGAGCGCCTGGTCCCGGTGGCGGTCCTGCACGGCGATGAGGGCCTGGTGCACTGGGATGACACCGATGACGGAGGGGCCACCCAGGAGGTGACGGCACCGTCGCCGGGCAGCCGCCAGGCACGGGTGCTTTCCGCGATAGGCAGGGACATGGCCGCCGCGCGCTGGCACCGCGGAGATCACGGGCCGGATTCCGCGCTGGCTCGCGCTGCCCCTGGACGCTGCGAGACCTGCGGTTTCCTGGTCCGGCTGGAAGGGCCGCTCGGGCGGGTCTTCGGGGTCTGCGCAAACGAGTACGCGCCAGACGACGGCAGGGTGGTATCGGCCGACCACGGCTGCGGAGCGCACTCCGAGGCGGCAGGCCGGACCGGAGGCCGGACCGGGGGCCAGGCCGGCCAGGACCCCGTGGTCGACGAGCTTGGCTACGACCTGGTGGACACTCCGGGCGTCTCAATGGAGGAAACGGTGTTCGAGACGCTTGATCACGGCTGAGAAGGGCGACCCGCCTGGCTCCGGCGCCGTGCGGCGCGGGCCCGGGAGCGCTTGAGCCACGGCACGTATGCCAGCCCGAAGAGCCCGAGGCCGACGCCAGCGAGTGCCGTCCAGATCCACCAGTGCGACGCGCCGGGCAGCCGGTCGCGCAGCACCAGCAGGACGATCAGCGCTACCGCCCAGGCCGCGGTGATGACCGTCATCACTAGCTGATCATTCGCTTCCAGCGGCGGAGGCGCCGGGCGCAGCGTGCGGGCATCGCGGGACACGCTCTCCACGGTAGACGCCCGGGCCGGGCGGTGCGCCGCTGAGGGTATCGCTTGCCGGGGGCGCATGGTCTACTTGGACCGTCAAGCGACTCCCGCCTGACCATGACGACGCTGACAGTTTGACGGAATGCCAGGCTCCCGCCTACTGTTAGCAAGAGTAATGATCCAGGCTAATGAACATGACGATACAGCAGACCAGGTCCGATGCGGGCCTGGCGGTGGCGCTCCGGATCTCGGTGAGCCGCCTCGCACGGCGGCTGCGAGCGGAGCGGGTCGCGGGTGGCGTGCCCGAGCTCTCCGAGACGCAGTTCGCCGCGCTCGCCGCCCTGGAGCGGCACGGCACGATGAGCCCGGGCGAGCTGGCTGCGCACGAGAAGGTGCAGCCGCCTTCGATGACCCGGGTCATCGCCGCCCTCGAGGAGCGCGGCCTGGTGGCACGCGCGCCGCATCCCACCGACCGGCGGCAGGTCGCGCTCACGGTGACAGACACCGGCCGCGTTCTCGTCTATCAGGTGCGCCGGCTGCGGGAAGCCTGGCTCACGACAAGGCTCAGGGACCTGAGCCCGCAGGAGCGCGCGGCACTGCGGGCAGCGATACCCGTCCTGGAGAAGCTCAGCCAGTCCTGAGCCCGGGCAGGGCCCGGCCGGGATGGTGGCCAGCGGCGAGTCTGCCCGGCTGGCACGGCCTGCTCCAAGGTCAGACCTTCCGGTCGCTTGGCAACCGGAACTACCGGCTGTTTGCGATGGGCCAGGTCATCTCGAACACCGGCAGCTGGATGCAGCGTGTCGCCCAGGACTGGCTGGTGCTGGAGCTGACCCACGGGAGCGGGACGGCTCTCGGCATCACCACCGGCCTGCAGTTCCTGCCGATGCTTTTCAGCCCTTGGGGCGGCATGGTTGCCGACCGGTACCCCAAGCGGTCGATCCTGATGGTCACCCAGGCGCTGATGGGCGGGCTCGCGGTGATCCTCGGCCTGCTCGCGGTGACCGGAACGGTGCGGATCTGGCACGTCTACCTGCTGGCGCTCGCGCTCGGCGTGATCACCGTGGTGGACAACCCCACCAGGCAGGCGTTCGCGCCCGAGATGGTGGGCAAGAACTCGGTGCCCAACGCCATCGCGCTGAACAGCGCGGTCTTCAACCTGGCCAGGATCGCCGGTCCTGCCGTCGCGGGCCTGGTGATCGCGGTAGCCGGCACGCCGGTCGCGTTCTTCGTCAATGCGGCCTCCTACGGCGCGGTGCTGGCCGGCCTGAAGCTGATGCATCCCGCCGAGTTGTTCCCGGCCGAGCCGGTGCCGAGGTCGAAGGGCCAGCTCCGGGAGGGCCTCGGCTACGTCAGGGCCCGGCCGGACCTGTGGCTGCCGATGATCCTGGTCTTCTTCGTGTCCACGTTCGGGCTCAACTTCCAGGTGACCAACGCACTCATGGCACGTCAGGTCTTTCACACGGGTGCGGGTGCGTTCGGCGTCGCCTCGGCGGTCTACGCCGCCGGCGCGCTCGCCGGCGCGCTGCTGGCCGCCCGCCGGGCGAGGCCCGGCCTGGGGCTGCTGCTCGGCACGTCGGCCGCTTTCGGCCTGATGGAGGTGGCCGACGGGCTGATGCCGGCGTTCTGGTCCTTCCTGGTGCTGCTCGTGCCGGTCGGGCTAGCCGTCATCACCTTCACCACGGCAGCCAACTCGGCCATGCAGCTGGCCACGACACCGGACATGCGGGGCCGCGTCATGGGCCTGTACCTGCTGGTCTTCCTGGGCGGCGCGCCGCTCGGGTCGCCCTTCGTGGGCTGGGTGGCAGAGCGCTTCGGCCCCCGGATGAGCATGGTGGCCGGCGGCCTGATCTCGCTGGCGGCCACGGCCGTCATCGCTGCGGTCCTGGCACGCCGGCGCGGCGTGCGCGCCCGCGAGTACCTGCGGCCCGGCGAGCTTGCCCGGATGGTCAGCTGACGGCCGCCCGCGCGACCGCCGGTGAGTCTGGCCTGGCAGGGCGGGCCGGCCTGCTACCAATGGCCGTATGAGGCTGTTCGTGGCGATCGCGCCGCCGGCCAGCGCGCTCGACGAGGTCGAGGCCAGGCTGGCCGGCCTGCGCCCGGCCTGGCCGCAGCTTCGCTGGACGAGCCGCGCGGCCTGGCATATAACGCTCGCCTTCCTGGGCGAGGTTGGCGAGCACGCGGCCGGGCAGCTTGGCGGCCGGCTCGGCCGGGCCGCCAGCCGCCACCCGAGCCTGAACCTGGCGATCAACGGAGCCGGCGCCTTCCCCGCGGCGCCGAGGGCGAGGGTGCTATGGCTGGGCATCGAGGAGAGCGGCCACGGTATCGCCGCGCTGGCGGCGTCCGTGGCGGCCGGTGCCCGCCGGGCCGGGGCGGCGCCGCCAGACGAGGGCCGGCCCTACCGGCCGCACCTGACCCTGGCCCGGTGCCGGGTGCCGGTGGATGTCCGGCCGCTCGTGGCCGCCATCGGCGGCCTTGCCGGGCCCTCGTGGACTGCTACCGAGATCCACCTGATCCGCAGCTACCTCGGCAGCGAGCAGCGGTACGAGGTACTGGGAACGTGGCCGCTGCGGACTGCCGGCTAGTCGCCGGTGACGCCATCGATCCGCTCGCGCAGCAGGTCGGCGTGACCATTGTGCCGGGCGTACTCCTCGATCATGTGCACCATCAGCCATCGCAGCGATGCCTGGTGATCATGCTCGGTGAAGGTGACGTCGAGGGACGGCGTTGCCGCGGCGATCTGCCTGGCTCGCTCGCAGTCGCTGGCCCAGGCTCCGAATGCCCCGGCGACATCGGCGGTGTCCGCGTCGTCGAAGTCCCCGTCCGCATTGTCCCTGCTGCAGTACCGGGGCGGCGCCTGCTCGCCGGCGACCCCCCGCTGGAACCAGCCACGTTCCACCTCGGCCATGTGCCGGACCAGGCCGAGCAGGCTGAGCCTGGACGGCGGGACTGCCCGCTGCCGTAGCTGGTCGCCGGTCAGCCCTCAGCTCACATGCGCTCCGCGACGTAGTCGATGCAGGCGGTGAGCGCCTGCACGTCGGCAGGCTCGACGGCGGGGAACATCCCGATCCGCAGCTGGTTGCGGCCGAGCTTGCGGTAGGAGTCGGTATCCACGATCCCGTTCTCCCGCAGCGTTCCCGACAGGGCCCGGGCGTCGATCTCGCTGGTGAAGTCGATCGTTCCCACGACCTGGGAGCGCTGCGCGGGATCGGCCACGAACGGGGTCGCGTAGGGCGCCTTCTCGGCCCAGGCGTAGAGAATGGACGAGGACTCGGCGGTCCGGGCCACGGCCCAGTCCAGTCCGCCGTTGCCGATCAGCCACTCGACCTGGTCAGCGAGCAGGAACAACGTTGCCACGGCGGGAGTGTTGTAGGTCTGCTGCCTGGCCGAGTTGCTGATCGCGGCCTGCAGGGACAGGAACTCGGGGATGTACCGGCCGGAGGCCGCGACCCGGGCCGCGCGGTCCAGCGCGGCCGGGGACATCAGCGCTATCCACAGCCCGCCGTCGGAACCGAAGCACTTCTGCGGCGCGAAATAGTAGACGTCGAACTCTTCAGCGCGGACTGGCAGCCCGCCAGCTCCTGACGTCGCGTCGACAAGCACCAGCGCGCCGTCATCGGCCCCCGCCACCCGGCGGACCGGCATCGCCGCGCCGGTCGAGGTCTCGTTATGGGTCAGCGCATAGGCATCCACGCCGGGCTCGGCCCGCGGCTGCGGGTGCGTGCCCGGCGGTGACTCGATGACCGACGGCGCCTGCAGCCACGGCGCGGCGGCGGTCACCGCGGCGAACTTCGACGAGAACTCCCCGAACGACAGATGCTGGGACCTGCGGTCCACCAGGCCGAATGCCGCGACCTCCCAGAACGCGGTGGTGCCGCCGTTGCCGAGGACGACCTGGTATCCGTTCTTCAGGGAGAAAAGCTCGGCCATGCCCTCGCGGATCCGCTGGACCAGCGATCGCACCGGGGCCTGCCGGTGCGACGTGCCGAGGTACCTGGCGCCCGAGGCGGCCAGCGCGGCGACCTGCCCGGCGCGGACCTTCGACGGGCCGCAGCCGAATCGCCCGTCGGCGGGCCGCAGTGCCTGCGGTATGACGATGCCCGGCATCACACTTCCCTGTCGAGCACGCTGCCCGCGCCGGGCACCTCGGCGACGGGGCGCGCCTTCGGGCCCACGTAGCGAGCGCTCGGGCGGACCAGCCGGGCGGTCCTCTTCTGCTCCAGGATGTGCGCCGACCAGCCAGCGGTCCGCGCGCAGGTGAACATCGACGTGAACATGTGAGATGGCACCTGGGCAAAGTCGAGCACGATAGCGGCCCAGAACTCCACGTTGGTGGCGAGCACCCGGTCCGGCCGGCGGGCATGCAGCTCGTCGAGCGCCGCCTTCTCCAGTGCGACCGCGACCTCGTAGCGCGGCGCGCCGAGCTCCCCGGCGGTCCGGCGCAGCACCCGCGCCCGGGGGTCCTCGGCGCGGTACACCCGGTGCCCGAAGCCCATCAGCCGCTCGCCACGGTCCAGGACGGACCTCACGTAGCCGACCGCGTCGCCGGTCCGCTCCACTTCCTCGATCATGTGCAGGACCCGGGCCGGGGCGCCGCCGTGCAGCGGCCCGGACATCGCCCCGACCGCGCCGGACAGGGCCGCCGCGACGTCGGCGCCGGTGGACGCGATCACCCTGGCGGTGAACGTGGAGGCGTTCATCCCGTGCTCGGCGGCCGATACCCAGTAGGCGTCGATCGCCTTCACGTGCCGCGGGTCCGGCTCGCCGCGCCAGCGGATCATGAACCGCTCGGTGATCGTCCTGGCCTCGTCTACCCGGCGCTGCGGGACCATCGGAAGGCCGAGCCCCCGCGCGGCCTGCGCCACGAACGACAGCGCCATCACCGAGGCACGGGCGAGGTCGTCGCGGGCCTGCTCGTCGCTGATGTCCAGGAGCTGGCGCATCCCCCAGGACGGGGCGAGCATGGCCAGCGCGCTCTGCACGTCAACCCGGATGTCACCGGAGTGCACCGGGATCGGGTACGGCTCAGCGGGGGGAAGCCCTGGCTCGAAGGAGTTGTCCACCAGCAGGCCCCACACGTGCCCGAAGGACACGTGGCCGACGAGCTCCTCAATGTCCACCCCCCGGTAACGCAGCGACCCGCCGGCCCTGTCCGGCTCGGCGATCTCTGTCTCGAACGCTACGACGCCCTCCAGGCCCGGCGTGAAATCGGACATCAGCGGCTCCTCCATCCTCTGTTACCGGCCGATCCATTCAACCGCGCTCGCCGCGCCGGCGAAACCGGCGGGTAGGCTTCGCGCGTGACCGACGCATGGCCGGCAGGCGGGGACGCCGGAGACGCGGGCCCGGACGGCTCCCTGGACGAGTCAGGAGCCGAGCCCGACCCGCTGGCGCAGTTCGACAAGTGGTTCGCCGAGGCGGCGGAGCGGCTGCCGGAGCCCACCGCCATGGTGCTCGCCACCGTGTCGGCGAGCGGGCTGCCCCGGGCCAGGACCGTGCTGCTGAAGGCGCACGACAGCGCGGGATTCGTGTTCTACACCAACAGGGCATCCCGGAAGGCGTCCGACCTTGCTGAGGTGCCGCGCGCCTGCCTGCTGTTCCCCTGGCACCCGATACGGCGCCAGGTGATCATCGAGGGCACCGTGTCGGCCATGACCACTGCCGAGAGCGAGCCCTACTTCCGGTCCCGGCCGCGCGGGTCGCAGCTTGGCGCCTGGGCCAGCCGGCAGTCGTCGGTCATCGCGTCCCGGGCCGAGCTCGATGACCGGTTCGCGGCTCTGAGCGAGCGCTGGCCGGAGGGGACGCCGGTGCCGATGCCCCCGTTCTGGGGGGGCTACCTGGTCCGGCCCGAGGTGTATGAGTTCTGGCAGGGCAGAGCCGACCGGCTGCACGACCGGCTCAGGTACCGCCGCGCCGGCGGGCGGTGGGTGCTGGAACGGCTCGCGCCCTGAGCCCGGTACCCGCCTGGCCCCGCGGCTGGGCGAGGGCTTCCGGTTTGTCCCGGGTTCGCGAAAGCCTCCCTGACGCATAGCATCGGTGCTGGAGGGAGGCACATTGACCGCGCACGGGCTCATCGACACCACGGAGATGTACCTCCGCACCGTGTTCGAGCTGGAGGAAGAGGGCATCGTGCCGCTGCGGGCCCGCATCGCCGAGCGGCTGTCGCAGAGCGGCCCGACGGTCAGCCAGACCGTGGCCAGGATGGAGCGCGACGGCCTCATGCGCGTGGAGGGGGACCGCCAGCTCTCGCTCACGCCCACCGGGCGAGCGCTGGCCACGCGCGTCATGCGCAAGCACCGGCTCGCCGAGTGCCTGCTGGTCAGCGTCATCGGCCTGCCCTGGGAGGACGTGCATGTCGAGGCCTGCCGGTGGGAGCACGTGATCTCCGAGGATGTCGAGCGCCGGCTCGTGGAGCTGCTCCATTACCCGGTCCGCTGCCCGCACGGGAACGTCATACCAGGCCTGCAGGAACTCGGGGTGCCGGACGAGGCGAGCGAGCGCGCCACGGCTGCCGGCCAGGAGCCCGCGGTCGCGATGTCGCAGGCCGCCGCGCAGGCAGCCCCCGTCGCGGCTGCTGTCGTGGTCCGCAGGATTAGCGAGCAGGTCCAGAGCGATACGGAGCTGATGCATAGACTCAAGAGCATCGGCATACAGCCTGGACGCGAGATCATGCTCGCGGCGGCCGCCGGTGGCGTGCGGGTGAGCTGTGAGAACTCCGATGGCGGCACGACAGCCGAACTGTCCCGCCAGGTGGCGTCACATGTCTTCGTCACCATGGCGTGAGGCTGTGCTGCACGGCTGCCGGCGGCCGTGCCGAGGCCCGGGCGGCCGCGACGGGGCGGTCGCCTGATGCGCGCCGCGTGGGACTCCAGGGCCGATCTCACCGGAAGCGCCGCCGACTTCCTGAGGCAGGTCCAGGTCGCCGTCCTGATCCTCGGCCGCTCCGGGCTCATGGAGCATGTGAACCCGAAGGCTGCGGACCTGTTCGGCCGGCCGGGCCGGGCCGCCGTCCTGGCCGGCGAGCCGCTGTCGGCGCTCGGCATCGAGCCGCGCGACGTCAGCCTCGTGCAGCGGATGACAGGCCAGGTGCTGCGCGGAAAGCCGTGGATTGGCACCGTCGGCGTGCGGCAGCCGGACGGCTGCCGCACTCTTGTCCGGCTCCTGGCCGTTCCGGTGCAGCCCCCTGGCGGGGAGATCTGCGGCGTCACGATCCTGGCGCGCGAGGCCCTGCGGCTGGAGAGCAGGCGTGAGCGCGACCGGATCGTGCTGCTCGAGCGGATCGGCGAGCGGCTTGCGCGATCGCTTGAGCTGGACGTGACGCTCCGGCACGTGGCGGAAACCCTGGTGCCGCAGTTCGCCGATCACTGCCTGATCGACCTGTTTCACGGCGACACCCTCGTCCGCGGGGCGATGTTCCACGCGGCGGGCTGGACCCCGGAGCCGGGCAGCTGGGCACTGGTGGGCGAGCAGATCAGCTATCCGGAAGGTCACTTCTGCCAGCAGGCGCTTGAGCGCATGGAGACGGTGCTCGTCGCCGAGCTGGCGGGGGAGACGATCCCGGTGCCCCGTCCGGAGAGCAAGCAGATCTGCGACGCCATCGGGCTCCGGTCGGTCATCGCGGCACCGCTGATCGTCCGGGGGCAGCCGCTTGGCGTGATGAGCCTCGCGCTGTCCGGGCTGACCACGCGCGAGGAAGATCTCTACGGCGCCGATGACCGCGACTTCCTGGGAGCGATTGCCAGCCGGGTGGCCGTAGCGATCGACAACGCCATGCTGTTCGAGGAGGAACGGCGCACCGCGCTGGCCTTCCAGCACAGCCTGCTGCCGCATGATCCGCCCGAGCTCGACGGCCTGGAAGTGGCCTACAAGTACGTGCCCGCCAAGCCCCTGGAGACGCACGGGCAGGGCATCCAGACTCAGGTCGGCGGCGACTGGTACGACATCATCCCGCTGTCAGCGGGCCGGGTCGGCATCGTGATCGGCGACGTGGAGGGCCGCGGTGCCCGGGCAGCCGCGACCATGGGCCAGCTACGCGCCGCGCTGCGCGCCTTCGCCCAGGATGACGAGCCTCCGGCGGAGATCCTGCGCCGGCTCGACGACTGGTGCCGGACCCTGGAGCCGCAGCCCTCCGGCGGGAACGGCGCCGCCGCATCCGACCCGCCGATCGTGAGCTGCACCTACATGGTGTATGACGCCTGGTCGCGGACGCTCTCGTTCGCGAACGCCGGTCACGACGCGCCGCTGCTGATAACGGGCAGCGACGTCCGGCAGCTGAAGATCGAGCACACGGGCGTCCTGCTCGGCGTGCGCGGAAAGGGCCTGACCGGCGTTCCGACCTTCCGGGAGGAGTCCCGCATGCTCCCGCCCGGCGCCACGCTCGTCCTGTACACCGACGGGCTGACCGACCGGCGGCAGCGGCCGGACGGCGGGCATTACACGCCGTCGGAGGCGCAGCAGATGCTCTGCGAGGCGGTGCGCTCGGTGGCCGGCAAGGGCGTGCGCGACATCGCGGAGGCAGCGGAGAACGCCGTTCCCGGCGAGATCGACGATGACATGGCGATCGTGGTGATGCGGACCGCGACGGCCGACCTCGCCTGGCTGGAGCAGACGTTCCCGGCCGAGCCGATCCGGGTGTCGGATGCGAGGCGGCTCGCCTACCGCACGTTCACCGACTGGGGCATGGACGCCGACCAGGCCGGGCTGGCATGCCTGCTGGTCTCCGAGGTGGCCACCAACGTGGTGCTGCACGCGATGGCCTCGCCGGGGCCCCGGCATGAGCTACTGGCCGATCCCGACGCCTTCCCGCTGGCTGCTGTCCGCCAGGGCAGCGGTGACCAGGGTGCCCACGCCGGCGGCGGGTATCCCGGCGAGCCAGATGGCCCCTCCGCCCCCCTCGGCGACGGAGCCGGGGCAGCCCGGCCGGCGGAGGCAGCGCCGCTCGGCGCGCTTGGCGCGTTCTCAGACGACTGGACGGCTGCGCCGTTCGCCGACGATCCGCCGGCCCAGCCCGGCCGGGAGTTCACCCTCCGGCTGCGGCGTGGCAGGAGCAATATCTGGGCCGAGGTCTTCGACCCCGATCTGCGCCTGCCCCGGATCCGCGCCGCGGGCGAGAACGATGAGGGCGGCCGCGGTCTCTACCTGGTGGATCAGCTCGCCTCCCGGTGGGGCTCCCGCCCGACCAGCGACGGCAAGGCCGTCTGGTTCGAGCTGCCGCTGCAGGAGAGCGGCCCCGGCGGCTGAGCCTCTTGCCCGGCTCGCGGCCCGGTGTCACGCACGCCCCGCTCAGCCCTGCGCAGCCCACAGCGCCAGCATGAGCACCACGAACGCGGCTATCAGGACGGCCCAGGTGCGGCCCGTCGAGGCCAGCCCGAACCGCCTGCGCAGCCTGACCACGAGCAAAGCGAACGCAAGTGCCAGGAGTCCGAGCAGGACCAGGCCGCCGCTCGTCACCGACGATTGAGATTGCACGCTCAGATCTCCGGGATTGGCGCGGGAATGTCCTGCGATGAGCATAGCCGCCCGCCGCTGGTGAAAACGCGCGAGGTGCGGTCGGGCTTGGCCCGGATACTCGTCCTTGGTCTCTCGACGGTCCCGGGAGGCGAGCGTACGCTACGCAGTGACCCCTAACGAAAGGATGGCTGCAAATGGCCAGACCCGTGCTACCCGATGACCAGCTCCGCAAGTACGTCGAGACTCACCATATCGACGTCATACCTTCCCGGGTGCGTCACGGTAAGCCCTGGCACCAGATCGCCTTCTGGGCCGGCGTCAATGTCAACGTGTTCAACATCGTGCTAGGCGGAGTCGTCGTAACCATCGGGTTAAGGTTCTGGTGGGCGCTAATCGCGATATGCACCGGAACGTTAATCGGGGCATTGCTCGTCGCCCTGCACGCCACTCAGGGCCCGCGGCTGGGCGTGCCGCAGACAATCCAGAGCCGTGGCCAGTTCGGATTCTACGGGGCCGCGTTCCTCTTCCCCTGTGTCCTGTTCCTCAACGTCGGCTTCATCGCCGCGCAACTCGTTATCCAGGCTCAGAGCCTCCAGGTCGTCGCCAGTTCGCTGACCATCCCGCAGTGGATCGTCATCCTGGCCGTGCCGGCCACCGCGATCGGGATCTTCGGATACCGGTGGATTCACCGCGCGATGCAGGCGACGACCGCCATCGTCGGCGTCTCGCTGGTCGTCATGTTCATCCAGGGACTGGCCTACCGCGCCCTTCCCGCCAGTGAGCTGAGCATGACCAGGCCGCCGGCGGGGCTGTTCCTGGCCGGGGTGGCGCTCCTGGTCATCGACATGCTGAGCTTCGGGCCATTCGTCTCGGATTACACGCGGTATATGCCGGAAGACACCAGCAGCCGCCGCATCTTCTGGGCGATCTACGCAGGCAATGTCCTGGCGGCCATAGGCGCGTGCACCGTAGGCGCCTATCTCGCCGCGCTGCTGCCGGCCCTCGGGCCGGTCGCCGCGATCGGCAAGATCTCCGGTACCTGGGCGCTCATCGTCATGGCCTTCAGCCTGATTGCCTCGGACACGTTCAACGCCTACACAGGAGCGTTTCAGGTTCTGGCGTTCGGCAACATGTGGCGCCGGTTCAAGCAGACGTCAGCCATCCTGAGGATAGTTCCGTTCGTCTGCGTGATGATCGTCGGAGTCGTGATCGCGTTCCTCGGATATCAGCACTTCGTGACGAACTTGTCGAACCTCCTCGACGTGCTTCTCGTCATCTTCATCCCGTGGTCCGCGGTCAATCTCACCGATTACTTCATTGTGCGCCATGGCGAGTACGTGGTGGAATCGTTCTTCATCCCGGCGAGCCGATACGGGAAGTTCGCATGGCGCGGCCTGCTGGCCTACGCGGTCGGGCTCGGCGCCGAGTTCCCGTTCGTCAGCCAGGCCTACTACACCGGGCCGATGGTGCACGTCCTTGGCGGCGCGGACATCTCGTGGCTGGTCGGCTTCGTCGTCTGCGCGGCCGTCTACCTGGTGCTCACGGCCCTATGGCCGATCCCAGTGCCGAGCAGGCCCGCGGATATGCACACGGCGGCCCGCTGAGCGGCCCGCTGGCCGATGGCTGCGGGCGGCACGTTCCGGCTGCCGCCCGCAGCCCGCAGCCAGCCTGCCCAGCCTGCCCAGCCTGCCCAGCCCCGCCAGCCCCGCCAGCCCCGCCAGCCCGCTGGGCCGCTGCCTACTGCGGATCATGCCCGGCCGTCTCGCCCCCGGGCCGGCTCCGGGCTGGGCCGCGCACCGAGTCCCGGAGCTGCCGGAGCACCGAGACCTGCCGTCCGAGCGCCTCGATCCGGTCATCGACCAGCCGCGCGGCCGTGTCCCGCTGCCCGGCGCTCACCGACCGGCCGAGTGCCAGCCGGGCCAGCGGCCTGATCTCCTCAAGCCGGAAGCCGAGATCCTTCAGGGCCAGCGCGGTCTGGATGTAGTCGCGGTATTCCCTCGGGTACTTGCGCGTGCCTCCCGGCGACCGCCGGGGCTCGGGCAGTATGCCGAGTTCCTCGTAGTATCGGATGGTCCTGCTGCTGACCCCCGCCGCCTTCGCAAGCTGGCCGATGCTCACCAGGCCAGCCGTGTCGTCGATAGCCTTCGCCACTGTCCCCGTGTCTCCCCCGTGACTAGACGGCCGCGGTGGCGGCCGGCAGCGGTTACCGGTGGTTTATGGAAGCGCCCCAGCGGGTGAGCAGCCGTCTCGGGTACTCGCTGGAGCGGATCCATCACGGATAGTAGCTGCAAGGGCGGTGCCGGGTGACCCGAATCCGCAGGCTCGGCCCCGGACCCGGCTGGGAACCGGGCCGGGACCGGACCGGGACCGGGCCGGGACCGGGCTAGGGCAGGGCTTGGACCGGGCTGGGGAACGGGCGTACTCCGGGGTAACCTCGGATCAGCGCTTGACGCAGGGAGGACGCAAATGACCGAGGCCTACATCGTCGGGGCGGTGCGGACCCCCGTGGGAAAGCGGAACGGCGGGCTGTCCGGGGTCCATCCCCTGGACCTCGCGGCGCACGTGCTCAGCGAGGTCGTGGCCAGGACCGGCATCGACCCGGCGGCAGTCGATGATGTGATCATGGGCTGCGTGTCGCAGATCGGGGCACAGTCACTGGACATCGCCCGCAACGCCTGGCTCTCGGCTGGCCTGCCGGAAAGCGTGCCCGGCGTCACCATCGACCGGCAGTGCGGCTCCTCTCAGCAGGCTGTCCACTTCGCCGCGCAGGCCGTGCTCTCCGGCACCCAGGGCCTTGTGATCGCGGCGGGCGTGGAGAGCATGAGCACGGTGCCGATGGGCTCGACGGTCACGCTGCCGCTGGAGAAGGGCATGGCGGCGCCGTTCGGCGAAGGCTGGCGCGGCCGCTACGGTGACCAGGAGATCTCGCAGTTCCGCGGGGCCCAGCTGATGTGCGAGAAGTGGGGGATCAAGCGGGCGCAGCTTGAGGAGTTCTCGCTGCGCAGCCACCAGCGCGCGGTGCGGGCCATCGACGAGGGCCGGTTCGACCGGGAGATCGCGCCGATCGCCGGAGTGACCCAGGACGAGGGCCCGCGCCGGGACACCTCACTGGAGAAGATGGCCGAGCTCAAGCCGCTCCGCGAGGGCTGGGAACTGACCGCTGCAACGGCGTCGCAGATCTCGGACGGAGCCGCGGCCCTGCTGATCGCCTCGCCTGATGCGGCGAAGCGGCACGGGCTTACCCCGCGAGCACGGATCCGCGCGCTCGCGGTCGTCGGGGCCGACCCGGTCTACATGCTGACGGGCCCGATTCCCGCGACCGAGCAGGTGCTGGCAAAGGCCGGCCTGACCGTGGACGATATCGACGTCTTCGAGGTCAACGAGGCCTTCGCGCCCGTGCTGCTCGCCTGGTCTGCCGACACCGGAGCGTCCCTGGAGAAGACGAACCCGAACGGCGGCGCGATCGCGCTCGGCCACCCGCTCGGCGCGACCGGCGCCATCCTGATGACCAAGCTGCTGCATGAGCTTGAGCGCACGGGCGGGCGGTACGGGCTGCAGACCATGTGCGAAGGCGGCGGGCAGGCGAACGCGACGGTCATCGAGCGGCTGGGCTGAGCTGGCGAGGCTGAGCCGGCGGGCTGCGCCTGGCAGTCGGCCGCCTGGGCTGGCGGGAATATTCATCTGAAGTTGGAGGTTTGCTTCTGGTGAGAGATGAAGTTACCTGGATCACCAGATCGAGGTACTCACACCGAGGAGAAGCAAAATGGTTCTGACCACGTTCGACCCGTTCGGAGCCGAGTTCGACCGGCTCACCCGCTGGGCGTTCGGGCCCGCCCTGTCCCGCTCGCGCGCGATCCCGCCGATGGACGCGATCCGCCGCGACGGCGAGCTGGAGCTGCGCTTCGACCTGCCGGGCTTCGACCCCGACAGCATCGAGGTGACCGTTGACCGGGGCATCCTCACGGTCGCGGCACGCCGGGAGCAGGAGCGCACCGACGGCGAGAAGCACCTGGTCAGGGAGCGCCTGACCGGCTCGCTCACCCGCCGGGTGCAGCTTTCCGACAGCCTGGACGCCGACAATGTCGAGGCCGCGTACGCCGACGGCGTGCTGACCGTGCGGGTTCCGGTCAAGGAGGCTGCGAAGCCGCGCAAGATCGAGGTTCGCGCCGCCGAGAAGCCCGAGCTGACCGCCGCGGCGGCCTGACTAGCCTGGCGGGCTCACCCTGGCAGGCCTCACCGGCCTGATCAGGCGGCTCGCAGGCGCGCAAGCGGTACGCTTGCCGGGCCCGGGTGACATGATCGCCCGGGCCCGGGCCGCATTCCGGAGTGTGACATGCCATCGCTTCCGTTCGACGAGGAGAACCGGCCGCTGTTCACGGTCGGGCAGGTGGCCGAGATGCTCGAGGTCCGGCAGGCGTTCCTGCGCCGGCTCGACGAGTTCGCCGTGGTGCGCCCGAGCCGCTCGACCGGAGGCCAGCGGCGGTATACCCGCCGCGAGGTCACCATGGTCCGCTATGTTGTCCAGCTTGCCGGGGAGGGCCTGACGCTGGCCGGGATTCGCAGGGTCCTGGACCTTGAGGCGCGGGTTAAGGAACTTGAGGAAGAACGCGACTCACTGCGTGCTGCCCTGGCCGAGCTGACCGGCCAGCGGCCGCCTCTCCCGCTGCCGGAGCGCCGGCAGCGGGAGGCGTGGCGGATGGTCACCGGGCAGCAGCGCCCGGACCGGAGGGCCTAGCCGGCGCTCCCGGCCCGGCGCGCCGCGACAGGCGGCCCGAGCCGGCGCTCCCCGCCCGGCGCGCGGCCGCGGCAGGCGGCCCGCCCGGCAGCCGTCAGCCGATGTGCCGGTGCACGTCCTCGAAGGCCGACGGTCCCGGGCTGGTCTGCGCGACCCAGGGGCCGGGCAGCGACGGGTCGAGAACGCCCTGTTCGAGCCAGAGGTAGCGGTCGGAGAGGACCCGCTTCGCCAGGGCGGTGTCGGAGGCGTCAGTGTTGCGCCAAAGCTGGGCGAACAGCTCCTCGCAGCGCAGCCGCGCCTGGGCGCAGAACGCGTCCGCCAGCTCGATCGCAGCCCGGCCGTCGCGCTCGGCGCCGGAACCTGGCGTGCCAGCGGCGGGCAGGCCAGCACCCGACCGGTCAGCCTGCGCCCGCACGCAGACGGCGCTGATCGCGAACAGCTCGGACCCGATGTCGACGATCCGGCCCAGGAACCTCTGCCTGCGCTCAAGCCCGCCCTGCCAGCGGGCCATCGCGTAGAACGTCGAGCGGGCGAGCTTCCTGCTGGCCCGCTCGGCGTAGCGCAGGTGCGGCGCCAGCGGGCCGAACTCGGCGTACGATCCGGGCCGCTGCCCCTCGCCCGCCACCAGCGTGGGCAGCCAGCGGGCGTAGAACTTCCCGGCCTGGGCGGCCGCCCTGGCCTTCCGCGAGGCGGGCAGGCCCGGCCGGATCAGCTCCCCAGCCGCCGCCAGGTGCGCGTCCACCGCCTCGCGGGCGATGAACAGGCGCATGATCTCCGACGACCCCTCGAAGATCCGGTTGATCCGCATGTCGCGCTGCACCTGCTCGGCGGGCACGCCCCGCTCGCCCCGCGCCGCGAGCGAGGCCGCGGTCTCGAACCCGCGCCCGCCGCGGATCTGGACCAGGTCATCGGCGACCCGCCAGCCCAGCTCGGAGCAGTACAGCTTGGCGATCGCGGCCTCGATCCGGATGTCCCGCCGCTGGTCGTCGGCCATCTGGTTGCACAGGTCGACGATCGCCTCCATGGCGTAGGCCGACGCGGCGATGAACGCGATCTTCTTGGCCACCGCCTCGTGCTCGCCGATCGGCCGCCCCCACTGCACCCGTTCCCGCGACCACTGCCGCGCCCAGCAGAGGGCCAGCTTCCCGGCCGCGACGCAGCTTGTGGGCAGTGACAGGCGGCCGGTGTTCAGGGTGGTGAGGGCGATCTTGAGACCCTGGCCCTCCTCGCCGATGCGATTCGCCACCGGGACCCTGACGTCGTGGAACCGGGTCACCCCGTTCTCCAGGCCGCGCAGCCCCATGAACTCGTTGCGGCGCTCCACGGTGATCCCCGGGCTGTCCCCCTCGACCACGAACACGGTAATCCCGCCGCGCCGTCCGTCTCCGCCGGGAACTCGTGCCATGACCACCAGGAGGTCTGCTATGACGCCGTTGGTGGTCCACAGCTTGACACCGTTCAGGATGTAATGGCTCTTATCCTGCGACAGCACCGCAGTGGTGGCCAGCCTGGCCGGGTCCGAGCCGACGTCGGGCTCGGTGAGCAGGAACGCGCTGATCTCGCCGCGGGCGCAGCGCGGCAGGAACTCGCGCTTCTGCTGCTCGCTGCCGAACAGCTTGAGCGGCTCGGGCACGCCGATCGACTGATGGGCGGACAGCAGCGCCGACAGCACGGGGGAGGCGGAGCCGAGGATGGTCAGTGCGCGGCCGTAGTACAGATGGCCCAGGCCAAGCCCCCCGTACTGCTGATCGATATTCATTCCGAACGCACCCAGCGCCGCCAGTCCCTTGACCGTCTCGTCGGGCATCCGGGCGTTGCTGTCAATAGCCGTCCCGTCGACCTCTGACTCGCAGAACTCAGCCATCCGGGCGCAGAACTCCTCGCCGCGCCTGCGGGTCTCCGGGTCCGGCAGCGGGTGCGGGTGGATCAGGCCGAGCCGGAAGTCGCCGAGGAACAGCTGCCTGCCGAAGCTCGGCAGCGCCCACTCGGTCTCCCGGGCCTCCTCGGCAACCTGCCGGGCCTGCGCCTCGCTGACCTGGGCGCCTCCGGCAGCGCCGTCCTGCGCCGGAGCCTGTGCCCCGCCGGCCTGCGGCCCGCCGGCCTGCGCCCTGGCCTCGGCGCGTGCTCCGGTCCCGTCGCGCTCGCTGGTCGTCCTCGCCATAGCAGATCACGGCCTCACTGTCGTCGCGGTCACCTGCTGTCGTCCTGCCGGTTACTGCCCAGTCTTACTCCTCGGTAACGCATAATGCCAGGAGCGGCGGGCCGGGGCGCGTCCCCGGACCGGCCGGTAGCCGCCGGAGCTGGTCTCCAGCACGCCCTCGCCGCCGGTCAGGCCGGGCAGTTGCTGCTGCAGCGAGTGCACCGCCGCTGCCGGGAGGACCGCGCTGACCGTGGCCACGCCGGCCTGCGCGACCGGGGCTGCGCCCACCGCGCCGAGCCGGCCCAGCGCCGACAGCACGGCGCCGAGCCGCTCCGCGGGCACCTCCAGGCTGGCCCGGGTCATCGGCTCGCAGACCACGGTGCCCGCGCGCTCGATGGCCTGCGCCAGCACCAGCGGGGTGAGCTTGCGGAAGTCAGCCGCCGTGGTGCGGGGCGTGGCGAGAACCTGCTTGGCCGGGCCGTCTCCGACGTAGTAGCCGCACGCGGTCATGGTCACCAGGCAGTCCGTGACCTGCCAGCCGTGCGGCCCCGCGCGCAGGGCGCTGCGGACATAGCCGGTCATCGCGTCGGCGAAGCTGCCAGCGGTCTTGTAGATGTACAGCGGCAGCGAGCGCGGGTCGACGTCGAGCCGGAAGGCAGTGCCCGATCCCGCCGCGGCGGGCTCGATGGTCAGCCCGACGGTGGCGGAGTACGGGTGCTCGTCGGACTGCAGCACCTCGACGGCGCTGCCGGTACCGGCGGGCCGCTCGATGTAGACGGTCGTCGTCTCGCGGAACCTCGCCTCGATGCCGTAGTCGCCGGCCAGCGTGGCCTGGATGACCTCCTTCTGCACCTCGCCGTACAGCGACACCGAGATCTCCTGATGCTCGTCGTCCTGGCGCAGGCTGATCAGCGGGTCCTGCTCGGCGATCTGGGCGAGGGCGCTGCGCAGCCTGCCCCGGTCCGCGGGATCGGCGGGGACGACGACCGACTCCAGCCCGGGCGGCGGGAACTGGCGGGCAGCGGCGGCGCGGCCCGGGTCGCCGATGCGGTCGCCGACCCGGATCTCGTTCAGGCCCCGGAGCTTGCCGATCTGGCCAGCCGAGACCGACGCGCTGGGCGCAGCGGGGCCGCGGTCGAACACGGCGAGCCCGGTGACCTTGCCCTGGTGGCCGCCGCCGAACCGGAGCCGGTCCCGCACCCGCACCGTGCCGGAGAACAGCCGGATGTAGGCGATCTTCTCGCCGGAGCGGTCGCGCTCGATCTTGAACGTGCTGCCGCTGACCGGGCCTGCCGGGTCGCCCCCGGCGGCGGGCAGGAACTCGGTGATGCCCGCGGTGAGCTCTGCCACGCCCGCGCCGGTGATCGCCGAGCCGAAGAACACCGGATGCACCAGCCCCCTGGCCGTCTGCGCGGCCAACTCCGCGCGAAGCCGGCGAGAGGAGGGTGGCTGCTGCCCGGAGAGATAGCCGGCCAGCAGGTCGTCGTCCCGCTCGGCCAGCAGCCCGGTCAGTTCGAGCCGGAAGCCAAGGTCATCCGCCCCGGCGGGCGCGACGCTGGCGGCGCGCGTTCCTGCCCGGTGCACGGCGCACATCGGGATGGCGGAGATGCGCAGCCGCTCGCGGATCTCCCGCAGTGCGCGATCGGGGCGGGCGCCGGCCCGGTCGATCTTGTTCACGAACAGCAGGGCCGGGATGCCGAGCCGCTGCAGCGACCGCAGCAGGATGCGGGTCTGCGGCTGAACGCCCTCCACGGCGGAGACAACCAGCACGGCCCCGTCGAGCACGCTGAGCACCCGCTCCACCTCGGCGATGAAGTCCGGGTGGCCGGGCGTGTCGATCAGGTTGACGGTGACGCCCCCGGCGCCGAAGGAGGCGACGGCCGACTTGATCGTGATCCCGCGCTGGCGCTCCAGCGCCAGGGTGTCGGTCTGCGTGGTCCCGGCGTCGACGCTGCCCGGGCGCTCGATCACGCCCGCGGCGTACAGCAGCCGCTCGGTGAGAGTGGTCTTGCCGGCGTCTACGTGCGCCAGGATCCCGAGGTTGAGTGTTGCGCCAGGCACGCGTTCATACCCTTCGGACAGGTCTTGCAGGCCATCACGACGGTCATGAACGCCTGGCGCATCTTCCCTCCCTCGGGTCTATCGGGGCTGCGGCGATCCCGGTGGTGCCGCTCCCGGCAGTAAACCACGGCGCGTGCCCGGGCCGCTCGCGAGTTTCCGGCTCAGATGTCGGCGCGGTAGAAGTCGACGTACGAGCGGGACGGGGTCGGTCCCCGCTGGTTCTGGTACCGGGAGCCGTAGACCGACGAGCCATACGGGTGCTCCGCGGGCGAACTGCACCGGAACAGGCATAGCTGGCCGATCTTCATGCCCGGCCACAGCTTGATCGGCAGCGTGGCCACGTTCGACAGCTCAAGGGTGACGTGCCCGGAGAACCCGGGGTCGATCCACCCTGCGGTGGAGTGCGTCAGCAGCCCGAGGCGCCCGAGGCTCGACTTCCCCTCCAGCCGCCCGGCGATGTCGTCCGGCAGGGTCACGACCTCGTAGGTGGACGCCAGCACGAACTCGCTCGGGTGCAGCACGAACGGCTCATCGCCCTTGGCCTCGACCAGCCTCGTCAGGTCGGCCTGCTCGATCGCGGGGTCGATATGCGGGTACCGGTGGTTCTCGAACACCCGGAAGTACCGGTCCAGCCGCACGTCGATGCTGGAGGGCTGGATCAGCTCAGGCGAGTACGGGTCGAGCCCGACGCGCCCGGACTCGATCTCCGCCCTGATGTCCCGGTCGGAGAGCAGCACTCTGGCAACCTACCGGTTCCGGTAGGATGTGCGCGGCGATGGTGGCCGGTCCGGGGCTCCAGCCGGAACCCCGGGGCACGGCAGTTCCCCGCGCGGGTGTAGTTCAATGGCAGAACGTCAGCTTCCCAAGCTGATAGTGCGGGTTCGATTCCCGTCACCCGCTCCAACGCGAAGGCCCAGGTCAGGGATGGTTCCTCTGCCTGGGCCTTGATCGTCCCGGGGCCGTTGCCGATCGTCTGGGGCATTAACGGGCCATCAGCCCGTGGGGACGAAGGCGCCCGCCGTGCCACCGTCAGCCGTGCGCCGCCTGGCCACGATCTGCCCGTCGATGGCGCTCGTGATCGCCTGGTCGGCGCCCCGGGCCTGGTGCTGGAAGATCAGCGCGGCCCCATCAGCAACTATCTGCGCTTCGATCAGCACCAGCGCCCGTTCAGCGTCGCCCTTGCGATCGGCTGCCGCCTCGACGGTCAGCAGCCGATCCGTGCCGATGTGTTTGGCCACTACGCCGCCCTCCCGGTTGCCGGAAGATCGGGTGGGGGTGCATGGCCGCTCTTTGGCCGGCCAGGTCGAGGCGTGTTCGCCATTGGATGCGGTCATTTCGGTTCACGGCCTCGCTGAGTCAGGGTCTTGCAGGGCGAAGATGGCGTAGACGACCTTGCCGCCTTCGGGACGGCGGAAGAAGCCCCATCGGTGGCACATGGTGGCCACGATGACCAATCCGTTGCCGTGCCCGTCCAGTTCGCTTGCGATGTCGGGCTCCCGCAGCACCGGCGCGGCCTCCACGCCGTCCCAGACTTCCATGACCAGCCACGAGCGGTCAGCGAGCAGGTGCACGCTCACCGGCGTGTGCATCCCGAGCCGCCAGGTGGCCTGGAGCGCGTTGGTTACCAGCTCGGAGAGGACAAGCTCGGCCTCCATGGCCACATGGGCCAGGCCCCATTCGGCCAGGACGACCCTGGTGTGGCTGCGGGCGGTGGGCACGGTGCTGTCGTAGGGCCCGAAACTCTGGTTGTTCTCATGCGGCCAGCGCTTGGGCGGGCGATACTCGCGGCGCGGGGGACAGGAGACCCGTGCCCTGTCCCGGGCTGAGCCGGTCATGCTGCGGCCGCCGTCCAGCCCGCACCGCCACAGTCCCGGCATGTCTCGCTGGGCCAGCGCGACGCAGGCAGCCCTGGCACGTCGGGCAGGTAGAGCGGCCAAAGGCGGACATACAGCCAGCCTCGCCCCCGGCACGTCGGGCATCGGTCCTCGCGGGTCTCCGAAGTGACCACGGCTTCCAACCTGGCTCCCGTCACATCGGCGTGGAACGGCCCGCGCCCGCCGGGCCCGGGCGTTCCGGGGAACCCGTGTTACGAGCGCGGACCGGAGTGCTTCTCATGCGCCTCCAGGTTCGGTGATGAGGGGAGTCCGTTAGACACCGCGTTGACCGGGCGTCTCGGTGAGTAGCATGAGGACCGGAACGCCCCCCAACGCCCCTGCGAGTGCCCCCGAACGCCCTTGAAGGCAGGCGAAATGCCCAACGAGCGGTTCCGTGCGACGTTAGCCGAGAGTGAGTACGACTACGGCTCCCTGGCCAGGGAAGTAGGCATCGACCCCAAGACGGTCGAGCGCTGGATCACGCGGAGCGTCACGCCCCGCAGGGCCACAGCGCAGCGAGTCGCGAGGCTGCTAGGCGTAGCGCCGTCGTGGCTGTGGCCGGACCTGGAAACCAACCGTGAAGCGGTGTCACAAGCGGAGATCGTGACTCTGTATCCGCACCGGTCCGAGGTTCCCAAGCACCTGTGGCTCGATCTGCTCATGGCCGCGGAAATGCGAGTTTGGCTGTACGCAAATGCGAGCCTGTTCCTGCCCGAGGACAACCCCGAGTCCATCGACATCATCCGGCGCAAGGCCAAGGAGGGTGCGGAAGTCCGCATCATGATGGCAGACCCCGACAGCACGGAATGCGTGGTGCGCGGCGTCGAGGAGCGCCTGTTCGAGGCCATCCCGGCCCGCGTCAGGATGGCGCTTTCCTACTACGCGCCGCTGGTGGGCTGCCCGGGAATCGACTTCCGGTTGCAGCGGGCAACGCTGTACAACTCGATATTCGTCTACGACGAGGAAATGCTGATCAACCAGCACGTCTACGGCATGTACGGGTACAGGGCGCCGATCCTGCATCTCAGAAGGATCGAGGGCGGGGACTTCTTCGACATGTACGTCCAGAGCTTCGAGCGGGTCTGGGAGATTGCGGCCCCCATCGAAGAATCGGGCTTCTGGCAGCAGCGCACCGCCGCCATCAACTCGGCGGCGCATCCTGCGCGACCGGGCCGCGGAACTGCGTAACCGCCCGCACGACCGCCTGGGTGTCCCGAAGATCGGGCAGCACCACGTCAGCCCCCGCTTCGCGCAAGGTATCCATGTCGTCGGAGCCCGACGCCACGGCCACGACATGTGCCCCCCCGTCCAGGCCCGCCCGGACATCGCGCGGCGTGTCACCGACCAGGACCGTCGTCTCCGGGCCAAAGCCCACGCCATACTTCGCTGACGCCCGCCCTTGGGCAACCCCAACGAGGTTAGCCCGCACATCATCGTCAGACCCGTAGCCGCCTACCTCAAAATCCAGGTACTCATGCAGGCCGAACGCTGACAGCTTCGTGTAGGCATTGGGCCTGGTATTCCCGCTGAGGACCGACTGAACGATGCCCGGCGTCCCTTGAAGTGCCGCTAGCGCATCACGCGCGCCGGGCAGCTCGCAACCACGGTCACGCAACCGCGAAGCGTTGGCCGCCGTAGCCCTCTCCAGCACTTCGGCCACCCTGGCGAGGTAACTGCCCGTGGGCTCGATGCCGTGAGCGATGAGCATGTTCCTCATGATCTCCGGCTCAGTGCGCCCATCCGTCTCGGCCCGGTGAACGGCCTGGCGTCCCGTGAGCAGCTCAAACGCGTTTGCGTAGGTCTCCTTGTTGACGCCGTTGTTCTCTATGAGCGTGTGATCCACATCCCACAACGCCAGCAGCCAACGCTCAGGCGCCCGAACCTGGTCCATCAAACCTCCGGAGGGCGAGCATAGGCTGGCTAGGTCCGCCTAACAAGACCATCTAGCACTGGAACGGTACCGGGAACCGGCTACTGCCCAACGGCCTCCCATTCGTCGGTGAAGGACGACGCCCGCTTCCGACTGACAGCCTTTTGATAGGAGGGCAGCACCTCACTCCGAAGGGCTCGCACAGCAGTCGCGCTCTTCAACTCTCGCTTGTGGTCAAACGGGTTCCCAGCCTCTTGCCGGAGAAATGGTCAAGAGTTGTGGACGGCGTGTCCTGATTTGATCACGCGGCGACCTTGATCTCGGCCTCGTCTGGCCGCTCGATGAGCACTCCCTTCTCGAACTTGGCACCGGCCCGGACGAGGGCGA
>Ga0209061_1000264_pt1 | contig 157637 bp, 142 predicted proteins | sample Coa_R1_10_FD_187157 | JGI IMG/M metagenome (GOLD analysis project Ga0209061, IMG submission 187157) | Surface soil microbial communities from Centralia Pennsylvania, which are recovering from an underground coalmine fire - Coalmine... | ecosystem: Environmental > Terrestrial > Soil >...
CATAAGCGCCGGGTTGCTTGAGCAGCGCGAGGGTTTCCAAACCGGCTCTTACCGATAGCAGGCTGCCCGATAGCGTGCCGGCCTGGTACACCGGCCCCTCGGGCGCCAGCAAATCCATGATTTCGGCCGGGCCGGCGACGGCGCCAATGGGATTTCCTCCGCCGATGATCTTGCCCAGCATGATAAGGTCCGGAGCGCCGCCGTAAAGCTCGTGACAAGTACCCAGGCGTAGGCGAAAGCCGGTGATGACTTCGTCACAGATCAGCAAAGCGCCGTGGCGGTGAGCCAAGTCGCTCAAGCCGGCCAGAAAACCGGGCTGAGGCGCCACCACCCCCATGTTGGCGGCCACCGGCTCGACAATGATCGCCGCCACTTCGCCACCATGCCGCTCCAAGAGACGCTGAACCGAAGAAAGATCGTTGTAGGTGGCGATCGAAGTCAACGCAGCCAGTTCCACGGGAACGCCGCGGCTGTCGGGCACGCTCAAGGTCATCGGGCCCGACCCCGCGCGCGCCAGCAGCGCGTCGCTATGGCCATGGTAGCAACCGTCGAACTTGATGATCCGCGCCCGGCCGGTGGCCGCGCGGGCCAGCCGCAACGCGGTCATGCCAGCTTCGGTCCCGGAGCTGACCAGGCGCAGCTTGCCAGCCGCCGGCACCAGCGCGCAGATCTCCTCAGCGAGCAGGACCTCGGCCAGAGTCGAGGCGCCGAAGCTTAACCCGCGCGCGGCCTGTTGCGCGATCGCACCAACGACACGCGGGTGGGCATGCCCGACGATTGTCGGCCCGAAAGCGCCGACGTAATCGATTAGGCGGTTACCGTCCTCGTCCCACACGTAGGCACCGGCGCCCTGGGTGATAAACCTAGGAGTCGCATCGACCGCTTTGAAGGCGCGCACGGGCGAATTCACCCCGCCGGGCAAATGGCGGCGCGCGCGCGCGAAGAGGGCTTGCGAGAGAGCCTGTTTCATGGTGTTCAAAAAGCCAGTCCAGACCGCGGCGATCTCACGATGAAGCATCCAAAGTGCCTGGCGCCCAAGCTGTTTTTCATTTTCGCTTTAGAGCGCCCGGCCGCCAGGATACTGGTCCATCGCGTTCGTGCTCTTTTTTTACACTAATCCCGCGCACTTTCCAAAAATCTTAGCTGATGCGCTTGCGCAGCCCTTGCAAACGGCCTATCAATTCAGCTTCGCCGCTGAAGCCCATGCGGTTTTTGGCTGCAGCGTATCGATGGATGCGCCGTGGTTTCCAACACTTTGGACTGTCACTAGCACGGCTTGCCTGACGCGCAAGTCAAAGCGGGAGCGCGGCTCCCCGGGCAGGTTTGCACGATCGACATCTTGTGCAGAATCAAAATGTGGTCCGGACAATGACAAAATCAGGTTATGCACAGTTGTGGATAACTCTGTGCGTAAGTTGCCGCGCCCACCTGGTTTGTGGCGGGCTTGAAAATGGCCGGAGGAACTGATGGACGGCATGTGGCAACGGGTCAGCGAGCGCTTGCGCGAGCGCTTGGGTGCGGTGGTATTCGAGACCTGGATCGACCCGCTGGTATACATGGGAATTCAGGACAGCACCTTGCAATTGCAGGCCCCCAACAAATTTTTTCGCGATTGGGTCTGCGACCGCCATCTGGAGGAAATTCTCCGTACCCTCAACGCCGAAAGCGATCGCGCACTTAAAGTAAGCGTGGTGGTGAGCCAAAATGGCCAGCCGCCACCGGTCCGCAGCACATCTCACGCCGTGCTCAACGCTCCCGCGCCGGCCCCGGTGATGGCCAATCGCCGTTCTCAGTTGAATCCGCGCCTTACTTTCGCCGAATTTGTGGTCGGCTCTAGCAACCAGTTTGCTCACGCCGCGGCTCAGGCCGTGGTTCTCCAACCGGGCGAAAAATATAATCCACTCTTCATCTACGGTGGTGTCGGCCTGGGCAAAACCCACCTGGCCACCGCAGTGGGCCACAGCTTGCAAAGCGAAGGGCGGCGGCGGGTCTTGTTTTTGCCCGCCGAAATCTTCATGAACGAGTTGATCAGCTCGTTGCGCCGCGATCGGATGAGCGAATTCAAGGACAAGATGCGGCGAGTGGACGCTCTGATCCTGGACGACGTCCAGTTTTTGGCCGGCCGCGAGCGCACCCAGGAGGAATTTTTTCACACCTTCAATTCACTGCACGCCGAGCGGCATCAGATCGTCCTCACTTCGGACAAGGCGCCCAAGGATATCGCTGGCTTGGAAGAGCGCTTGCGCAACCGCTTTGAGTCCGGCCTAATTGCCGACATCGCACCGCCCGACCTGGAAACGCGGGTCGCCATCCTGCAGAAAAAAGCCGCTCAGGAAAACCTCCATCTGTTGCCCGAGGTGGCGCTCTACGTCGCCCAGAATGTCTCCTCCAACGTGCGCGAGCTCGAAGGCTGCCTGACTCGTCTGGCCGCCTTTGCCTCGCTCAACAAATGCGCCCTCAGTGTGGAATTCGCGCGCCAGGCGCTGCGCGATTTAATCCGCGATCAGGAAACCAAACTGGACATCGATCTGATTCAGCAGCGAGTCTCGGAATTCTTCCATATCCGCCTGACTGACCTGAAATCCAAGAAACGCACCCAACACATCGCCTTCTGCCGCCAGGTCGCGATGTATTTATGCCGCAAGTTGACCGATAGCTCCTTTCCTACCATCGGCGAACGCTTCGGACGTGACCACTCCACCGTTATTCACGCCTATAACTTGATCGCACGCCGAGTCACCAATGATTCGGGTTTTCGCCATTCGATCGAGAAAATCGAACGCGACCTCAAGAGCGTACGTTCCGACGCAGCCTGATTGTGGACACGGCTGTGGGTAAAATCGGTACGGCTGTGGACGACCGCTTGGATTCACCCGGGTGCCAAGCTTTACGCTTGACTGCCGCGATAGTGCGGTCGTCTCCTACACAGCATGGCGACAGCTACTTGGCGCCGATGGGCAAGGGTTATCGGCCGTTATCCACAAATCAACAAGCGCTACTGGTCTTACTGAATTTATTTTAAGATCAAGATCTAAGAAGAAATAGATATGGAACTGAGCATCGAGCGAAGCGTTCTCCTGAGCGGTCTGGGCTTGGCCCAGGGAATTGTCGAGCGGCGCAATACCGTCCCCATCTTGAGCAATGTTCTGCTCGAAGGGAAAGCCGCGCTGTTGTCTCTAATGGCAACCGACCTGGAAGTTGGATTGCGCTCCCAACTCGCGTGTAAAAACCTCAAGCCGGGAGTTATCACCCTCAACGCGCGCAAGCTGTTCGAGATCGTGCGCGAGACCGAGGCCAACGAGATCGCAATCAAATCATTGGAGGGCGATTGGGTCGAAATCAAATGCGGCCGTGCCCGCTTCAAAATGATGAGTCTGGATCCCCGCAGTTTTCCCGCGATGCCCAGCGTGGCAGAACAACCCAACCGGGGAGCAGGCTCGACCGCGACTTTGAAAATCGCGGCCAGCGCGCTGTCGGCGATGATCGATCAGACCATCTTTGCAGTCAGTCCCGACGAGACCCGCTACAACCTGAGCGGGGTTTTTATCGAAGGCAAGGAAGGAGAAGTTAGAATGGTGGCCACCGACGGCCATCGTCTGGCGTTGGTGGATCGTCCCTGCGTGGGATTCAGCTTGACCAAGGGCGCGATTTTGCCCCGCAAGGGACTGGGCGAACTCAGACGTCTGCTCGACCAAGCGGGCGATGCTGAAGTCAGCCTAACCTTGGAGAGTCAGCTTGCTTGGCTGCGCCACGAGCAGACCGAGGTCTCGATGCGCCTGGTGGAAGGCGAGTTTCCCGATTACCGGGGGGTGATTCCCAGCTCTTCCAAATACCTGGTACGGGTTGCGCGCGAAGCTTTTCTGGCCGCTATCAAGCGTGCCGCCATCTTCTCCAGCGAGCGGTACCACGGCATCCGCATAGCGCTCAGCCGCGGCATGCTTACGGTTTCCTCGACCAGCCCCGAACTGGGCGAAGCCAGCGAGACCATCGACGTGGATTTCAGCGGCGACGAGTTCAGCGTCGGCTTCAACGCCTCCTACCTGATGCAGGCGCTGGGCGTAATCCCGCCCGCCGACGAATTGGAACTAGCGGTCAGTGACGAAGTCTCGCCCGGGGTGTTGAGTCCTGCCGATGATGCCAGCTTTCGCTACGTTGTCATGCCGATGCGACTGTAGACGCGGACTGCTCGCGAATCTGACCATCACTCCGTTCCTAACGTGTAGTTGACGAAATTTGTCCCAACAGCGTTCATAGCTTACCCTGGGAAAAGTGAAAGCCGGAATTATTGGTGCTCGCGGCAGTGGCAAATCGACCGTGTTCCATGCCCTGACCGGGCTGGAGCCGCAAAGCGGCGCAGGACCGAAAAATCGGGCCAGGCCGGGGCAGATAAAGGTTCCCGACCCCAGGCTGGACGAGCTGGAGCGGATCTACCGCGCCCCCAAGAAAGTCTCGGTCGAACTGACCGTGATCGACTTCGCACCGGGCATCAAGGAAGAAAAACCCGGGGCTGCGCTGGATTCCACATTGATTCCCCTGATGCGCGATCTCGACGCGATCCTGTTTGTAATTCCTCGCTTCAGTGGCAGCGCGGTCAGTCTTCTAACCGCTCTGGAGGCGTTGGAAAGCGAACTGATATTTGCCGATCTGGAACAGGTGGAACGACGTTTGGAGCGGCTGCGCAAGGAACGCGTGGTTGACGAGATCGAGCGCGCCGCGCTGCAGTTGGCCCTAACTCAGTTGGAACAAGGTCGACCCCTGCGCTGCCTGCAATTGCAGCCCCAGGAAGAGCGCGTTCTATCGCATTTTTGTTTCCTGTCCCAAAAGCCCGCTCTGGTTGCCCTCAATGAGGACCCGGAGGTTAGCGTCACCGGCCTGGCGCCTGCCGAAGTCGAGCTGTTTGCCAGCCATGGCTTGGAGGCACTGCCGATAGCGGCTGCTTTTGAGGCGGAACTATGGGAGTTGGCTGAAGACGCCAGAGGCGAATTATTGCGCGAGGCGGGCTTGTCGGCGCCCGCCCGCGATCGCCTGATCGCCGCGCTGTTCGCGCGCCTGGGACTGATCACCTTCTACACCGCGGGCCCTCCCGAAGCCCACGCCTGGTCGCTGCGCGCCGGCTCCAGTGCGCTGGAGGCGGCAGGTAGAATCCATAGCGACATCGCGCGTGGATTCATCCGCGCTGAGGTAATCGGTTATGCCGATTTTATCGCTCACGGTTCGGAAGCTGGGGCGCGCGCGGCTGGCAAGTTGCGCCTGGAGGGCAAGGAATACGTGATGCAGGACGGCGATATAATTCATATCCGCTTTAAGATTTAATTGCATCCTTATTTGTGACTCGACCAGTGCGCGGGCGCCAACAGGGCGCTGAAGGCGCTCGCGTTACTTGCGGGCGGCCCGGCTGGCTGCGACAATGAGCCTTCCACAGTTATGCAAAATTCCAATTTCTCCCTGACAGCTCTCCACTGATGCGCCGCCTTGAGACGCTGCTCGTTGTCCTCGGCTTCGCCTTCTACATCTGGCTGCTCAAGTGCCTAGGACTTCACACCGTCGCCCAATACGTGCGCGTGGTAGGTCTGGGATTGCTTCTGACCATTGCGCTGGAAGCGCTTGCGCGCATTGCCAATACCCTGGGTTGGCGCATCGCTGTCACCCAATGTCCGGCGGAGCTGGACTTTGCCCATCTGTTCGCCGCCCGTATCGCGGGCGAGGCGATCGACTACACTACTCCCTCTGCCCAACTGGGCGGGCAATTCGTGATGGCCTTGATGGTTCGTCGCCGCCTGGCCTTGGCCGCGGGTTTGGCCAGCGTGGTAGTAGCCGCGCTCGCCGAGGCGGTGGGTCAGATCGGATTTGTGCTGGGCGCTCTTATGCTATCGGCGCGGCTTGCCGCCACCGTCCACAAGTTGTTCTGGCCGTTGGTGGGCGGTTTGAGTCTGACCGTGACATTGGCGGTAGGTTTCTACCTGATCCAGGTCAACAGGCCTTTCTCCCGTCTTTGGAAGGTGGCTGCCAAACTGGACTTGGCTGCCATCGCCACCGACGCGATCGCCCGCTCCTCGGAGGTTGCCGATCGCTTGCTGGCGGAGTTTTACCAGCGACATAAGCCGCGGCTGTTGGCCTCGTGCCTGTGTTATCTGGCAGCCTGGAGCCTGGGTCCGCTGGAAATCTACCTATTGCTGGGTTTTCTCCATCAGCCTCGCACCCTAGAGGTGGTTCTCCTGACGGAGGCTTTGGGTATTTTGATCGAGCGGGCGACGTTTATGATTCCGGCCAAGCTGGTCAGCCAGGAGGGAGGTAAGGCCCTGATTTTAGGGCTGCTGGGTTATCCCCCAAGCATTGGCTTTGCAGTTGGGCTGCTGCGCCGGATAAAAGAGTTGTTCTGGGTCCTGGCGGGGTTGACCATCTTTGGCCTTTACCGATGGGGCGAGCGGCAGGCACCGGCCGAGCTGGGGGAAATCGCCGCGCGGGCGCCCTTGGCCGAGTCAGCCGAGTAAACTTCGATCTCAAGGAGCACTCAATGAAGCGCTTGCTTTTACTGATCACTGCCATTTTGACGTTGGGGTGGGTCACTCTAAGCTGGGCCGGAGTGGTTATCACCCAGCAGACGGTCACCGACGCCATCAATGGCCATCACACCAGCCAACGTACCTTGATGATTCAGGGCAAGATGCAAAAGACCGTGATGAATCGTCAAGTCATCCTGATCAATCTCACCAACAACACCATGACCTTGCTTGACCCCGACCATAAGACCTATCTGCAGATGCCGTTTCCGCCCAAGCGCATGGCGGCCGCGATGCAAAGTGTCAACGGTATGGCGCCCAATCTTAAGAAGACCGGCGTGAGCAAAACCATCGCGGGCTACCGCTGTTATGAATACAAGGGCGCTGGCTCTTCGGCGATGGGCGAGTACACGGTAAGCGGCTGTTTTGCTCCCAAGGCTCCTGGCGCCAGCGAGTACGACGCCTTCAGCCGCGCGCTCTCGCGCCGGCTCAGGGCAAGCTCGGTGGCCACCATGTCGCATCCCGACGGCATTCCACTGACCATGGTCACCACGACCAAGATTACCAACTTCTCGATGCTGGGGCTCAATCCTCAGCAGGCGCAAGCGATGGCGCAGCAAATGGCGGGTCGTCCGCCGGCCAAGAGCACCATGATCACCACCGCTATCGACATGCGTGATTTGCCCGCCAGCACTTTCGAGATTCCCAGCGACTACACCAAGACCAGCATGCCGCCGATGAGCGGTTCGAGGATGGGCGGACCGCTGATGATGGCGCCGCCGCGGGGACCCGCCGCCGCTCCCACGCCCTATCGCGGCGAGTAGAGAGTCGGCGCCCGGCGCCGCTCTTCTCCAAGTTGACTCGCAAAGGCCCCGCGATTCCGTCCGCGGGGCCTTCCTCTGTGCGCGGCTCAACGATCCCGCTCCGCGGTTGTAAAGCCGGCAAAGCATGCCTTATTCTTGCCCGATGGCGGATCGGGCCAAAAATCCAGGGCTGGAACTGCTCGAAAGAAAGGTCGATGAGCTTGGACTTCGGCGCGAGGCCGAAGATGAATTGGCTCAGATTCTCATCGAGCAAAAGATCGCCAGATTGCGCAAGCGTCGCGGCTCACCCAGGCGGCGCTCGCCCAGCGGTCGGGCGTAAGCCAGCCAATGATCGCCCAGATCGAATCCAGGGAGCTGAACAATCTGACGCTGAAGACGCTGGCAAGAACGGCGCGCGCGCTCGGAGCCAGTCTCAAGATGGATTGGAACGTGCCATGTCGCCCATAATCGCCGATATTTGCGCAAGCGGCGAGATCGATCGCCCGAGCAGGACGCTACGGCCGACTACCGAAGGCGCATGGACCAGCCGGGCCTCTACGCGGCGCCACGGCGCCGCGGCGCTCGAATCGGGCGGATGAGCACCTCGGCTGGAATGCCGAAGCGCTCGTTGAGCCGCCGAATCATCTCAAGCGAAAGACCTCGCATGCGGTGCATCACTTCATAAACGCGACTGCGACCGCCGACCACGCCCACGAGCGCCCGATGATCCAGCCCCTGCTGCTCAAGCCGGAACTTGATCGCCTCGATCGGATCGGGTGCGTCCATCGAGAAATGCTTATCTTCGTAAGCCTCGACCAGCGTCGTCAGCACATCGAGGCGATCTCCTTCCGGAGTTCCTTCTTTGGCGCCCCATAGGCGTTGGATCTCACGAAGCGCTGCCTCGTGGTCAGCTTCATTCCGAATCGTCTTAATCTCCATACCGAAACGTCCTCGCGTCAATCCCGTCGTAGTCCCGGTGCGTCCTGACCCACTTGATGAACACGATCTGACGCGCGTAGTCGATTGCCGTCACCAACCGGTAATCGTTCCCCTTGATGTTGAACACCGCGCGGTCGGAGACGATGCTCGCAGTCGCATAGCTCTGCCTCACCTCGGCTGAGTTTCGCCATCCTGCTCGCCGGACTTCGTGAAACCAGGCGTCCAAGACCGCCTTGACCGCCCGCTCAGCCCTATCGCGGCGAGTAGCGCATCGGCTCCCGCCGCCGGGTGGTTGTCTTAATATACTTGACCGGACAGGCGTGCTAGATTGCCGGGTAACGTGACAGGCACATGCGGTTAACCGATGCGGTTACCAGATTTTTAGCCACTCCTCGGTGACGTCGACTATGAGCCTTTTGTCTTGCTCGTGCTGTCTTTGGTCGTGCGCAAACACGATCAGATTGTGACATCTAGTTATCCGTTCTCGGCCACGCGGCTCGGAACATTCAAAGGCGATCATTCCAGCATATCGAAAGCGAAGATTATTATTGTGAGGTCTTCGGGAAATTAGGCTACGAAAGTGCCGCCGGTTCCAGGTTACGCATATCAGCCGATGATGATCCGCAAACTGTACGACAACAGGATCGGGACTCTTTGGCGCTAATTCCTCGACGACGTAGAGGACTTCGTGTTTTTGTGCAGAAAGGAACTCGCTAACGTCCTTCGGCACACACTCGTCGATCAAAAGGCGCATCGGCAAGGGTGTGGAGGCGTGAACTCAGCCTGTTGCCTTCTTCTTGACCCTTAAGTTTTCCCACTGAATGGCGGCTTCAACGTCCTTTATTGTCAAGCGCGGAAACTGCTCTATAATTTTAGCTTTGCTATATCCCGCCTTGTGATACTCCCAAACTGCGGATGTCGGTATCCGCGTTCCGGCAATGACATGAGCATTTCTCATTATAAACCGGGATTGGTCGATCTTGCCGATGGACCTAGTTCTCCGGCCCATTCGCGCCAAGTTATTTTCGATCTGACGCGCAATCGCACGCACTTTAAATAGTGGCCGTTGGCCCATTGGCTTCATCGCAACGGTATCTTTGGTCTCGGGATCGACAAAATAGATTCCATGATCTTCGCCCACGTAAAACGCCACGCTAGACCAGTCTGCGCCGTCCGTATCTTTGAGCTTCCGCTCAATCAGGCGAAGGCTGTCCAATCCAACCCCATATTTGTTGCGTAGAATGCTGATGGTGCGCAGTCCTACGACATCGCGAAATGAATAGAAGTACCTGAATGCACCGGCCCCTTCGGACGTTTGAGGCTGAAAGACCCCAGTCCGCCTCCAATAGCGGAGTTGGCTACCAGAGATTTTAGCTAGCTGGCAAACCTGATCCGCGCTGAAGAACCCGAACTTCATATGCTGGGAGAATATGTCAACAGCAGCTACAAACCCAAACGGGCAGCACGCCAACAGAAAAAACCCGGAGAAAACCGACGGTTTTCTTACGTGGGTTCACCTTTTCGATGGGTTTTGGGCTTTCTTGCTCTTATCTGCCGGTATTTCGTTTCTTGTCTATCTATTTCGGCCTTGGGAACAGGAACAACTGCACGGGCGAAGCGTTTGAGCCGCTCGAACGACGATAAATCTTCGGGCTTTGTGCGCTTTGTGCTCTATGTTAAGTTTACCACGCTTCCCGCGTCCCTGTCGTGGGCTATAAAAGGGGCAATCGGGGCTCGGCTTCCTTGCCGGTCAGATGGCCCTAGGTTGGGGTGCAGGCCAACTGCTTTACCGGCCCCGCCCGTGCTCGTGATTTTTTCCTTCTTGTTCTTGTGCATGTTTCGGGCGAGGCCGCCGATAAAAAGACTCGTCTACTTCACACTCCCCTGACACTTTCTCAAATGTTCCGCTTTGCATGGCGAGGCGGATGCGATGGTCCATGAACCAAGCGGTCTTTTGGGTCACTTTAAGGTCGCGGGCGCTCTCGTACGAACTGACGCCGTTCTTACAGTTCACCACCAGCCACATTGCGCAGAACCACCTGTCCGAGCCGATAGACGAATCCTCGAAAACCGTTCCAACCTTGAGCGAGAACTTGCGGCGCGGGTGCTTCTCTGCGCAGCGCCAGACGTTGCCGCTCGGCAGATAGGTAACCTTTTCGGACTGGCAGTAAGGGCATTTCACCTTACCGTCAGGCCAGCGAATCTTGGCCATGAACTTCTGGCAGTTCTCGAAATCGCTGAAATAAACAATCGCTTCCTGGAATGTTCGCGGGACGCTGGGTCCGGTCAAGTATATCATCGCTCTAATCTAATTTGAACGAGATTCCTGAATCAGCTTCACGCCAGCATAAACACCACCGAGCGCCGCGATTGCGATGCCGATCGCGTTCGCGCCGCTGTTTTCCTCACCCGCAGTGATGCTTCCAACAAACCCAGCCCAAATGCAGCCGAGTAGACCAACAATCAACGCGATCCAGCCGAAGACTTTCATTTGTCACCATTGCGATGCGCATTTATGACTTCAAGGTGTTTCTGGAACCGGACGAAACCGGGGGCTACGTGGCCGTTTGCCCGGCGCTGTCGGGTTGCTACAGCCAGGGCGAAACAGTGACCGAGGCGATGGCGAACATCCGAGAGGCGATCGAGCTCTGCCTCAAAGAGATGCGCGAGAGAGGCGAACCCATTCCCGATCCGTCCGGGGTGCTCGTCGGCACGGTCGTGGTGACGGCTGAGTGAGTGACAAGCCGATCGTCTCAGGCCTGGAAGCCGTCCGAGCTTTCGAGCGCCTGGGCTACCTGGTAGTGCGCCAACGCGGGAGCCCACATTCGTCTGCGCCATCCCAGCGATCCCGCGAGGCTGCCGCTTACCATCCCGGAACATCGGACGCTCAAGCCTCTCACGAAGCGCTGCCTCGTGGTCAGCTTCATTCCGAATCGGCTTAATCTCCATACTGAACCGTCCTCGCGTCAATCCTGTCGTAATCCGCGTGGGTTCCGATCCACTTGATGAACGCCGCTGGGGATAACAACGAAAGGCGAGTGCGGCGGGGCGTTCGTTGGTGGGACGGGCGGCCCTGTCCGTCGTTGAGGCACGAGCGTTCCGGCTCGTGCTTCTGGTTAACATCGCCGGCATTTGTCAGGTCGCCAAGTGGCGGCCGATGGCTTCGACCTGGGCCGGCCATTCATCCGGCGCGGCCATCGGCCACAGGACGAATTTGTCCAACCCCACCGCTTCATAAGCGGCGATCCGTTCGCGAATGTCCGCCGCGCTGCCAAAGGCGCCCCGTTCGCGAACCGCCTCGCCCTGGGCGCCCATCAGGGCCAGAAACGGTTCGGCCTCCTGGCGCGCCCGCGCCTGCGAGGTGGAAAGCCGGCAGCGCACGATGATTCCCGCTTCGATCCGAGCGCTGGCGCGACCATACTGGCGGGCGAACTCACGGATCGAATTCATGTTGGCCGCGAACTCCGCCGGCGACTGGACCGAGGCAAAATAGCCGTCCGCAATTCGCGCCGTGCGCTTGAGGGCGGCTTCGGATTTGCCGCCCACCCAGATATCCAGCGTGCCGCTATCATTATTAGTACGCCGCCGCGGCCGGGGCTCAATCGTCAGATGATCGAAGTTGTAGTGGCGGCCGTGGAAGCTCACGTCGGCGCCGCGCCACAGCGCGCGCAAAATCGCTATGCCCTCGTCCAGCCGCTGACCGCGTCCTTGCACCGGAACTCCGCAGGTGGCGTAATCGGTCAGATTGTTGCCTGTCCCCACTGCCATCACCATCCGCCCCTGCGAGAGATAGTCCAGGGTGGCGAAGGCCTTGGCGACCAGCACCGGATGGCGCAGATTGAGCAGCAACACGCTGGGTCCCAACTTGATCGTGGAAGTATGCGCGGCCAGCATCGCCAGCGTCGCGACCACATCCAACTCCGGGCTTGAGCTGCTTACATGGTCGGACAGCCAGAAAGAGTCGAGCCCCCAGTCCTCGGCCCGCCGCGCGACCTCGATCAGCGCGGTCGCGGAGGGCAGCCCCAGGCGCCACTGGCCCAAACCGATGCCGATCTTAATGCGGTCAGGCATGTTTAAAGCTCCCGGGTAAGCTTGTGCGACCCAATCTCCAAGTCTCACAATAGCACTAATGAGTAAGTTCTGGGTCGAGGCCAAGGGTAAGCCATGGCGGTGACGCTGACGGTGCTGGGCGCCGGCGATGCCTTTGCCAGCAAAGGCTATTTTCAGGCCAGCTATCTGTTGGACGCGGGCGAGAAGCGAGTTCTGTTGGATGCAGGGCCCACCCTGCTGACTGCGCTCAAACGCGTGCGCGTGGCCACCAACAGTATCGACCTGGTGCTGATCAGCCACCTGCATGGCGACCATTTCGCCGGTCTGCCCTTTCTCATCCTGGAATATCTCTACGAAAATCCGCTTATGCGGCGCCTGACTATCGCCGGACCGCCTAAGCTTGCCGAGCGCACCTGGACGCTGTTTCGCAACTGCTACCCGGAGACCGATGCGAGTTTGGTGCGTGATCGGATAGATTTCGTGACGATGCCAGCCGGCGGCGAGGTCACGGTGGCGGGAGTCCCGGTGCGGACCATGCGCACTCCGCATATGGTCAATGAAACCTCACTGGCCTTTCGGGTAAGCCTAGGTGGGCGCACGGTGGTCTTTTCCGGCGACAGCGGTTGGACCGACGAGCTGATCGAATTTTCGGCGGGTAGCGACCTGTTCCTATGCGAATGCACTTATTTCGAATCGACCCAGCTGCGCTTTCATATTAATTATCCGGAGCTGTGGGATAACCATACGCGTTTGAGCACGCGCCGGCTGGTGATGACTCACGTCGGCCGCGAGGTCTTGGAGCATGCCGCCGAGGTCAAGCTGGAGATGGCCCACGACCTCATGACGATCCAAGTTTAAACAGGCGGCTTTTGCCCGCGCCGGTTGCCGGGGTATGGTGACGGCGCGAGCGCGACTTGCGCTTGTTATCTTAAGCCGCGGAGGCAGCGATTGGGATGGGTATTACCGAAGGCAAGCGCGCGCTGGTCATTGGCGTGGCCAACGATAAGAGTCTGGCCTGGTCGATTGTGCAGAACTTGACCGCTCAGGGCGCCCAGGTGGGGCTGACTTATCAAGGGGCAGTGCTGGAGCGGCGGGTACGGCCACTGGCGGAGCAGGTAGGGGCCACTGTGCTGGGCGAGCTCGACGTCGGCAACGATCAGCAGATAGGCTCGCTCTTCGAGCGCGTAGGTTCGCTATGGGGTGGGCTGGATTACCTAGTCCACGCGGTCGCGTTTGCCCAACGCGAGGATCTCCGCGATCGCTTTCTCAACGTCAGCCGGGCCAACTTCGCCAGCGCGCTGGATATCAGCGCCTATTCGCTGGTGGCCCTGGCGCGCGCGGCCGAGCCCCTGATGGCACCGCGCGGCGGCGGCTCGATCGTGGCGCTCAGCTATCTGGGCGCGGTGCGCGCTGTCCCCAACTACAATGTCATGGGCGTGGCCAAGGCCGCATTGGAGGCCTGTGTTCGCTACCTGGCCCTGGACCTGGGAGCCAATAACATTCGGGTCAACGCGATCAGCGCGGGCCCGGCCCGCACCCTGTCCTCTTCCGCGATCAAGGGCTTTCACGAGATGGCGCACGAGGTCGAGCAGCGCTCGCCGATGCGGCGGATGATGGCGCCCGAGGAAGTAGGCAAGATGACCACCGCCTTGCTCAGTGATCTCGGCAGCGGTGTCACCGGCCAAACCATCTACGTTGACGTCGGCTATAGTATCGTAGGGCTGTAAGCAGAGCTGTACCGGAGGATTTGACAGCGATGGCGATTATTGCGGTGCCGCAACTCAAAGACAATTACGCCTATCTCCTAAGCGACGACCAAAGCGATGAGTGCGCGGTGGTCGATTGCGCCGAGGCCGACAAGGTTCTGGCCGCCGCTAAAGCCAACGGATTACGCCCCAGCACGGTGCTTTCCACCCATTTTCACCGTGATCACGTCGGCGGCAACCTCGATCTGGCCGCTGCGGTGCCCGGCCTGCGGGTGTACGGCGCGCGCGCCGAAAACGGACGTATCCCCGCGCTGACCGATCCGGTCGATGACGGCGACGAGGTGCGGGTGGCCAGCCTGCGCGGGCGCGCGATTGGTATTCCGGCGCATACCAACGGGCACGTGGCCTATTATTTTCCTACGATCAAAGCGGTCTTTACCGGCGACACCCTGTTTATCGCAGGGTGTGGGCGACTATTTGAGGGCAAGGCCGATACCATGGTCAACTCGCTGGCCAAGCTGATGGCTCTGCCCGATGACACCGCGGTTTATTGCGGCCACGAATATACTGAAAACAACCTGCGGTTCGCGCTGACCCTAGAGCCGCACAATCCCAAACTGGTCGAGAAATATGCCTGGGCACGCGGGATGCGCGAGCAGGGGCGTTTCACCGTGCCCTCCACGGTGGGCGCGGAAAAACAGTTCAACCCCTTCGTGCGCACAGAGAGCGAGGAGATTCGGGCTACGTTAGCCCACCTGGATCCGGCTCTGCCTAGGGATTCGGTGGCGATTTTTGCCCGCATTCGCCAACTCAAGGATAATTTCTAGCCGACGGGCGGCGCGGCTACCCGAGATCCCCGTGCTGCCGCCGCCAAGGGGCTGGATTAAAAGCTCAGGCGTTGAAAGATGCGCTCGGGAATCAGCCTGACGATCGCCATGATTGGTCGCCATATCGCGGGTACGAAAACCACCAGGTGTCCCCGCCGAAAGTCACGGTAGATCGCGGCCGCGGCGGCGGCCGGGGTAATCCCCTTAGGGCCTTTGCGGCCCCAGCTCATTCGCGTATCGACCAGTCCCAGCTTGACCGTCATGACCGTAACGCCCTTGGGGCGCAACCGGGCGCGCAAGCCCTGGCTAAACAGCGCCAATGCGCCCTTGGCGCTGCCGTAAATGTAATTGGGCCGGCGGCCGCGTTCTCCCGCCACCGATCCGATCACGATTATGAACCCGTGGCCCTGCCGCTCAAGGCGGTTGGCGGCCAAAGTCAAAAGCGAAACCGCGCCCGCATAGTTGGCATTGACGATAGCCAGCGCGGCAGCCGGATCACGTTCGGCGTCGTCCTGATTGCCCATTTCGCCGAAACAAAGCACCACCCCGTCCAATCCCTCCAGCGCGGCGGCGGCCTGCGCGATCAGCGTTGAGTGGGAAGCGAACTCGGTGGCATCGAAGCAAAGCTGATGGATGGTGGCGGCGGTGCGCAAGCGCAGGTCTGCGCCGATGCGCTCCAGCTCGTCGTGGTCGCGCGCCGCCAGGCACAAGCGCGCGCCGGCGCGGGCGAATTGCAGCGCCAGCTCGCGCGCGATGATCGAGGTGGCGCCCAGTATGAGGATCTTGTCCATGAGCTTAAGCCCGATCGATCTCCAACCGACGGCTCAGGCTGGAGGCCAAGCGATGGTCGGGATCGAGACGGTCGCGGATCGCGCGGAAGCGGGGCAGCTCGGGATACATCTGGCGCAGTTGCGCGGGCTGCAAACGGGCGTCTTTGGCCAGATAGACCCGGCCCCCGTGAGCCACGATCAGCCTATCGAGCTGCTCCAGAAACTCCAGCAGGCCGCGGCGCATCGGAAAGTCCAGGGCCAATGTGTATCCCTCCATCGGGAACGACAGAATCCCCTCCTGCGGCCCAAAGCGCTTGAGCACGGCGAGAAAGGAGCCGCGCCGGCTATGGCTGATAGCGTCGAGTAGCTCGATGAGCGCCTTTCGGCCGTTGGCCAACGGCCATACGCATTGGTACTGCACGAAACCCCGCCGCCCGTACAAGCGGTTCCATTGTTCGATCGAATCCAGTGGGTAGAAGAAACTGTCGTAGTCGCTGATGTGGGTGCCGGCGCCATGGCGCTGAACCCGATAATACAGCTCGTTGAAGGCTCGAACGCTGACGTTATTGAGCAGCAGGCCGGGCAGATCGACGGGCAAGCGATGGCGGGTGCGCGGCGCAATTCTCCAAGGCTGCTCGCGCTGAGCGGGGGCGAGTGCCTGGGGCGAAACGAAATCGCCTGCCATCACGATGGCGCGTCCCATCGCGCGTCCCCGGCTTAAGCAATCGATCCAGGCCATCGAATACTGATGGCTATCGACCCGATCGAACAATTCCAAGGCTTGATCGAGATCGCGCGCTGGCAACGTTTCCACGTTCAAATACGCGCTGCTAACCGGGCGCAACCGCAATTCGAGTTCGGTAATGACTCCCGTCAGTCCCATTCCTCCGGCGGTGGCCAGGAACAGATCGCGGTCCTCGGGGGTGCATCTACGCAGCTCGCCGTTGGGCAGTATCAGTTTGAAGCTTGTGACGTGGCGAGCGAAGGAGCCCTCGCGATGGTGGCTCTTACCGTGAACGTCGGCCGCCAGGGCGCCTCCCAGGGTGACGAATTTTGTCCCTGGCGAGGCGGGGGGAAAAAAGCCGCGCGGCAGGAAGACCGCGATCAGGTCGGCGAAAGTCACACCGGCCTCGCAGCAGACCAGACCCCTGGGGTCGAAACTCAGGATGCGGTTGAGCCTTTGCAGGTCGATCACGGCGCCGGTTTGGTTGAGCGCCGCATCGCCATAGGCCCGACCCGCACCGCGCGCCACCAGGGTTGACACTGGCAGACTGAAGAGCGCAGTCATGTCGCGCGCGCGCTCGGGCCGATATACGGCGCAAGAGGCGCGCGGATAGCGACCCCATCCACTAAGAGTCATCTGCCGGGCGATCATGGGACAACGTACCAGCCGCGCTTGAAGCCGTCTTCCACGACCCCGATTCATAGCACATCACGGCGGATTTCATCGGCCGATCGCGGGAGGAGCTGGCAGGAGACTGGAGCCGTAGGCTAAAAGCACATACACTGAATTTTCGCGAATCTACTATAAATAAGGGGTCGAGCGAGCTTATAACATTGAACTGCCTTTACCCCGCCCGTCTGTAGCGAATGACTTCGCAGGTCCGATGTTAGAGCGCGGGTTACCTCCCGAGCCGGGCCGCGCCGATACGTCGGAGGCGGTGCTGTGCGTCGATCTCGACGGCACCTTGGTCAAGTCCGATACCCTGGCCGAGCTGATTCTCCAACTCCTGCGACGAAGCCCTCTTTATATCTTGCTCCTGCCCTGGTGGCTGATGAGTGGGCGGGTAAGGTTCAAGGCCGAGCTGATGCGGCGGGTGGGGTTGCGGGTGGATCTGTTGCCTTATCGCGCTGAGCTGCTGGAGTTCATCCGGCGCGAGCGCCAGCGCGGCCGCAGGGTAGTGCTGGTCACCGCTGCGCCGCTGGAATTGGCGCGCCAAGTCGCCGAGTATCTGGGCGGTTTCGACGAGGTCATCGCCACGAGCAGCACGCTTAACGTGGCCGGGGCGAACAAGCGAGACCTGATGGTAACCACCTTTGGCGCCGGCCAGTTCGACTATATTGGCAACGCCAAGGCGGACGTGGTCTGCTTCCAAGCCGCACGCCGCGCGTTGGTCGCCGCGCCGCAGTGGCGTTTGCGGCGCTGCCTGCATGATGGCAGGCTCCAGGTCGCGCGCTACTTCGATCCGCATCCAGCCACCCTACGGGCTGTGGTTGGGGAATTGCGGATCAGTCAGTGGGGTAAGAACCTGCTGGTTTTCCTCCCCCTGCTGCTGGCTCATAAATTCCACGACGGGCCTCGCCTACTTAACACCGCGTTGTTCTTCGGCACGCTCAGCTTGACCGCCTCGGCTGGCTACCTGATCAACGATCTGCTCGATTTGGAAGCCGACCGGCTCCATGCGCGCAAGCGCTTTCGTCCGTTGGCCGCGGGTACTATCTCGGGATGGGTCGGGATGGCCGCGTTGCCGCTCCTGCTGGTGCCAGCTTTGGGCTTGAGCCTTGCCGTAGGTTGGCCGCTGACCCTATGCCTGCTCGGCTATCTGGCCGGTACCTTGATTTATTCCTTCTATGCCAAGCGCATTGCGGTGCTGGACGCACTGGCGCTCGCCGGGCTTTATACCTTTCGCATCCTGGCCGGAGGGATCGCGGCCCGAGTGCCTATCTCACCATGGATGATGGCGTTTTCGATGTTCTTTTTTCTCAGCCTGGCCTTTCTCAAGCGCTATTCCGAGATGCGCGCAAGCACAACGGTGGCGGACAACCGGCGCGGGTACGGGCCCGCCGATCTCGAGCAGATCCGGCTGTTTGGGACGGTGGCCGCGTACGTTTCGACCCTGGTCCTGGCGCTTTATGTCAGTGGTAACGATGTGGCCCTGCTGTATTCCAAGCCCCAATGGCTATGGCTGCTTTGCGTAGTCGTGATTTATTGGCTCAGCCGGGCCTGGCTGCTGGCCAGCCGCGGAGAGCTCGAAGATGACCCCTTTTTGTTTGCGATGACCGATCCGCAGACCTACGGCCTTGGGCTGGCGATTATCGGGATTATGTTGCTTGCCTTGTGACCCTGCGGCCAGCCGTCCTGGACTGGTATCGGACGGAAGATTACCCGCGAAGCAGGGTGGCGAAGAACTCCAGATGGCGGCGGGCGACCACGGGCCAGGCGTAGTGCGTGCGCGCTCGCTGCAATCCGCGCCGAGCAAGTTCTGCGCGTCGCGCGGGACTTTCCAGCAGCTCGGCCAGCGTTCGGCGCCATTGCTCACCGTCATGCTCGCCAACGATCGCGCCGGCATCTTCCACGACGTAAGGGATCTCGCCGCTGTCGCTGGCGATGACCGGCAGACCGCAGGCGAAGGCCTCGATCAGCATCCGCCCGAACTGCTCGCGCCATGAAGCAGTACTCTGGCTGGGTGCGGCCAGCAGGTCCATCGCATTGAGATAGGCAGGGACGCCGTCATGAGCGACGCCGGTCACGACACGTACCCGCTCGGCGTGACGCGTGGCCCAGGCGCGCAAGCTTGGCTCCATCGGGCCGCCGCCCACCCACAGCGCGCGCCAGGGGGTGGTCAACTCGTCGAGCGTGTCCATCAGCAGGGCAAGCCCCTTGGCGGCGACGAAGCGGCCGAGAAAGCCCACAACCGGCGGGCCCTCCTCTTGCCAACCCAGGCGGTTACGAATGGCGCGGCGGGCGGCTCGATCGGGCTTGAAACAGTCCAAATCAACGGCCAGGGGAATCACAAGATGCGGTTTGCGATCCCAGCCGCGGCCAAGCTGGGTTTGCGCGACGCTTTGCCCGCTTGCCAACCAGCCGGCGCAGCGGCGCGTGCACATCCGTTCGATCCAGGAAAATGGCGGCGGATATTTTTTGGCCAAGTTCTGAAAAGTGTAGAACACCAGCGGAGCTGATTGGGGGCACCAGCGCGCGATTTGGCCGCCGGCCATCACATAAGGCTCTTCCCAACAATGCACCAGGTCCCAGGGCTGACGCAGCAGGGTGCGCAGGCGGCGGCCATAAAAGAACAGATGGGGTAGCCGGCTTAAATGAGCCGTGACCGGGAACAAGTGACAGCGCTCGCCGGGGTAGGGTTCGAGCGCGATTGGGCGCAGGTCGCCATGGAAAAAACGGGGCGCAACTGCCGTCACTTCCCACTCTACGCCGCCCGCCACTGCCAGCTCGTGCGCCAACCTGCGGTTGAGAGCCACGCAGTAGGAATGGGCGATAGAGAGCAAGCGGCGCGGCCGATGGGCGCTCACGAGAAGGCTCCAAGCATGCTCAGCGAGTGGAGCAAAAGCTGGCAAGGAATCATGGAAGCTGAATATCGCGCGCTGAACAGATTGCCCGCAAGTGGGTCAAAACAGCGCGCGGCAGTCTCATGAAGATCTCCCGCTTGCGCCGGGAAAGAGGTTTGCGCTATTGCTTTTGTTATCAAGGGTGGGAGAAAGCTGCGCTCTTTGACCGTGCCACCCGCTTCCCTGCCGCGCAAATCAGAGCGGAGGATTGCGCGGTTGCCAGCGCCATCGCTCACGCCCCAAATCTTTGAAAGGCTGCATGTATACCACCATCAAGTTCGATTTGCAGGATGGGATTGCCACCGTCGCGCTCAATCGCCCGGAGAAGAACAACGCGATCTCGATGGAGATGCGTCATGAGTTTCGGGCGCTGGCCGAGGAATTGTTTTCCAACGACGCTATCCGGGTGGCGATCATCACCGCCACCGGTAAGGCGTTTTGCGTGGGCGCGGACCTGGCCACTTTCGACCCGGACTGGAACACCCCCGTGTTCCGCCGCAATACTCGCCTGTTGACCAGCTTTTTCGCTGATCTGGAGGCGCTTGAGAAGCCGGTCATTGCGGCCATCAACGGCACCTGCGTCGGTGGAGGGCTGGAACTGGCGCTGGCCTGCGACCTGCGGATCGCCGCGCGTTCGGCCCGCTTCGGTTTTCCCGAAAATAACATCGGACTAATTCCTGGGGTGGGTGGATGTTCCAAGCTGGCAAAGCTGATCGGCTTTGGGCGAGCCAAGGAGCTAGTCCTGACCGGCGAGATTATTCCGGCCGAGGAAGCGCTGCGCTATGGTTTGATAGGACGCGTGGTCGATGACGACGTCTTGATGGATCAGGCCCGCGGGTTGGCCGAGCGGCTGTGCGCGCGCGCGCCGCAGGCGCTCGGGATTGCAAAGCGGGTACTGCAGAACACAGTCAGTGCCGATTTGCAGACCGGGCTTACGATCGAGAGTTTCGGTCAATCCATCCTGCTCAAGACCGCAGACCATCGCGAAGGTATCGCGGCCTTTCGCGAGAAGCGTCGTCCCAAGTTCCAGGGCCGCTGAGGAAAATCATGGAGACACCATTCCGAGATAAGGTGGAAACCGCCGAGGTGGCAAAAATGCCGGCGGAATACCAGGATCTGCTAAAACGTGTTCTGACCATCCAGGCCGATTGTGAAATCGGCGGCCCGCATCTGTACCTGGAGAACATTTTGCCTGCCTTGGAAAGCCGCCTGGACCGCCTATTGGTGGTGCGCACGGCCGCCGAGGAGGTGGATCATTTCCGCCAGATTGCGCGCTTGGCCGGCGATTTGGGTGCCGACGTCTCCTTCCTGCTGAGCCGGCCCAATCGCGAGCGCTACGTTGATGCCTTTCGTGGCGCCATCCGCAACTGGGAAGAGTTCGCCATTTTCGGCTTTCTGATCGACCGGGTGGGGCGCTACCAGTTGGAGGAATTCGTGGGCTGTAGCTATGCCCCGCTGGACCGTATCCTGCCCCAGATTGTGACTGAAGAGGCCGGTCATATCGAGTATGGGCAGAACCTAACCGCGGAATTCGCGGCCCGCGGTGGACAAGCTAAAGAAAAAATTCAGCAGGCTCTCGATGTCTGGTATCCCAAAGCGCTGGACATGTTCGGAAGCGATAGCTCGCGGCGCTCCGAGCGCTACCGTCATTGGGGCCTCAAGCGGCGCACCAATAAGCAGGCGCGCGAGGAATATATACGCGAGGTCAATCCGTTGATCGAAGCGATGGGCTTGAGCGTTCCCGATCCCAATCGGGGGCGCAAGTTCGCCAATTAAATCGGAGCCAAGCCCATGACCACCATGGCCAATGCCGAAGCTCTCGACGCATACATGTATCAGCTTGTGCGCGCGCTCCATGGCGCGGTGCGCAGCGCCTTGCCCCACGTCAACGACGATCCGCAACTGGTCGATCGTACGCTCCAGGACTGCGGCGAAATTCTCGACGTCATCCTCAAGGGAGACGTCGCGCAGTGGCTGGCCGACGAAGACTGACGACAACGCCATTGCCGATTGTGGCGGTTTGATTGGGATGGTTTGCCGGCTGCATCGAGATAGACGTGGCGTTTCGTCCGCGCGCGATCATTGCAAGAGTGTGACGGCCGCGGCGCGTTTAGTCGCGGCCTAGTCGATTGTCCCAGGTGAGCAGGATGGCGCAGACGCGCAAAGCCATCAGTTTGGCGGAGCTGACCGGCGAAGGATTGGAGCAGACGCGCGCCTGCTGGGCTCAGCTGCCGGCACAATACAACGCTGCCAGTCACTTCATCGACCGCCATTTGAATGAAGGCCGGGGGGCGAAAATCGCCTTCATCGATGACCGCGGGCCGCATTCCTACGCCGCCTTGGCGGCACGCGTCAATCGCGCCGGCAACGTATTGCGCTCCCTGGGCGTGCGGATGGAAGAGCGGGTGATGCTGTGTCTGCACGACAGTGTCGATTTCATCGCGCTGTTTTGGGGCGCGGTCAAGATTGGCGCGGTGCCGGTGCCGGTCAATACCCTGCTCAAGCCCGCCGATTACGACTTCATGTTGCGCGACAGCCGCGCCCGAGTATTGGCAATTTCCGCCGACGTTGTTGAACGTGTTGAGCCGCTGCTGGCCAATCATGCCGGGTTGCAGGCCGTGCTGATTTGTGGCTCCGGCGATGGCGCCGTGCGCGGTCGCGACTTCGAGGCGCTCAGCGCACAGGCGGCGGCCGAGTTGACTCCGGCGCCGACCAAGCCCAGTGATACGCTCTACTGGTTGTATACTTCGGGCACGACGGGCGCGCCCAAGGGGGTGATTCATCGTCATGCCGATATACTGCATAGCGCCCAATTGCTGGGTGAAAAGACCCTTGGTATCGGGCCCGACGACGTGATTTTTTCCGCCTCCAAGCTCGCCTTTTCGTACGGCTTGTGTTGCGCCAATGCCTTCCCCTTGCATGCGGGCGCAAGCGCGGTCCTGATGGCGGGGGCGCCCAGTGTGGACAATGTGGCCAGCGTTATCGCCCGCCATCGGCCCACTATCTTTTGCTCCGTCCCGACTCTTTACGCGCGCCTGCTTGGACATCCCATCGCCAGCCAGCCAATGGCAGGACAGCGGCTGCGCTTTTGCCTGTCGGCCGGCGAGCCGCTGCCCGAGGCGATCGCGCGTCGTTGGAAGGAGCAGGTGGGAGTGGAAATTCTGGATTGTATCGGCACTACCGAGACTCTCCTGATGTTCATTTGCAACCGACCCGATGATGTCCGCTACGGCAGCAGCGGCAAGCCGATCGCCGGCTGCGAGGCGCGCCTGCTGACCGCCGAGGGAGCTGAGGTCGAGGCGGGTGAGGTGGGCGATTTGTGGGTTTATTCGCCTTCCACCGCCGCCGGCTATTGGAACAATCCCGGCCTGTCGGCCCGCACCTTTGTCGGCGGATGGTCGCGCACCGGCGATAAGTACTGGCGCGACCCGCAAGGGTATTATCGCTACGCCGGCCGTGCTGATGACATGCTCAAGGTAGGTGGCATCTGGGTCTCGCCCTTTGAGGTCGAGGCTACTCTCAGCGCCCATCCTGAGGTGCTTGAGGCGGCGGTGGTGGGTGCGCTCGACGATGACGGTCTGACGAAGGCTAAGGCCTTCGTGGTGCTCAAGAAGCCTGCCGCGGCCTCGCCGGCGCAGGCCGAGGCGCTACGGGAATTTGTCAAAAGTCGCTTGGCCCCCTTCAAATGTCCGCGCTGGGTGGAATTCTTGCCCGAACTGCCCAAGACTGCCACCGGCAAAATTCAGCGCTTCAAGCTGCGCCAAGACTGATCGCCCGGCGCCGGTCACGAACTAAGCTGTGGCGGCGGAAAGCTGCGCACGTACGGTTAAAGGTCGAATAGCTCGCGCATCTTGCTCACCAACCAGCCGCGTTCGCCGCGGCGCTCGCCAGTTTCGCCCGCATTGCGTAGCCGCTCGCGAGTCTCGCTCAGGCGCTGATCCATCACCGCGCTGATCTCCTCCAATGCAGCGGGCCGGCGGCGGAATAGATCGGCGAAGGCCTGGCGGTTGAGCTCCACCACTTCGACTTCCGAGCGCGCAATTACGCTGGCGGTGCGCGGCTCGCCGGTCATCAGCGCGATTTCGCCGAAGAAGGCCGGCGGGGTGAGGTTGCCCAGATGCAGGCGGCCGCCGCCGGGCGCGCGGGCGCTGATTTCGACCTGTCCGCGGCGCAAAATGTGCAAGCAATCGCCAGCCCCGCCCTCATGCATCAGAACCTCGCCGGGTCCGAACTGATGGATGCGGCAATTGGGGAGCAGTGCCCCAAGATCCTCGTCACCGAGCCCGCGCAGGAAGTCGACCTGGCGCAATTCTCCCATCAAACGCTGCTCCTGAGCCTGGGGCCGTTGGCTATCCGGCTGGGCGGGGGCTCGCAACAGCGTACGCGTGGGGTAGGGTATTTCGATACCGTTTCGCTTGAGCGCATACCAAAGATTGCTCAGGATTGAGTCGCGCGCCTCCTCGTGAATCCCATAGTCTGCCATCCAGAATCGCATGCGATAAGAGATTGCGGACTCGGCGTAGCCTACCACCAGAACCTGAGGTTCGGGCTTGTCCAAAACCCCGGGCGTGCTGCTTAGGACCGCCATCAAAATTTCTTTAACCTGGTGCGGAGGCTGGCTGGTGGGTAGGCCGATCAGCAGATCTTCGGCTACCGCGGCGGCCGCGTAGTTGATCAGCACCTCCTTGGATAGCAGGACGTTGGGAATCTCCAGCCGCTCCTTGGTGTGGGTTAATAAGCGGGTAGCACGCCAACCGATTCCCACCACTTGCCCCAGATGATCGCCGTAGCGCACCCAATCGCCGGGCTCGAAAGGCTTTTGCAATTGCATCGACAAGCCGCTGAAGATGTTACCCAGGGTTTCCTGTAGGCCCAGGCCCACAATGACCGAGAGCACCGCCGAAGTGGCCAGCAGCGATGTCAGATCGACCTTGGTAGTCGCGCGCAGCACCAACATCACGGTGACCGTGTACAACAGCAGCATCAATAAGTCGCGAAAGATGTTGGAGGCGTTGGCGCCATGCGGCATCAGTAGGCGCAGCAGATCGAGACCTAGGCGGATGACGCCGAAGAAAAATAGCACCAGGCCGACGGCCTCGAACGATACCGCCAGCTCGGAGTGCGCCGGCATCAGGCGCATGATCAGGTCTGCCCCGAAGCCCAGCGCTATCATGACGAAGGGTGCTGGCCCGATCAGGCGTTCGCGCCGGCGCAAGGCGAAGCCCGCCAACGCGGCCATCACCATCGCGCCGGTTTCGATCGCCAGGCTTAGATAGCCGGGCAAAGTAGCCAGTCCGAGTAGCGTTTTCAGCGAGGGAGGTGTCACGGAGGATACTATAATTTCTCCAAGTTAGCAGTTAGGGTCCTGCTTGGATGCAGTATCATACTGGGCAGCGTAACCGCTATCTAAGGTGTCCACCACGCTTAGAAACCTCGAGCGAGTGAATCGAGGGTTTAGAGTTGTGCGGTCGCGATAGCGGTTAAATGACTAGCGGCCAGTTCGATAGCGGTTCGGCGTTGGCTGAGCCGCGCCTCTTCTTCCTCGCTCAATTCCGACACATAGCAAGCGTGCTGCGGCAGATACAGCACCGCGCGATAGGGAAAGCCCGGCCGCAGGGCGGGATGAACCCGCGACGCGATCAGCCCTTCCATCGCGGCTTCTGTCACCGCTTCGACCGCTTCGCCGTTGCACTCGTAGCGCAGCGCCAGGGCGCAGCGCAGACGCGCGGTGCGCGGCACGCCGTCCAAGGCGTTGACCCGTGCCACCACCGCTTCGGCCAGTGCTCGATCGTCGGCCTGTGCGCCCAGCCAGCGATGTGAGGCGACGCCGGGAGCGCCGCCGAGCGCATCGACCTCCAAGCCGCCGTCGTCAGCCAGGGTGGCAATTCGAGCCAAGCCGAAATAGTAGCGCGCCTTGAGCAGGGCGTTGGCGCTGAAGGTCGCGCCGGTCTCCTTGGCTTCCAGATCGATGCCAACTTCACGCAACGAGAGCAGTTCCAGCGGCCAGGACCGCAGCAGCCATTTATATTCCGCCAGCTTGGCCGAATTGGTGGTCGCGATCAGCAGGCGTGCAGCCATGGTTAGCACCTATACCGCGCGGCCCGAGGGAAGATAGTCCACCGTCAGCCGTTGACGCTCGCGATGTTCCTGCAAGGCTAGCTCGATCAGACGGTCCAGCAAGCTTGGCAGTGGCAACCCCGAGACTTCCCATAGCTTGGGGTACATGCTGATAGAGGTGAAGCCAGGGATGGTGTTGACTTCGCCCACTACCAGGCGACCGAGATCGGCGCTGGCCAAAAAGTCCACTCGCGCCATGCCGCGCAGCCTAAGGGCCTGGAACGCGGCGCACGACCAGGCCTGGATGCGTTCGACGATGGGGGCGGGGAGATGAGCCGGGATTGCGTAATTGGCCCCGTTTTCATCGAGATATTTCGACTCATAGCTGTAAAAGTCGTGACTGCTGGAGACAATAACCTCGCCAGGCAGCGAGGCTTGAGGCTCGTCGTTACCCAGCACCGCGCATTCGAACTCGCGCCCCGAGCAGGCCGCTTCGATCAGGACGGCTCGATCGTAGCGAAAGGCGTATTCGATCGCGCCGTGTAGTGCTTCCTCGCTCGTGACGCGACTCATTCCGATGGACGAACCCAGGGCGTTAGGCTTGATAAAGACCGGATAGCCCAGCTCTCGAGCCAACACAGGTGCGCTTTGCGGGTCGCGCTCGTACTCCTGTCGGCGCAAACTATGGAATTCGACCACCGGGACGCCGGCAGCCGCCAGCAACCGCTTCTGGATAGCCTTATCCATTCCGATTGCCGAGCCCAGCACGCCGGAGCCGACGTAGGGGACGCCTTTCATCTCAAGCAGCCCCTGGATAGTGCCGTCTTCGCCGAAGCTACCGTGCAGCACCGGAAAGACTACATCAATTGGGGAGGGACTAGGAGAATTGGCCACCCGCACGCCGCCCTCGTCCGCCGCTACCAGGTCGGTCGCGATGCCTGCGTGTTCGGGCAATTGGCCGCGACCGGCGACGATCGGCTCGAGCGTGGTGGCGGGCTCAGGTAAATATCGCCAGCGGCCCGCGCGCGTGATTCCCACGGCGAACAACTCGTGGGCCGGGTCGAGCGCCCGAATAACGGTCAAGGCCGAGCGCAGCGAGATCTCGTGCTCGCTGGAACGGCCGCCAAAAACAATCGCAACCCGCATCCTACCCCGCGCGCCGCTGGCACTTCCGGCTAATCAAGCCGGTAATTGGGAGCTTCCTTGGTGATAAATACGTCGTGCACGTGGCTCTCGCGCTGGCTGGCCTCGCTGACCTTGACGAAGCGGGCGCGCCGGCGCAACTGGAGCAAATTGGCCGCGCCGACGTAGCCCATCCCGGCCTGCAAGCCGCCCACCAGTTGATCGATGTTAGAGGCCAGCGAGCCGCGGTGAGGGACGCGACCTTCGATGCCCTCGGGTACCAGTTTAGCGTCGGCCACCAGATGCTGGTTGTAGCGGTCACGACTGCGCTCGTGCATCGCGCCCATCGAACCCATGCCGCGATACAACTTGTAGGTGCGACCTTGATACAGAATGGTCTCGCCCGGACTCTCTTCGGTGCCGGCAAAAAGCGAACCTATCATCACCGAGGAGGCGCCCGCAGCCAAGGCCTTGGTGATATCGCCCGAGAAGCGGATTCCGCCGTCGGCGATAACTGGCACGTGGGCGGCCTCGGCGGCGGCCACGCAATCCATGATAGCCGTCATCTGCGGCACCCCCACGCCCGAGACCACGCGCGTGGTGCAGATAGAGCCGGGTCCGATTCCCACCCGCAGGGCGTCGGCGCCAGCCTCGATCAGGGCGCGGGTGCCTTCGGCGGTGGCGACGTTGCCGGCGACCACGTCGATGTCGGTCTGGCGCTTGATGGCGGTCAGCGTTTCGATCACGTTGCGGGAATGGCCGTGGGCAGAGTCGATCACAATCACGTCGACGCCCGCGCGCACCAGCGCGGCGACCCGCTCCTCGCGATCGGCGCCTACGCCAACCGCGGCTCCGACCCGCAGGCGGCCCAAGGAGTCCTTGCTGGCATTGGGGTAGCGCACGGCCTTGTCCATGTCTTTGACCGTGATCAACCCACGCAGGCGATTGTGTTCATCCACCAGCGGCAGCTTTTCGATCCGATGAGCCTGCAGGATTTCCTGGGCCTGCTCCAGCCCGATCCCCAACCGCGCCGTAATCACCTTGGAAGTCATCACCTCGCGCACCGGTTTATCCAGTTGCCGGGCAAAGCGTAGGTCGCGATTGGTCAGGATGCCCACCAGGCGGTCGTCGCTCACCACCGGCAAGCCCGAGATCCGATAGCGGTGCATTACTTCCAACGCGGCGCGGATAGGCTGCTCGGGGGCGACCGTGATCGGATCGCTTATCATGCCGCTTTCGTACTTCTTGACGACCTCGATTTCGGCCGCCTGGCGCTCGATCGACAGGTTGCGATGAATGAACCCCACGCCACCCAACTGGGCAATCGCGATCGCCGTGGCCGACTCGGTCACGGTGTCCATTGGGCTTGCCACCAGCGGAATGTTGAGCGCGATGTGGCGCGAGAGCACAGTGGTGACATCGCATTGATGGGGCAGGACGTTGGATTCCTGCGGGAGTAGCAACAGGTCGTCAAAGGTCAGCCCCTCGCGCAGCTCGGGCAACGGCATGGGCGGTTCTCCTTTAACTGACAGCTAGAAAACGGCCCGCCGAAGGGGTGGACCTGCAATTCGCAACCGAACCGAATGTTGGGTTAACCAGTGGGAGTGCCATGTTTGAGAATAACAAATAGCGTCCGCGGGTGCAAATCAACTATGTGCGCCATGGCGAAGGGTGCGACGCGACAAGCGCTGGCCGGGATTTGCGCGGCTTGCCGCAGACTAAAGCGGTGTTACCAGCAGGGTGGGAATCTTGGCCGTGTCCACCACTACGATCTTCTCGCGCACACGCAACTGGCCTTGTTCCCACACCAGACGATCCTGGTATTCACCCACCGCGAACAGTTCCGAGCGCCCGTAATCCGCCGGGTCCAACATCGTGCGGTAGACCGCCAGGTTGGCACGCACCTCGACTGTGTTCTCCGCCGGCGCTTCCCTCACGCGGAGCGGACCCAACAAATGGCGATAACGATGGGGTGCATAAAGATTGGCCCGCCGATGGGCAGTGACGCGATCGCGCAACATAGCCTGGCTGTCGCCAAACATCAGTGCCACCGGCAGATGCTGGGCCACGTTCTCGTACGGGATGACCTTGTAGACGCAATGCTCCGTGAACAGCGCCGGCCATTCCTCCAACCGATCATCATCCAGGCAAGCGGTGTAGGCGGCCAGAAATTGTTCCACCCGCAGGCGCAACGCTATCTCATCCATGCGATGCTCCGAGGCCGGCGCCGGCTGCTGCCTCCAGCCGCAGTCCCATTGCCTGCCCCCAACTTCGCCAGAACGCCCGCAGCGCGTTTTCGGTAACCAAGGTTTGCGCCGGAGCAGTGTCACGGCCACCCATTTCGATTACCGAATGGGTGGTGGGATGATTAGCCAGCGCGCGCTGGACCAATTCCACCGCGTAGCCGTCTTCCAACGAGATATATCCGGCGGGGCCAATCAGATTGGCCTGCTTGAGCCGGATCGCCCGTAATTCGTCGTCGTCGTCCTGATAGCCGAAATAGGTCACGACCAGCTCGAAGCGATCGACCTCCAGCGGCACAATCTGGCGGGTCGCCAAGGTATTGCTGATCTGCTGCACTACCAGGTTGGGGAAAATCGAGAGTACTGACAGCGCTCGCCGTCCGAACTCGGGCCGCCCCGCCATCAGCGAGGGATCGGCCAGTTTGTATTCGGTGGTCGCGGCCTCCTGGCGGAAGGCCGAGGCTTCGGCCTCGTCATCGCCCTTGAAGGATTGAATGTGGCCGTGATTGGGCCCGGTGGTGGTGGTGCCCTCGGCGGTGGCGCGATGGCTGGTGAAGGTGGCGTGAAACAGATGAAGCAGGCTGGCGTGATAGGGGTCGCGGGTATTTTCCGCGTACAGCTTCCAGTTGCTCCTGATTTCCTGCCGGCTGTAACCCAGAATTTGGATTGGGCGATTGAACACCCGCGCCAACTCTTCCACTACCGCGCTGCCGAGGTAATCGGACAACGCGGGCGCCTGCGGACTGAAAGAGCCAAATAGAACCCCCTGGCAGGATTCCAGCCGCAACTCGGTCAGGCCATGATCGGACAAGCTGAAGTCGGCCGGGTAGCCGCCACGGCCGTTGACCCCGGCGCGAAAGGGAACGCCGCGCAGGCGCCCGGCCAAGTCATAATTCCACTGATGGTACGGGCAGACGATGGTTTTGAGCCGACCGCGCGGGGCCCTGCACACCATCGCGCCGCGGTGGGCGCAGCGGTTGAGCAGCAGATGGAGCTGCCCCTTGAGGTCTCGAGTTGCCACCACCGGCGCGCGCCCAATGGTGGTGGTGCGAAAGGCGCCCGGCTCGGCTAGTTCCGCCTCCAGCCCGACGTAACTCCAAATGGGCCCCTGCCACAACCGATCCTGCTCTTGCTCCTGCACCTCGGGATCGACAAACAGTCGGTAGGGGATACAGGTGCAGTCCAAGCTGGAGCGGTCGGGCTGGGACGCGTCGCGCCGCGCGTTATCCATGGCTGACCTCGGTCTGAACTCCTGATCGTGCTTTAACCGGCGGTCTGCACAGGGTCAAGGGGAAGCGGCGCGGTGGCTGGGCCGGGGGCAGTTGCTCATGACCAGCGACCCACCCACGCACGGATGAAACTGGGTATATCTAGGCTGCGGCGCCGTCAGCGGCCAGCGCAGAGCGTGGATTTCATCGCCCCGGTTGCCCCATCGCTCCTGCCTGATCCTGGAAGGGATTTAAGGGGTAGGCACATTTATCGCCCCGAGGCTTTGCCTGCGAGCTGAGCCAACCGTTATTTTCAAAGCCAGGGGGATGACCGGATGCGCCGCACGGCAGAAAAGGAAAAGCCCTCTGGTTAAGAGGGCTTTTCCGTTTCTCGAGGCCCTGAAGAAAAGGGCCTCGGCTCGTCCCTAGTCTAGCCTCACGGTATCTTGAGCCAGCCCCTTTTGCAGGGGAGTTTTGGGAAGCTTACTTCTTCTTTTTCTTGCCGGCCTTCTTCTTCATATCTGCCTTGAGCTTAGGTTTGGATTTTGCTGCTTTTGAAACCGTCTTTTTTACTGGCATCCGATACCCTCCTCCCCATCGTGATTCTCTACTGGACGAGCTCCGAAACTTATCCGTGGCCTAACTTCAGCCACCAAACGCCAGCGATTATAGAAACCTGTTTTCCAAAATGCAACACGCTGAGCTCAGATTTTAAAAAAAAATTATAAAACGAGAACAGCGGCCATCTGACCTTTGGTTTTCAGCAATTAAAATGGCGTTCAGAGATAAGGTCAGCTTGAATAACAAGCCACACCAGGTTTACGATCAATCGATGCTGCGAGTTAGCCAATGGCTGAAGCGAGAGCGGCTGTCTCTAATCCTGCTGGGACTACTGGTCGCACTTTCGCTTAACTGTCTGCTAGCCCCGCGCGGGGTGCGAGATCTGCTGATCCTGCGCCAGGACCGGATCGCGCTGGGAAATCAGATCGTGCGCGATGCCCAGGAAAATCATCAACTGGTTATCGATATCGATAATTTGCAACACAATGACGCTTATATCGAACGCTTAATCCGCAAAAACCTGGGCTATGTACGCTCTGATGAGTTGGTTTACCGATTTCACTCTGACAATACTGCTAGCGTAAGCTCACATTGACATATCCGGGCTCGGCCGGTTTTCCCCGCCTGTTGTTTCATTCGAGGAGCTGGCCAACAATCCTTTCAAATTCACCCGCCCGACCCTTGGCAATTGTAAAGTTTCTCGATGACCAACGCCGAAGCACTCCACCTCCAGTCTACCCCCGCAAACGGCCGGCACGCCCTGCTCATTCTGTTTCTAACGGTCTTCATCGACTTGCTGGGCTTCGGGATTGTCATTCCTTTCCTACCCTTGTTTGCCGCTCAGATGCACGTGCACGCCGCCGGCATTGGGCTGGTTTTGGCCAGCTATTCGCTGATGCAATTCCTGCTGGCCCCGGTTCTGGGCCGGCTTTCCGATCGTATCGGACGCCGGCCCATCATAATGCTGGGACTGCTGGGTTCGGCGTTGGGCTACTTACTGTATGGTTTTGCGACTACGCTGACTGGATTGTTGCTTTCCCGAGTCCTGCATGGCGGATGCGCCGCGACGATTTCCACCGCCCAAGCCTTTGTGGCCGACACCACCACCCCAGGCAAGCGCGCCCATGCGATGGGAATGATCGGCGCGGCCTTCGGCTTGGGCTTTGTCCTAGGTCCTGCGGTGGGCGGATTACTGGGCCATTATGGATTGCGGGTGCCGGTATTTTTCGCCGCCGTCCTCTGTCTTGCCAATTTTTGTTTTGCCGCCTGGAAATTGCCTGAGTCCCATACCAAAGCCGATCCGGCCGCGGCGCAAAGTAGCCTGATGTGGACCCTGACCGAGCCGTGGCGGCGCCTGCCCAAGCTCGTGACCGGCGGCGGTCCTGGCTTAATGTTCGGTCAAGCCTTTCTGCTGACCTCAGCCTTTGCGGTGCTTGAGACCACCTTCGCCTTGCTCGCCGCCCGCCGATTTGGCTATCGCGCCGGTGCGATCGGCGGCCTGCTGGCCTATGCCGGGTTGCTCCAAGCGCTGACTCAGGGCTACATCGTTGGCCGCCTGACGCGCCGGCTACAGGAGGAACACCTGATTCGCGCCGGCGCGCTCCTGATGGGGTTGGGAATGGCGATACTGGGTTTAACCGCCAGCACACTTTTGCTGTTCATCGCCCTGGCCCTAATCGCGCTGGGCTACGGATTGTCCAGCCCCGCCATTGCCAGCCTGCTTTCCAAGCACACCGAGATCGCCGCTCAAGGCCAGGTCCTCGGACTTAATCAATCGGCGCTGTCGTTGGCTCGAATCTTTGGTCCACTCGTGGGCGGTAGCCTGTTCCAGCTCGCCGCCGGTCCAGGAGCTTATCTGGGCGCGGCTGCGCTCAGCGTGGGCGCACTGGCGCTGGCGCGTTCCCTGCCCACCCGCAGCGCCCTATCCGGCGGAGGAAAGTGATGGCCTGGGTAATCGTCGTGCATGTCTTCGGCGTGATCTTTTGGCTGGGCAGCCTGTTGGTTATCTGTTCGCTGTTGGGACGGTCCGCCGATACCGCGGCCGGCGGCAAGAGCGAACTTATCGGTGCCACCCGCCGGCTTTTCAACGGTGCGCATGCCGGAGCACTGATCACGATCGTCTGCGGCATCATCCTGATCGCGATGGATCCGGTGGTGATGGCCGAAGGCTGGATGCATCTGAAGTTGGGGCTGGTGCTGCTGCTGATCGGCGCCGACCTGCTCTTGTGGCGGCGGATGGTCGCACTGGAAAGCAATCCCAGCGCGCTTGGGCGTAGCCAGTTCGCCATGCTTCATGGGATCATCAGCCTGCTGTTATTGGGGATTCTGATCCTGGTCTTCGTCCGCCCGTTTTGAGCAGAAATCAAGCCAGGGAGGGCCGAGCTGCTCCGAAGATAGGCCCTGAACGCGCGGTATTAGGCCGGCGCGGCGCGGACGGGGAGGCGGCGGGCCAGGGCCTCGGGGTGGGCGAGCCGCTCCAAGCCCAGTTCCAGCGCGCGCAAGTCGCGGCATTCGATCAGCCGGTCGGCCACGCGCGCATAGGCCGCGATCGCGCTGTCGCCCGTCCCCCAGCGCTCGCGCGCCTCGGGCGTAAGCCACAGCACGGTATGGCATAGACGGCGCGCTTGCAGGAGCAAATCGGCGCGCGGCGGGCGGCGATTGTTGCGCCCGTCGCCCAGAATCACGATCACCGTGGCGGGCGTGAGCAGGCGGCGGCGAGTGGCGAGCAATTCGTTCAGCGCCCGGCCGAAATCTGATCGCGCGTAGAGGTCTAGCGGTGGGGTTATGACGAGATGGCCCTGTTCGAAGCTGGCTTCGGCCAGGCGATCGATGAAGACGAAGCTGTTGACGCGGCGGAAAAGATCACGCGCCCCGGCGATCAGCGCCAGCATCAGGGCCGAGGCGTAACGCACCGAGCCCGAGACGTCGCCCAGGATTAGCAAGTCGAAATGGCGCGGCCGGCGCGCGCGCCACTTTAAATCGATAAGCGTGCCGCCGCGCGAGACCGCGGCGCGGATAGTGCGGCGAATATCCACTCGGCCCTGGCGCGCGTGCTTGAGCCGGCGGCCTAGGCGCAGCCGAAAGCGCCGGCGCAGCAGGGCCAGGGTCTGTTGGGCCTGCTCATAATCCAACTCGTTGTAAGTGGCGAAGGGGCGGCTTAACGCGGCGCGATGCCGGGCCAGATGACCCGGCATCGCACTGGTCAGTTGCGCCTGGTGCTCGGCCCGCTCGTCAGTCGTCGAGGCCTGCTCAGGGCCGCCAGATTTTCCCGCCTCCCGATCCTCGGTGCGGGGCTGCGCCCGCGGCCGTAAGCCCGCGGTCGGCTCGGGCTGGCGCGGGGGGTGGGGCGCGCCACCGCCGCTTTGGCCCTGGCCGTGACCGCCCGCCATCCCCTGCCAGCTCTGGCCCTGTCGCGCCGCGGGCGTCCGGAGCAGGCCGGCGCGAAAGAAGCGCGCGAATTCCTGGTCGAAAGTCGCGCGGTCCGCTTCGTCCTTGATCAAACTGGCGGACAGAGCCTCGCGCAAGCGCTCGCGCTCCAAGCCCGTGGCCGCTACCGCCGCAATCGCGTCGAGGCTTTCGGCCACCGAAATCCGCACGCCTGCGGCGCGTAGGCGCACCACGAATTCGTGCAGCCGTGAGCGGAGTGTCACTTGGTGCTACGGGCTAGCAAGGCTGCCCCTTTACCTTCGACCAGGGTCCGATCGGCTTCGTGTTTGAGCAGCAGGCCCAAGGTTGTTCGCAATGCGGCCGCGTCAAGTTCTTTGATTTGCAAGGCCAGCAGCGCACGGGCCCAATCCAGAGTCTCTGCGATAGAGGGTGGTTTGATCAGCTCCAACTTGCGCAATGTGTTGACGAAGCGGGCTGCCGCGGCGGCCAAGGCCGGCTCGAGCTCGGGCAGTTTGAGCTCCAGGATTCGTCGTTCCTGCTCGATGCCGGGGAAGTCGATAAACAGGTACAGGCAGCGCCGGCGCAGCGCCTCTGACAGCTCGCGCGCGCGATTGGAGGTCAGCACCACGACTGGGCGCAGGGTGGCGCGAATGGTTCCTAGTTCAGGGATGCTGACCTGGAAATCGGAGAGCAGCTCGAGCAGAAAGGCCTCAAATTCTTCGTCCGCCTTGTCGATCTCGTCGACCAGCAAGACCACCCGCTGCGGCGAGGAGATGGCCTTGAGCAGCGGGCGCTGGAGCAGGTATTGCGAGGAGAAGATGTGCTCGGAGAGTTCTTCCCAACGCAGGCCGCCGGCCTCGTCCGCCTGCAGGCGCAAGAGCTGTTTTTGGTAATTCCATTCGTACAGCGCGCGCGCCTCGTCCAGCCCCTCGTAACATTGCAGTCGCACCAGTTCCAGACCCAGCATCTCGGCCAGCACCTTGGCGACCTCGGTTTTGCCCGCGCCGGCTGGTCCTTCGATCAAAAGCGGCTTCTCCAGGCTGAGCGCGAGCTGGAGGGCGGTGGCGACCCGCTCGTTGGTGACATAGCGGGCGCGCTCCAGCGCGTCGGCGATAAATTGGGGCGTGACGGTCACAGCAAAAGCATCGCCGCCCCCGACTCCGTAGTCAAACCGGGCCTGGGCGCGGCGGTTGCGCCCACGGTGCGACTGCGCTAGCGCTCAAGCAGCGACTGCGGTGGTTTAATCGCTCTTCAAAGGAGGCAGCCTCATGGGAGAAATCCTCGGTATCGGCGCACCCCACAATCCGATGGTGTGTTGGAACGACCAGCGTATGGCGCACGGTCACGAGGTTGTGATGCGGGCGCCCAAAATCGCCCCGCGCTATCCCGATCGCGCCGCCTGGCCGGCGCCGCTTCTGGCCGATCTCGGCGCCGACCAGGGGCTGAGCACCTCGCACCGCTACCATGAGGCTTATCGGCGCAATTTCCTCAAGCTTCAGCGCGTGATCGCAGGGTTCAAACCCGATTTTATGATTATCGTGGGCGACGACCAGTATGAAAATTTCACCGAGGAGATCATCCCACCCTTCTGTGTCTTCGGCCTGGAGGACAGGGTGGAGATTCGACCTTGGAGCCATGGGGTTGGCGGTAAAGGGCTCAATCAATGGGGTGAGCCCGAAGATTATGTTTTTACCTTGCGCGGCCATCGCGAAGCCGCCAAGTACATTACCACCGCGCTCATCGAGAGCGGTTTTCCCATGCCCTACGCCTACAAGCTGCGCCATCTCTCGCACGCCTTCGTCAACCCGATGCTATTCTTGGATTGGGAGCGCACCGGCTTTGCGGTCCCGATCGTACCGATTCAGGTCAATTGCTACGGCAGTTCGGTGCTGGTGGCCAAGGGTTTCGTCGATCATCTCTACCATGATCTCGCCGCCGCGGGTTCGCCCGACCCGCCCGCGCCCACGGCGACAGGCTGTTGGAACCTGGGCCTAATGCTGGCAGATCTGTTGGAGCGCAGCTCCTATCGCGTGGTCATCATGGGCTCCGCCAATTTGTCTCATTCCTTCCTGGCCTCGCGCACCGGCTACGTGCTGTGCGATCTGGAGGCCGATCGGCGCGTGATCGAGGCGCTGGAAGAGGGCCACCTGCGCTACCTGGCTTCCTTGTCCAAAGAGGAAATCGAGGAGACGGGCTTGCACGAGATTCTCAACTGGACCGTGCTGGCCGCGGCGATGGATCGGCTTGGCTACCAGTGTATGCTGCAGGACTACCTGGGGGATAATCACATGTTCCTGTCCACTGCGTGCTGGGCCTGGTTCGGAGCCCCGGCGCGCTTGGCGGAGATCAAGGCCCAGACTGCTTAACCACCGGAGGAAACCACCAATGCGCCGCAGTATCGAGCGGATCATCACGACCCACGCTGGCAGCTTGCCCCGCCCCGACGATCTCACTCAGATGATGTGGGAGCACGCCGAGGGCAAAACATTAGACCAGGAGCGGCTGGGGCAACGGGTCAAGCAGGCGGTGATGGAGGTCGTCACGCAGCAGCTCGCGGTCGGCCTGGACGTAGTTAGCGACGGCGAGATGAGCAAGCCCGGCTTCAGCAACTATATCGGCCAGCGGCTGTCCGGTTTCGAGGCCAGCGGACCGCGCAAGTTCGTCGCCACCGATATCGCCGACGTGCCCGGTCTGGGCCGGCGCGCGGGGCAGAGCGAAGCCCAGCGCCGGATGGTGATGCCGGCGTGCGTGGGGCCGATCGCAGTGCGCGATCGGGAGGCGGTCCAGGTGGATATCGCCAACTTCAAGGCGGCCCTGGCCGGCCGCGATCTTGACTTGGCATTCATTCCGGCGGTGACGCCCAGCCATCTGACCTTCAATTTTCCCAACCGCTACTACGGCTCATTCGAGGCCTACTTGGCGGCGGCGGCCGACGCGCTCAGCTATGAGTACGAAGCGATTGTCGCGGCCGGCTTCAATCTGCAACTGGACTCGCCCGATTTGGCGATGGCCGGTCACAGCTTCTCCGACGGCACCGAGCCGGTGGACCTGCAGAAGTACGTGCCGGTGGCGATCGAGGCGATCAACCACGCCATTCGCAAGCTGCCGCCCGAGAAGGTGCGGCTGCATCTATGCTGGGGCAACTACGCCGGCCCCCATCACAAGGACGTCGAGTTGCGCCGAATCATCGCGCCAGTGCTCAAGACCCGCGCCGGTTTCATTTACGTGGAAGGGGCCAATCCACGCCACGAGCACGAATGGGAAGTCTGGCGCGAGGTCAAGCTGCCCGAGGATAAGGCCCTGATTGTCGGCATGATCGACACCGTGACCAACCACGTCGAGCACCCGCGCGTGGTCGCGCAGCGCTTGGAGCGCTACGCCTCGGTGGTCGGTAAGGAGAACGTAATCGCCGGTACCGACTGCGGCTTCGGCACCTTCGTGGGGTGGTCCAACTGCGACCCGCAGGTGGCTTGGCTCAAGCTGGAGGCGCTGGTAAATGGAGCGCGGATGGCCTCCGAGGAGCTGTGGTAGAGGGCTAAAGCTGCTCCAGCACGCGGCGCAGCCGCAGGAAATCTTCGCGGTAGCGCGCGCGCGAGTAGGCGCCGCGGATCACATAGCCGGGGTGGTACATCGGATAACAACGCCATCCCTGATGGGCGTGCGGGGCCGGGCAAGCGGGATCGAAGGGCACGCGCGCGCCAGCGACATGATACCAGGCCAGGCGTCCCAGGCAGGCGATTATCGGCGGGGAGGCAAGGACCAACTCGGCGTGCAGGAAGCGGCGGCATTGGGCGATCTCACGCGGGCGTGGATCGCGATTGCGTCCCTTGCGGTCGCGCGGGCTGCATCGTACCAGGTTGGTGATAAAGACCTCGCTCAGGCCGGCCTGCTCGATCATCTCGCGCAGCAAGTCGCCCGATCGATCCCCCAGAAAGGGCACACCGGTGCGATCGCCGCCCAAGCGTCCGGGTGCGATTCCCACAAATGCTACCCTGGCTGGGAGGTCGCCGGCCCCGGCGACCACCTGGGTGCGGCCGCGCGCCAGCGCCGCGCAGCGCCGGCATTGGCCCATCGCCCGGGCCAATGCGGCCAATTGCGCCGCAGGCGTCAAGAGGGGCGCGGCGGTGCAGGCTGTCATCTTAACCTTGTTAACCTTGCTGGTTTGAATCCGTACGTTGGAAAACTATTCGCGGGGCACGGCGGCGTTCCAAAAACAATTGCGCGCGATAGCGCAGCGCACCGACCTCCAACTCACGCGGGCTTTGCCGCAGGTCGTCGTTGAAAGCGGACAGTTCCTGGCACAGTCGCTCTATGTCGATTCCCGCGTAGCTGGGGCGCAGATCCTCCAGCGCCAGCATTGCTTGGGAGAGCAGATTGATGGTGGCCTGACGACCACCGCGCTCGAAGCGCAGATGGAGCCCAGCGGCGATGCGATTGAGTGCTTCCAGCAGTGGTCTGTCTTGCTCCGTACTGTTAGCCAGAAGCTCGAAGCTTTCGCCGGCGGCGAAATAGTCGCCCTGGTTGAAGCGCGCGATGGCAGCGTGCAGATCGAGCTTAGGTCCGTCGTCGGTCATGTTGTAAGCTGCGCCTTGCCCCGGGGTTTCAGAGCCGCTCTTTTTCCTCGACCGTGCGGAATTCCTCGTCGGCCAGGGCGCGGACCTTCTGGCTGCCGTACAAATTGTAGAGTTGGAACAAGGCGCTCTTGTGCGGACGCACCTTGCCCAGCGGGCATTGCCGCCAATCCTCCAGCGACTCGTCGCAATAACCCATCCGCCGCTCGCCGCATTTGGGCTGCAGGTAGAGCGCTAGCTCGGGCAGCACGCGTTTGATCTCGGCCCGCATCAAGGCCACCATTCGCCGAATTTCCCACTGCGCGCGCACGCATAGACGAACGTCGCAGATATGGAGCAATTCGGCAAAATTCACCATGATTTGGAAGTTAGTGGGGGCCGCGTTGGGCAGCACGAAGCGGGCGTCTTCGGCCGGCACCCCGGCTTTAAGAGCGCGCGCGTAGAGCTGGGAGATCTGCTCGCTCAGTTCGGCGTAATCTCCGCTCAGGCCGGCGCGTGCCCACGATTCCGGCATTACGTAGGTTAGCCGCTCCTCTTTAAACTTGACGTAGCGCTGGCTTTGCTGTTCGAAGCTAATTCCGATGCGGTGGCGGACCAGCTGATGGGATAGCGAGCGCGAGACGCCCGCGATGGCGAACCAGAAGACCACCTGTTCCAGCGGCGAGGCGTGGCCGGTTTGCAGCCGCTCGCCGATGAAGCCGCGGATGCGCTCGGGGCTGATGCGCTGGTCGCGGATCTTTTCCCAGATCTCGATTGGGCTGTCGGCCGAATAGCAGGTGCGAAAAGCGGCGTAGAGCTTCTCTTGCGGCATCGCCGCATAGTCCACCAGCCTGACCTGCATTGTCGCCTGATTATCCATCAAGCCTATCATTATAGACTTGGCAAGTCGGCGGCAAAGCCTCTGACGCGGCCTTGTCCACAGCACCAAGCCCGCGCTGGGGCGTTCTTACCCGGCCCGGTCGGAAGCGGCGGAGGGGAAGTTGAAATCCAGGATCTGATCCACCGGCCATGGGCATTGGCTGGGTAAGCTGGTCTCAACCAACCCGCTTTCCACGCTGGCGGCGTGGCGGGCGCGCTGGTAAGCGGCCTCGAGCGCGCTTGCGAATCGGGATCCCAGGCTGGGGCTGCGCGCCACCAAATCAGCCAGCTCCAAGCGTTGATCGTGCATTGCAACTAGCCATTCGCGGCATCGCCGAACTGGCTGATGATGCCATTGAAGCAGGTACATCAACAGCCGTGCGAGATGAGCAAACCACAGCCGCGCTTCGCGCTCACCCAGCCGCTCAATCTCCTCCGCCAGCCGCGGCCAATGGATAGCTTCGGGGCGGTGCTTGCGCAGGGCCTCGGCGGTCACCAGTGCCCATCGATGGAAGTCGCGCCGATAGAGCGCGCAGTGGGCGAAGCGATCGGCAAAGCAAGGTTCGGCGCTGACCACGACGGGGTCGTCCCACTCCATCCAGTCCGCGATAGCGACCGCCGCGCTCGCCAGCCGCTCGATGTCGTACGCCCGCATCGAAGCGATTGTCAGCTGTGAGCCCTCGCGGTTCAGCTCTAGTGTTGCCGGCGCTAAATCGCAGGTGGTTCCCGGAGCGCTCGCGCAAGTTGGTTGGAATATAACTCGCTGCTCGTCCAGAATGACTTCCCAGCTATCGCCTGTTGCTTGCCCCAAAGCAGCAGCCAGCTCCCGCCGTTGCTCGACTTCGGCTAGCGCTAGCCATCCTTGGCGCGCTCGCGCTGGCGGCTGGCGAGGCTCGATTAGCACGGCCGTGAGCTGCATCGGAATTCCATTATATAGCACAAGAGAGTCGCGGTTGGATGTCAAGCCGCTTGCCGTCAGGCGCTCGGGAAGAAACACTGGCAAGCGATGGCTTCGACCCAATGGACTTTTAGCTCATGGCGGTCGGCATGGTGGGGCCGGCTGATGCGCCCACTGCTGTTCAAGCTTGAGCCCGAGACCGCCCACCGCGTGGTGCTCAGTCTGGTTGCGGCTTGGCCGGCGATGTTTGCCGGCACCGATTCACCGGTACTGAAGCAGGATCTATGGGGAATGCCGTTCTCCAATCCGGTCGGACTGGCCGCCGGATTGGACAAGGATGGGATCGCGGTGGACGCCTGGCAAGCGTTGGGCTTCGGCTTGGCCGAGGTTGGCACCGTGACCGCGTCCCCGCAGCCCGGCCATCCGCCGCCCCGGCTCTGGCGTTTGCCCGAGCATAGGGCGCTGATCAATCGGCTGGGCTTTCCTTCTCAGGGCAGCGAGCGGGTCGCGCGGCGTCTGAGTCGGCTGCGCCAGCGCGGGATTGGCCTGCGGCTGGCGATCAACTTAGGACCCAATCGCGACACCCCGCCCGAGCGCGTGGCCGAGGAACTGGCCCAAATGGCGCACACGTTAGCGCCGCTGGCCGACTTACTGGTCGTCAATCTGAGTTCGCCCAATACGGCGGGCTTGCGCCAATGGCAAGCGCCCAATTTGATGCGTGCTCTGATCACGCAAGCTTTTCCACGCCCCTGGAGCGGAGCGCGAAAACCGCCGCTGCTGATTAAGCTGGCCCCCGATCTGGATCCCAGCCAATTGGCGCTTATATGCGATCTGATGCTGGATTTGGGGGTGGACGGCGTGGTGGCCACCAACACCACGATTGCGCGCGAGGCGGTAGGCGTTCGCAGCCCCCATCCCGGCGGACTCAGCGGACCACCGCTGCGAGAGTTGGCACGCGGGGTGATTCGCACTATTTATCGACGTAGCGCGGGGCGCCTGCCGATTATCGGCGTGGGTGGAGTGGCCAGCGCTGCCGACGCCTATGGCCATCTGCGCGCGGGTGCCCGGCTGGTCGAACTTTATACCGGGCTGATCTACGAAGGGCCTGGGCTGCCGCGAGCCATCAAGCGGGGTCTGACTCAATTGCTCGTTCGTGACGGCTTCGACTCAGTCGGCCAGGCGGTGGGTATAGACGCCTGAAGGGTTGCGACCAGCCCACTTAAATACGGCGTCCGATTGGTGGCGCCGGGAGGGGAGTAGCGAGATGGACCAGGGCTTTCTGGTTGACGAAAATTGGCTGACAAGGCATGCGACGGATCCCACCGTGGTCCTGATCGACACTCGCCCGGCTGCGGAGTACTGGCAAGGCCATCTTACCGGCGCGCGTCATTTCGATCCCTTTCCGTTTCATTGTTACGACACCGGGCCCAAGGGACTAGCTGAATTCATCGAGCAGTCGCAGTGGATTTTGTCGGCGCTGGGGGTAAGCGGGGACGAATCGCTGGTGTTCTATGAGAACAACTCCGGCTCACGCGCAACGCGCGGGGCTTGGCTAGCGGAATACCTGGGTCATCCCCGGGTCGCGATTCTCGACGGCGGCCTGGGCGCGATGCGCCAGCCCGCGCTCACGGCGGAGGCTGCGCCATATCGGCCGCGGCGGTTTGAGGCGCGGCCGCGGGCGGGGCTGGTAGCGACCGCCGCGAACATCATGGACTGGCGCGAGGATGCGGGTCATGCGCTGCTCGACGTGCGCAGCGCAGCGGAATATTACGGCGAGAACGTGCGCGCCAAGCGCGGGGGTGCGATTCCCGGCGCGCGCTTTCGCGAATGGCAACTTAACAACGACGCGCAGGGGCGCTTTTTATCTCCCGCGCAGTTGCGCGACGCTTTTGGTGCGCTAGGGCTGAGGCCTGAGCAGGACGTGGTGACCTATTGCCAAGGCGGTTATCGCGCCGCGCACGCCTTTTATGCGCTGCGTCTGGCGGGCTTTACGCAGGTGCGCAATTATCTGGGCTCATGGGGCGAGTGGGGCAATCGCGACGATCTTCCTATCGTGACGCCGCGGCGTCACGCCTGACGCCGGGTAAGCGCGCGTTGACCAGTACGGGCACGCCGGCTGGCGGGCGCGCTGTACCTCTCTTGCTGTTGGCAGGTTTCGAGCCCTTTGGCGGGGAGCGCTTCAACCCCTCAGGCCAGATCGCGCGTCAGCTCGAAGGCGAAGTGATTGGCGGCTTGCTGGTGCGTGCGCTGGAGTTGCCGGTGACTTACGGCCGGGCCCCCGCTCTGCTGGCGCGTGCCATCGCTGAGCTCTCCCCGGCGGCGATGCTGGGGCTGGGCCAAGCCGGCGCGCGTGCTGCCATCGCGCTGGAACGAATCGCGATCAATCTGATGGATAGCACGGCGCCTGACAACGCCGGGGGCCGGATGCGTGACCAGCGCGTGGTCGTCGGCGGTCCCGACGCCTATTTCGCCCGCCTGCCGCTGCGCCAAATTATGCGCGCTCTGGACCGCCGCCACATCCCTTGCGAGTTGTCGCTCAGCGCCGGCTCTTTCCTTTGCAACGCCGTGATGTACGCGGGCTTGCACGAATTGCGCCGCCGCCCTCACGTTCCCTGTGGCTTTCTGCATCTGCCTTACGACACCGCCCAGGCCGTGCACCATCGCGGCACGCCCAGCCTGCCATTGGACTTAATGGCGGCGGCGGTACGGACCGCAATCGCGGTAATTGGAGCTTGGCGATTTAAGGCCGCGAGTTAGTCAAGGGAACTTGGGGCCCTGGCGGCGGTTTGAGCGCCAGCGCGGCGGCATTATGCTGGCGCGCATGCAGCAAAATTTCGCGTAGCTTGACCGGATTGACAGGCTTCTTGAAGATGGCGCCTTCCAAGCCCTCCAGCCGGCTGCGCTTAATAATATGATCCTTATCGTAATGGTAGGCGGTCATCATGACCACCGGTAGCGCGGGCAATTCCTCGCGCACTTGCAGATAGAACTCGTAGCCGTCCATCTCCGGCATCACTACATCTGAGATCACCGCGTCCACTTTGACATTACGCAAAATCGCCAGGGCGCTGCTGGGGCGCAGCGCGGTATAGACCACGCAGCGTTCGGCCTTGAGCACGTCGGCCAACGAAGTGACCACCGTTGGGTCGTCGTCCAGGACCAGCACCACCATCCCGCTCAAGGGCCATTCGCTGACCGCAAGGACCTCGGCGGCAACCGGGGTGGGCAAGTCGACCATGCGCCTACCCTGCACATAGTCGCGGGTCTCGTAGGTGCCTTGGCGCGCCATTTCATCCAAACGAACGATGATCTCCTGCACCCGCGCAACGCCGCTCCTAATCGACTCCAGGCGCTCGCTTTCCACCACCAACTCGGCATCGCTCAGGTGTCCTTCCACCGCGCGTGCCAATAAGTCCACGTTGTTGAGGATGGCGGCCAACGGATTGTTGATTTCATGCGCTAAGCACACGGCGATTTCACCGGCGGTAGCAAGCTGCTCGCGCCGGCGCAGCTCGCGGATGTCGCGGGCAAAGCCGATGGAACCGATTTCGTGGCCCTGCTCGTCGTAGATCAAAGAGCCCGAGATCGCCACTGGGATGGATTGTCCCGCCTTGTTGCGAAACACAGTCTCGAAGCTGGCAATCTGGCCGTGATTGGCGCGCATCGCCTGCATCACCAGGCGTGCGTCCTGAGGCGAGCGATAGAGCATACGCACGTCGTGGCCAACCACTTCCTCAGGAGGAAATTGCAGACCAGCGCGTGCCCCATCGTTATAGTAGATAACGCTTCCTTGCTGATTGACCGCCACTACGATGTCGGGCGAGGTTTCAACCAGGCGCTGGAGGTATTTTGGATCCAGTGACAACATCGGTACTCCGCATCCCTCACCGGCAACCTACGTCCCCCAGCCGGGTGCCTGACCACCTGAAGCTAGCATTGCGCAGGGTCTGGAGCTTTGCAAGTGTGGGAAAATCCGTCCTATGCCGAGGCGACGAGAGGAAAAGCGGCCGGCCCCGACCTTGGCGAGTTGCTAATCCAAGGAAATTGCTCATAAAATAAACCGCTGATCGCCGGTATCCGAGCGGGGCCGCGCGGGTCAAGACTGGAACTGTGGCGCTATCGAGAAAGCGTTAGCCAAGCGCGCAGAGGCAGCGCAAGCACAATCCGCTCAGTAGCTGAAAAGGGGTTTGCCGATGGCACAGCCGCTTACTTTCCAGGTTTTGCCCAGCCGAGAATATGTCTTGTCCAGCGCCGAAAACTTCGTGCTTTATGTTCTTTTGGAAGCGCTGGCACAGGGCGGCGCAGGGGCGCGCCTGCCGCTCAACCTGGGGGTGGTGCTCGACCGCTCAGGCTCGATGTACGACGAGCGGCGACTTGAATTCGTGATCGAGGCTGTCAAATTTTTGATCGATAACCTCAATCCCGAGGACAAAGTTACCATCGTCGCCTTTGCTGATAAGGCCCAGGTCCTGACCTCGGGCGCGGCGGACGACAAGGCTGGGGCCAAGCGGGCCATCGACGACATCGATCTGCTCGAAATCGGCGGTGGTACCCAAATGGCGCTGGGGATGCGCGCTGCAATAACCGAGGTGCGCAAGAACTTAGGCGCGGAACGACTTAATCGAGTCCTAGTGCTCACGGATGGCCAGACTTACGAAGAGATGGCATGTCTGGAGTTGGTGCGGGCCAATCCCGACATCCAATTCTCGGCGATGGGAGTCGGGGTTGAGTTCAACGAAAAGCTGCTGATGCGCATCGCCCAGGATTCGGGCGGCAAGTACCATTTCATCGGTGACTCTGCCCAGATTCCCACCATTTTCGATGATGAATTACAGGGCTTGCGTGCCGTCGCGATTCGTAACGGCCGGATCGAAGTCACGCTCTCCCAAGGCGTTCAGATTCGCGAAGCCTTTCGGGCCAGTCCAGAAATCTATTCGCTCGGTGAGCCCTTGGTGGGCGAGGATCGCAAGGTCAGCTACCAGGTTGGCGACCTGGAGGCTGGCGTGCCGGGCTCGGTACTGCTAACCCTGGTCCTGCCGCCGCGCCGGCCTGGCCCGGTGCGGATCGCCCAGGCCAGCTTCCATTATCAGGTTCCCGGTGCGGCCGAAAGCGCGGTCAATGCCGATATCGCTATCGAATACACGCTGGATCGGGCCCTGACCAGCAAGGCCAGCGGGCGGGTCATGAACCTGGTAGACCAAGTCTCAATCGCCAAACTGCAGACCAAGGCTGAAGAGGAGTTGCAGGCGGGTAATGTGGACCGGGCCACCCGGCTTTTGGGCAACGCTATCCAGGGCACCCAACGCTTAGGCAACGTCAAGGCGACCCAAGCTTTGTCGGGTCTGATGGATCAGATCCGACAAACCCAGACCCTGGGGACACGGGCGGCCAAAACCACCTTGCTCAACGCGCAGGCGGTGGTGCGCAAGACCCAGATGCTCGATCCCAAGGCATTGAAAGATTTCAAGCCCGAATAAGTCTGGGCGCGGATGGCGGACGAAATCGACAACACAGACTAGCGCAAAGAGGCTAGGGCAACATGACCAAGTGTAGCGAGTGCGGATACGAAAACATGGATGGGCTGGACTATTGCGACAGTTGCGGGGCCAAACTGGCACCGGCGGCCGCCGCGGAAGCGCCCGCCCCAGCGCCCGGTGCGCCTGCACCTGAGCATCATGACAGCGGCGCCAACGGATCCGAGGCCGCGGCGGTGCGCGCACCGGCCCCGGAAGCAACCAGCACCGTTCCAGAGCCGGCTAGCGTCCAGGGACTGCAGGCCAGCGCAGTGGCGGCCGAAGCCGCGCCCGCTCCAGCGCCTTCGGCAGAAGAGCCCACCGGCGAGTTGCGCCCGCCGCCACCCAGTGCGCCGCCGACAGCGCCTGGCGCGGCGCCGACTTTCAAGGCCAAATTGAAGATTACGCGTGGCGGCCGGGTCGGACAGGAGTTTCCGCTGGAGGCGGGCAATAATCTGATTGGACGCTGGGATCCTGAAACCGGCTCCTTTCCCGAGGTCGACATGGAGCAGGACGACCCAGAGGCCAAAACCTCGCGCAAGCATGCCCTGATCCGGATTGAGGGGGACCAGATTACGGTGGAGGATATCGGGTCTCTCAACGGTACCTATGTCAACCGTGGCCAGCGCCTGGGCCCCGGCAATCCCGTCCCGCTCAAAAACGGCGACGAGGTCATCGTCGGTAAGACCTTTTTCAAGGTAATCGTCGAGCCGATATCCTGAAGCTGGCGGGAGTTTGGGCGGCGTCCGGGCTCAGCAACGGAAAATTACCGCGCACTGGGTTTGGCGCACCAGGTGACAGGGTGTTTCGGGTCGTGAGTGCAACGACGTCAGCGGCGGAGCTGTGGGCTCTGCGGAGCTGCCGTGTGCGGCGGGCGCCGGGGCGCCGGCGATGACCACCACCGGTGAGCCGCTGGCCACCGGCCATCTACTCGATGGCCGCTACCGCGTCGAGAAGGTCATCGGCGTGGGCGGGATGGGGCGGGTGTACATGGCCAACGACACCCGGCTGGCCAACCGCCCGGTGGCGGTTAAGGAAATGCTGGTGGGCGAAGGGCTCCATGAGCGCAAAGCGGTGGAAGACTTCGCGCGCGAGGCGGCCGTGCTGGCACCGCTTTCTCATCCCGGAATTCCCAACCTGATCGATTATTTTGCCGAGGGCGGCCGTCATTACCTAGTGATGGAGTATATCGCCGGCGGCGACCTTCAGGGCTGGCTGGATAAGCAAGGGCCCAAATTTCAGGTTCCCGAGCCCCAGGTCCTGCGCTGGGGCCGCGCGATTTTGGACGTGCTCTCCTTCCTTCATGCGCAGCAGCCGCCCATCGTTTATCGCGATCTAAAGCCCGGCAACATCATGATCAACAAAGATGGCCACGCCATGCTGATCGACTTTGGCATCGCCCGCTTCCTGCCACCGAGCGGCCGCGGTACCCAGATAGGCTCGGTGGGTTATGCCCCGCCCGAACAATATCTTGGCAAGTTGGAACCGCGCTCGGATCTCTATTCGCTGGCCGCTACGATGCATCACCTGCTGACTGGGCGCGATCCGCAGATGGAGCCGCCCTTCAGCTTTCCGCCCGTGCGCCAGCTTGCCCCGGCGGTGTCGGTCGCCACCGAGAGAGCGGTCATGATGGCGCTGGAGCTTGATGCGGCCAAGCGGCCCAGTTCGGCGGCTGAAATGATCGCGATGCTGCCCAATCCCGAGCCCGAAGGGGCCGTGGGAATCGTGCACAACCACGTCGTGGCCAACCCCTCACTAGCTAATCTCAAGACCGCGGTTCTGAACAAGCTGGCACCGGCCACACCGGCTGTGACCGCGCCGCCATCGGCCCCAACTGCCTCAACTCCGGTAGTCTCGCCGACGGCGAAAACCGCCGACCTCAAAGGGCGTATCGCCGCGCGCCCGGCGGTCGCACCAGCCCCACCGCAGCGACCTGCGGTGGTGGCGCACAAGCCCCCCACTCAATCCGCCCCGGCGCCTAAGCCATGGCCGCAGCGGCCGGCCATTGCGCCGGGAGCTGCGGTCAATGGAAAGCAGGGCGCGCGCCCGGTGGTCGCGGTTGCCACGGGGCCGGCGCCGGATGGCATGGCTAAGCCAGCGTGTGGCGCTAGCTTGATCGGCGTGAGTGAAGCGCGCCGCTTTGCGCTGACCGGTATGCAGGCGATCGTTGGCCGGCATACCGGTCCGGCGGATCGGGTAGATATAGATCTTGGGGTCTTGAGCCGGGGCAGCGAGCGAATTTCGCGCCGACACGCAGAAATTATCAAACGGGGCGACAATTATTTTATTCGCGACCTGGGCAGTCTCAACGGAACCTTTATCGTCGGAGTCGGGCGCCTGGGACGGGATCAGCTCTATCCCTTGAAGGATCGCGACCAGGTCGCTTTTGGCAGTGTCACTTTCGAGTTTCGAAAAGACGTCAAATGATTACTTGTCCTGAATGTGGCCAGACCGCCCCCGACGAAACCCGCTTTTGCGACCGCTGCGGCCGGGGTTTACACGATGTCCCTGCTCCTGTCGCGCTGGCTCCGCTGGCGGTGGGCACGGAATTGGCGGCGCGCTTCAAAATCGTCGAACTGTTGAGCCAGAGCTCGGAAGAAAATCGCTACCGCGCGCTCAGCTTGGAGGACTCGACCCGCGTAATCCTGCGCGAGCGCGAAGCGCCGCCACCGCTCGTGCTGCTTGAGGAGTCGGAGGCGACCAGTAGCGTCGAGCCGGCGCTCACCGAAGACCCCACCGGCCCCCATGCTAAAACCGCCGACCTGAGCCTGCGCGCGGCCGCTCAGGAGGAGGCCGTGCCCGCCGCCCAGGAGGTAGAAGCTTCGGCTCCGCTTTCAGCGGCGCCCTCCGAGCAAGCTCGGGTGGAACCGGAGGGCGAACCAGCGCCGCCCGCGTCCCCGGCGAACAACGGCGCAGCGCCGCCGCGTGCTGATCTAGGAGAAGTGTTCGAGCGCGTCTTGGCGCTGTCGCACAATCTGACCCATCCGGCCTTTTACTGCGCCCAGGAGGGCTTCGTGGCCCAGGGGCGTGCCTACCTGCTATATCGCGATGAGGGGCTGACGCCATTCGCGCGCGGCCAGCGCATTCCTCGCCAATCGCCTGAGCAGGCAATCTCAATCACGCTTCAACTCTGTCAGGGGCTGGCGTTCTTGCATCGCCGCGGGTTGCGTCTCAACGACCTCTGCCCAGCTTCGATGATGGTTGACTCCGCTGGCCGTCTGAAGCTGACCGGCCTGGATTATGTAAGCAACGATACCGAATTGCAGGAAGCCCCCATTCTCAACGATGGCTACACCGCCCCCGAGGTATATCGGGGCAAGAGTGTCGATAAGCGAGCCGATATCTTTTCCGCCGGTTGCGTGCTGTATTCCTTGCTGACTGGAGAGCGGCTGGAATGCGAGACGTGGCGGGAAGAGGCGGGAGCGGTGCGCTTGTATCCGCCCCACGTGATCGCGCCCGCGCTGGAAAAGACTTTACGGCGCGCCTTGGCATTCAAGCCAGGTGACAGGTTCCCTAACGTGGATGCTTTCAAAGCCGAGCTGCTAGGTGAGAATGCCGCCTTTTCGATGCGCTGCGGAGCGGTAACTGACGTGGGGATGGTACGCGAACACAATGAAGATGCGCTCCTAACCTGGGAATACTTTCGCGATTCCGAAGTCGAGCCGGCCAGCCGCTACCTTTACGTGATTTCCGACGGCATGGGTGGCGCCGAGGCAGGCGAGGTTGCGGCGGCGATTGCCGTGCAAACCATCCGGGATTATGTAGAAAATGGACGCACCGCGCACACGCCGCTGGCGGACTTACTCCGGGAGGCATTGGAGGAAGCAAACCGCAAGATCCTAGAGAAACAGGCGCAAGATCCGGCCAAGCGTGGCATGGGTGCCACGGCGGTCGCGGCCTTGATCGAGCCGCCCGAAGCCGCCATTGCCTGGGTGGGCGATAGTCGTATTTATCGATGGGAGCAGGGCAAATTGTACCAGCTCAGCAAAGACCATTCCTTGGTCCAACGCTTGATTGAGATCGGGCAAATCACCCCTGAAGAAGCCCGTCATCACGAGCATAAGAATGTGATCACGCGCTCGCTGGGGGCGCGTGCCGCGGGTCCGGCGGGGGCCGAGGCGACCGCCCTGCGGCTTAAGCGCGGCGACCGTCTGCTGCTGTGCAGCGACGGTCTGATTGCTCACGTGGAGGATTCGCAGATTGCCGAGATTCTCGGCCGCCAAGCAGATCCCCACGCGGCCAGTTTAGAACTGGTGGTAGCGGCCAACGCGGGAGGCGGCACGGATAATACGTCCGTGATTGTGATCGACACGCAATAAGTATGGCTGACAGCGCACAGGCTGAGGCCGGCAATACCGGGCCGTTAGCGACCGGCACGCTGTTACAAAACCGCTATCTGATCGAGCGCTTGATTGGTGGCGGCGGAATGGGAGTGGTTTATCTAGCGCACGATCAGCGCTTGGCCAATCGCCCCTGTGCCCTCAAGGAGATGGTCGATCATTTTATCGACCCCCAGCAGCGGCGCGAGGCCAGCGAATACTTCGCGCGCGAGGCTGATACCCTCGCCCAATTGCGCCACCCCGCAATCCCCGCCATCACCGACCGCTTCGACCACGCCAATCGCCATTACCTGGTGATGGAGTACGTCGAAGGGCGCAACCTGGAAGAAGAATTGGCCGTTGCCGGCCGGCCGCTGGCTGAGAGCCTGGTCGTCGATATCGCCCGCCAGTTGTGCGAGGTGCTGGCCTACCTGCACGGCTTCGTGCCGCCCATTGTGTACCGCGACATGAAACCCTCCAACGTGATGCTGACGCCCAAGGGCAGGGTGATGTTGATCGATTTTGGAATCGCCCGCCTGTTCAAGCCCGCCAGCAAGGGCACCATGATCGGCACCCTGGGTTTCGCCCCGCCCGAGCAGTATCAGGGCCAGGTCGATCCGCGCAGCGACATCTATTCGTTGGGGGCCACCCTGCACTTCATCCTAACCGCGCGCGATCCCGAAAAATATCCGCCCTTTAGCTTTCCTCCTGTGCGTTCGCTGCGCCCCACGACCTCGGTTAACCTGGCCGGCGCGGTAGATCGAGCCTTGAGCTACGACGCCGAGAAGCGCCCCGCCACTATCGGCGAGTTCCGCGACATGATGCTTTATGGCACAGGGCTGGAGGGGACGGCCCAAAACACAGTCAGCCCGCGCGGTGGGACCGCCGATCTCACCAGAATCACAATGCCAGAGCGCCCGGCGCCGCCGCGGACGCGGGCGCGCCGCAGCCGTCTGGTGCGGGCTATCCGGATGGCGGTGCTGGTGTTGTTGTTCGGCTCGGTCGCTTTTGGCGCGACCTACGTTTATTTCGATCCACCCCTGCAGCAGCGGCTGGGCTTGACTCCCTACCTGGACCAATTACCCTGGCGGCACGAACAACTGCTGGCCCAGTTGCGTGCCGACCCGCTGCGATTCGAGCGCATGACGGTGCAGCTTTCTACCCGCGAAGGTTCGCCGGTTTCGCCCCCGCAGGCCAAGTTCACCGACTCCCAACTGGCTAATGATCGCTACTTGAGTTGGGATGCCACTTTCAAAAACCGGCTGTATGGGATCGAGGGCAGCAGTCAGAAAATCCAGGCGCGCTTTTACGATCCCAACGGCTTGCAGGTCGCGGCCAGCAACGCCGATCGCTTCGTCAGTCCGGATGAAAAGACCACCGATTTTAGCGCCGTGGCGCTGCTCCCGGCGATCTCCCAGTTGTCCCGCGGCCCTTACACGATCGCGCTGTACCGGGACGATAAGCTGCTGGGGCGTGAGCAGTTTTCGATAGTCGAGGACCTGGCCGCCGAGAAACGGGCCGAGGCGGCGCAAGCGGCGGCGGCGGCGGCGGCCAAGAAAGCGGAGGAACAGCGTGAGCAAGACGCGCGCCGGCTGGCGATGATCGCCGAACGCCGCGCCCACCCGCTGGAACTTCTGAACATCTCTTTTCTCAATACCACCAAAACTGGAACCCCGCTCTCCGGCCCCTCCACGACCTTCAACGCCGCCAAGGTGTTGTTCGTGGGCTGGCAGGCAACCTTCAAGAACCGGCTCTTTGGCCTGGATATGAATCAGTATCGGGTCGACGCCGCCTACCAGGCGCCCGACGGTCGCACCCTGGGTAGTGTCGATGATGTCAGGATGGTCTCGGACAAGGCCAAAGAAGCCACCTTTAGCGGCCGAATCGGTAACTCTGCCGGTGGTGCCTTTCTACCCGGCTCCTATACGGTTAATTTCTACCTCAACGGCCAGTACTTGACCCAAAAGCACTTCCGCGTGGTGTCTACTCTAGCCAGCGCGGGCAGCAGCATGGGCGCAGGCAGCGGACTGGGCCTGCCCGCCGCCGCGCCGCCGCCCGTCAATTTCGACTCGCCAATGGTGGCCAGCGGCACCATCGACGGACTGGCGGGCCGTGACGGGATCGCCTTGGAAATGAGATTGCGGCCCCAACCCAACGGCTTCTTGCACGGCGAATTGGATATTCACCAGGCGGGCTACGGCTCCACTCCGATCGACGGCTTCGTGCGTGGCTCGCATATCGAGTTTCAAGTGCCATATGGCACCAAGACCCTTTATTTCGAGGGCGAGCGGCGTACCAGCGGCATGAGCGGCCATTTTCAATCCGAACCCGCCGGCGAACAGGGAAACTGGAATGCGCGCATCGACTAGCGGCTTGCCGTGCAACGGAGCTAGGGTCATTGTGAACGCTAAACCTATCAAGCCAGATTGATCTCAATGGCAAGCAACGTCTCTCGCGAAAAATTGTTGTTTTACGCCGTCGCCGGTGGTCTGGGCGGGCTGGGTGGCTGGGCTGCGGCGGAACCCTTCCTGGGAATCCATTCGGTGTACGGGCGCGATATCGTGTTAGGCGCGCTGATCGGTTTATTCATCGCGGCTTTCTTGGCCTCGATCGAGGCGCTCAGCGTCAGTCGTTGGCGCCAAGCTGCGCGCGCCATCTGGCAAGGTGGCCTGATCGGCGCCTGTGGCGGCGCCATCGGCTTGTTGATTGCCGAATTTACCTTCGACATCCTGGGTGGGCTCAATGGCCGGATCGTAGGATGGGGCGTGCTGGGAGTTGCGGTCGGCCTGGGGGTGGGGACCGCCGCCCGCTCGGCCGCGCGCCAGCGCAACGGCGCCTTGGGCGGCCTGTTGGGTGGGGCTTTGGGTGGCCTATGCTACCAAGTCCTGACGCTGACTTTTCCCCAGGTCTTTGGCCGTGCCATCGCGATTATCATCCTTGGCCTGTTGATCGGTTTCTTCATCGGCTTGGTCACCGAGCTACTTAAGCGCGGCTGGTTGATGGTCGTGCGCAGCGCCAGCCGCAACGCCCGCGAAGGGCGCGAGTTTCCCCTGATCAAGCCCGTCACGGTTGTCGGCCGGGCCGAGGAAAGCGACGTCGGGCTGTTTGGGGATCAAGCGGTGCTGCCTCAACATGCCATCATTCGGCGCGAGGGCAAGGTGTTTTACATCTCGCCCACCGCCGGGAGTGCGGTCAGTGTCAATCGCCTCCCGGTCAGCGGGCGCCAGATGCTCAAGAGCGGCGACCGGGTCGAAATCGGCGGGACCCTCTTCTTGTTTCGCGAGCGCAGCCAAGCCGCAGGTTCCTGAAGCGCGATGGCCCGCCCCGCCCTGCTCATGCTCGCGGCGGCCTTGATTTGCGCCGCGGCTTGCTCCACGGTGCTTCCCCCCGAACTCGCCCAGCCGGTTTCTCATCAGAAGCTAACCTACTATCCCGGCTTGGTTAAGGGTTTCGAGCACAGCTACCCGCCGCGCACGATGCTGGTGCTGCCAGTAATCGACAACTGTCTTGCCAACGCTCCCAGCGATGGCGCCGCAAACGGCGAACATCAGGTCGGCGTGACCACCGATGGGCAGGGCAATGTGCTCCAGCGGCTTTACCTGGGCCCGATCGCCGCCCAGGTGCAAAGCGCGCTAGTGGCGGCGGCCGACGAAGCCGGATTGCGAGCGCGCCCAAGCGATCGGCCCGGCTATGACGGCCAGTCCGCCGCCGCCGATTACGTCGTGCAGAGCGAGGTCACCCAATGCTCCCTTAAAAAAAACCGCATCAACGTAGGCGATCTGGGGCCGAACTGGCAAACCGTGGCTAACTTCTCGCTCAGTGTCACGATCTATAAACCGCCTTTCCGAATCCCCTTCTGGCAAGGCAGTAGTGCCCAGACCTACACCGATCCTCCCGATACCGGCAGCGGTTTGGACGAAGACGCGGCGCAGATCTACGATCAGCCGGGGCAGGTTTTATCGGTGGCCTTCACCCGCGGGGTCGAGGGGATCTTCGCGCGTCCCGACCTCCACGAACTGATCAGCGACGATCGCGTGCTGCGCCCTTCCGCCGGCACGCCCTGAGAGCATCGTTCGGTTATCGTAAAAAAGGGAAGCGGCTTATGGATTACAACGCCTATCAACATCTGGACCTGCGACTTCAACCCGGGGGCGTGATGTTGGTGACAATGAATCGACCGGAGGTGCTCAACGCAACCAACGCTCGCTTGCATTGGGAACTCAGCCACCTCTGGCGCGAGCTGGACGAAGACCCGGCCGTGCGAGTGGTTGTCATTACGGGCGCGGGGCGAGGGTTTTCGGCCGGCGGTGACCTCGAATTGCTACGCGAGATGAGCCGCGATCGCCAGCGCCTGCTCAAGACATGGCGCGAAGCCAGCGACATCGTTTACAACCTGCTGGCTTGCAACAAGCCCGTGATCTCCGCGATCAACGGTCCCGCGGTCGGCGCTGGCCTGGCGGTGGCCCTGCTGGCCGACATAAGCATCGTGGCCGAGAATGTGCGGCTGAGCGATGGCCATTTGCGCTTTGGGGTGGCGGCCGGTGATCACGCCGTTATCCTATGGCCGCTGCTGTGCGGGATGGCCAAGGCCAAGTACTATCTGCTCACGGCGGATTTTATCGACGGTAGGGAGGCCGAGCGCATCGGCTTGGTCAGCCTATGCGTACCTGCCGCCGAGTTGCTCCCCAAGGCGATGGAAATCGCGGGCAAGCTGGCGGCCGGGCCGCAGGAAGCGCTAGAATTTACCAAACGCGCACTCAACAATTGGATCCGCGCGGCGGGACCGGCCTTTGACGCCTCGCTGGCGTTGGAGATGCTTGGCTTTCTCTCCCCCGACGCGAGCGAAGGAATCACCGCATTGGCGGAAAAACGGCCGCCCCAGTTCAAAGGCTAGACTCCGCAGGCTAACCCGGCATGTCAGGGAGATGGCAGTGAAAATCAAATTTTTGGGCGTGCGTGTGCATGTGCGAAGTTTGCTCCCGTTCCTGATTGTGGCCTCGTTGCTCCCCGCCGCCAGTGTGCACGCTGCTCGCCACAAGGTCGATTGCCGACAGGTGATGGTCGCGCTCAATCAGGGCCAAAAGCCCAAAGCGGTCGCAAAAGCGCTGGGAATTTCCGCCAGCAGCGTTTACCGCTGCCGTAAAATGGGGCAAGCCGGTTCCAAACCTGCTGCGCCTCCTTCGGCCGGCAGATAAGCTGCCGCGCTTGCGATAATCCTGAGCGCTAGCTGGCCAAACCGTTGGGGGCAGCGCTGAAGAGACTTGGCCCAGGCACGATCGGTACGCTGCTCAGTTTGTTTTCGCCGTCTTGCCCCTATGGCTAAGGCACCTCATTGCCCTGTTTTAAATCCCCCTTGCGGAGACCTTCTCATATCCTGCTCGAAACCTGCCGCGATAAGCGCCTTTGAGCAGCAGGAAACACCAGTTCTGCCCTTTTCTCTTCGAATGTCACTCTTTTTCGCTTTGGCTTGCGTAAAATTTATGATATATGCGACGGCCATAATCTATACCGCGCTTTTGTCCGCTGAGGCGAAGAATCGGCGCGGGTGTGCTGCCCAAGGAGGTTGGTCGGCAAATGTCAATTGGTGTAGTCAAATGGTTCAGTCCTAAAAAGGGCTACGGTTTCATCACCATGGACGATGGCCAGGATGTCTTCGTTCATTACAGCGCCATAGGTGGCGTAGGCTTCCGCTCGCTCGAAGAAGGCGACAAGGTGTCGTTCGAGGTGATGCAGGGGCCCAAAGGCCTGCAGGCCTCCAACGTGTCGCGCCAAGAATAAAGCCGCACCAACGCGCCGCTGGGGGGCGGTCGCGCAACTCCATAATCTCTGCGCTACATCACTTTGGGGGAGGGGCGCCTTAGCAGGTCGCCCCTCGCGGCCTCGTCGCTCGAGCCCCCGAACTCTGCCGCCCCGGCCTTCGTTTAACCTCGATCATCGGGCAAGTCCGCGTCACGCGGGTCCATCCTTCGCCTTACCGCACAGCTTGACGCCGAGACCAAACGGCTCCGAGCTGATCAAATGCTCTTGCTGGAAGCAAAAGCTCCAACCAGGACGCAAGCCTCTGGTCATACTTGTATATCATAGTCATCTTGTAATTTAGTTTCGATATGGTCAGACTCCGATTATCGATACGAATGGATAAAGGAAAAACTTGAACGGGTGAACCCAAGGAGCTGCTGTCAATGAAATGCCCGCAATGCCAGCGAATGCGTGTCCGGGTTGAACGCCTCAGCGCGCACCATCCAAGTCTGGTGGAAGTTGCGGGTCAGGACCTCTGCCCAGCACGCATTCGAATCAGGGGCGGACGAAACCTGTGTTACGCACGCTGGCTACAAGACCCGGGCTGGACGGTCGATAGCCCCGGAGGTGGCGATATGGCGACGGCTAGAGTTTCGCCGCCCGCGGGCTTCGCTCAAGTAAAGGGGGACGGCGGAGCCCGTGGTCGATTAACCGCCGAAGGCGAAAGGTGAGCGCGTGGTCGCTAAACGAACCCGGCTGTCGTGCACCGTAATGATCGAACAACCGACTCTGTTCGCTGAAAAAAAACGGTGGTCATTACGAAGGAGGTGAAGGGCGGAGAACGGCCGCGGCGTAGCGATTGCGGCTGGCGGATTGATTGATGGAGTTCTGCCCGCGTGGTGGTCAGGCGGAGGCGAACACTTGCGGCTTTAGCGGTTCGCCCTATGGCGGGTGTGGAAATCGAAGCGAGCTTGAACCCCGGCCTTAAGCGTCAGATGTCGGGAGAGTTTCAGATGCGTCGGTACCACAATAATCGTAATGTCCAACTGGCCAAAGATTTGTCGCTCATCGCGGTGCGCAGCCAGATGCTGACCCTTAAGAGCGCGCCCGAGATCCTCAAGTTTTGCCACGATGTCGTAGCCGACTTGGTCAGCGAGCATATCCGGCTAACCGCCCTGATCGGTCAATCCCTCGCCACTAGGCGACGAACCCGCAAGCCTGCCAGAAGTCGGCGCGCAACTGGAGCGAAGCGGGCGATAACATTTAAACGGCCGCTATTCGAGAAAAACTGAAAAGAGCAGCTAAAAATGAATGGGGCGACAAATGAATGGGGCGACTCGTGAACTCTTCAGGGTGTCGGACAGTGCAATGTTCTCCCAAGTGTTGTTCAGTTCCACGATTAGGCAGACCTGGCGATCAAATCTGTCTGAACAGTTCAGATTTGGTAACTAGTGGCAAAAACCACACCTGAGCTGAAATTAGATGCGAGGAGCGGGTTTCTTCGAGTTCTACAGTGATACTTCGCGATGCTGGAAATCGTGGGCCGTGGTTTACTCGGCTCACGCGCGATGGCATCGCTTTGGCTACGGACAACCCAGGGGCGCCAGTTGGCGCTGCTGGTGGACCTCCTGGCTGGGCCTCCACGACTAGTGTGCTCGAAGTTGGCTTGAAATTTGGTGGGCAAAGTCGGACGGGTCTAGAGAGCTGGGCGACCTTGCTGGCGCGGGTCGTCCTACTGGCGCCAACGGTGGGTGGGCAAGGCCTCAGCCCTGGCGGCTCCGCCATCGCGTTCGTATGACGAAAATCACCATCGAGATTATGGCCCGGTAGATCTGCAATCCGAAAAAACTCCTCGCGCCAAGCATCAGGGCGATTTAAGTCTAGCGGTAACCGGTGGCCGGCATACAGATCCTGGCGTATGAGTTTGCCCGATATTCAACGGCACGGCACAATCTATCGACGTCCGGCTAACCGACATCAAAGGCAAGCGGCTACAAAGCCGCCGGTCGCGCTCGGAGCGATGCCGGAAAAGGCGTGTGCCCCTGAGCTTTCAGGGAATCTGACACTGGCGGACACAGGAATGCTTCTTGGCAAACCCCTAGCGATGTTTGCATTTTTTGTCACCATGCTCGGGTGTATCTCGTCGCTGGCCGGCGCGACTACGCCAGCCAATTCAACGGCGCTCGATCCTCGCGCGATAAATCTGATTTTCGTGGTCAGTGAGGATCAGGCTCACCACGCGCGGGGCGACATCAATCCAGTCACCGCAAACCTGACCGATCGAGGTTTGCGGCGCACCCTGATGATGGCAACCTATTTGCGGCGCCGCGTGTTCGGTGGGCATGACGTCGATGCCGTCTATGTGTTGGAACCGATGACCCATTTGCAGACCGCCGCCCAGCTGCCTGACCTGGTGGCGGCCGAGAGCGTGGAACAATTCGCGCTGCTCAACCAGATCTCCCTGCCCATTCGCGGCGGAGAAGTGGTTACCGCCAACAGCTTTCCACTTAACGTTACTTACGCCCCCTGGGCGCAGCCCCGGGGGCTGGCGACGCCACATCCTCCCTGCCCTGCCTGCCAAGGGCTGGATTTCGGCGACCGCAATGGGGACAACGAAGCCCTGGTGCGTGGTGTCATCCAGGCAGGAGCTGCGGGCTTCTACCTCTTCTGCGCGCCCTGGGAAACCCTCGCTCGTCTGATGACCGAAATCGACCGCGAGGGTCATTACCACTTGGTGATTCCGACCCGCTATCCTGGCCCCGATACCATTTATGCGATAGCGATTAGGCCACAAGCCACGCGCTTGATTGTTTACCGCAATCCTCTCAGCCCTGCGCCGACTTATCCTGATCTACCAGCGCCGCTGCCGATGAGTAAGTCGTGCATGGAGCAGCAACCCTTCAAAATCCAGATCACCGCGCGTGATGCGGCCCCAGTGCCCGGGCTCAATCGCGACGAAACCGTCTGGCTCATCCGTCACGCCGAAGCTCATCCGGGGCGCTTTTTCGAGGATGGCAACAACGTTTGTGCCGGGCAATGGCGGGCGCTGGCCCTGCCCGAGGTCTTGCGGGGTAAAATAAATCCGGATCTGGTCTACTCGGTGGACCCCGCGCAAACGGTCGGCGGCCGGCATCAGGGACGGCGGTGGTCCTACGTTAGGCCGGCGCTTACCGTGGCTCCCTACGCGATCGCCGACGCACTACCTTTCGGTCTGATGACCACTTCGCTGTGGAACGATTGTCAGACCAGAGCGCCTTTCCCTTGTCCTACCACCGACTTTTTCTTCAAGGGCGGAACTTTTAGCCATCACCGCCTGCTGATAGCCTGGGAACATAACCGCATTCCCGCGATTGTGCAGAATCTGATTGACGCCTATTATCCTACCGGCGCCGCGCCGCAAGTACCGGCCTGGCCCGCTGAGGATTACGACAGCATCTGGACCGTGCGTCTGGACCATCGGGGCAATTTGACGGTTGTCAACGGTTGCGAAGGAATTGACAGCCGCGCTTTACCCGCCGCCTGTCCGCTTTTCTGAGCCAAAATTTCGCGCTGCTTGCAACTGGCGGCCGTTGGGCGCTATGCAAGCGACGGAAGTGTACAAACATTTCGGGCAACCACGGCAAGCCTGAAAGCGGTGATCATTCGATGAAGAGTTCAACCGTGGTCAAGCGGATGGACCAAGTTGTCAGCGATTTCGTTGTGCGCACGCGGTTCTTCAATGAACCACTCAGCCGCGGCCGTGCGGCGATGTTCGTGTTTCAACATCGCCTCAACACGCGCCAGCGTAATTCGGTGCTTAAGCTGGCGGTGGCCACCAACACCCCGGATTGGGACCTGCGCCTCCGAATCATCGGTGCCAGCGCCGAGGAAATAATCGCCGATCACGCCCATGGCGGGGGCAAGCCACATTGGCGAATTCTGGAAGAATTGGGGGTGCGGATAGGGTTGTCGCTGGAGCGCATCCTGACCTATCCTGCGCTGGATTCCACCCGCATGTGCTGGTTGGCGTGGGAAGCGTTGATGAAAAACCGCCACTGGCTGGAGGGACTGGTGGCCAACACCTGCGCGGAGCGAATCAACGTCCCCGGCTACGGGCGCGGCCTGATGCGCGAGTTAGGCTGGTTTGGGCTGGAGCGGCGGCGCTGGGGCAAATTGTTTGGCCTGCGAGAGCATGAATTGCACTTTTTCGGCCTGCACGAGGCCGCCGACATCGAGCATTCCAACCTGGGCTGGAATGCAGTGGCGCAATATGCCGCCGACTTGAAGATGGAGGAGGCGGTAGTAGAAGCCTGTCGCATCAACCTGGTGGTCTGGGAACATTACCTGAACGGCATCGGTGCGGCTGGCGACCAGCTACCCCGCGCCGAGATTCCCACTTGAGCACTATTACCCATTTCCGCGCTGGCCTGAGCGCGCCGCTGGTCGCTTGCGCTCTTTGGGTGGCCCGGGACGCCTGCGCCCGCCTGATGAACATACATGGGGTACGCTGAATGAACGACCCAGAAGCTGGGGGCCTCGGCCGCCTGATTCTCAACCAGCGCCACTGGATTGGCGCGATTTTGTTGGTAGCGACCGCGCTGATGGCGATGGCGGCCCTCAAGGTTAGAATCGCCACCAATTTCATTGACTTGTTTCCCAGCGATCACCCCTACGTCAAGCTGTACGAACGCTACTTACATTACGGATCGGCCGAAAAGGTGGTGTTCGTGCTCCACGTCCGGCATGGCGACATCTTCAACCCCGACACCTTGGCCCGCCTAGAGAATATCCAGGACGACACCGAACGGCTGCCCCGGATTGACCACGACATGGTCTTCTCGCTGGCTTCTTACATGACCAGCTACGCTTCTGCGGTTCCGGGTGGGATCCGCTGGCGCAATTACATCGATCCGCAAGTGCCCGAGACTCCCAAGGAGATTGCACACCTACGCGAGTTGGTGCGGGTCCATCGCAACGAGGTGCGCAACTTGATCAGCCCCGACGACAAGAGCGTGGCGGTCGTGGGGACCTTGCTACAGAGCAACGCCGAAGACTATACCGCGCTGTTCGCCGCCATCCAGGCTATCGTTAAGCGCTACCAAAACGCCAACAACGCAATCTATGTCGCGGGTGAACCGGTGGTCCGCGGCTATGGCTACCATTATTTTGGTGTAATTAAAGGGATATTTTGCCTCTCCATCGGCTTGATGGTGCTGGCACTGTACCTCTGCCTAAGACGGGCGGGCTCATGGTGGGTGCCGGCCGTTACCGGTACTTTCTCGGCCTTGTGGGGCCTGGGTTGGGTGGGACTGCGGGGTTACGATTTCGATCCGTTGATGCTGGTGGTGCCCTTGCTCTTGACTGCGCGCGACATCAGTCATGGCGTGCAGTGGCAGCGGCGTTATTACTACCTGCGCGGGCAGCTCGGCGATTCGACCCAAGCCTGCATTCTGACCACCAACTACATGCTCCCCGCTGGCCTGCTCGCCATCATGGCCGATGTCGCCGGAATCATCTTTATCTCTTTTTGCGGGATTCCTGCTCTGGAACATATCGCCCAGGCCGGCACGGTGTGGTTGGCTGCCAGCCTGACGATGGTGTTCGTCTTTCAGCCGGTATTGATGAGCTATTTACCGGTACGCGAATTCGTTGCGCCGGCCCGAACCTATCCCCGTGTGCGTGAACTCGGCTACCGGCTGGCTCATTGGGGCACCGAGCCGGGCCCCGGCCGGGCCGCGCTTATACTCGGCGCGCTTGTCTTTTTGGTCTGGGGCGTGGTCAGCGGGTTGCGGGCGCGGGTGGGATATTTCGCGCCGGGCACGCCGTTGTACAAGGCTACCGCCAAGGTTAATCGGGACCTGGTTCAAGTAGAGCGCAATTTCCCCACCGACGAGGGCTGGGCCGTTGCGGCCGTGCCCAATTCTTCGAACCCGCCCGCATTGCGCATCAACGATCTCAAAGTGCTGCGCATGCAGGTCGCCCTGCGCGATTTCTTGCTGAACGACCCGGTAGTGCGGGATGTGCAAACGCTGGCTAATGACGCAATTATCCCTTCGCAACCGCTGCTTTACGACGGCCATCCCAAATTCCATGGGCTGCCCAGCGGCAATCGCATTGTCTTGTACAGCGTCATGATGTTTATGCATGGAAAGGCGCGGGCCACGCTCGAGCAGTTTTCCTATCGCAACACCACCTGCATTCGCGTCATCCTTAAAGATCACACCGCCGCCAGCCTCGATAATCTGCTACGCGCGTTAGGGGATTTCCAGCGTGGTTACCTGGCGCATCATCCCGATCTGCGCGGGCTCAGGCTGGAGTGTTTGGGCGGGATCGCCGGGCTCTACGCCGCCGCCAATGACGTGTTGTTTCGGCTGGACATGCGCAACATCTTTTTCGTCTTGGCGTGCGTTTTTGTATTCTGCACCGTGGCGTTTCGCTCCTTCAGTGCCGGGCTGTTGTTCGTGGGCGCCTGCATCCTGGCCAATTTCGGTGCTTTCGTTTATTTGCAATTGCGCCACATTGGCTTGACCATCGATACCGTGCCCGTCATTTCTCTCGGCATCGGTCTGGGGGTGGATTATGGAATCTATACGGTTTCGCGCCTGCGCGACGAAGTGCGAGGCGGCATGGGGCTGATCAACGCTGCGATTTTGGCCAAACAGAGTACTGGTGGTACGGTTCTGATGGTCTTCGCCATTATGATCGGCGCGCTCGTGCCATGGATGTTTTCGCCCGCCCAGTTCCATGCCAACATGAGCTTGCTGCTGGCGCTATTGATGCTGCTCAATCTGATCGCCGGGGTAGTGGTGGTTCCCGCCTTTATCACCTGGTTGGGGGTGAGCTTCGTGACTCGCGGGCAGGCGCGTAAGGCCCGCTCAGCGGCGTGAATGCAACGTGCTCGTCCAAGGTCTAGCGGGCTGGCAAAAAATCTGCTCGCTCTTAACTCGCCCGGTCAGCGGGAAAGACTGAGAAAGGCGGCCAGCTTTTACGCAGGACAACCACAAACGATGCTTGTGGGCTGCTCCGGGCTTTTTGATTCCGACTTCATAACCGAGAAATGTTGAGCTGAGTCAGCAGACGCCGGTACAAAGAGCCGTCGGGTTGGATTACGGCCTGCATGATATTGAAGTGATGGCAGTGTGGCTGGGCGCCCGAGTCCACCGTGAAGCCGACGCTAGTGGCGGCTGCGGCCAACACATGTGACTGACGCTGAAATTCCTCGGTTTCCAAATCTCCCCAGGCTACGATGAGCGGGCGAGGATGTCCGAGCTGGTACAGCGGACTCAAGCTGCGTGCGCTTTGCGCGTCGAGTTTCAAGGCCTGGTTGCGAAAACTCAGTCGCACCGGCTCGAGATCGTATAGGCCGCTGAGCAATACAGCGCTTTTGATGGTATCGGTAGGCAAGCCCAATGCCGCCTGCCAACCGTCCGCCAATTGCATCGCGGCCAGGTGGGCGCCCGAGGAATGGCCGGCGATATGCAAGTTGGACGGGTCGGCGCCCCAGGCCGCGGCGTTGGCATAGATGAAGGCGATCGCGCGGCGGATCTGGGCGACCATCTGCTCCAGGCCGTGCGCCGAGACCGGCTCGAAGTCGAGGGTGACCAGACTTATCCCGGCCGCCATCAAGGCTGGCGCCAGCAGAGCAGCGTCCTCTTTGCTGCGCGCCTGCCAACCGCCACCATGGCAAAAAATCAAGATCGGCGCGCCCGACCGAGAGGCAGCGTAGAGGTCTAATTTCTCCAATTCGCGGGGGCCGTAACTTACATCAACCGCCGTGCGAAGCCGCAAGGCCGCTGCCGCGAGCTCGCCATTACGCGCCATCGCGCGCTCCAAATCGGCCACCCCCGTGCGCGGCTCGAGTTGGCGATCGAGGGCTTCCTGCTCGTAGTCCAAAAATAGCGCCATGTTCGAACCTCCGCAGCGCTGTGCTCATTGGGAACCTTAGTTGCCGATGACCGCCGCGTCGAGCGCCGCCCCAAGCATGCCGACTCTCTTGACGGCGCGCGCGAGGGCGGATTAGCGTCAAACCAAGCCGGCTCGGCGCCGCAACCACCTCAATTGGAAGGAAACAGCGATGGAAATAATTGATGCTGACGGCCATATCAACGAGGGCACCGCGGCACTGGCCGAATACATGGAGCCCGCCTTTCGCGAGTACGGCCCATCGCAGGGGTTTCGTTCCTACTATCCCACCGACGCCTGGGATCGTTCGGTGCGGGGCAGCCTAGGCCACAATGTGCGCACGCCCGAGGATTGGCTGGAGGCGATGAAGCGCGGACCGATGGAAATAGCGGTGCTTTTTCCCACCCAGGGGCTGAGCATCGGCTGGATTCGAGAGGCCGATTTTGCCGCTGCCTTGTGCCGCGCCTACAACGATTTCTTCCACGCACAGTACACGCGACGCGATTCACGTCTGAAGGGGATCGCTCTGCTGCCGATGCAGGATGTTTCCGCCGCCGTGCGCGAACTGCGCCGTGCGGTTGAGCAGCTTGGGATGGTGGGCGCGATGCTGCCCTCGGTGGGTCTACGTCATCCCCTGGGTCACGAAATGTACTGGCCGGTATATGCCGAGGCCGAGCGGCTTAACTGCATGCTGGCCTCGCATGCCACCGTGCGCGGACCTCAATACTTCGGCGCCGATATCTTCGACAATTTCATCGAAGTCCACACTCTCTCCCACGCTTTTGCCCAGATGACCCAGTTCGCCTCGATGATTTTTCGCGGCGTACCCGAGCAGTTTCCCAAACTCAAGCTGGGCTTCATGGAAGCTGGCTGTACCTGGGTGCCTTTCTGGATCGATCGGATGGACGAGGAATGGGAGCTGCGAGGGAAGCTGGAGGCACCCAAATGCCGGCGCAAGCCCAGTGATTATCTGCGCCAGGGCAATATTTACTTCGGCCTGGAGGCGGGCGAGCAATCGATCGCCGAGATGGTGCGCCGCTTCGGTGACGAGATCCTGGTTTTTGCCTCCGACATCCCACACTGGGACTCCGAGTACCCGGAGAACATCCATGAGTTGGCCGAGCGCACCGACCTGTCGGAGCAGAGCAAGCGCAAGCTGTTTGCCACCAACGCCCGCACCCTGTACGGGCTGAAGTAGCCGCGGGCCGGCCTTAGTTCCAGCGGCCGAAGCCCAGGCCGATTCCGGTGCCCGCAGGGCTGCGATAGATCGGCACGTACTCGTGCCAGCGCATGGTGAAGTTCAGGCCAGCAATCGCGCCCGCCATCATGATCCAGTTGCGAATTTCGGAATTGCCCGAATTGAGCAGCTTGGCCGGGATGGTACGCAGAGTGTACTCGTCGCCGTCGCGCAGCGCGTCCAATAGCGTTCGGTCCAGCCATTCGTCGGTGACAAAATGGCTCAGGCCGCCTGAAGCCATCACCACCACGCGTGCCGGCTCAGGCCAGGCTTCGAGCGCCGTTCGCATCGCCCGCCCGATATCGAAGCAACGCGCCGGAGTGGGCTGGTTGGGTGGATAATAGGTATTGAGCAGAACCGGCACCACCGGAATCTGCCGCTTGCGCATCAGGCGGATGATCGGAAAGGTGATGGCGTGGCCGAAGCCGCCATGTTTGGAGGTTGGCGGCACCCCGCTGCTGGCGGCAACGTCGATTCCCTGCTCGATCAGATGTTCGATTAGACTTCGCGCGGCCTCGGGCGCACCGGCGAATTCATGATGGCCGTCCACGCCGTAACCTCGCTTGACGTCGAGCACCCATTGCTCGTCGCCGGGCGGAAAAGACGACCATTCGGTGCTAATGGTCGAGCCATAACAGATAGCCAACGCCGGCAGATTGTCCATCCCGAATAACTCGTCCTGGTCGTCGCCGATAATCACCACTACATCTGGATCGATCTCGGCCATGTCGTCAGCCAAACGGTCGAGCGCGCGCTGCGCGCTACTGTCCAAGCCGACGAAATTTTCCACCGTCGCCAGTGGCGCGTAGCGGCGCTCTACTTGGCGCTCCAGTTCGACATAGCTCACGCGCCGGCCGGTGCGGTCGTAGAGATCTTGGCTGTTCATCTCACGCTTGACCCGCTCGGGCCAAAGTTGCGGTTTGATAACCAGGACCGGGCTGTGAGAGGTGCCAATACCAGCGACAATTCGAGCCATGGCGCCCACCTCGGAATATTGGTCCGTTCAGTCTAATGCGCGTCGCCAGCCGAGGCAAAAAAGGGTGGGCCGGGGATGTCGGCATCCGCGGCCCGCGCCAGACTACTTCCTGCCTCGCCGCTTGGGCGGCGCCATTTTGAGCAACTTGTAGGCATTGTCGCTGTAAAGTTTGGCCAGCTCCGCCTTCTTGAGCTTGAGCCCGTCGATCGCGCGAATGGTCTCGCGGATGAAAGTGGGGCCACCCTCGGGATCGAAGGGACAATCGGTGCCGAACAGGACATGGTCGTCGCCGAAGAAATCCAGCCCGCAACGGATCGCCGACCGAGACCCATTGACCGCGGTATCGTTGTAGAACATGCGGAAGTAATCCACCGGCCGTCTGCCCTTGGCGTTCATCTCCTTGACGATGGTGGTATAATCCACTTCCGCCGTGCGGGTGCCAAGCTGATCCATTCCCAAGGCGATGCGCTGCTCCAAAAACGGCACCATCGCGCCCAGGTGATGGGTTATCAGCTTCATGTTGGGCCAGCGATCGAAGAAGCCCGAGAACACCATCCGCCCCATTGCGATCGAGGTTTCGTAGGGCCAGCCGAATAGCCACCACAACTCGTACTTGGACTTGGGCTCGCTGGCATAATCGGTCATGCCCGGCCCGCGCGTGGGATGCATCCAGATAGGCAGGTCGTAGGCCTGCATGCGCTCGAAGATGGGGGCGAATTCGGGGTCGTCGAGGGGCCGGCCGTTGACGTTGGTGAAAATCTGGATGCCGCGCGCACCCAGCTGATCGATCGCGCGCTCCATCTCGGCCAGTGCCGCAGGCACGTTGTTCATCGGCAGCGAAGCGGCAAAGGCCGGGAAGCGGTCGGGATAACGGCGGCAGATGTCGGCCATCCCGTCGTTGGCGATTCGCGCCAGCTCAGGCGAGCCGTCAGGCGGCGCGATGAATTCAATGGCGGGCAGGGACAGGGTCAGGATTTGCTGGTACTCCTGGAACTCGTCCATCATCCGCAGGCGGGCGTCCAGATCATAGAGCACCGGGATATTCAGCCAGCGCTTGATTGCGTTTTTGTCGGGTGCGACTTCGACCATCTTGTCAAAGAAGGCCCGCGGAAAAATATGCGGATAAACATCTACTTTCATGCGTCCTTCGCTCTCCTTGGTCAGCGGTGGATTGAGAAATAGCTTGTGTCCACCGCGCGCGGCGGACAGCGAAAACTCTGCCTACAGTAGCGCCCTCTCAAGCGCTGCGCCAACTGGATTGGATGCAGAAAAAGCGCGCGCGCCGGCAAGCAGAACTAAACTACCGGCGCCAGCTCTTCCATCACGCGGTTGCGAGTCTCGATCGCAAACCGCATGCAGATAAGCCCACCTAGCAACGCCGAGCCGCCGAAGACAGAGAACACCGCGCCCATCCCGGCCGCCGGCAGCACAAATCCCACCACGTAGGGACCGATCATCGCGACCACGCGCAACCATGCCGCGGCCACGCCGCCACCCAGCGAGCGCAAGTGGGTGGGGTAGTTTTCCGCCGTGTACATGCCCATCGCAAGCGCCACCGTGTTCACTCCTGTCAGTCCCAACGCCACCAGGATCAGCACCCGGTTTGCGCTCATCGAAGCGCTGCCGGTGAGGACGAACAACGGGAGCGCACCCAGGATGAGGGCAGCGCTAATCCATGGCTTGCGGCCGGTATGATCGATCAGAAGCGCGACCGCCAGCGATCCCGCCAACGAGACCAGCGTCGTGATGAAACTGAAATTGAGTGCTTGGCGAACCGATAGGTGATAGACCGTCCGGTAAATCGTGGGCAGCCAGCCGGTCAGTCCGTAAGTTACCAGGTAGGTACAGAAATAGATCGACCACACCACCAGCGTGCGGCGCAGATATATCCCTCGGAGCAGATCGCTGAAGCGAGTGGAGGCGGCTACGACCGCGGGCGCCCGCTCGGGAATCGGCGGCAAAGGGCGGAGGCCGTGGTCGGAAATCGCGGCTTCTATCTTGCTCAGCACGCGGTCGGCTTCGACCACTTGACTGCGGCTGGCCAACCAACGGGGTGATTCGGGCAAGCCCGCGATCAAGGGCAGCATAATCAGGGCCGGGACCGCGCCCAGCACGAACATCCATTGCCAACCCAGATTGGGAACGATCCAGACCCCGGCCAGGGCTGACGCGCTGATGCCCAGCGGCGCCGATAGTTGATAGAGCAAAATGAAGCGGCCGCGCTGACTGGCCTTGGCGATTTCGTTCATGTAGGAATGGCCAACGGGGATTTCGCCGCCCAGCCCCAGGCCCTGCACGAAGCGAATGGTCAACAGTAACGTGTAACTCCAGACCGCGGCACACAGCAGACTGGTGACCGAAAAGAGCGCAACCGACCACAGCAAGGCCGGAATCCGGCCACGCCGCTCCGCCGTATAACCGAAATAGACCGAGCCCAGTGCCTGGCCGGCATAACCAATTGCGATAAGGCTACTGATCTGAACCGGGTTGAGCTTCCATAGCGGCACCAACACTGGCAAGACGTAAGCGATCGCCAGCGCATCGAAGGAGTCGAAAAACCAGGCAAAACCCACCACCAAGCGGACCCGGGTATGCCACCTGGCAATCGGCAGCCGCTCCAGGCGTGCCGCGATTTGGTAATCATGTGCCGGCTGCGCGCGCGGCGTCGATCCCGCTTCCACCGTAAGGTTGACCCTTTCCAACGCGCTGGCTACGGCCGCAATCCGCGCGCCTGTCTCCGTTACATGCTCCGTTTCGCCGCCGGGCACAAGCTGGGAAGCGCGCACCAAGGGGTGGGTTTTCTGTCCCGCGCGCAAGAGATAGTTTTGAGGGCAGGGATAGCCAGCGTTATGAAGCAATTTTGGCGCAATCTGATGTCCGGCGAGTTGTCTGCCGGCGCCGCCTTCTTACTTGTAGCAATCTTGATTTTCGGAACGGTCGCAGTTCTGGCCGTGGGCGAAGAAGCGGTCGAAGAACTGACCGGTATCAGCGAGCCCGCCGATAGCTCGGCCGCCTCACCCAACCTCCTCCCATCCGTGCAATTGCGGCTGGCCGATATAAGTTCCACGCCGGCTGCGCCACGGCTCGGTTAAGAACGGCAGAGTTGAGGCTACGGGGCCTCGCTGCCGGTTGTTGGAATCACGAAGGCGGAAGCGTCGGGCCGATAGACCCGCGCCAGCCATAAGGGGCGGCGCAGGTTGTCGGGGCCGGGCGCCGGGCGCGCCAGCTTGAGCCAACGCCGATACACTTCATGGGCGCGATCGGTATCGACGAAGACATCGCCGTAGCGGTCCTCGGGTGCGGGTCGCGTTACCACGACCTTCTGATGCCAGCAGTGTTGGCCGCTGACGGGGTCGGGCTGCACTGGAAAGGTCAGATTTTGATGGACCCCGGCGTCCTGCCACCACACCCGCTGCGAATCAGGATCGGCGCTGGCAAAGGGCTGGATGCCCGTTATTTGGCGCATCAGCCAGCGCCCAGGCTCGGCCTGCTTCAGATCCACCAGCGCGCTGGCCCAGCGCTCGCCTCCCTTATCGGCTGCCAGCCGCCAACGGCCGAGGTGATGGGAACAGGCAATGACGCCGGGGCGGATACCCTCGGTGACCCACACTCGATCGACGAAATAGCCGATCTCGGTTTGCACCTTGAGCAGATGGCCGGTGCGCACACCCAGGCGGATAGCGTCGCGCGGATGCAGCCACAGCGGGTTTTTATGGGAAATTTCGTATAACCACTTGGCGTTGGCCGAGCGGGTGTGGACGAGGGTGGGCAGGCGAAAAGTGGGCAGCAGCAGCATCTCGCCCTTTGCGGCATCGATCTGCGACCAATGGACATGGCTGCGGATGTAGGTCGGGACCGAGTACTCGGGCCACTTCCAGTCCTTCAGCGTCTTGGAATAAAACTCCAGCTTGCGCGAGGGAGTGGGAAAACCGACATGGCGCGCGCCGTCGATCTCAACGCCGATCGGTGTGCCGGCTTGGGTGACTATGCGGGTGGTTCGATCGACCTCGGTTTCGCCATGCGCGGCCGGCGCGGTTTCGTGGGTGCTATAAACCTGGTCCTCGACCAGAAAGGCGCCGTACTTGCGCATGTAGCCAAGCGGCGTCAGTCCCTGCTTGGCCGCGGCTTGGGGTAGGCCGGGGACGCTGTTCTCGAAGATCCAGCTATAGTAGTCATCCAGCGTGAGCTTGACTCCGGGTTGGTAGGGCGACTCGAAGTAGCGGCGGATGCCCAGGGCGCCGTCGGGGTCGATCCGCCAGGACAGCTCGATCCAGAATTCGTCCTCTTCCCACACCTGGCCCAGGCCGGCCGCCTGATGGGCTTCCCAAGTGGTGGGAAAGCGCTTGCCCTGGCGTTCCAAGGCCACGCGCAGGACGGGCTGGCGAAAGCCGATCCAGCGCGCGGCATGAGTCTCCTGGCTGAGCAGATCGTGGCGCTCCGAGGCATGGCCCATCGGCAAGACATAATCGGCAAACCAGGCAGTTTCGCTCCAAATCGGCGTCAGGCAGGCGTGGCGTGCGACCTTGCTTTCGTCGCTGAGCGCCTCGATCCAGGACAGGCCGTCGGGATTGGTCCACACCGGGTTGTAGGCGCGCGAGAAGTATATCGCCAGCTTGCTGCGCCCATCTTTGAGGAAATGGGGCAGCAGGAAGCTCATCTCGAAGAAGGCCAGAGGAAACTCCCGCGGCCACATCGTTTCATTCCAGATTTTGGGCGGCGGCGGCATCAGCGGCGGCGTCGGGATGAATTTGTTGGCTGCGGCCGGATGGGTACCGCCCGGAGTGGCCACCGCGCCCACCAACACGACCAGAAATTCCAGCGCCCGCGCCACCTGCCATCCGCCTAGGTTTCCCGCCGCCGCGTTGCGCCAGACATGGGTGGCGAAGGCGGAGCCGGCGCGGCCGATCTCGCGCGCCACCGCGACGATTGTCGCCGCCGCCGCGCCCGATTCGCGCTCGGCGAATTCCGGGGTGAATTCGGCGTAAAGCTGCTTTATCTCGGCGATGAAATTGTCGAAGGTGGGCGGCACATGGGGCCGCTCCTCGCGCATGAATTCTTCCCAATTGACCCAGCGGCGCACGAAGTCGCGATCGTAGAGCCCTTCGCTGAGCAGCACCTGGCACATTGCCAACAGCACCGCCGCCTCGCTGCCGGGCCAGGTTGCCAGCCAGTAATCGGCCTTGGCCGCGGTGTTGGACAGCCGGGTGTCGATCACGCACACCTTTGCGCCGCGCTGCTTGCCCTCGATAATCCGCTGGGCATGGGGATTGAAATAATGGCCGGCCTCCAGATGAGAGCTCAGCAGCAGGATAAAGCGGGCGTTGGCATGATCGGGCGAAGGGCGATCGATACCGTGCCAGAAGGCGTAACCGGTTCGCGCGCCCGCCGAGCAGACATTGGTGTGGCTGTTGTGGCCGTCGATCCCCCATGAATGAAGGATGCGCTGGTTGTAAATCAGCTCATGGCCGGGCCGCCCAACGTGATAGACGATTTCGTTGTGGCGCTTCTCGATCAGTGCGCTGCGAATGCGCGCCGCCAGATCGTCGAGCACCTCATTCCAACTGACCCGCTCCCATTGGCCGGTGCCGCGTGCGCCCGCCCGGCGCATCGGATACAGGATGCGCTCGGGATCGGTGACCTGGTTAAGGGTCGCCGGCCCCTTGGCGCAGTTGCGGCCGCGGCTGCCGGGATGCTCGGGGTTGCCCTCGAACTTGCGGATCTTCATCGCCGCCGGATCGACATACGCCAGCAGGCCGCATCCGGCTTCGCAATTAAAACAGATGGTCGGCACCAGGGTGTAGGCGCGCTTGACCTTGCGCGGCCAACTCGCGGGGTCGTATTCGCTCCAATCCTCCCAACGCGAGGAGGGCGGAAAATTTGCCAACTCGTTGGCTGGCGCCAGATCGCTTACTGCGGGATTGAGAGGCGCGGGATAGTCGCTGGTCTTCATTGGCACCTAGCTCAAGGGTGCGGCCTGCCCGGCCGCCAGCCACAGTAATTCGTATTGCCACAGGCCGGCCAACGCGGCAGCGGCGGCGAGCGGCGCGGCCACTACCGCGCCGCCGAAGCTCGCGCCCATCGCCATCGCAAACAGCGGCACAACCACGCCCAAACCGGCTGCGCCGCCCCAAAACCGCTTGGCCAGCGTGCCGCTCTTCAACAAATCTACCGCGAGGCGCGCGTCCTGGTTATGCGGCACGGCGTAGACTTCGGTTAGAACCATCAGCAGGTCCAGCACCAGCGCCGTGGCCAGGACGGCTTGCAATGCTCCCAGCAAGCGGTCCGAACCGACGGCGACCGCGAACATGATGAGCATCGCGGCGCCCGCGACCAGCGCCTGGATCACCAGATGCCAGGGGAAAAGCGGCGATTGCCACAAATCGCGCCCCTTGGCCTGAGCGAACAGGAAGCCCGAATAAGCCGCAGTGCCGATCGCCATCAACGCCGTCAGTCCGATCAGCCAAGCGGGAGGTTCGAGAGCGAATAGCCCTACAATCAGCCATGCCATGGCGCACAGGCCGTAACCGCCCAAAAAATAAGCTCCCAGGACCAGCCAGGATCTGAAATTCGATTTCGTCAGCAGGAAATAAAAGCGTTCGGGCCGCTTGAGGTCGATGGTAAGCAGCAATCCGGTGAGCGCGCTCCATCCCAAGGCCAGCGCGGGGGTGGCGATTCCAAACAGCCGCGCCTGGTCTGCGACCTTAAGCCCCATCAGCAGGGCCGCCACCAGCGTGACACCCGCCGCGATCGACTTGGTCCACAGGTAGGCGGCGATTTTGGCGCCCCAGGGGGCTGGATGGGAGACGTTATAGACTTCACGCGAGCCGGCGGGCGGCAGCGTCGCCTCGTCAGTCGACAAAGTGTAGATATTTCCATCTTTTTGTTTGTCGGCCCACAGGTAAGTAGGCTGCGCCGCGGGCGCGCCGGGGTTGAGCAGGTCGCCGTCGATCCCTATGTAAAAAAGCTTGGGCTGGGTGGCCTTTTCGGGCTTGCGGCTGACCACCTGGCGGCTGGCGACGGTGCGGCCGATCTCGCTTTCGGGCGCGTCCAAATCACCGGCGATAATCGCATGGGTGGGACAGACGATGACGCAGGCGGGCGCCAAATCGAGCTCCAGGCGATGAGCGCAGAAATTGCACTTGGCGGCGGTGTGACTTGCTGGATCAATATAGAGGGCGTCGTAGGGACAGGCTTGCATGCAGCTTTTGCAGCCGATGCAGCGCTGCGAGTCGAAATCGACCACACCGTTGTCGCGGCGAAAGAGCGCCTTGGTCGGACAGATCTCTATACAGGGCGCGTTGTCGCAGTGATTGCACCGCATCACGCCGAAATGGCGTTGTACCGCGGGGAAAGTTCCCTTCTCGATGTACTTGACCCAGGTCCGAAACACGCCCACCGGGACGTTGTGCTCTTCCTTGCAGGCCACCGTGCAGGCATGGCATCCGATGCAGCGTTCCTGGTCGATCACGAAGCCGTAGCGCATGATGTGCAACTGTGTGCAAAGCCTGACAAGGTGTCAACGGTCCACGGATTTGCCAAGCCGCCGGTTCCTGCGTAAGTAGAAATGACTGTCTGGTACGGCGCTTAGCCCCGACTTGGAGTATGCCGATGACGAAACTTAGTTTTCCCCTTGCCCGTCGTTACGACACTCGCTTCCTGCTCGACGGCACGGTCAAGGTGCCCGACGTGCTCGAGCTCTCCGAGATTGGTCCCGCCCCCTGGCCGTTGTTCGTCGATATGATCACCAAGCTCTCGCACGATATCGCCGAGCAGAGCTTTAGCAACTACGTCATTGCGCGTGACCGCGGCCAGCCGCTGACCGCGATCGCGGCCTTCCCCAGCCGCTTCTTTCCTCATTACGGCCTGATGGTGCACAAGAGCGCCAATATCCACACGCCCGCCGACCTGGTGGGCAAGCGAATTGGGATGGTCAGCTTCGGGGTCAACTACGCGATGTGGTTGCGCGGCATCCTGACCCATCAGTACGACATCGCGTGCGAGCGCATTCACTGGGTGGAGGATCACGAGGACATGAGCGGGCTGGAGTACCCGCGGCCGCGCCGTTATTGGATCGAAAAGAGCGCGATCGTGGAGCGGCCGGTGCGCGGTCTGCCCAACGCTCATAGGGCGCTGGAGCGCGGCGAGGTCGATGCGATCGCCGCCGCTGGCGGTGGTCCACCTCCCACCGCACAGACCGCGCGCCTGTTCGCCGACCCCGACGCCGAGATTCGCGCCTATGTGCGAGCCACCGGGGTCTTTCCCCTCAACACCTTAATCACACTCAAGCAATCGGCGCTGCGCGAATATCCCGACTTGGCCCGCGATCTCCTGGCCGTTTGCCAACAGGCACGCCGTCATTATCACGCCCAGTTCGAGCGCGGCGAGGAGCACGAGCACATGGGAACAGCGGCCCGCTTGCTGCGCGAATTGGACCTGTTTCCCGACGAATACGGCCTGCAGGTGCCCGATAATCGCAAGGCGATCGCGATGGGACTGCATTATGCCTACGAGCAGGGACTGGTGAGCCGCTTGTACGAGCCCGAAGAGATGTTCGCGGCCTGACAATCGAGCCCAGCCGAGCCGCGCCGTGCTTTGGTTGTGACAATTCCTTTGACTGCGGCTGGCGTTACAACGCTGGTCCTATTAGATTCAGAGGCAATGCGGCTGCTATGCGGTAATTTCGTTGCGGTGCCGTGCGACCTCCAACCGCGGCGAGCAATGGCCCGACAGCCGGGCGCGGATCCGGGGCGCCAGCGGAGCGTGATTTGACGGCGCGTGGGTTTGGAAGGCGGGCCGCCGCCGCGCTTGCGAGCATGACCATCCTGGCGCGGGTGGCGATGGCCTGGGGCCAGGATTGGGGCACCGGCGCCGCCAACGCCAAGCTGATGCCCAACAACATCTTTGCGCCAGTTGCGACCCCGGCCGCGGCGATCGCGCATCTGGCCTATTTCGTACTCAGTATTACCGGCGCAATCTTTCTGGTGGTGGCTGGCCTGCTGAGCTACGCGATTATTCGCTACCGCCAGCGCGCCGGCGATGACGGTCGCGAGCCGCCCCAGGTTTACGGCAGTAATCCGATCGAGCTTGCCTGGACCACGCTGCCGGTGCTGATTGCGTTTGTGCTGACTTTGATCACCGGGCGCACCATCTACATCGTGCACGCGGCGCCGCAACCGACCGATGCGTTGCGGGTGCGTGTGATCGGCCATCAATGGTGGTGGGAATTTCGCTATCCCAGCCTGGGGATTGTCACGGCCAACGAGTTGCACGTTCCAGTGAGCGATCCGGCCCATCCTCGGCCGACCTTGCTGACCTTGGAGTCGGCTGACGTCGCGCACAGCTTTTGGGTGCCGCGGTTGGCGGGCAAGACCGACGTTATCCCCAATCGGCGCAATGAGATGTGGATCGATCCCCATCGGGCGGGGACCTACCTGGGGCAATGCGGGGAGTTTTGCGGCAGCGAGCACGCGTTGATGCTGATCCGGGTGGTCGCGCAGCCGCCCGCCCAGTTCGCTCAGTGGGTGGCGGCGCAGCAGCGTCCGGCGTTGCGTGATGCCAGTACCGCGGCGGGTCGCCAACTGTTCCTTCACACCGCCTGCGTCAATTGCCATACTATCCGTGGCACCGTTGCCAATGGCCGTTTTGGTCCCGATCTGACTCACCTTATGAGTCGTGCCACCATTGGCGCGGGCGCTGCGCTCAATAGCCCGGCCCATCTGCATGTGTGGGTTGACAACCCAGCTACCATCAAGCCCGACGTGCTAATGCCGGCGATGAACCTGTCGCCCGCCGATCTGAATCAGGTGGTCGCCTACTTGGCGAGCCTGCGCTAGCGGGGAGAGAACTCGATGGCCGGTAGTTTCGAACCCGCGCTGACGTTGGAGGCGGAGGCGGTCCGTTTGCCCCGCTTGGAGCGTATCCACCAATGGGTGGTGACGGTCGATCATAAGCGGCTAGGCTTGATGTATATCGGCGGGGGGCTGCTGTTCTTCGTGATCGCCGGATTGCAGGCGGCGACGATGCGTATGCAGTTGGCGCTACCCGACAATCATCTGGTCCCGCCCGCGGTCTTCAATCGCCTGTTGACGATGCACGGCACCTCGATGGTATTTCTGGTGGGGATGCCGATTCTTATCGGCTTCATCAACTACCTGCTACCCTTGATGATCGGCGCGCGGGACATGGCCTTTCCCCGGCTTAACGCCTTCGGCTTCTGGTTGTGGTTGTTCGGCGCGCTGCTGCTGTATTTCAGCTACCTGGGTGCCGAAGGGCTGTACGGCGCGGGCAGTGCGCCCAACGTAGGCTGGTTTGCGTACGCGCCGCTGACCGAGCGTGCGTTTTCGCGCGGCAACAGTACCGATTACTGGATTCTGAGCATCTTCCTGACCAGCGTGGGCTCGACGGCCGCCGCGATTAACATCGTCGCGACCACCTTGAGCCTGCGCTGCGAGGGAATGAGTCTGAACAAGATGCCCGTGCTGGTCTGGCTGAGCCTGGTGACCGCTTTCCTGATGTTGGTCGCGTTGCCGCCGCTGTCCGCGGCCCAAGTGATGCTGCTGCTGGATCGCTACTTGGGCGCGCATTTCTTCGACACTCAGGCCGGTGGCTCGGCCCTGCTTTGGCAGCATTTCTTCTGGATCTTCGGCCACCCCGAGGTTTACATCCTGGTCTTACCCGCGTTCGGCTTTGCCTCTGAGATAATCCCAGTTTTCTCGCGCAAGGTGATCTTCGGTTACCAGGCGATGGTCGCGGCCTCGGTCGCGATCGGCTTCATCAGCCTGGGGGTGTGGGCTCACCATATGTTCGCGGTCGGGATGAGCCCGGCGGGCAACGCTTTTTTCGTCACCTCGACGATGCTCATCGCCGTGCCAACCGGGATTAAGATCTTCAATTGGCTGGCCACGATCTGGGGCGGTAAGCTGCGATTCCGGGTGCCCATGCTATTCTGTCTGGGCTTTCTCTTTCAGTTTCTGATCGCCGGCTTGACCGGCATCATTCTGGCGGTGGCGCCCTTCGACTGGCAGCTTACCGATACCTACTTTGTCGTCGCCCATTTCCATTACGTCCTGGTCGGCGCAATCCTCTTCATGATCTTCGCCGCCATCTACTATTGGTTTCCCAAGGCGACCGGGCGAATGCTAAGCGAGCGGCTGGGGCGATGGCACTTCTGGCTGCTCCTGATCGGCTTCCATCTGACCTTCGATCCGCTCCATCTGGCCGGGATGTATGGGATGCCGCGGCGAATCTATATTTATCAGGCCGGCCGCGGCTTGGAGCTGTTCAATTTGATCGCCAGTATCGGCGTGGCTTTTCAAGCCGTGGCAGTGTTGTTGTTTCTGATTAATGTTGTCCACTCGTTGTACGACGGGACTCTGGCTGGCGACGATCCCTGGGATGCCTGGACCCTAGAATGGACCACCAGCTCGCCCCCGCCTGAATACAATTTCGCGCAGCTGCCGGTGGTTCAAAGTCGCCGCCCACTGTGGGATTTGAAACATCCCGACGACCCCGATTGGAGATACGAATGAGCGTGTCAGCGGCACCAGCGATGGCGGTGTACGCGTTCACCGAGTCAGAGCGTCCGGCGCGCGGGCGGGTTGGGATGCTTTGCCTCATCCTGACCGAGAGCGCCTTCTTCTCGATCTTCGTTGCGGCCTATGTGTTTTATATCGGCAAAAGCCTGACCGGTCCCTATCCGCGTGATGTGCTCAGCCCACCGATCGTCAACACTATCTGTCTGCTCTCGAGCAGCCTGACGATCGTGCTGGCGATGCGCAATTTGCGGGCCGGTGCGCGCGACCGCTTCGCAATGTGGTGGTTGATAACCTGGTTGTTGGGATTGGAATTCCTCCTGGGCACTGCGCGTGAATGGTACGAGCTGATATACCGCGACGGCTTGACCATCCACACCAACCTCTTTGGCACCACCTATTATTCGCTGGTCGGCTTGCACGCTTTCCATGTCAGCGTGGGACTGATTGGTCTGGCCATCGTCTTGCTGCTTACCTTGCGCGGCAGTGTGGAGCGCCGCCACGCTGAGCGGATCGAGATGCTCTCGTGGTACTGGCATTTTGTCGATTGCGTATGGGTGGTGGTCTTCCTTACGGTCTACGTGGTGGGCCGCTGAAGGGGACAAGGCGATGGCCGAACGAGAAGCACAGACCCAGCCAACAATCGAGGTGCCGGCGCCTACCGCTTGGCCGATGCTCATGGCGCTGGGGCTGGCGTTCCTTTTCGCTGGTTTGGTCCTCAACTTGAGTGTGAGCCTGGTGGGCGCGGTCTTGGCGATTGCCGGGGCGGTGGGTTGGGCGCGCGAGGTGATACCGCAAGAGCATTGCGAGGCGATCGAACTCCCACGCCAGCCGGCGATTGCCTGGCAGCCGCATCCGGCGGCGGCGCGGCTGGAAATCGGCGAGGCGGGCAATCGCGCGGTCCTCCCGCTAGAGATCTATCCATATTCGGCGGGAATCAAAGGCGGGTTGGCTGGCGGAGTGGTCATGGCGGTGATGGCAGGGCTGTACGGCTGGGCGCGTTACGGCAGCCTCTGGTATCCGATCAACATTCTGGCCGCCAGCGTGATGCCCGGACTGGCCAACGCCAGGTTCTCGGAGCTGGCGCGTTTCAATCTGGAAATTCTGCTCATCGCCACGCTGATTCACGCCCTGGTCTCGCTGCTGGTTGGCCTGCTCTACGGCGTACTGCTCCCGATGCTGCCGCGCCGACCAGTGCTCTTCGGTGGGGTTATCGCGCCGCTGATGTGGAGCGGCTTTCTGTGGGCCAGCCTGAGCGTGATTAACCCAGTGCTCGATCAGCGCATCGACTGGGGGTGGTTCGTGCTCTGCCAATTCGGCTTTGGCCTAACCGCGGGATTGGTCACGGCCCGCGCCGAACGGATTCATACGCTTCAATTCATGCCGTTCGCGGTTCGCAGCGGATTGGAGGCCCCGGGCTTGCGCGGGCCCCAGCAGTGATGAACCATCCTTACTCTGTTGTTTCGCGAATCGCGGCACTGCTGTGGGCGCTGGCGTTGGGCGCGTGCAACGGGATGCCTGGCCGCCCGCGTCCCAGCCAGCGGCCGGTTCAGCCCAGCGCAGTTTCCGACTTCGCTCAGCTCTATGGCGAAAATTGCGCTGGATGTCACGGTGTGGATGGCCGCTTCGGCGCGGCGATGGCGCTGGACAATCCGGTGCTGGTGAATTGGCTCGGAACCTCGGTGCTGCGCGATTTAATCGCGCGCGGCCGGCCCGGAACGGCGATGCCCGGGTTTTCGCTTGCCGCCGGCGGTACGCTCACTGACCGCCAAATCGCTATTCTGGTCGAGGGGATTAGCCAGCGGTGGGGGCAAGGTAGCTCGGCGGTCGGTGCGCCGGTTTTCGCCGGCGCCGAAGGCAATCCGCGGCAAGGGCGCCAGGATTATCTCGCCTTTTGCGCCTCCTGCCACGGACCAGATGGGCGCGGTGGCGCCACTCCCGGCGCGATTGTCAATCCCGACTATCTGACCCTGGTCAGCGACCGGCATTTGGCTGCCGTTATCGTGGCAGGGCGTCCCGATTTGGGCCATCCTAATTGGCGCGGCTATTCAGCGGGCCATCCACTCGACGCGACGCAAGTCACCGATATCGTGACTTGGCTGGCCGCCCAACGGCCGCCAGCGCTAGGCAGCAGCGATGTCGGCGCGCAACTTTCCAGGAGCAGCAGATGAGTGAGGAGACCCAGGCCCACGACGGCCAGCGGCACGAACAACCCACCCGACGCGCGTTGCTCAAGCTGGCGGCGCTGCTCAACGCGGGCGTTGCGTTGTTGTTCGCCATTCCAGTGCTGGGTTATCTCCTGGCGCCGGCTTTGCGCCGCACTTACTTGACCTGGATCGCGCTGGGGCCGGTCACGAATTTTCCCCTTGGCCAAACCCTTCTGGCGACCTATCGCAATCCCTTCGTCAAACCCTGGGACGGTTCCACCGCTGACATTCCCTGCTGGGTGCGCCGCCTGTCGCAGGATAAATTTCAAATCTTTGCCATCAATTGCACCCATTTGGGCTGTCCGGTGCGCTGGTTCCAGGAATCCCAGTTGTTCATGTGCCCCTGTCATGGCGGAGTCTATTACGCCGACGGCCGGCGGGCTTCGGGACCGCCCCCGCGCCCGCTCTATCGCTATTCCTACAAAATTAGCAATGGGCAGCTCTGGGTGCGTGCGGGCGAGTTGCCCACCTTGGGTCAGACTCAGGTTTAGCGGACGGATGAGAGAATGCAGCGCTGGTTAAGAGCGATCGGCGGATGGCTCGAGGAACGTACCCATCTGGCGGGGGCGATCGAGGAAGCCGCCCGCCATCGAGTACCGCGCAACTCGGCCAGTTGGTGGTATGTCTTTGGTAGCGCGACCTTTACCGTACTGATCCTGCAGATCGTCACCGGGATCTGCCTGGCCACGGTTTACGTACCTGCCGCCGACCGCGCCTGGAACAGCTTGATTTATCTCAATTACCAGGAGCCGCTGGGCTGGTACCTACGTGCGCTGCATGGTTGGGGCTCTAATTTCATGGTGGCCCTGATGTTCATCCATCTGATCCAGGTCTTCCTATTCGGCGCTTACAAGTATCCGCGCGAGCTGACCTGGCTGGCTGGCGTGGTTCTGCTGCTGTGCACGCTGGGGATGGCCTTCACCGGGCAGGTGCTGCGCTTTGACCAAGACGCCTACTGGGGACTGGGCATCGCGGCCGCGATCATGGGACGAGTGCCGCTGCTTGGACCGCGTCTTGTCCATCTGCTGCTGGGCGGTCCGATTATCGCGGGCGAGACGTTGTCGCGCTTCTTCGCCCTGCACGTTTTCGTGATTCCCGGCATCTTGCTGGGCTTTGTCGGCCTGCACTTGTTTTTGGTTTTGCGCCTAGGGATCAATGAGTGGCCGGTACCGGGTCGGGTGGTTAAGCGCGAGACCTATCTCCGGGAATATCACGAGCTGGTGGAGCGCGACGGCGAGAGCTTTTTTCCTTGGGCGGCGCAAAAAGATCTGATTTTTGCCGGGCTGATCGTGTTGGCTTTGCTGATTGTGGCGGCGCTGGCCGGCCCGATTGGCCCCAACGGGCGGCCCGATCCGTCGATCATCGAAACCGTGCCCCGCCCTGACATTTTTTTTCTGTGGTTGTTCGCCCTCTTCGCCCTACTTCCGCCCTGGACCGAGACTTTTTTGATCCTGGTCGGGCCGGTGGTGCTGATTGCCATTCTGATTGGCCTGCCATTTTATTCCGGCACTGGGGAAAAAAGCTTTCGCCGCCGCCCCTTCGCGGTGGTCTTCGTGATTCTGGCCTTTCTGCTCTTTGCCACGATGACCTGGCTGGGCCTCAGTTCGCCCTGGTCGCCGGTGATGGATGCCTGGAGCGCGGTGCCAACTCCTGTGGATTACGTCAAGGGGCGCACACCGCTGCAACTGCAGGGGGCGCTGCTCATCCAGGATAAACAGTGTCGCAACTGCCATGCGCTGGGCGGTCAAGGCGGCAAACGCGGTCCGATGCTCGACAACGTGGCCACTCGGCTTACGCGCAACGAACTGATTCGTCAAATTCTGCAGGGCGGTGGTAACATGCCCGCCTATGGCAGCAACTTGAGTCCGTCGGAAGTCGATGCGATCGTGGATTTTCTGCAAACCATGACGCCTCCAGGCGAGCCTCCCGCGCGCAATTCCGCCCCGCCCGCCGAGCCCTGAAGCGTCAGAGAGTTGGCCGTTTATGGTCGTCGGCGGGTTCGAGCCCACTGTTGACTGGCATGCCATCGGCCTGCCACTGCGGAAATCCTTCGCGCAAACGGCGTGCTCGCCTGCCCCGGTGGCGCAACAGGGCAACTGCGCGATGTGCGAGCAGACAGTAGGGGCCGCGGCAATAGGCGATCACCTCTTTGTTGGTTGGAAGTTCCTTAAGGCGCTCCTTCAACTCAGGGAGCGGCATGCAGATTGCTCCGGGTAAGTGGCCTGCGGCGTATTCCTCCGCCGGCCTGACGTCGATGACGATGATGTCGCCGGTACGCAGTCTTCGCAGCAATTGGGCATTGGTCAGCGGCTCAAGATCGTCGGCATTGGCCAAGTAAGAGCGCATCAAGCGATCGATCTCTCCCAGGCGCTTCTCGGCGACTGAGCGAATAGCTGTAAGTAATGCGAGCACGTCGGGACCCGCCAACCGGTACGAGACGAAAAGGCCCGCTCGGTTTGCTTCGACGATGCCGGCGGCGCGCAGCACTTGAAGATGCTGCGACACGTTGGCCACGGACAGATTAGCTTCGCGGGCCAGCGCCTCAACTGTGCGATTGGTTTGGGCCAGCAGCTCCAGCAGTTTGAGCCGCTGCTTGCTGGCGACCGCCTTACCCACGATTGCGAGCTGCTCGAACAGCCGGTCCTGAATTGCGGCCGAGGCTTCATCCCCCGCAACGATGAGCCGCGCCGCATCGGCGATTTCCAAGCCGTGCGATTCGCGCTTGGCTGGAGCTGGTCTGATTAATGCGCGCCTACCGGACATCTGTACGAGGTTCGCCGTAAACGAGGTAGTAAATCAGTGGCACCACCAGCAGGGTAAAGCCGGTGGAAGCGAAAATCCCAAAGATAAAGGCCCAGGCCAGCCCCGAGAAGATCGGATCCAGCGTAATTACGATCGAGCCCAGCACCGCCGCGCTAGCGGTCAGCACAATGGGGCGAAAGCGCACGGCACCAGCCTCCAGCACGGCTTCCTCCAGGCTGAGTCCGCGGGCGAGACCGAGATGGATGAAGTCGATCAGGATGATGGAATTGCGAACCACGATCCCGGCCAGCGCGATCATTCCGATCATCGCGGTGGCGGTAAAGAAGGTTGGGTCGGAGTAGCCGGCGACAGGATGATTGGTCAGCAGGTTCAGGACAAAGAACCCCGGCATGATACCCACCAGTGTCAAGGGTATTGCCGCCATTATGATCAACGGCATGGCCATCGATCCGGTTTGCCCCACCAGCAGGATGTAGATGAAGAAGAGTGCGGCGGCGAAGGCCACGCCCAGGTCGCGGAAGACCTGGACCGTAATGTGCCATTCGCCTTCCCCGGTCCACACAATCGAGTAGCCGCGGGGGAGCATGCGAGCGGTGCGGCCCTCGAGCCATAACACTTCGTTGACCGGGCTGATTCCAGCCGTGCCCGCCATTACCATCGCGACCCGCCGCAGATCCTTATGATAAATCGGCTGCTCATCGGTGGTCTGCTCAATTTCACCCAGTTCCGAGAGCGGCACTAGCTGACCGGCGGATCCACGCAGCTTGAGCGCCAACAGCCCCTGCAGCGAAGAGCGCGCGGCGCGCGCCATTCTAATTTCGATCAGCAATGGGGCGCGTTCGGATTCGGCGTGGATGGTACCGGCGGACTGACCGCCGAGCGCGATCGCCAGCGCTTGGGCGACGGCGGCGGTGGTGATGCCGTTGAGCGCCGCTTTCTGCCGATCGACGACAAACTTCAGCCGTGGAGCACGGGTTATGGAAAAATCATCGGGCGACACCAGGCCCGCGGTGTTGGCGAACACGCCTTTGAGTTGGCGTCCATACTCGATTAGCTGAGTGTATTCCGCATACGGCGGGCCGTAGATTTCGGCAACCACCGAGGCCAGCACCGGCGGGCCGGGCGGGACTTCGATTATTTTAGCCAGGCGGACATGATCGCGCCGGGCGATCGCGCGCACCAACGGTTCCAGCCGCAGCGCGATTTCATGCGAGGACTGCTGGCGGTTGCTTTTAGGCGCGAGCTGGATTCGGATATCAGCTTGCCATGGCGCCTGACGCAGATAGTAGTGCCGAACCATGCCATTAAAGTCGAAAGGCGAATTGGTCCCGACGTAAGCTTCGTAGTCGGTGATCTCGTTGACGCGTGCCAGTAGCCGTTCGAAGTCGAGGGTGACTGCGTTAGTCGCCTCCAGGGGCGTGTCCTGCGGCATGTCGATCACCAGATCGAGTTCGTTTTTGTTATCGAACGGCAGCATCTTGACCGGCACCAGCCCCACAATAACCAGCAATATCGAGAGCACGAATGCGCCACCTATCCCCAAGATAAACAGCCACGCGCGGCGCCGACTCTCCAGCAACGGCTGCAACAGCCGCCTGTACCAGCGCCGTATGCTCGCACCCTCCTCGCCGGCCGCGTCTCCCGGGGGCGTGTCATACTCGTGCTTGAGCAGGTGAAAGGCCGCCCACGGCGTGATCGTGAACGCGACAATCAGTGACATCAGCATCGCCAGCGGTACGTTGAAGGGCATCGGCCGCATGTACGGTCCCATCATGCCGCCCACGAACAGCATCGGAATGAAGGCCACAATCACCGTGAAAGTGGCCAGAATGGTGGGCGGGCGGACCTCGTCCACCGCGATCAGGGTGGCCTCGCGCGCCGGTACCTCGCGGAGCTTGAAATGACGATGAATGTTCTCGACGTCCACAATAGGATCGTCCACCAGCAGGCCGAGCGAAAGGATCAAGGCAAACAGGGTGACGCGATTGATGGTGTAGCCGGCCAACAGATTGCCCAATAGCGCCACTGCCAGGGTTACCGGTACCGCGATGGCAACGATCAAGGCCTCGCGCGCACCGAGCGAAAAGGCCAATAGCACGGCGATGATTGCCACGGCGATCAGAAGTTCGCGCACCAGCTCGTTGACCTTTTCGTCGGCGGTCTGACCGTAGTTGCGCGTAACCAAGAGCCCGACGTTGGAGGGAAGCATCAGCGGGCGTAGCGCCTGGATTTTGGCGAGCAAGCCCTGGGCCACCGCGACTGCATTGGTGCCCTGGCGTTTGGCAAAAGCGATGGTTACCGCGGGATAAATCGCGCTACGCTCTCCGAGTCGCGCAAGCTTTAATTGTCCGGGTTCCTCAAAGAGCAATTTGCGCGCTGGGCCGAAGCCGATGTTGGTGTAGGTCGTGGCCTCGGCAGGGCCGTCGATCACCTGGGCCACATCGCGCAGGTAGACCGGCCTGCCAGCGGACACCCCCACTACCAGGCTGGCCACTTCCTCGGCATTGCGCAGGAAAGGCCCGCTGTCCATCACGAACTGGCGATCGTCGCGCGCGAAACTTCCGACTCGCAGGTTCGTGTTAGCCCCCTGGAGGGCTTGTTGCAGCGCCTGGACGCTGAGGTTATGGGCGGCAAGCCGCTGGGCGTCAAGCAGCACCCGCACCTGCCGCGGCCGCCCCCCGACCACAAAGGAGCGACCGGTGTCGGGCACCTCCTGCATCCGCTCCATAATTTCGTCGGCAATCCGGCGCAGCATGGCGTCATCGACCTCGGCGCTGTATAGGGTAACGCTGAGAATGGGGACGTCGTCGATGCTTACTGGTTTGACAATCCAACCGGTTACGCCGGTGGGTACCGCATCGCGGTTGGACTCCAGCTTGTTGTAAATTTCTACCAGTGCTTTGGTGCGGTCGTAGCCAACGCTGAACCGCACGGTCACCATCGCCACCCCGGGCTGCGAGGCCGAGTAAATGTGACTGACGCCGTCCATTTCCCACAGGCGCTTTTCGAGGTTGGTGGTGACCAGATTTTCGACCTCGGCTGCGCTTGCTCCGGGCATCTGCACGATGACGTCCGCCATCGGTACAGAAATCTGCGGATCTTCCTCGCGTGGCGTGACGGCAAGCGCAACCACGCCGGCGGCCAGCGAGGCCACCAATAATAGGAGCGACAAATTGGAGCCCAGGAAGAGATCGACAATCCTGGCGGTAAATCCGGGCCCGTCGTTAGCGGTTGCCATTGCCCACCATCGGCGCAGTGCCGGCGATTACCCGATCGCCGGACTTAAGACCTGCTAGGACTTCTACGCGGTCGTTGAACTCGCGCCCCAGAACCACTGGCCGCAGTTGCACTGCGCCTGGCGTCAGGACGTTCACCGTTGCAAGCTGGCCGATAAGCCGTATGGCTGAGCGCGGCAGGGTAATCATATTTTGGGTGCCGTAAACGAACTGCGCCCGGACGAACATGCCGGGCTTGAGATCAGGGTCAACAGGCAGGGGAGCTCGCAAGCTGAAGCTGCGCGTGCTCGGATCAGCCGCTGGCACAATTTCGTTGACCCGGGTCGATAGCTCCAGCGCGCCGTCGCCGGCCACGACCTTAAGCGGCGAGCCAACCCTGATTTGCCGCGCCAGCTCTTCTGGTGCTGCCACTTCAACCCGAAGCGCCTTGTCGTCATAGAGCCTTACCAATGGTTGGCCCGGTAGGGCCATGTCGCCGGTGCGCACCAGCCGCTCCACCACTATCGCGTCCACCGGCGCGCGCACCGTGGCGTACGTTAAAGCCGAGCGCGCGACCGCCAGGGCGGCCGTCGCGCGGCTCACATTACCCAGGGCCGCGTGATAGGCCGCGGTGGCTGCGTCAAATTCGTGCGGGGTCACCGAGCCGCGCTTAACCAATGCCGCAAAGCGTCGATAGTCTGCTTGGCTCCTTGTCAGTTCGGCTTGCGCCATCCCAAGCTCACCGGTCGCTTGTGCCACCTGCGCTTTCAGCCCGCTTGGGTCCAGTCGCACCAACACCGCGCCCTGATGTACCAGCTGTCCCGCATGGACTGGAACCGCGATTACGCGGGCTGACACTCGGCTGGCGGCTTCCACGGGCGTCACCGACTCGACGGTCCCCACCAGATTGTAGATCTGTGGCACCGTTTGTTCGGACACCACGACAACAGCTTGGTTTGGAAGATAGGAGGGGCGCTGGTTAACCAAGCCAGGTGCGATTTTGCCGGCGCCGTTCCACCAGATCAGCAGGCCAATCACAGCCACGCCGCCGATCAACAGTATCCAGCGTGGTATTCGCAGACTTGCAGTGTTCGCTTTTGGGGTCATTGGCCGTTCGCCATCGGCATCCGGCCCACCACCAGCTCCAGCGCGGCGCGATCAACCGCGAGGGCTATATGCGCTCGAATCCGCTCCATGTCGGCTCGCTGCCGGGTAGTTTGGGCGTCGAGGACCGCGACGTTAGTTGCTAATCCCGCGCCATAACGATCTTCCAGGATTTTCAAGGCGGCGCTTGCATACGAATAGTTGCGCTGCGCCACGCTCACATTCTGTTGCGCGGCGGCCAGGGTTCGGTAAGCCCGTTCCACCTCCAGCCCGATGGCGTGCTTAAGGTCCTCGGCCAGAGTCTTGGCGCGATTTAGTTGCGCCAGAGCTTCATCGACCTTGTTCTTGGTCGCCAGGCCGTTGAACAGGTTAAGACGCGCGTAAACGAAAACCGCATAATTATTCCCCGCCCGGACCAACTCCTCGGAATCGTTTTCATAGGTGGTGGCCACGCCGACGCTAGGTAAATAATCTGCGCGCGCGATTGTCACCGCTTGCTCGGCTTGCCCAACGTTGGCCGCCGCGATGCCCATCTCCGGGCGTGAGGCGATGGCCTGGCGGTTCAGTTCGGCCAAGTCGAGAGACCCGGTCGGGCCGACGCCAAGGGCACTCTGCGCCATGGGTAGCGGCGCGAGGCGCTCATTCTCATCACCCAAGACATGCGCCAGCGCCGCCCAGGCAATTTGCATCTGGCTTCGAGCGTCGGTGTCTTCTTCCTCCAGGCCCCCGGTCAAAACCTCAGTCCGCAAGATGTCCGCGTTGGCCGCCATCCCTTCGGCGAACAGATTGCGGCTCTGGGTTAGGTGCGCGTCGGCGGCGGCCCTGGCACGCTCGATCACGCCCACGCGCTCTTCGGCGAGCACCGCGGTGAAATAGGCCTTGATCGTGGCAAACGCGATCTGTTCGCGCGTGCGCGCCTGACGCCAGGTCGCGGCTTCGGCGCCAAACTTGGCCGCTTTGAAGCTGGCCAAAAGTCTGCCCCCGGCATAGACCGGGAACGACAATTGAATCTGGCTCTGAAAATTAGACAAGGTTCCAGGGTGGTTGAGGCTGGAAAGCGCAAAATCGCTCTGACTGAAGTCCTGTTGGAGCAAGAGGTCGGAAAATACTAGTACCGGATTATCCGTGGCCGAATAATTTTCGATCGCATCCAACCGCGGCAACATCGCGCCGCGCGCCACCCCTACCGTGGCTTGCGCCGCGTCTTGCGCGTACGAGGCCGCTAGCAACGTGCGATTGGACCTCAAAGCGATCGCGATGGCTTGGGCCAACGAAATCCGCTTGGGTGGCGCTTCCGCGGCGCTTGCCCCGCCTACCATCAGGCCGGCGAGCAGCACGCTGAGCACCAACCTGCTCCAACCCTGAGCGCTCATTCGTCCCTCCCTGAACGTCGCCCAAGTCGCGCCGCCGCTTGGCCGGGAAGCGCGAACTGCGTCAACTCGCGACTGGAGCATGCTTCAGGCCTTGGACGGCGTTTGGCTGGTAAGCGAACAGGCGGTCGCCCCAAGCCCAAAGCGTTTCAGGATGGCCTCGGCCGGGCAGAAGCCGGTCAAGGCGGATTGGAAAAGATTGAGCCCCACGAAGAGCGTCAATAACAGCCAGCCGCGACTATAAAATTGCGCCAACCCCAAGCTCAGGATTACGAGACTTCCCGCCAACAATCGAACCCATCGTTCCAAAGACATTGGCCGTCTCCTTTTCAATAATTTCATTGAATTCTTGATTACTTTGCGGCACGCCGTCAAGTGCCTAATTTTTCCTGAGTTTGCTGGCGAAGGGCGCGCAGGCTTCCCGCCGCACTTGCGCGCTGCCAGCAGATCTGATGGATCAAAGAGGCGGGCCGAGCAGCTTAATCGCAACGGCTAACCGGAGGCTGAAAGCTATGAGAATTGTTTACTTCAAACTGCTGGGCTTCTTGCTACTGCTCGTCTTGTTGCTCGAGTCTGGGGTGACCACCGCGTCTGCGCAGCTCCAGCAGCTCCCGGCCGACAAGTACATCGCGCGAATGAATCAGGCCGGGCGCGACCTCAAAGTAAACCAGGTCATCCAGAAGCTGGGGCTGAAGTCGGGCGATATCGTGGCTGACATCGGCTCGGGCAGTGGCTCCTTCTCTATTCCCTTCGCCAAGGCCGTCGCGCCCAACGGGACGGTGTACTCAGTGGACATCGATCCCAAGATGCTGGCGTACGTTCGCAATCGCGCCAAGGAAGCTGGGGTTACGAACCTCAAGACGGTAGTCGGGCAATACGACGATCCCAAGCTGCCGGTCAAGGACGTTGACGTGGTGTTTTTCCATCGCGTTCTCCACATGATCGAACACCGCCAAGCCTACCTGGACAATGCCGCCAAATACCTCAAGCCCGGTGGCCGGATCGTGGTGATCGATAAGAATCCGCAGGATTCGCTTAACAGCTGGATGTGGCTTAAGCAGTCCGACGTGGATAGCTGGATGGCGGCGATTGGCTTCTATCCCGCCCAGCATTTTGGCATCTATGACGACCGCTACTTCGTGGTATATGCCCGTCCTTATGACAACAGTGTGTTAGTTCAGAAGTACCGTGATCTGAGGAACATGAAACCCTCGGCTCCGACCACCAAATAATGTTGCCATCGGCAAGGGCACGGCGGCCAGCTTGAGCGGGTCGCCGGCGCCTGCGAAGCTTGACAAGTTCTCTGTTCTGTGGAGCCGACCGGAAGGCCGTTGCGGCAACGCTTCCTACCCCGCTTTGTTAGTTTGCTTGGTTAATAACGGGCCCACGTCAGCTCTGTGCTCGAATGTGGGCGGCCGAGCCCGCAGTTGTCAAAGCGGGGTGTTGAGGCGGCTTTTCAGGGATTGTTCATCAGACGATGAGCGGCACTGAGATGGCGGAAAGAATCGCGCGGCCGGTTTTGGCGTTCGTAAAGCTCGGCCAGATGCAGATGGGCTTCGATAAGGTCGGCATCGCACTCCAGCGCACGTAGGAAATTCTCCTCCGCGCGGGCCAAGTCCGATTGCTTGCGATACATTACTCCAAGATCGAAATGCACCTCGGCGTCGCCCGGTTCCAGCCGCGCCACCGTTTCCAGATGGCGAATAGCACCGGCGAGATCACCGCAAGTCTCGAATAGACGACTGAGCCGACGATGGATCGCGCTGTCCTCGGGCTCGTGTTCCACATACTCGTGATAGAGCTTCAGCGCGCGCAGCGGGTCGGTTTCCTCCAGCTCGGCCGCGTTTTGCAGCAAGCGCCGCATGCGTGCTGGTTCCTCCAGTTTGCCCAGCGGCTGGCCGGTGTCCGGAGCCAACGCGAGCAGAAGTTGGCCGCTGTCGGCCTCGAATTGGGCGGTGCCGTCGCGGGCCAGAATATGGCCGTTGCGTTGGTAGAGTTTAAGCGACGTCAGCGGGCGACTTTGGTCGATAACTCGGCCGAGGCGATCGAAGCATTGCTTGAGGGCCAGGATGCGACCGCCGCTTGGTAGCAACTCTTTGGTAAGCCGCATGCGCAGCAGGTCTTCGAAGCTGAATTGATAGTTGCGGCCGTGGGTGGCGGTGGGGGTAACCAGCTTGCGCTTGACCCAATAGCGAATGCGCGCCGGCGATATCGCCAGAATTCGCGCCGCCATCCGGGTCGAGAAACTCTGTGCCGCCATCCCACCCCGCCGCTCCATCGCAGGTTCAGTATAGGGTCGCCGAGAATATCCCATCAATCACAGGCCCGTGCGGTTTTGCACAGGACCGACGCAATTGCTCACATCCATGCTCTGTGGGCCGTCACCGGTGTTCACCTGGAAGGCGTCGTGCGTTCCAGCTCGGCCAGCACCGTCAGGCTGCGCACGGCCGCCCCGACTGCGTTGGCGGCGTAATCCAGCCGCGCGGCGGCCTGGGCATCGGTCATCCCCGGTCCGGTAACCCCCAGCGCCACCGGCTTGCCGCTAGTGGCGGCCAGGCGGGCCGCAACCTGGGCTACGGCGTGAGTAATCACCTCGTCGTGTCGGGTCTCGCCCTGGATTACCGCGCCGATCAATACCACCGCGTCGATGTCGTTACGCTCCAGCAGTTTTTTGATTATTGCCGGCATGTCGAAGATGCCCGCGACGTGGCATTCGGCGCCGATTTCTGCGCCCAATGCGCTGGCCTGCGCGCGCGCCCGCGCCGCCATCGGCCCGGTCACTTCGCCGTTGAAATCGGCCACCAGTAATCCTAACTTCACTTGCACCCTGCCTCCATTCCCACCTCGCGCACCGCGACGCCATGGGCGCGCAGGTAGCGCTTGATCTCGCCGATCGAATGTTCGCCGTAATGGACGATCGAAGCTACAATGGCGGCGTCGGCGCCGGCTTGGACGAAGGCTTGGCGCAGATGCTCGGGCGCACCTGCCCCGCCAGAGGCGATCACCGGAATAGTGACGGCGGCACTGATCTGGCCGGTCAATTCCAATTCAAAGCCCTGGTTGGTACCGTCGCGATCGATCGAGTTGATACATAGTTCACCCGCACCCAAGTCCTCGCCACGGCGTGCCCAGGCAATCGCATCTAGGCCGGTGGGCAGGCGTCCGCCGTCGATCACGACCTCGTAGCCCGAAGGCAGTGAAGGCCGTGCGCCGGTGCGCTTGACCTGCATTGACAGTACGATGCATTGGCGGCCAAAAGCGCGTGCCCCCTGGCTGATGATCTCGGGGGTACGCACGGCGCCGGAGTCGACGGAAACCTTCTCCGCGCCTGCCAACAGCACCGCTCGCATATCCTCGAGGGTGCGCAAGCCGCCGCCTACTGTAAAGGGGATGAAGATTTCACGCGCTACCGCGCGCACCACCTCCAGCATGATCCCGCGCTGCTCGTTGGAGGCGGTGATATCGTAAAAGACCATTTCGTCGGCGCCCTCGTGGTAGTAATGGCGCGCCATCGCCACCGGGTCGCCCACATCGACATTGCCTTCGAAGGCAATTCCCTTGGTGACCTTACCCGCCCTGACATCCAGGCAGGGAATAATGCGTTTAGACAGCATCGGCCTCTATACCAGGCGGCAGAAATTATCCAGCAGCCGCAATCCTGCCGCGCCGCTCTTCTCCAGGTGAAACTGAGTAGCGACTAGCCGACCGCGCGCCAGTGCCGCAGTGAAGCTGACGCCATAATCTGCGATGGCGATGGTCACGTCCGGGTCGGTGGGCACGGGATAATAGGAATTTACGAAATAAAAATGGGTCTGGTCGGGGACACCATCGAAAATCGGATGGGGCCGTACTTGATGGACCTGGTTCCAGCCGATCTGGGGCACTTTCAGCGGATTGGCTTGCTCGGAATGAAATCGGCGCACCGTGCCGGCGATTAGGCCCAGGCAGCGCGTGTCATCCTCTTCGCTGCGCTCCAGCAGGATCTGAATTCCGATACAGATTCCCAAAAACGGCTTCCCGGCCGCGATTACCTGCTCGCGCAGCACCTCTTCCAGCCCTAGCCGGCGCAAATTCTCCATCGTCGCGCCGGCCGCTCCCACCCCCGGTAAAATTACCCGCTCCGCACCGGAAATCACGCCCGTCTCCGCAGTGACCACACATTGGTGGCCCAAATGTTCCAGGGCACGGGCGACACTGGCCAGGTTGCCGGCGCCGTAATCAATAATGGCGATCATGATTTCAAGTAATCGAGCGGTCCGAAGGTCAAAAAGGCCCGGGCCTCGTGATTTTCCTCCCGCGGCGTTCGCAACTTCCTTTGATTTTTAGCACGTGCCAGGCTGCGCTTCCCATCCCTATCGCTCTGCCGCAGCAATTGCGGCGTCCGTGCGGCGGAGCGAAATCCGATGCCTCTTCCCTAAGTAAGCGTAGCGCTTCGCGATTGCGCACGACTGATAGCGTTTTAATAGGGAGCCGCCATGCCCCCCCTATTGGAACCTGCGACGTTCGAGCGCCCTTGGGCCTTTTCCGCGGCTTCCTAGGGTTGGGGATCGCGATGGACCGTGGCGGGAGAAAAAGCGGGCAGGCAGACCGCTATGTATTCCGCCCCCTCGGGCGTGCTGTAGCGCACCCATTCGCCGCGCGGTGCCAACACCGCCTGCCCGGCCCGCGCCTCGAAAGTGCCGGCCTCGCTTTCGACCCTCAATGCTCCGCTCAGAATTAGGCTGTACTCGTCGAAGGCGGGCCGCTGACCGGGTTCTACCCAGCCCGCCGGACTGGTCATCCGAGCGATACTCACAGGCGCGCCCGGCGTATTGACCAATCCCACATATTCTTCGATCCGCTTGGGCTTGTTGCCCGCTGCCGCCACTACCGTGGGGCTGCCAATCAGAGTTGCCATCGGTCCTACTTTCAGTCCATGGTAAGGACGATTTTACCAACTTGAGCATTGCCCAGCATGTAGGCATGGGCATCATTGATCTGCTCGAAGGCAAAGGTGCGATCGACCACGGGATGCATCCGGCCGCGTTCGAATTCGCCCAGCATTTGTTCGGCGAAGCGTTGGCTGCATTGCAGAGCTTCCTCGGCGCTGCGGGTGCGGAAGGTTACTCCGATAATCGAGATGCGTTTGCGCGCGACCTCGTCCAAATCGCACGGTCCAACCTTGCTGTCGTTGCGTCCTACGCTGACCAGGCGCCCCTTGATCGCCAGCGCCTTGATGTTGTCGGGTAACATCGAGCCGCCCACATGATCGATGATTACATCCACACCGCGTCCGCCGGTGGCTTTAAGTACTGCCTCGGTCCAGCCTGGCTCGGTGGTATTAATCACCTGATCGGCACCAAGCGATCGCAAGGCCTCGCTCTTGGCTGCTGAACGGGTGGTGGCGAGCACGGGATGGGCTTCCAGGCAGCGTGCGATCTGAATCGCGGCGGTGCCCACGCCCGAGGAGCCCGCGGTTATCATCACCGCTTCACCCGCGGCCAGGCGGGCGTTACTGACAAGAGCATCATGGGCGGTGATAAAGACGTTGGGAATGGCCGCCGCTGCCACCCAACTTAAGCCGGCGGGAATCGCCATCAGGGCGCGCTGATCCACTACCGTGAAGGGGGCATAGCAGCCGTGGGCTCGTGCCATTACTCGATCTCCCACCTTCCACTGACTGACGCCCGCGCCCACCGCCGCGATCTCGCCGCCGAATTCCGTCCCGCCGCGGCCCGGCTTGGCGTTGGGATTGTCCAGCCGCAGCTCAGGACGTCGAATCAATTCACCGCGGTTGATCGCGCTGGCGTGAATTCGCACCAACACCTCGCCCACCCCAGGGGTGGGAATCGGCACCTCGCGCCACTGTGGTATCGCGCCCTCGGGTCCGGGCACGTTGTAGAGCGCCTTCATGGTCTGGCTCATGATGACCGCCTCCGAAGCCAACTGTCCGATGTTGCTTAGCACTCCGCGACCGGCGGCGCCATCGGCGTGCGCTTCGGTGCGCGGCGCTGGCGATAAGCCTGCCGTTCGTGCTAGTTCCTCGCCAAACCCACCAGCGGGGATGCGGTCGCCGAAGACCCACGGGAGGAGACGTAATGAAGTGCAGCCAGATTTCAAGCCAACAGCCCACGCTCGCGCCGGCGCCCACGGAGCGGGGACGCATCTCGCGCCGGCAGATGTTGGCCGGGATGGCCGCGCTGGGTGCGACCGCGCTCGGCGCCGTGGGCCGCGCTCGCGCGCAGTCGGCGGCCGCCGGCACAGGCGCGGCGCAGCACGGGCGCATCATCGATGTCCATCATCACATGTTGCCGCCCAAATACGTCAAGGCCGTCCATCAAGCCCTTAGCCACGAGACTCCGCCGATTCCGCGAGTGATGAATTGGACTCCGGCCCATTCGCTGGAGGAGATGGATCGCAACGGCGTCGCCACCGCTGTAATCTCCGTTTCCACCCCCGGCGTGTGGTTCGACAACGTCGGGCAGGCCCGTCGCTTGGCGCGCGAATGCAACGAGTACGGCGCCAAGCTAGGGCAGGACCATCCGGGCCGCTTCGGCCTGTTCGCCGCGACCCCTTTACCCGATACCCAAGGCAGCCTGCGCGAGATCGAGTATGCGATGGACAGCCTGCACGCCGACGGGGTGGGATTACTCACCAACTACGACGGCAAGCATTTGGGCGATCGCAAATTCTGGCCGGTGTACGAGGAGCTGAATCGGCGTAAGGCGGTGGTCTATGTCCATCCCACCTCGCTGGCCGGCTGCATGACGCCGGTGCCGGGCACCACGATCGCGCTGATCGAATTTCCCACCGACACCACGCGCACGATTACCGATCTCATCTATAGCGGCACGCTTACCCGCTATCCCAACATTCAGTTCATTTTCTCCCATGGCGGCGGCTCGATGCCGATGTTGGCTCATCGCATCTTCGGCGGCCTGGAAGGACAGCATCGGCTCAAGCCTAGCGATCAGGGCTTTCCGCCCGAGCTGCGTCGCTTGCATTACGACACCGCCAGCATCACCAATCCGCCTGCGATGACGGCTTTGCTCAAGATGGTGCCGGCCAGCCAGGTGCTGTTCGGCAGCGACTATCCTTGGGGGCTGATCGGACCCACCGAGCGGCAATTGGTGGGCCTCAACCTCACCGACGACCAGGTTGCCGACATCGAGTATCGCAACGCCCATCAGCTCTTCACGCGTTTCCAAGCCGGCTGACCGGCGCCACCCGCGACAACAGGCGCGACAGGCTGGCCTTCGCGTATGCTTAGCCCAAGGGTTCCTACAACCCTTGGGCTTCAGGCATGTGCCCGGTAGGGGACTGGATGGGCCTTTTCGTAGGCCGTGATCGCGGCTTCATGGCGCAGGGTCAAGGCGATATCGTCCAGCCCTTCGAGCAGGCAGGTGCGGCTTTGCGTATCGATCTCAAAAGATGCGCTCCAGCCGGCGTCATCGCTGACGGTCTGAGTTTCCAGGTTGATAGTCAGCCGGAGATCCTGCCGGGCGGTGCGGGCAAACAGCCCATCGATTTGATCCTCGCTCAGTTTGATCGGCAAAAAACCGTTCTTGAGCGAGTTGTTATGAAAGATGTCGCCGAAGGAAGGTGCAATCACGGCACGAAAGCCTTGGTCCGCCAGTGCCCATACCGCATGCTCGCGCGAGCTGCCAATCCCGAAATTGGCCCGCGCCAACAGTATGGTGGCCTCGCGGTAGCGCGGTTGGTTGAGGATGAAGTCCGGATTGGGTGAGCCGTCGGGATTACGCCGCCAATCAAAGAATAAGCCTTCTCCCATCCCCTTGCGCACGATTGCCTTGAGGAACTGTTTGGGAATGATCGCATCGGTATCGACATTGGGCCGATCCAGCGGCGCCACCAAGCCGGTAAAAGTCTTGAATGCCTGCATTGATCTATCCTCGAAAGTTCAGCGCCAGCTCCGCACGTCGACGAAATGGCCGGCGATCGCCGCCGCCGCCGCCATCTCGGGCCCGACCAGGTGGGTACGGCCGTCCTTACCCTGGCGTCCCTCGAAATTGCGATTGGAGGTGCTGGCGCAGCGCTCCTTGGGGAGCAGAAAATCGGGGTTCATCCCCAGGCACATGCTGCATCCCGATTCTCGCCACTGAAAGCCAGCCTCGCGGAAGATCTGGTCCAGCCCCAGTTTCTCGGCCGCGGCTTTGACTCGCTGCGAGCCCGGCACTACCAGCGCCTGAATGTTGGGCGCGACTTTGTGTCCTTTTACAATGCGGGCCGCAGCCTGCAGATCGTCCAGGCGCGAATTGGTGCAGGAGCCGATAAACACGCGGTCCAGCTTGATCTCCGTGATCGGCGTGCCCGCTTCCAGCCCCATGTAGGCTAGTGCCCGCTCGGTGGCGGCGCGCTGGGCCGAATCCCCGATTTGTTTGGGATCGGGCACTCGGCCGGTGACTTCGGTGACCATCCCGGGATTGGTGCCCCAAGTCACCTGTGGCGCGATCGCGCTGGCATCCAGGGTAACGGTGCGATCGAAGCGGGCGCCCGGCTCGGTGGCCAACGCTAGCCAGCGCACGGCGGCGCGCTCGAACTCTGCCCCTTGCGGCGCGTAAGGGCGACCGCGCAGATATTCGATCGTGGTCTGGTCGGGTGAGATCATGCCGGCGCGTGCCCCGGCCTCGATCGTCATGTTGCACACCGTCATCCGCTGATCCATCGACAGTGTCCGGATCGCGCTGCCGGTGAATTCCACCGCGTAGCCGATTCCCCCGCCGGTGCCGATCTTGCCGATAATCGCCAGGATAATATCTTTGGCGCTCACCCCACGGCCACGCTGCCCATCCACGCGAATTTCCAGGGTCGGGCATTTTTCCTGCCACAAACATTGGGTGGCCAGCACATGCTCGACCTCGCTGCTGCCCACGCCGATCGCCAGTGCGCCCATCGCACCGTGGGTGGAGGTGTGGCTGTCGCCACAGATAACCGTCATCCCGGGCTGGGTCAGCCCCAGCTCAGGGCCGATGACATGCACGATACCTTGATTTTCCGAACCCAGGTCGAAAAGGCTCAGGCCAAAGTCCTTGCAATTCTGACGCATCGTTTCGACTTGCAGCCGCGAGTTGGGCTCGGCGATAGGCAAACGATGGTCAGTGGTGGGAATGTTATGGTCAAGGGTGCTGAAGGTCCGACCCGGCTCGCGCACCTTGCGCCCGCTGTTGCGCAAACTCTCGAAGGCTTGGGGCGAGGTCACCTCGTGAATCAAATGCAGGTCGATATACAGCAGGGCCGGCCGGCCCGGCTCCTGATAAACCACGTGGTTTTGCCAAATTTTCTCGAATAATGTCTGGGCCATGCGAGAATTCCTTCCTCAGCAGTAATAGCGCTTTTAGCGCTCCCGAATAAAGATGGCCGAACTCGCCCCTAACATGCCTGACCGCCAGTTTAAGCCGCCATTGGCGCGAGCGCGCCTGTGCACGCGCTTGCTCAACGGCCGCGCTAGTACCCTCAGGGCAATGCTACTTGATGCGGGTGGTCGGCGAGGCGCGCGTGGCGCGGGCCAAACCCCGCACCACGGCGTCTTCGCCAAAGCGGTGCGCCAGCTCATCTAGCGCATCGTTGAGCCGCGCGCGCTTGTTGGTGCCTTCGGCGAACAAATCCAACTGACTGGCGCTAGCGCGGCGCAAGTTATGGACCTGGACTCCCGCCAGCCGCACTCGCTCAGCCAGCTTGAGCGCGCCTAACAGGGCGAGGGCGGTGCGCGTAATCCGGTCGCCGTCTGCTGTGGGACTGGTCAGGGTGTGGCTGCGGGTCAGTATTGGATAACGGCCCCCGCCCAGCGGACGAGCCAGTTTGAGCTTGAGGGTGACGGTAAGTGCCTGGACCGAATCGGCGCGCAGGCGGCGGGCTAAAGCTTCGCCATGCGCAATTAAAGTGCGCTTGAGCTCCAGTTCATTCAGCGCCAGGTCGCGCTCAAAGGTGCTCTCTTCCCCGTAAGATTTACGTTGCCAATCAGGATTGACCGGCCGTGGGTCGCTACCCCGCGCCAATTCCGCCAGGTGCGCGCCCAAAGAGCCCAGCCGGTTGGCCAGTAGCCCCGGTGCCGCGCGGGCCAAATCGCCGATCGTTCGTATGTTTGCGGCCTGCAAGCGCTCCAGCGTGACGCGCCCCACGCCCCATAGTCGCTCCACCGGCAATGGCTGCAGAAACCGGTCTAAGTACTCCGGTCCGAGCATCAACAAGCCGTCGGGCTTGGACATGTCGCTGAGGATTTTGGCGACCATCTTAATCGGCGCGATTCCCACCGACACCACCAGCCCGGTTTGTTCGCGCACGCGGCGACGAAGCGCCCGGCCGATCTCCTGGGGCGAGCCCAGCAGCCGCTCGGTGCCTGTGAGGTCAAGGAACGCCTCGTCCAGCGACAGGGGTTCGACCAGCGGTGTGAAGCTGTAAAAGATCTCGCGGATCTGGCGTGAGATTTCACTATAGCGTGTCATCCGCCCGGCCACGAAGACGGCCTGCGGACAGAGCTTCATCGCCTGTGCTCCAGGCATCGCGGCGCGCACCCCGAAGCGGCGTGCTTCATAGGAGGCCGAGGCGACCACGCCGCGCGCGCTGCGTCCACCGACAATTACCGGCAGGCCGCGCAACTCGGGATGGTCCAACTGTTCCACCGAGGCGTAGAACGCATCCATGTCGGCATGGGCGATTACCGCGGGCCAAGCTGATTGTGCCGCCATCCGCTGCCTCCTTAGCGCAGGCAGTGCCCGAAGCTAGCAGCCAAAGCCTATTTCCTTCTTCTCAATATCAAGACTTTGGATTTCCGGGCTCGTACTGACCGACCCTTCCAGTTTAGCCTTCGTCTGGTCGACGTGCGTATAGCACCGGCGACGGCTCGCTCGCGAAGGAAGTGATCGCGACCTGCGGCCCTGACTAGGACTTGAGGACGGTCCTGGTCGCGCCGGGATAGACACTATGACAGTACTACGTTCGCGATATTTCAGAAACACAAAGAGGAGCGGGTTTCTATCGATACGCGCTTGAACAGTTGACTGTGGAACGGTTATTGGCTTGGCGGGCACAAGGCGCTTCAGGTGCCCTGTACCCGCCAAGTGGCTATTTAAAAAAGTTGGGGACCAGAAAGCCGAACACGCCGTTGCGCACGCTGTCGCTGGCGAAGACCTGGCCATGAGCGGGATCAAGCACTAATCCCACCGGATGGAGCAAATCGGTCTGCGCCCCGCGAATGATCGCCCGCGGCGCCACGTCGCCGTTATCGCTCTCGTTCCATACCCCGATAAAGCCCAGCGGCCCGGGGAAGGGCAGCGGCGGTCCGGTGCAATCCTTGCGCGGCTCGTGGCCACCCGGATCGTAGGGTGGGATGTAGTAGAAGTTGGAAGCGGTAGCGAAAATGCGCTGGCCTGCCACCTGCACATGCCAGATGTATTCCAGCCCCGTGGTCGGGCCGCTAATTACCCGCAGCGGCGCCACATCACCGTTGTCGGTGCGACGGAAAATGAAAATGCAGGGCCGATACTGCCGGTTTAGCCCGGCTGCCACTACCAGATCGTGGACCGGGTCGACTGCCACTCCAGTGATGCTGAAGAGCTGGGTCTTGGGTCCCTGGATGTTGCGCAGCGGCGCGATGTTGCCGTTGTCCTCCAGCGGATAGACCCGCAGGGCCCCGCTAGTGATATCGGCGATCCACAGCTCGTTGTGTTGATTGTCCACCGAGGGTTCGTAGGGCGAGTGAATCAGCGTTTTGTTGCCCTGAATTACCCGCACCGGCGGCACATCGCCATGCGCGCCGCCCCTAAAAAACACAATTGACGCAGCCAGCGGTTCCGTGGCAATAATCAGATCGTGGACCGGGTCATAGGTAATCCCGTGAGCGACGCGGGTTAGTTTGGTGTTTTGTCCCTCAATGATCCGCTTGGCTGGAATGTTGCCGCTTGCCACCCGGGCAAACGTCGCAATGCGGGGATCACTCACTCAATTGGGTACCAGCAGTTGGTCGCGCTTGGAGTCGTAGCCTAGCGCCATCGGATTGCCGAAGCCCGCTGCCGGGCTGCCCTCGGGCGCGTTGCGCACGATCTTGCGGGGCTCGACGTCACCCTCTTGAGTGCGATCGAAGACCTCGGCGTTATGGCCGAAGTTAGCCACCCAGATCTGATCGTGGACCGGGTCGTAAGCTACCCCCATGGGCTGGCGAATAGCGGTGTGCGGTCCGCCTAGCACCCGAATCGGCGCCACGTCGCCGTTAGCGTTGCGCGGGAAAACCAGCACTTGATTGCCCGCCTCGTTGGCCACGAACAGCTCGCCGTGGCTGTCATCAACCGCGATTCCAGTGGGCCAGTTGAATTGAGTCTTGGGGCCGCTGATGACTCGCACCGGCGTGGCGTCGCCCTCATCGTCGTCACGAAAGACTCGAATGGAGGGAGGATAATAGTGCCCGCCTCCCATGTAATCGGGATCCCAGTAGCCCTGGTTCCAGTTACCATAGTTGGAGACGAAGATTTCGCGATTGGGCTCGTCCCAGACCACTCCATGCGGATCGGCCAGGCCGGTGCGCGGGCCCCGAATTGAGCGCAGGGGCCGGTCGGCGCCCTTGGCTTGGACGCGATAAAAGATGATCTCGGCGTTGTGCTGAATCGCCACCGCAATCTGCTTGTAATGTTGGCTGATCGCGATTCCGTAGGAGCCGTGAGGCACGGCTAGCACCCGCGAGGCGTAATCGCCGCTGGCGCTGTATGGGAAGGCCGCAACGTCGTCACCGACGTCGTTTTCAGTAGTGTAGAATTCGTGCCGCACCGGATCGACTGCCACACCCGCGGCGAAGGAAAGAAAGGTGTCAGGCCCTTTGACCCAGGCCTTGTACGGCGTGACGTCGGGATCCGAGGGGTTGGCCTTGACGTCGGTTGAATAAATCAGCGCGCTTTTCAGATTGGTGTCGCTCATGACCACGATCCCGGCCTTGGGATCCAGCGCGATACCGTTGAACTCGGGATAGGGGTCGGACAGCTCGGAGCAGGGCGCTATCGGACCGCCGGGAATGGTGGCAAGAATTTTGGTGAACTGCGCGGGCATCGTGTACACCGTGCGCGGCGAGCCCAGTTCGGCCAAGGTGTGGCGCACCGGCCGGCGTTGTCCGCCGGCGCTGGGTGCCGGATGGTCGGCATCGCTGCCGCTTTGGGCATAAGCCGCCTCCAGTCCGCGCCCCCATCGTCCCACCGACGGACTCGTCACCAGCAGGGCCAGCGTCGCGGCCGAGACTGCTATGATAGTAACTATCTTCATTCCAAACCCTCGATTCTCGCTCGGAGCGTTTATGCGCACTTCGAGCGCTAGCCGAATTGCGGTAAATTTACGCGATTTACCAGTTAGACGCTTATAGCGGTGAACGGCTTCGAAAGCTCGGCTACCACTGCGGCGGGGTTGGGTCAATCCGAACGATCCTGCGCTCGGCGGTGGTTTTCGGGCCCTGGGCGACGTAGAGAACGGCTTTGTAGAAAACGGCTTTAGCGAGAGCTTGTAATTCGCCCCGTCCGGAGTTATTTGTTTGACCAGGAAGCTAAACAATTAGATGGGTTTGGCGGCGATATTCCCACGCTAGGCCGGCGCTTGATAGGGACGGTCCAACCTGGGAGGCAGCTCGTACAAAGCGGCTGGCCCGTCTCCCTTTCGAGGAGGGAAGTCCGTGCTCACACACGAAGAAAATGAGTTGCTGGTTCGGGTCGGTCCGGGTAGCCCGATGGGCGACTACATGCGCGAATTCTGGATGCCGGCGTTGCGCAGCGAAAGTTTGGAGGCCGACGGTGCGCCGCGGCGGGTACGCTTGATGGGCGAAAACTTCGTCGCCTTTCGTTCCACCGATGGACGGGTGGGATTCTTCGATGAAGGTTGCCCCCATCGCTGCACTTCGCTGGCGCTGGCGCGCAATGAAGACAATGCCCTGACGTGTATTTTCCACGGCTGGAAGATGGACGTCTCGGGCAAAGTGGTCGAGGTGCCCTCCGAGCCGCCCGAGCGACGGGTCGAATTCGCGGCCAAGGTGCGGGTGCGCCATTATCCCGTGCGCGAGGCGGGCGGCATGGTGTGGGTCTATCTGGGTAAGGAGGAGCAGCCGCCGCGGTTTTTGGATTTCGAGCTCAACACCATCGCGCGCGAGAACGTCGAGCCCTTTCCCGCCTTGGTGCACAGCAATTGGCTGCAAGGGCTGGAAACCACCATCGATTCCTCCCATCTGGGCGTGTTGCATGCCTACTGGCTGAAAAAGATGACCACCACCTCGGGCAGCGCGATGGCCAGTATGAATAACGGCCCAACCTACGAATATCTGTCCAAACCCTACGGCTTCCGCGAGGCGGCTCTGCGTGACCTGTTCGACGGCACCGTTTATCAGCGCATCCGTGAAGTGATGCTGCCCTTTTTCTCGTTCGTGCCGATGGACCACTTCATGCCGCATCTGACCATCATCGTGGTGCCGGTGGACGACGAGTGGCATTGGCAATGGTACATCTGGTTTTATCCCGACAAGCCGCTGAGCGAAGAGCAGCGTCTGCGCATGATGGGCGGGACGGGCACACGCGATAACGTCGCCGCCAACTTTCGCCATCGCGAAGACAATTGGGGCCAGGATCGCGCGGCGATGAAGGAAGGGCATTGGAGCGGGTTCCAAACCCTCAACTATGAAGACTTCGCGGTGGGTGAGGCCCCGGGCGTGATCATGGATCGTACCCGTGAGTACTTGGGCAGCAGTGACAGCACGTTGATTCGCTTGCGCCGCCTCCTGCTGGCCGCGGTCCGTGCCCATCAGCAGGGCAAGCCGGTGTATCATCGCGAGCAAGCCGTGGATTTTGGCAAGATTCGCGCGATCACGCTGCGCGCCCCCAAAGATATGGATTGGAAGGACGTCGATCCGTTCAATCCGCCCCCCTCATTGCCCTTCTTAGGCTGACGCGAGGGCCAGGCGGCCAATGTAGCGAAACGTCGAATTTTGCGCCCGGCGGATACTCCGGGCTGCAGCGAGTGGAGGACTTGGCGATGCTGACGCGTGAAGACAACGAATTGCTGTGTCGAGTCGGCGTGGGAACGCCGATGGGCGAATTGTTGCGCGAGTATTGGATGCCGGCCGCGCTCACCTCGCAGCTGGAAGCCGACGGCGCGCCGCTGCGGGTGCGCTTGATGGGCGAGAACTTCGTTTGTTTTCGCGCCACTGACGGCCGCGTGGGTTTCTTCGACGAAGGCTGTCCCCATCGCTGTACCTCGCTGGCGCTGGCGCGTAACGAAGACAACGCGCTTACCTGCATCTTTCACGGCTGGAAGATCGACGTCTCGGGCAAAGTGGTCGAGGTGCCTTCCGAGCCACCCGAGCGGCGCGCCGAGTTTGCCGCCAAGGTGCGGGTGCGCCATTACCCGGTGCACGAAAGTGGCGGCATGGTCTGGGTATACCTGGGCAAACGCGATCCCGCCCCGGCCTTCCCCGAATTTGAATTTACCAACCTGCCTCCCACCCATTGCGCGATTCATCGCGCGGTAGTGCACAGCAACTGGGTGCAGGGCTTGGAGACTACTATCGATTCCTCCCACTTGGGAGTGCTGCATTCCTATTGGCTTAAGAACCGCAGCAACTCCGGCGGCGCGCTGGCCACCGCCAATAATGGACCGGTGTACGATCAATGGATGAAGTCCTACGGCTTCCGCGAAGTGGCTGCGCGCGATCTGTTCGACGGTAGCGTTTATATGCGCATTCGCGAGGTGGTGGCGCCCTTCTATTCCTTCGTGCCGATGGACTCCTTCGTGCCGCGCCTAGCCATCTGCCTAATCCCGATCGATGACGACTGGCACGCGCAGTGGTACATTCGCTATCAGAGCGAGGCGCCGATCGCCGAAGACTTCATGCGCTACCATCGCCAGTATCCCGACCCCAGCAACATCGCGGCAGATATGCCCGGCCGCGAGCAGGTCTGGGGCCAGGATCGCAAGGCGATGAAAGAAGGGCATTGGAGCGGCCTGGCGACCCTCAATTTCGAGGACTTCGCGGTCGCCGAGGCCCCGGGCATCCTGATCGATCGCAGCCGTGAGTACCTGGGTTCCTCCGACAGTACTCTGATTCGCTATCGGCGCATGATGCTGCAAGCCGTGCGTGACCATCAGGCTGGCAAGCCACCGATGGGGCTGGACGGAACGGTTGATTTCTCCAGTATTCGCGCGGTCACGGTGCGGACTAAGAAGGGGGTTGACTGGCGTGAAATCGATCCGCTCAATCCTCCCGAAACGCTAGCTTTACGCCATCGGGCGGAGTGAACAGAACTGCCGCTGCCAAGCGCCGGAGCATCTAAGCCCTCGGGCCGACAGGGTTTGGCGGGCTCGGTGAACAATCTGTGGGAGGGAGCCAGATGCTGACCCGAGAAGAAAACGAACTCTTATCGCGCATCGGTCGCGATACCGCGATGGGCGCTTACATGCGCGAGTTTTGGATGCCCGCGGTCCATTCGCGGCTGCTTGTGGCTGATGGCGCGCCGCGGCGGGTTCGCTTGATGGGTGAGAATTTTGTCGCCTTCCGCGCCACCGACGGTCGCGTCGGCATGTTCGACGAGGGTTGCCCCCATCGCTGCACCTCGCTGGCGCTGGCACGCAACGAAGACAACGCGCTTACTTGCATCTTTCACGGCTGGAAAATCGACGTCTCGGGCAAAGTGGTGGAAGTGCCTTCCGAGCCGCCTGAGCGGCGCGCCGAATTCGCCGCCAAGGTGCGGGTGCGCCATTATCCGGTCCATGAGGCCGGTGGCATGGTGTGGGTTTACCTGGGCCAGGACGAGCAGCCACCGCGCTTTCCCCAGTTCGAGTTCAATCAGTTGCCGCCCAGCCATTCTCAGGCCCATCGAGCGGTGGTCCATGCCAGTTGGCTGCAGGGGATGGAAACCACCATCGATTCCTCCCACTTGGGTGTGCTGCACGCGTATTGGCTTCGCCGCAGCGGGCGCAATGCGCTGGCAACCTTTAACACCGGCCCCACTTTCGATTATGTGATGAAGCCTTATGGTTTCCGCGAAGCCGCTCTGCGCGACCTGTTCGACGGCACGGTCTATACGCGGATCCGCGAAGTGGTGATGCCCTTTTATTCTTTTGTGGCGATGGAAAATACTTCACCCAATCTGACGGTGATGTTAATTCCGATCGACGACGAATGGCATGCCCAATGGTACGTCTGGTACGACCTCAACAAGCCGCTGACTCGCCAGACCCGGCTGGAGCTGCTCAACAATTACCGGCCGTGGAGCACTGAGCGGCTGGCGGCGCTGGATGACGAGCAACTGGCGGCGGCGCTGGACAACGTGGCAGCCGAGCTTGGCGGTCGCGACCAGGTTTGGCATCAGGACCGGGCCGCCATGAAGGAGGGGCACTTCAGCGGCCTAAGTACCCTGGGCCACGAGGACTTTGCGGTGGCCGAGTCCACCGGACCAATCGCCGATCGCACCCGTGAGTATCTGGGCTCTTCTGACAGCACCGTGATTCGCTACCGACGCATGATGTTGGAGGCCGTGCGCGCTCACGCCAGCGGACAGGCCGCGCGCGGCCTGGACCGCACTATCGACTATGGCGCGATTCGCGCCATAGCGTTGCGCAATCGGCAGGGCGAGGACTGGCGCGAGATCGACGCTTTTAAACCGCCCCAGTCGCTGGATAACGACTAGCCGGCGCTTTAGCCCGGGACAGTTTCCACCTCGAGGAAGCATCGGATGTTGACACAGGCAGACAATCAACTTGTCACCCAGGTTGGCGCAGGCCGGCCCATGGGCGAGATGTTGCGCGAGTACTGGATGCCCGCCGTGCTCGCCAGCAAGCTTGAGGCCGATGGCGCACCGGCACGAGTGCGCCTGCTGGGCGAAAACTTTATCGCTTTTCGTGCGACCGATGGCCGGGTTGGTTTCTTCGACGAAGGTTGCCCCCATCGCTGCACCTCGCTGGCGCTGGCGCGCAACGAAGACAACGCGCTTACTTGCATCTTTCACGGCTGGAAAATCGACGTCTCGGGCAAAGTGGTGGAAGTGCCTTCCGAGCCGCCCGAGCGGCGCGCCGAATTCGCCGCCAAGGTGCGGGTGCGCCATTATCCGGTGCGCGAGGCCGGCGGCGCGATTTGGGTTTATCTTGGCCGTCGTGAACAGCCACCTAATTTTCCCAGGTTCGAGTTCAATCTGCTTCCCCCCTCCCACATCGATGTTTATCGCGGGATCCTTCATTCGAACTGGTTTCAGGTGATGGAAACCACTATCGACTCCTCGCATCTCGGCGTGTTGCATTCGTACTGGTTACGCACTGGACGGGAGGCGGCGGGTACCCCGCTGGCGGCGGCCAATAACGGCCCAACCTACGAAGTCCTCGGTCAGCCTTGGGGTTTTCGCGAGGCCGCTTTGCGCGATCTATTCGATGGCACCGTGTACACTCGGATCCGCGAAGTTGTTGCCCCGTTTTATTCCTTTGTGCCGATGGACTCCAGCGTGTCCAACCTGACCTTGGCTCCCGTGCCGATTGACGACGAATGGACCTCGATCTGGTACTGGCGCTTCGATTTGCATAAGCCGCTCACGCCCGAAGAGTTGTTTCAGATTCGCGGCTACTCGCACGATCCCGACAATGTCGCGAGTGGCTTGGGCGGAATCGACAACCGCTGGGGTCAGGATCGCAAGGCCATGAAAGAAGGCCATTGGAGCGGGCTGCGTAGCCTCAATATCGAGGACTTCGCGGTAGCCGAAGCGCCGGGCGCGATCGCCGATCGCAGCCGCGAGTACCTGGGCTCCTCCGACAGTACTCTGATTCGCTATCGGCGCATGATGCTGGCGGCAGTTCGCGCTCACATGGCGGGACAGCCGGCACTGGGACAGGAGCAGGAGATCGATTACAGCAAAATCCGCGCGGTCACCTTGCGCAACCCCAAGGGTTACGACTGGCGCCAATGTGACCCACTGGCGCCGCCGGCCTCGATGATCGTCTAAGCTGACCGCGAAAAGGCCTGACCCGGGCGCGCCAACCTTAGAGCACGTCTAAAACGATGCGGGCCTGGGCCTCGGTGCCGCTGTTATCGGCGGGATGAGCTGCGGGTTGCACTGCCCCGTCGCCTCCGGTAGCGCGGACGCTAATCTCATAGCGCCCCGGCTTTGCCGTGAAGCGATATTTCCATACCGTCCAGATGTAGGGCGAGTGGTTGCGGACCAGAGTTGCCTGATGCCAGCTTGCGCCTGCGGCTCGAACCTCGACACGGCGCACGCCTGCGGGTCCGTTGATCGCCCACCCGGACAATTCGACCGGAGTGCGGACTCGATGGGGCTGGGTCAGTCGCGTGATTAAGGATGCATCGGCGGCGGTGGGTGGGTAGAAAAAACCGCTGTTGAGTTTGCGCCAAGCGCTGTTGCTCCAGCCGCGCTTCTCCCAATAGCCGAGGTACGGTCGATCGACCAGCTCGATCTCGGTCAGCCACTTGGGCTGTTTCATGCCGAATTTGCCGGGGATGAATATGCGTGCCGGGTAACCGTGCGCGGCCGGCAGCGGAACGCCGTTCATTCGATAGGCGATGAAGTTTTGTTTGCGTAGAAGCTCATCCAGCGCAATTCCGGTAGAGTACCCATCGGCCGCGCGCAGGACGGCATAGACCGCCTGGCGCTTGATGCCGACACGTTCCAACAGCGCGGCTAGATTGGTTCCTTCCCACCAGGCATTCCCGATCAAACTGCCGTTAGGCGGATTGCCTATACATTCCAGGGTCATCTCTTGGCGCACGTGGGGAAGCTGTTGCAGGCTGAAAAAATCCAGCGCCAGCGGCTGCTTCACCAGACCGCCGATACGCAGGCGCCAGCTTTGTGGGTCCACGCGCGGGGTGACCGCGTAAGTGGTCACGTAGAATTGAGCATTGGGCGTGATTCCGCCGTAGCCGGCACTGACCGGCACCGGAAAGCCCCAACTCAGGATGCCGGCGGTCGCGATTAGGAATCGCCGGCGTGTCAGATTTGTAAAATCGCTTCGCATATGCGCCAGCGACTCTCGCAGCTTAGTTTCATAATACCGCTAACGAACGTGAAAGGCCTGCGGCGAAGTACGCGCTCCTACAAGGGGGTTGACGGCCGCACGTTTGGCATGGTGATCCTAGCGGGGTAGCGAAAAACCTGATTTAAAGGCGGTCGATGCGGCGTTGAGATGCGGCGAGCCGTCAAGATTGGCCGGTGCGGGATTTGGAGGAGCATGCTATGAGCTTCAGCTATCAGGGCCGAAACATTTGCGGGATCGACGTTCATACTCACGTGCCGCGCCGCCCGGGCCTGGCGGTTTCCGCTAGCGGCCAGCAGATGGCGCGTTACTTTCAAAGCACCATCCAGAGCAGCACCATCGAAGAAATGGCCGATTTATATCGGCGCATGGATTTGTTGGCGGTTACCTTTAGCGTGGACGCGGAAACCGTCTCGGGCGTGCCATTTGACGGCAACGATTATGTGGCCGACATCCAGCGTCGCTATCCCGATGTGTTCATCGGCTGGGCCAGTGTCGATCCGCACAAGGGCAAGTTGGCGGTGCAGGAGCTGGAGCGTTCGGTCAAGGAGCTAGGGCTGCGCGGGCTTAAGCTCCACCCCATCACTCAAGCCTTTTTCCCCGACGATCAGGCCTTTTACCCGCTGTGGGCCAAGGCGGCGGAATTGGGTGTGCCGGTGGTCTTTCATACCGGCCACACCGGCGTGGGTTCAGGCGGTCCGGGTGGGACTGGGCTCAAGCTGAAGTACGCCCAGCCCATTCATCTGGATGACGTGGCGGCTGATTTTCCCACCCTTACCATTATCGGAGCCCATCCCTCATGGCCCTGGCAGGACGAGATGCTCTCCATCTGCTTGCATAAATCCAACGTCTTCATCGATCTGTCGGGATGGTCGCCCAAATATTTTTCGCCCGCGCTCATCCAGTACGCCAACACCCTGCTGCAGAACAAAGTGATGTTCGGTTCGGACTTTCCGGTCATCAGTCCCGAGCGCTGGCTGAAGGATTTCGAAGCCGCGGCCTTCCGCGACGAGGTTCGCCCCAAGATCATGTTGGAAAACGCGCGGCGGGTACTCAAGCTCGAGGCTTGAGGCTGGTGCGCCGCATCCAGTGGATACTTGAGCCATGGCCGAGGTGAACTGGGAAATGCGCGAGTCGATCGCGGTGGTCAGCTTTGACAACCAGCGCCGGCTCAACGCGATCGATGAAACCCTGGCGCGCGGGTTGGCCGAGACTATCGCCACCATCGCCGAGCGTCCCGAGGTAGGTGCGCTGATTATACGCGGCGCCGGCACGCGGGCCTTCTGCGCCGGCAATGACCTCAAATTTATCGCCGAATATGGCGATCGCGCGGCGGCTTTTGCAGCCCTAGAACAACATATCGAGCCGCTGCGTCGCACCATGGCGAAGCTGCCTTTTCCCTCTGTCGCGATGTTGCACGGAATTTGTTACGGCGGCGGTGTCAATCTGGCGCTGATGGCGGATTTTCGCTTCGCTGACCGAGCGCTGAAGGTTGCCATACCGGCGCTTAAGATGCGCCGCTACTACCCCGTCGCGGGACTGGAACGGCTGAGCGCACTGGTGGGACTCAACAATGCCAAGCGGCTGGTGCTGGAGGGCGAGCCGATCGATGCCGAGCGGCTGCTGGCGTGGGGCTTCATCGATCAGCTCCTGGAAGTGGCGGAATTAGAACCAGCAACCTTGGCTTTTGCCCAGCGCCTGGCGTCCCAGCCGCGCGAGGCAGTACCAACCTACCTCCAGATTTTCCGCGCCCTTGAACGCGGCGACGGCGAGGCGGCGTGCCGCATCCGCCAGCAGGCGCTGGCAGGATCCACCCCTCAAAAGGCCAGCTAATCGGCCTAATGAGCAGTAAGGTGGCTTGCGCTGGCAAACTTTGGTGCTCACCACCCCGGTTTACGGATTGCACGGCGCGTGGGGATTGTAAACCGAAAGCGGCGTTGCGCCGTCTTGACTATAGAACCGGCGGTTAGCGGCAAAACAGCTAAAACTCATCAAGGAGCCGGGCGGGGCGATCTGGTATCGATACCGGCTGCGGCATATTAATCTTTTGATTGACGATGCGAAAGAAGCCTGTGATTAACGGGAGGAAGCAGCAAGTTGGAAGCCTGCGATGAGAGCGGTTTTTCCTTTCTTAGGAAACGCACCGGGCGTCTCTTAACCGGCGCATGCGTCATGTTGGCGCTACTGGTTTGGTCGGCGATTGGGGCACGCGGCCAGTTGGCCCAGCAAACCACTTCCAAACCTGTGTTGACTGGTCAAGCAGCCCTCACCGATTGGCATGATAACGCCCCGCTGGTGCGCCGGCGGATCGTTCGTGCTGATGTTCCTGCGCCCTTTTCCAGCGATCCGAGCGATAACGTAGCGCGTATCTATCCGCGTCCGGCCGGGGCTTGGCCGCAGGCACCCGCCGGCTTCAAAGTTGATTTGTTCGCGGAAAAATTGGGCAACCCGCGTCAAATGAAGACCGCTCCCAACGGCGACATTTTTATTGCCGACAGCCAATGGGGCCGTATCCGCGTGCTACGAGCCAGCGATGGTGCCACCCATGCCGCCCGTAGTGAAATCTTCGCCACCGGCTTGAAGGAACCCTTCGGTCTGGCATTTTACCCGCCCGGGCCCAATCCGCGCTGGCTTTACGTCGGTGACACCGATGCCTTGCTACGTTTGCCCTACCACAATGGCGACTTGAAGGCCTCCGGCGCACCGCAAAAACTGCTTGATCTTCCTCCCTTGGGTGCTCACTGGAGTCGTGACGTGGTTTTCAGCCGCGATGGCCGCAAGCTATATGTCTCGGTGGGTTCGGGGACCAATTACGGGGGAGATCCCAAGACCGATAACGAAACTCGACGTGCGGACATCCTGATCATGAAGCCGGACGGGACCGACGTTCGGGTCTATGCCAGCGGGATTCGCAACGCGGTGGGTCTGGCGGTCGATCCGCGCACCGGTAGCCTATGGTGCTCGACCAACGAACGCGACGGCTTGGGCGACAACCTGCCGCCGGATTACGTCACCAAGGTCAAGTTAGGTGGCTTTTATGGTTGGCCCTGGTTTTTTACCGGCGGCTTCCAGGATCCTCGTTCGCCTAGTCCGCGGATGGAGATGAAGAGCAAGACCCTGCTGCCCGACGTGCTAATCGCGCCTCATTCCGCCTCCCTTGGACTTACCTTCTATGAGGGTAAACAGTTTCCGCGCGAGTATCGCCACAGCCTATTTGCGGCCGAGCATGGCTCCTCTAATCGCTCCCGCTTTACCGGCTACAAAGTTATTTTCGTGCCGGTGGTAGACGGTGCAGCGGTGGGAGACTATATGGACTTTGTCACTGGCTTCGTGGCTCCCGGTAACAATGGCAAGGGGCGAGTGTGGGGCCGGCCGGTGGGGGTAACCGTGGCCCACGACGGTGCGCTGCTGGTATCTGACGACGCATCCAACTCGGTTTGGAGGGTCAGCTATCCCGCCCCTTAATTTTGCCGGCATTTTTGGAGCGCATAGCTCTTAGCTTTGAGGTGATCCAATCTCGCCTTGGCCAGTGTCAACCAAACTGTTGACCGATCCGTCCTGATTCATGGCGACCCAGAGCAGGCATAGAAAACGGTGCCCGGCGATGGCGTCGTGCGAGTGTGAGGTTTGCCAAACGGGCTGGTGCTCGCTTGTGATTCCGCTCAGGCCGCGCAATAGTGCGACCCAGCGAGCGTGGTCCTGAACCGGACAGCTGGGCAAGACCACGGGATCCGCGTTGAACTGTCGCGCGGCTCGGGGTTGATTGCCAATTTGGGAACGGTTTCGCGCAGCGGAGCGTAAACAAGTAATGGACGTGAATGTCGAGGCCAGGGAGCCCCATCACAATCGATACGCCGGGCCGCAGCCGGCACCCCAACCCCCCAAGAGTGGTTGGCGTTGGTTCTGGCTGCTGGCGATACTGTTGGTGGCGGCGCTGGTGGGCTACCGACTCTATCCCAGTTCGCAGGCCGAACATGCGGCGGCAGCGGCTAGCGCCACTCGCCGTCGACCGCCGGTGGCGGTCGAGGCCAGCCCGATTGAGCAGGGAGCCTTCAGTCAGTATCTCAGCGCAATCGGTACTGTGACGCCGTTCAAAACCGTGGTTGTCAAGAGCCGGGTGGACGGCCAATTGATGAGAGTGGCGTTCCGTGAAGGACAGATGGTCAAGGCGGGGCAACTCTTGGCGATAATCGATCCCCGTCCGTACCAGGCAGCCGTGGACCAAGCCAAGGGGCAGTTGCTGCGCGACCGGGCCACGGCGGCGGAAGCCAAACTGGATTTGCAGCGTGACCGGGCTCTATACGCCGGTCACGTTATCCCCAAACAGCAACTCGATGTGCAGCAGGCTACCGCCGATGCCGATCAGGGCACGGTGCTGGCCGACCAGGCGATGCTGGACAACGCGCAGGTCAATCTGCTGTACAGCCGAATTACCGCGCCGCTGACCGGGCGCATCGGCTTGCGCCTGATCGACCCTGGCAACATCATTCATGCCACTGATACTCAGGGCCTGGCGGTCATTACTCAATTGCAGCCGATTGCGGTGCTCTTCAATATTCCCGAAGATGACCTGCCCAAAGTCCTGAGCGATCTGCGCCAGGGCGAGACGCTGCCGGTGGAGGCCTGGGATCGCGACTTCACGACCAAGTTGGCCGACGGCGAATTGCTCACCTTGGATAACCAGATCGATCAGACGACCGGCACGATTCGGCTCAAGGCGCGCTTCGCCAATACTCACAATGAATTGTTTCCCGATCAGTTCGTTAACGTCCGTCTCCTGGTCGCCACTCATCAGGATGTCCTGCTGATACCCTCGGCGGCGGTGCAGCATGGTTCTCAGGGCGCTTTCGTTTATGTAGTGACGCCGCAAAAAACCGCCCAGGTTGTCACCATCAAGGTGTTGGGAACTCAGGGCGACTTTACCGCTGCCAGCAGTGGTCCGCCCGCCGCTTCGCTAGTGGTTACCGGAAATCTCGACCGGCTCTATCCCGGGGCCAAAGTCAACGTGCAGATGGCGAAAGTCACGAGCCCAGCGAGCAGCCCCAACTTCGCCGCGCAAACGCCGGGGGGCGCCCTCGGTGGGAACGCGCCCGCGGCAGGCAATTGGCAGGGTGGTTCGCACCGTCGTGGGGGTGGCCATCATCACGGTGCATGAGGCACGATGAGTCCGTCGCGCCCCTTTATTCTGCGCCCGGTAGCGACTTCACTGCTGATGGTGGGTCTGCTGATTGCGGGCCTATTTGCTTACCGCGAGCTGCCGGTCTCGGCCCTACCTGAGGTGGATTATCCCACCATCCAGGTGATGACCTTCTACCCCGGAGCTAGCCCTGACGTGATGGCCTCTTACGTCACGGCGCCGCTGGAGCGGCAGTTCGGGCAGGTCCCGGGCCTCAACCAGATGACCTCCAACAGCTCCTTTGGCAGCTCCGTCATCACCCTGCAATTCGCGCTCGATCTCAACATTGACGTGGCCGAGCAGGAGGTCCAGGCCGCCATCAACGCGGCCGCGACCTACTTGCCGCCCGATCTGCCGACCCCGCCAGTTTACAGCAAAGTCAACCCCGCCGACGCGCCAATCCTCGCCCTGGCCCTGACCTCGCAACACCTGCCGCTGGCCAAGGTGGAGGATTTGGCCGACACGCGCTTCGCCCAGAAAATAGCCCAGCTTCCCGGGGTGGGGATGGTCAGCGTCAGCGGCGGGCAGAAGCCGGCGGTGCGGATCCAGGCCAATCCGACCCAGTTGGCGGCCTACGGCCTGAGTCTGGAGGATTTGCGCAACGCGATTGTGGCGGGCAACGTCAACGAGGCCAAGGGTGCCTTTGACGGCCCGGCTCAGGGCTATACTATCGACGCCAACGATCAGCTCCTGACCAGCCGCGACTACGCCCATCTGATCGTGGCTTACCGCAACGGCAACCCGGTGCAACTCTCCGACGTGGCGCGGGTGGTCGATAGCGCCGAAAACATCAAGCAGGCGGCCTGGGTGAACACTACCCCGGCGATCATTCTAAACATCAAGCGCCAGCCCGGCGCCAATATCATCGCGGTCGCCGACCGCATCAAGAAACTACTGCCACAATTGCAAGCTTCGCTGCCCTCTTCGGTCAAGGTAGCAGTGCTGACCGACCGCACCACCACGATCCGGGCCTCGGTACGCGATGTTGAATTCGAATTGATGATGTGCGTGGCCCTGGTCGTGATGGTTATCTTCCTGTTTTTGCGCACCCTGTCGGCCACCGTGATACCCAGCGTAGCGGTGCCACTGTCACTGGTGGGTACCTTCGGCGCGATGTATTTGTTCGGCTTTTCGCTCAACAACTTGACCTTGATGGCGCTGACCATTTCCACCGGATTCGTGGTCGACGACGCGATTGTGATGATCGAAAACATCGCGCGCTATATCGAGGATGGGATGCGACCGCTGGAGGCTGCGCTCAAGGGCTCGGAGCAGATCGGCTTTACTATTCTGTCCTTGACCGTCTCGCTGATCGCGGTGCTGATTCCGCTGTTGTTCATGGGCGATATCGTGGGTCGCCTGTTCCGCGAGTTTGCCATTACCCTGAGCGTCACCATCCTGGTCTCAGCCGTGGTTTCGCTGACCCTAACTCCGACCATGTGCGCCAAATTGCTTCACCACACTCCGCCCGAGCGGCAGGGCCGGCTCTTCCGCGCTTCCGAGCGCTGGTTCAAGGCCACCATCGCCGCCTACGGGCGCAGCCTGGAATGGGTGCTGGGACATCAGACCGCGACCCTGCTGGTGGCGCTGGCCACCCTGGCCCTGACCATCGCGCTATTCATGATCGTGCCCAAGGGCTTTTTCCCGGTTCAGGACACCGGCGTAATTCAGGGGATTTCCGAGGCGCCCGAGACCATCTCGTTTCCCGCCATGGTGGAGCGCCAGCAGGAGTTAGCGCGGGTGATACTACAGGATCCGGCGGTCGAGAGCCTGACCTCGTTCGTCGGGATCGATGGCACCAATACCACCGTCAACAGCGGCCGCTTCCTGATTAATCTCAAGCCGCTGGACGTGCGCAAGGTGGGAGTGCGCCAAGTGATCGATCGACTCCAGCCTCGCCTAGCCGCGATCGAGGGCATCACTCTGTACATGCAGCCGGTCCAGGATCTGACGGTGGAGGATCGGACCAGTCGCACCGAATACAACTACAGCCTGGAGGATCCTAAGGCCAAGGAACTGGAGAGTTGGGCGCCGCGGCTGGTGGCCAAACTACGCACCCTACCGCAATTGCGTGATGTTGCCAGTGACCAGGAAGATCACGGGTTGAAAGCCGAGTTGATCATCGATCGCGCTACCGCCGCGCGGATGGGAATCACGCCGCAGGAAATCGACAATACTCTGTACGATGCCTTCGGCCAGCGTGAAGTTACCACGATTTTTACTCAGCTCAACCAGTATCACACGGTGCTGGAGGTTGATCCGCGCTTTCAGGTCACTCCCAAGGACCTCAGTGATATCTATCTGACCTCCAGCAGTGGCACCGAGGTTCCACTTAGCGCCATCTCCCACATCGAACGGAGCAACGCTCCCTTGGTGATCAATCATCAAGGTCAATTTCCTGCGGTCACCATTTCCTTCGACACCGCGCCGGGCTACGCTCTGGGTGACGCGGTGACCGCGATCAAGCAGGCTGAGCAAGAACTGGGCATGCCCGCCAGTATCGAGGCCCAGTTCCAGGGCACAGCGCAAGCCTTTCAAGCCGCACTGGCCAACGAGGTACTGCTGATCCTGGCCGCTTTGATCACCACTTACATCGTTCTGGGTGTGCTCTACGAGAGCTACATCCATCCGATCACGATCCTCTCCACGCTGCCGTCGGCGGGAGTGGGCGCGATCTTGGCCTTGCTCATATGCGGCCTGCACTTCAGCATCATCGCGCTTATCGGCGTCATCCTGCTCATCGGTATAGTCGAGAAGAACGCCATCATGATGATAGACTTTGCTCTCGACGCTCAGCGTAGCGAGGGCAAGGAGGCGCGAGAGGCAATTTTTCAGGCCTGCCTTTTGCGCTTTCGGCCGATCCTGATGACCACGATGGCGGCGATGCTGGGCGGGTTGCCGCTAGCGCTGGGCTCGGGGACCGGTGCCGAGTTGCGCCGCCCCCTGGGCATCGTGATCGTCGGCGGCCTGATGTTCAGCCAGTTGCTTACGCTGTACACCACTCCGGTCATTTTCCTGTTCTTCGATCGCCTGGCCAGCCGCCTGACGGGCTCGCGTACCGCGGTGGCGCGCCCGGAATTGGTCCCGGTGCGGGCGCATGGGAATTTCTGATCCCTTTATTCGCAAGCCGGTGGCGACCACCCTGCTGGTGATTGCCCTGATGCTGGTGGGGATGTTGGCTTTTCGCCATCTGCCGGTCTCGCCCATTCCCCAAGTCGATTTTCCCACCATCCAGGTCCAAGCCCAACTTCCGGGTGCCAGCCCGCAGACCATGGCCTCCTCGGTGGCAACTCCGCTCGAGCGCCAATTCGGCCGCATCGCCGGCCTCACCGAGCTTACTTCCAGCAGCACTCTGGGCTTCACCACCATCGTGTTGCAGTTTGATCTCAGCCGCGACATCGACGCGGCCGCGCGCGAGGTCGAGGCGGCGATCAACGCCGCGCGTAGCCAGTTACCCACCACGCTGCCGCAAAACCCGACCTATCGGAAGGTCAACCCCTCGGATTCGCCGATCATGATGCTGGGGTTGACCTCCGATACTATTACGCGCGGCCAGATCTACGATCTGGCCTCTTCGATCATGGCCCAGAAGCTGTCGCAGATTCAGGGCGTGGGTCAGGTCATCGTGGGCGGTGGTGCCTTGCCGGCGGTGCGGGTGGAGCTCAATCCGACCCAGCTAACTAATTATGGCATCGGGCTAGATCAGGTCCGTGCGGCTTTGGCGGCGGCCAACGCCAACATTCCCAAGGGCGAGTTAGCCAATAACCAGGAATCGATCGAGTTGGGGGCCAATGACCAGCTCATGCGTGCCAGCCTCTACAAACCGTTGATTATCGCTTATCACAACGGTGCGGCGGTGCGAGTGTCAGACGTAGCCCAGGTGGTCGATTCGGTTCAGGACGTTCGCAACGCGGGGATCGTCGACGGCAAACCCGGCATCTTGATCATCATTTTCCGCCAGCCTCAAGCCAACATCATCGAAACCGTCGATCGGATCCGCGCCGCTCTGCCGCAGCTGGACGCCGTCATCCCACCCGCGATCAAGACTACCATCGTGCTCGATCGCACCACTACCATCCGGGCGTCGGTACGCGATACCGAGCGCACTCTGATCATCGCGGTGATGTTGGTGGTGTTGGTGGTATTCCTGTTTCTGCGCAGCCTGCGCGCCACCGTGATTCCTGGGATCGTGGTCCCCGTTTCGCTAACCGCCACCTTTGCCGTGATGTACCTGCTGGGTTACAGCTTGGACAACCTGTCACTGATGGCACTGACCATCGCCACCGGCTTTGTGGTCGATGATGCGATCGTGGTGGTCGAGAACATCAATCGTTACCTCGAAGACGGGTACCGGCCTATGCAGGCGGCGTTACTGGGAGCGCGCAATATCGGCTTTACCGTTTTCTCGATCAGCATCTCGCTGTGCGCGGTCTTCATCCCCATCCTCCTGATGGGCGGGATTGTCGGCCGGCTCTTTCGGGAGTTCGCGGTTACCCTGTCAGTTGCGATCTTGCTTTCGATGGTTATCTCGCTGACGGCCACGCCCATGATGTGCGCGCATCTCCTGCGCGCCCCTGGCCAGCAGCGTCACGGCCGGCTTTATCAACTCAGCGAGCGCGGCTTCAAGGCCGTGCTGCGCGGTTACGACCGCAGCCTGAGTTGGGTATTGGGCCACCCGCGTCAAATTCTGGTGGTAGCCATCGCTACCCTGGCCTTCAACATTTACCTGTTTTACATCATCCCCAAGGGCTTTTTCCCACTTCAGGATACAGGCCGCATCATCGGCGTCCTGCAGGCCGATCAGGACACCTCCTTCCAGGCCTTGAGCAAAACCATGACCAAGGTGATCAACGTAATTAAAACCGATCCCGCGGTCGAGCATGTCAACGGTTGGGCTGGTGCCTCGGCCGGATCTACCAACGTGGCACGCATGTTTATTACCCTCAAGCCCATCGAGCGCAGACGCGATCATGCTACCTTGGAGCAGATCATGGGCCGCATTCGCCGCAAGCTGACGCATTTCGCCGGCGGTGCCTTCTATATGCGGCCGGCCCAGGATCTCACCGTAGGCGGCCGGCTCAGCAACGCCTTGTATCAATACACGATACAGGGTGACGACTTGGACGAACTCAACGCTTTCGCGCCCAAGCTGCTGGCGCGCTTGCGTCGCCTGCCCCAACTGATGGACGTCAACAGCGACCAGCAGTCCCGCGGCCTGGACGCCACGTTGGTGGTGGACAAGCGCACCGCCGGCCGGCTGGGAATCACCCAGCAGCAGATCGACGACGCGCTTTACGATGCTTTCGGTCAGCGCCCGGTTTCGACCATGTATACCGCGCTCAACCAGTACTACGTGATCATGGAGGTCGCGCCGCGCTTCTGGCAACGCCCCGACTCGCTCAATCAGATTTACGTGCGCAGCGCGACCGCGGGTGAGGTTCCGTTAAGCGCCTTCACCCATTATGTACCCACCTCCACCTTGCTCGCGGTCAATCACCAGGGACAGTTTCCCGCGGTCACAATCTCGTTCAACCTGCGCCCAGGGGTATCCCTGGGCCAAGCCGTCGATGCGATCAATAAGGCTGCTCAAGGGCTGAATCTGCCCGGAGATGTCATTGCCAGTTTTCAAGGCACCGCCCAGGCCTTTCAATCCTCGCTCAGTAACGAGCCGATGCTGATCTTGGCCGCGCTGATCAGCGTATACATCGCCCTGGGCATCCTGTACGAAAGCTACGTACACCCCATTACGATTCTTTCCACGCTACCCTCGGCCGGCGTGGGCGCGCTGCTGGCCCTGTTGCTGTTTCATAATGATCTCAACGTGGTCGCGTTGATCGGAATCATCCTGCTGATCGGAATCGTCAAGAAGAACGCGATCATCATGATCGACTTCGCCCTGGAGGCCGAACGTAGCGAGGGCAAGGATGCCAAGGCGGCGATTTACCAAGCTTGTCTGCTTCGTTTTCGGCCCATCATGATGACCACGCTGGCGGCGTTGTTCGGCGGCCTGCCGCTGGCGCTGGGACATGGCACCGGATCCGAACTGCGCCGGCCGCTTGGGATCTCGATCGTTGGCGGGCTATTGTTCAGCCAAGCCCTCACGCTTTACACTACTCCGGTCATTTATCTGTATCTGGATAAGGCGCGGCTATGGGGACTCAGCCAGCGCAAGCGCGTATTTCGCCATCACGCGCCACGCGAAGTGCTCGAAACCCACGCCTGAGCACTTTCTCGCGACCATATTCGCACTGTGCTTTTACTGGAAATGCTCGAGCCGCGGTCCCGCGCGTACCGATATTGCCACCACACCTGCGCCAAGCGGGAACGTACCAGTGCCTGCTCGAAGGTGGCCGAATTGTCCCTCAGTAGCTCGCCGGAATTGTTGCTTCTCGGGAGAGCTTCGGGATCGGGTCGGCGCTCTCAGCGTTCGTGCATAAGTCTGACGTTATGCTGCTCCCTCTCCACCGCGGCGCGTAGGCCGGATCGCAGCTGATTCGTGGGGCGCCACAAGCCCTAAGACGTTGTGGGCCAGGGCCAGGTCCTCGATGCCGCGGTGTGGAAGTTCTGCACCAGCGCGATCGCTTTGGTGGCTGCCGCTGTTTTGCATGCCCGGGGTAGAGCATGAGGTTCGAACAACCGCTGTCAGCGCTTAAACACGCCTAAGATCGGTTGCGCGAACGTCAGAGCGGCTTGCGGCCGACCAGGGCGAGATTATCGGAGAAGGAACGAGCAAAGACGGCGCTCAGAAACGGCGGGTAATGCCACGGGGTGAAGGGGATACGACCGCTGCCGCTATAGTCGATTCGAGGATCAGCGAGGCCGCTCTCGCGCGCTATCCGTATCAGATCGATTTCCAGCAGGGCAGTCAGATGGGCCGGGTAGTGGACGTCCTGAAAATAGGCAAAGCGATGTTTGAGCAAAAGGCAGCCGATGCTGTTCAGGCTAAGCTGGTTGGGCGTCGTGACGATCACCCATCCACCGGGCTTCGCTACGCGCACCAATTCTCGCATCAGAGCCCGTGGATTCTCCAAATGCTCGATAGTCTCGACCGCAACGACCACGTCGCCGAGGTTGTTCGGAACCGCGGGCATGCCGGCGTTAAGGTTCGCCGGGTAAAAGGTGGCGGCGGGCGGGAAAGAGTCGTAGCGCACGGCGTCCACACCGATATAGCGATCGAAGGATTGCTCAACATGGCTCCATAGGGAGCCTGCGCCACACCCAACATCGATCAGCACTCCGCCGCTAACGGCTCGGTGCGCGAGGACGGCGGCGACCATTCGATAGATCGCCTCCTCGCTGGCACCGCGACTGAGCCGAGCGCGTTCTTGAACGGCCTCCGATGGGGTTGCGGCAGTCATAGGAGAACGGTTATCTCAACGCTCCGGTTCAAACACAAGTATCGTCGTTGAACATTCGGGTTGCGGCCGCGGCCCTTTGATGGAGGGTTAATGCCGCGTCTTTAAGGTTTCCAAGCGGGGCCTGGCCCTGATGACCCGCAAACGCACCTGCGGCAGCCTCGAAGCTGTCGCCCAACCAATTCTGCGGTGGAACAACAAACATTCTTAGATGTGTCCGCAATTTCTTACAAAGTCTCGGAGACTCCTTTTGCGCCGCGCGTATAGTCACGGCCGCGTCCGATCCTCCGCCTAGCCGTTACACCTCGGTGACCATGTTGGCAGATCAGCGGACCTTGACCTGGCTCGAGCTTCCGATAGTGCGCTAACCCGTTATGCTTGTCGGAGATCTCTTTACGTAACATCCACGGCAAAAATGGGAGGCAAGCACCAAGCGGGAGCGGTTTTTTGCGCGACACGCTCCTTTTAGGAAACGCGACGCCAGCTAGCGCACCTGCCAACTCAGGCCGCCGTCCGCAGTCGCGTAACGGCGGCCCTCCGCGGTGACGACTGCGGCGTCGCGGTCATTTCGCGCAACGATCGCGGTCAGATCGGCGGTGGTGGGAGGCCCAAGTTGTTTCCAATGCGCGCCGCCGTCGGTGGTGCGGATAACCACGCCGTCGCGGCCAGCGATCCAGCATACGGCACCTGATGCAGCCGAGATCGCGAGCAGATCGCTGGCGATCCCGCTGGGTATCCATTGGACGCGCGCAGGACCTGCGAGGCGCTCCACCCGGCCGCCGATTCCCGCTTCCCATCGAACCCTGCCGTCGGGGGTCGTCGCGATGGCGCGTACCCACGGCTCGGCGGAGAGCGTTGCGATCGCGCTGTCAGGCTTGAGCTGGAGGCGCTCAGTGGCGGAGGTGGAAGTGGGAAGCGCGCTCCGGCCCTTGGCCTCGAACAGCTCGCGGCCCATCCCCAGCGTCGTGATGATGGCAAGTGCACTCGCCACCGCCATCCCTGTCCACGGATTGAACCACCATCGGGCTAGGTGGCCCTCGCGCTTGCGCTGCAGTGATGGCAGCGCTGGGGCGTGCGCGGCTTTTAGTAGCGCCAACTGGGCGCGGCATCGTCTGCAGCCGGCCACGTGCTTGTCGATATTGACACGCGCATCGGCAACCGAAGCGAGGTAATATTCGGCGAGGGCACTCTGATCGGGGCAGTCCAGCGGAGGGATTATCGCGCGCTCTGGCGTTTGGCGAAGCACTCTCGAACCTGCCGCATTCTCCCACTGCGCGGTAAGCAACTGCGGCCGGGAGGACTCCTTGGTGGACGCACCAGGACTTGAACCTGGGACCTCTTGCATGTGAGGCAAGCGCTCTAACCGAGCTGAGCTATGCGTCCACGCAGGCGCTTATTATCGCTTTCGGCGGTACGGGCGGCAAGCCCCGCCGCGCGTAAATGGGCGATGGATCTCATGTCGATCTGCTTTCTAAGGACCCGCCCAGCGTCTTGCATCCCGGGCCACCAGGACGCATTTTAGGCCGATGACAGCGGGAAAAAAGGCTTCTTGGCTAGGGCTGTTGTTGGTATCGATAGTTATTATCGCGCCGAAATTCGCTTGCGCCCAAGGCAAGGACGACACCGGCACGCTTTCGGTGGAGATTACCAACTTGCATAACGACAAGGGCGTGGTTCGCTGCGCTTTGTACTCCGATCCCGACCAATTTCCCAAGGGCGACTACTTTCGCGCCACCACCGCCTCGATCGCGGATAAAAAGGCGACCTGCGTGTTCAAAAAACTGCCGCCGGGTACCTATGCGATCGCCGCTTTTCAGGCCGAACACAACGAACGGCGGATGAGCTACAACTTCTTGGGGATGCCGCTGGAGGGGTACGGCTTCTCGGATAACGCCCCTTCCAGCTTCGCTCCGCCGGCGTTTTCCACCGCCGCGATCACCTTTCGCGGCGGTGAGGCCTCGAGCAAAATTACTTTGCACTATCGCTGATGTCGCGCCTCGAGGATAACACTCTAGCGGTTCGCCCGTGTCGAAGACCTACGCGATGCGCCCCCAACCTGGCCGGGCGCCGCTCAGACTTTCTCCAGGAGCGTGACCATGTCCTCGGCATGCTTGTTTTCCACTTCCAAAATTCGCTCGATCAGTCGGCGCGTGCTGGGATCGTCCGTGCTCAGCCAGCGGACTATCTCCGAATAGGTTTCGATCGCGATGCGTTCGGCGACCAAATCCTCCCGGATCATGTCAACCAGGCTGTTGCCTTCGGCGTACTGGGCATGGCTGCGCGTGGCCAGCCCTTCGGGATTGTAGTTGGGGGCACCGCGCAACTGCACGATCCGCTCGGCCACCCAATTGGTATGCTCCTCTTCCTCTTTGGCGTGCTGGAGAAATTCTGCCTTGACGGATTCCGAGTTGATTCCGCTCGCCATGTAGTAATGACGCATGTAGCGCAGGGTGCAGACGAGCTCGGTCGCCAGCACGTCGTTAAGCACTTTGATCACGCGTTCGCGGTCGGCCGCGTACCCGCCGGTGACGGCGCCTGACTCCATATTCTGGCGGGCATGCTGGCGGATAGCTTCGACATCGGCCAGGAAATCACCCATAATTCCTCCCGCGGATTTGCCGATAAGATTGAAAAACCTCGGCACTAACCTTCCCGCTTCGTGGACTGCTACTTGATGATACGAGAGGACGAACAAGGCTTCGAGCATTTAGTATGGACAGGAGTGCGGATCGGTGGATGAGCCGACAGTAGGGACGATAGCCCAAATCTGGCGTTATCCGGTCAAATCGATGCGTGGAGAGCAGGTCATGGCGGTTTCGATTGGTCCCCAGGGATTGCTGGGCGATCGCGCTTTGGCGCTGCGCGAGGTGAGCAGCGGCCATCTGGTCAGTGCCAAGAAATGGCCGCGGATGCTGGAACTGCGCGCCACCTACATCCATCCACCCGGGCTGCCATTGGATCTCGCCAACGTTGCCATTGAGCTGCCTGGCGCGCCGACGATCGCGGCCGCCGATCCCGCGCTCGACGGCCTGTTGTCGCGCTTCCTGGGGCTCGAGGTGCGGCTGGAGCGCAGCCCCGGCGCCGCGCGCAACAAGATCGGGATCGACCCGGCGACGATCTTCGGTGACCTGGCGGCCGCCGAAGTTATGCGAGGCTTGGCGCCCGGCACCGCGCTGCCGCCCACCTTCGGCGCGCCGCGAGGAACCTTCTTCGACGCCGCGCCGATCCATCTGATAGCCAGCGGCACGCTGGCCCATCTAGGGCAATTGCTGGACCAACCGCCCCCGGCGGCCCGCCGCTTTCGCCCCAATCTGCTGATCGATACCGCCGGCGCAGGCGATGGCTTTGTCGAGGACCGGTGGATTGGCCATGCACTGCGCATGGGAGATATCGAAATTAATCAGCTTAAGCCTACCCTGCGGTGCGTGATGACCACGCACGCGCAGGAGGAGCTGGCGCGCGATTTGGTAATCCTACCGACTGCGGCGCGCTATCACCAAGCCCTGGTCGGCGTGACCGGCAAAATCATAGGCAGCGGGCAAATTGCCGTAGGTGACGCGATCGCTCTACGTTGAGAGCGCTTCTCCAGAATGGCTGGAACGCTTCGTGGTCGCACAAAGCGCTGCTTGACCGCCCGCCATCCCCACTCGTCGCTGGCGCGGACAAGGCCCGCCCGCGCCACTCAGGTCCGCCAAGCTCTCCGCGCTCCTCCGATTTGCTCGCTTCTGCTCGCCTCGCGCACGCTGACATGGTGGCGCTTGCGGCGTCACGTATTCACACGCGATGCGGTGGGTTCGATCGTCGCCAGCTCCGTTACGAAGCGCCACCGGTGGGTAGCGCGCTGGCAGTCGCGCTGGGTTGAGGCGAGCTGATCGGTGCAACCGCGCTTGCTGCCGCGCTGGCACGGGGTTGCGCAGTGGCGCTGGGCATCGGTACGTACACCGTGGGGATCGCGCTGGGCAGCGGTGCCACCTTGGAGGTCGACGGTGGGGTCTGGGCCGAGGCCTGAGCCCCGCTGGTCAGCAGTGCGGTCCCAGCGCCAAAACCGTACACCAATTCTCCCCCTAACCAGCCCTGATAACCCAACAAAATAACTGCCAAAAAGGCCAAGGCCAGGTACACCTGCCGGGTCCGCGCCATGAAGCCTAACGCTTGAATCAGAATCCGCCATAGCGCCAGGACCGCGAAGGTGATTGCCAGAGCGTTGCCCAGTTGGGAGTGGATGTGCAACACCGCTTGCCCGGCCGGATCCAGGTACTTGAAGGTCGCATGCGCCTCGCCACCGCCGGTGAACCAGGAGCAGACAGCGCTGATTGCACCCAAGACCATTAAAGTCAGTGCCATGTAGCGCAACCACAGCCGCTCGGCCAGAATCGAGGCCGCGATATCAATAAGCAGGGCAACCACCAGCAAGGCGATCGTGAAATGGTCGACGATCGGATGTATATGCCAGCGCACCAACTCTTGTGCAATTTTGTCCATCTTGCTGTCCGGCCCTTTCCGCGCTCTAAATTGTTTTCTGCGCCCAGGCGATTATTGGCCGGCGTACCGATCCGGTCGCGGCCTATCGCGCCCAGCGCATTAAGTTAGCCGCCGAATACGTTAGTGACCTGCTCGCGCACGGCCAAATCGCCCCCGGTCGCGAGTTGCTGATAGGGCGCCACCGCCGGCGCGCCGTTGGCTGGAGCCGTCGCGCTCGCACGCATGCCGCCCTGCATCGCGCAGGCGCTGAAAGCGAACGCTGCCAGGGATGCCCACAGCCATCCGGGCAAGTTTAAAATTTTGGTTTTGCCCGTTCTCATCGGCCTTAGAAGTCTAACCCAATATATGGGGTGACAGAATAGCCGACGGAGAGGCGAAGTGAAGTAGGCGGTGCAATCGTCTTTGGGAAGCAGCCAACAGTGGCAAGTTAAGGTACCAGCCGTTCCAGCATACGCGGGAAGGGAATTGCCTCGCGTACGTGATGCAGGCCGCATAGCCAACAGACCGCTCGCTCGATTCCCATCCCAAAACCGGCATGCGGCACCGAGCCGTAGCGCCGCAAGTCAAGATACCAGTTGAAGGCTTCCAGTGGCAGCTCGTGATGCTCGATTTTGGCCCGCAGCGTGGCGTAGTCATCCTCACGCTGCCCGCCCCCGATGATCTCGCCGTAACCCTCCGGGGCCAGCATGTCGACGCACAGCGCAACTTCGGGTCGTGCTGGATCCTGCTTCATATAAAAGGCCTTGCATTGGGTCGGATAGCGATGGACCATCACCGGACGATCGAACTCCTCCGATAAGGCGGTTTCCTCGTCGCCCCCGAGGTCGTCGCCCCAATTGACCGCCAGCCCTTTGGCGCGCAGCCGCTCGATCGCTTCATCATAGCTCAGCCGGGGAAACGGCTTGACCACCCGCTCAAGCTTGCTGACGTCACGCTCCAGGAGCACCAACTCGGCGTGCCGACGTTCCAGCACCCTGGCCACGAGATGGGCAACGAAGTCCTCGGCCAGGTTCATGTCGTCGTCGAGGTCGAAAAAGGCGGCCTCGGGCTCGACCATCCAGAATTCGGTCAGATGGCGGCGGGTCTTGGACTTCTCGGCGCGAAAGGTGGGACCGAAGCAATACACCCGCCCCAAGGCCATCGCGCCCGCTTCGGCGTAGAGCTGTCCGCTCTGGGTCAGATAGGCTTTGCGCTCGCCGAAATAGTCGGTCTCGAACAGGTTAGTAGTGCCCTCGCAGGCGGAGGGGGTCAGAATGGGCGCGTCGAAGAGCACGAAGCCACGGTCCTGGAGGAAGTCACGGCAGGCCGCTTCGATCTCGGCGCGGATACGCAAAATCGCCTGCTGGCGCGGCGAGCGGAGCCATAAATGGCGCCGATCGAGCAGAAACGCGACGCCATGCTCCTTGGGCGTGATGGGATAATCGGTGGCGGCGGCCAGTACTTTTAGCGCACGTACCGAAAGCTCGAAGCCTCCCGGCGCGCGCGCATCGACGCGCACCGTGCCGGTTATTTCCAGCGCGCTTTCCTGCCCCAGATGGTCGGCACGCTCGAAGGCCTCCGCTCCCACCTCGGCGCGCGAGGCCACGCATTGGCAAATCCCGCTGCCGTCACGCACCTGCAGAAAGTGGATCTTGCCGCTGGAACGCCGATTGTGCAGCCACCCCTTGAGCGTTACCTCCTGCCCGACGTGTCGCCCCAGGGCCTCGATGTAAACCCATGCCATGGTGCTATTTAATCATAAGCCGGGCGACGGTCGAATGGCCAAAGCAGGGTGGGCAGGCTCGACACTCATTGTCGCGAGAGCGGCCGGCTTGAGATAGGCTTTGCTGATCGAGGAGCAAGATGAACGGGCTTGACGTGGCGATCGTGGTGGTGGCGGTGTTGGGGGCTTTTTACGGCTTGGGCCGCGGAGTTCTGCGCATGGCGACATCGCTTGTCTCGCTGGGCGCGGCTTTCTACCTGGCCTCGCTGTATTACCTGCGGGTAGGCGACCTGGCCGCGGGTGAGCTGCACCTCAGCCCGCCGGTAGCCGCTGTGATCGGCTTCGTCATAGTGTTCTTTGCCATCTTCGTCGTGGTCGAGCTGGCTGGCTCAATCGTGGCCCGCCTGGTCCGCACCGTCCATCTGTCGTGGATCGATCGCCTGATTGGAGCCGCCGCCGGCTGTGCCCTGACCCTGCTGATGGCAGGGTTTGCCTTGATGCTGGCGACGGCGGTATTGCCGGCGCAAGCGCCCTTGCTGCGCAACTCTACGCTCGCTCCACGAGCGCTGTCTTTTGCCCAAGGGCTGGTCAGCTTTGTTCCTCCCGAGGTCGAAGCGCTCTACCAGCGCAAGCGCGAGCAACTGGAACGCTACTGGCTGTCGGGCGGCCACCAGAAGAACTAAGCAGTCGTGCCGCCAGTGCTTGACGTGGCGAAGCGCGCCGGCCAAGACTCAGACGCAGCTTGGACAGGAGTGGGGAACTTTCCGCGCGGGGCAGGCACACAGCTCCGCCCCCCGCGCTCGGCTAATGGCCGCCGCCCCCGGTCAGCTCGCGCACGATGTTACCCACGAAGTTCTTGGCGTCGCCAAAGAGCATCAGGGTCTTGTCCAGGTAGTACAGCTCGTTGTCGATGCCGGCGAAGCCGGGGCTCATGCTGCGCTTGATCACCATCACCGTGCGTGCCTTGTCCACGTCGATGATGGGCATGCCGTAGATAGGGCTGCCTGGACTGTCGCGCGCGGCCGGATTGGTTACGTCGTTGGCGCCGATGATCAAAGCCACGTCAACCTGCGGCAGGTCTGAGTTGGCCTCGTCCAGATCGAGCAGCTTATCGTAAGGGATATCGGCTTCGGCCAGCAACACGTTCATGTGTCCGGGCATGCGGCCCGCCACCGGATGGATCGCGAACTTCACCGTGACTCCGCGCTTGGTCAGCACGTCGTAGAATTCGCGCACCCGATGCTGCGCTTGGGCCACCGCCATGCCGTAGCCTGGCACCACCATCACGTAGTTGGCCGCCTCCAGGATGGCGGCCGCCTCCTCGGGAGTGGCGCTGCGCACGCTGCGCTCCTCCTGCTTACCTCCGGCGACGACCTGGAGTTGGCCGAAGGCGCCGAACATCACGTTGGTGAAGGAGCGGTTCATCGCCTTGCACATGATCACCGACAGGATGAAACCCGAGGCGCCGTCCAGCGCGCCGGCCACCACTAGGACCTTGCTATTGAGCACGAAGCCCAGCAGCGCGGCGGTGAAGCCGACGTAGGAATTGAGGAGGGAGATGACGGTGGGCATGTCGGCTCCGCCGATCGGAGTCACCAACAATACGCCGAAACCCAGCGATATCAGCACGATCAGCGGAAAGAGGGCGGTATAGCCGGGATGGAAGACCATTACGATTGCCAACACAATGGCGGCTCCCAGCACCGACAGGCTGACGTAATTTTGTCCGCGATAGACGATCGGGCGCTGCGGCAACCACTCCTGCAATTTGCCGGCGGCGATCAAGCTGCCCGTGAAACTCAGCGATCCGATGATCACTTCCAGGGCGATTTCCGTCATCTCGAACTTGTCGATCGCGGGCGCGCGCAGGTAGTACTCGGCAATTCCGATAACCGCGGCGGCCAGCGCACCGAAGGCATGGCTCATCGCGGTTCGCTGCGGCACCGCGGTCATCTGAACCATACCTAATGGAACACCGATGCCCGCCCCCACGATGAGCGCCACGATGATCCATTTGAACTGAACCAGCTCGGGATTGAAAAAGGTGGTGATCAGGGCCAGCGCGGCGCCGATTTCACCCGCCAGCACTCCGCGTCGCGCGGTAGCGGGCGAACTCAACCAGCGCAGCGATAAGATGAACAGCGCGATGGCGACGATATAGGCGAAGTCCGACAGATTGGCCATCATTGGTCTTTGCGTCCACTGAGTTTGAACATCCGTAGCATGCGGTCGGTAATCAGAAATCCGCCCACCATGTTGCTGAAGGCGGCGGCAACCGCCACCGCGCCCAGCGCGGCCGACAATTTGGTGCCTTGTCGACCGGCGATGATGATCGCGGCGACCACTACGATCGCGTCCAGGGCGTTGGTCAACGCCATCAACGGGGTGTGAAGCAGCGGGGAAACCCGCCGAATAACTTCGAAGCCGACGAAGCCCGCCAGCACGAAGACATACAGGTTTGAAATGAACCCTGGTGGCACGGTTCCTCCTTGATGGTTGAGGCAGTCGAGCGCGGCGAGATTAGCGCCCGCGTAACTGCGATTTGTTAGAGCGCCTCCTGGGGCGCCGCCGAAGCCAGCAGGCTGCGGATGCGTTCGTTGACCACCGCGCCGTCGCGGCTTACCAGGGTCTCGCGCGTGATCTCGTCGTTTAGGTCCAGGTGCAGCTTGCCGTCCTTGAGCAGGTGGGCGATGAAGGTGGCCAAGTTGCGCGCATACATCTGGCTTGCATGATAAGGCACCGTGCTGGCCAGATTGAACAGGCCGATGATTGTCACGCCATGAGCCACCGTAATCGCGTTGGGCTTGGTCAGCTCGCAATTGCCGCCGCGCTCGGCGGCCAAATCCACAATTACCGACCCCGGCGCCATCCGTTCGACCATGTCGGCGGTTATCAGCACCGGGGCTTGCTTGCCCGGCACTACCGCGGTCGAGATTACCACGTCGTTTTCCGCGACTACGCGCGTGAGCAACTCGCGCTGGCGGCGGTAGAACGATTCTTCCTGAGCCTGGGCGTAGCCCCGCTCGTCCTGAGCCTGGCCGACCTCCAAGGGCAGTTCCACAAAGCGGCCGCCCACGCTCTGAATTTGCTCCTTGACCGCGCTGCGCACGTCGTAGCCCGACACCACTGCTCCCAGCCGGCGCGCGGTGGCAATTGCTTGCAAGCCCGCGACCCCCGCCCCCAGCACCAGCACCCGCGCGGGTGTGATGGTGCCCGCTGCCGTGGTCAGCATCGGAAAGAAGCGCGGCAGCGCGTCGGCGGCTTGGATGACGGCCTTGTAGCCGCACACCGTCGCCATCGCGGATAGCGCGTCCATGCTTTGGCTGCGTGTGATGCGAGGCATCAGCTCGACCGAAAACGCAGTGGCTCCGGTCGCGGCGATCTGCGCCACTGTGGCGGGAGAATTGAGCGGGCGGACAAAACCGATGAGAAATTGCCCCGGGCGTAGCAAGGGCAGATCGGCCTCGCCAGTGCGATCGTTGGCGCCGTGACACAGGACTTGAAGAATCATCTCGGCGTGGGCAAAGAGCTCGGCGCGCGAACCCGCTACCTTGGCCCCTTTGGCCACGAACTCGTTGTCAGGATAGCCGGCAGCAGCTCCCGCGCCAGCCTCGATCAGTACTTCACAGCCTGCTTTAATCAGCGCCGGTACGGTAGCAGGCACCATCGCGACCCGCCGCTCACCGGGATAGGATTCCTTGGGTACGCCTACAATCATGACCTCACCCAGCTTCCTGTAAGACTTTCAAGCGGCATAGCTCAGATCCTCTCAAGCGTCTAGACGAGGGAATGGGAAAAAGCTTCAGGGCGGCAGCATGCGCCAAATTTGGCGAGCATACTGACTCACCGTGCGATCACTGGAGAAGCGGCCAATGCGCGCGATGTTCAAAATCGCCTTGCGCGTCCAAACTTGCCGATCCGTGAACTGCTGACCGACGATGGCCTGAACTTCGAGATAGGCCCCTAAATCGGCCAGATGAAAATAGCGGTCGCGCTCCAGCAGCAGATCGCGCAGCGCGCCAAACAGCCCCGGCTCGCGCGGACAGAAACGATCGGAACCCAACTCGTCCACCAGTCGGCGCACGCGCGGATCGCTCTCGTAGCTCAGCCGGGGCTGGTAATCGCCGTGCATCAGCTCACTTATCTGCTCGGCGGTCAGGCCAAAGATGAAAATGTTGTCCGCGCCCACCGCGTCCCGAATTTCGACATTGGCTCCGTCCAGCGTGCCCACGGTCAACGCCCCGTTCATGGCGAACTTCATGTTGCCGGTGCCCGAGGCCTCCATTCCGGCGGTGGAGATTTGCTCCGAGAGATCGGCGGCCGGGAAAATATTCTCGGCCAACGAGACCCGGTAATCGGGCAAGAAGGCGACCTTGAGTAAACCGCGGGTGCGCGGATCGCTATTGATCACCTCGGCCAGGTTGTTGATGAGCTTGATGATCATGCGGGCTTCCCGGTAGCCAGGCGCGGCCTTGCCAGCCAGCAAAAAAGTTCGCGGTGCCGCCGGTTCGATCCCATCTTCCACCAGCGTCAAGTACTGATGGATGATTCCCAGCGCCATCAGAAGCTGGCGCTTGTACTCGTGGATGCGTTTGGCCTGGATGTCGAACATCGACGCCGGATCGACGTCGATTTGGGTCAAGCGATTGACCAGCGTGGCCAGCCGCTCTTTGTTCTCGCGCTTAACGGCGTTTAGACGGAGCTGAAACTCCCCGTCCTCGGCATAGCGCTCCAGGCCCGCCAGTTGCTCCAGCTCGGTACGCCAGCCCTGGCCGATGGTCTGATCGAGCAAACTGCTCAGACCCGGATTGGCGATCAGCAGCCAGCGCCGCTGAGTCACGCCGTTGGTCTGGTTGGAGAAGCGCTCGGGCCACAGGGCGTGAAAGTCGGCGGCCAGGCGTTGCTTGAGCAGTTGTGAATGCAGCTCCGAGACCCCGTTGACGCTGTGGCTGCCGACGATCGCCAAGTGTGCCATCCGCACCCGCCGCTCGCCGCCGGGCTCGACGATCGCCATGCGCGCGATGCGCTGGGAATCGTAACCTAAGGCAAGGGTAACCTGCTCCTGAAAGCGGCGATCGATTTCGCAGATGATTTGGAAGTGACGCGGCACCACCCGTTCCAGCAAACTGGCCGGCCAATGCTCCAGTGCCTCGGGCAGCAGGGTGTGGTTGGTGTAAGCGAAGGTGGCCACGCAGATCTCCCAGGCCTGCTCCCAGCGCATCTGGTAGACGTCTACCAACAGCCGCATCAGTTCGGCGATGGCCAGCGCCGGATGGGTATCGTTGAGCTGAATTGCGACGGTCTCCGGCAAGGCCTCCAGCTCTTCGCCGCGCGCGATGAAGTTGCGCACGATGTCACCCACCGCGCAGGCGACAAAGAAGTACTCCTGCACCACTCGTAGCTCGCGCCCAGCCTGAACCGCGTCAGAGGGGTAGAGCACCTTGGAAATGCTCTCGGAGAGGATTTTCTGCTCGACCGCCTTGACGTAGTCGCCGTTGTTGAAGATTTGCATGTCGAACTCGTCCGAGGAGCGTGCCGAATAGAGCCGGACGAAATTGACGGTCTGGCCGCCGTAACCCGAAATAGGTAGGTCCGAGGGCACCCCGATAAGCTCGCGCCGCTCCGCCCATACCGGCCGGTACTGGCCCCAACGATCGGTGCGATGCTCGATATGGCCGTAAACCGGGATCCGACAGGCCGCTTCGGGCCGGGCTACCAGCCAGGGCGAGGTTTCGCGTTGCCAGTTATCGGGCCGTTCATGCTGATAGCCCTCGCGAATTTCTTGGCGGAAGAGGCCGAACTCGTAGTTGATCCCGTAGCCGTACCCCGCCAAGTTCAGCGTCGCCATCGAGTCCAGAAAACAAGCCGCCAATCGTCCCAGGCCGCCGTTACCCAGCGCCGCGTCGGGCTCTTCTTCGAATAGCGCCTGCAAGTCCACCCCCTGCTCGGCCAAAGCCGCGCGGCACCATTCCATGACGCCCAAATTATGCAGATTGTTTTGCAGCGAACGGCCGATGAGGAACTCCATCGACAGGTAATACAGCCGCTTGCGCTTGTCCCGATCCAGCCGCGCGCTAGTGCGCACCATCCGCTCGATCAAAAGATCGCGCACCGCCAGCGCCACCACCCGGTACCAGTCGTGTCGCTGCATCTCGAACCGGCGCTTGGCCAGAGTAAAGCGGACGTGATGCTCGACTAGCTCGCGCACCAGCTCACGGTTGTCGGTGCGCCCGGTCTTAATCTCTGAAAAACCGCCTGCCACTTCGAGATCGAAGATAGCGATCGCGTTCTTTCGATGCCATCCAGCCGGCCCTCGAAATTTTTCCCGTGCGGGTAGGTTCTGCTTCAGGCTGGACTTTCCAGCGCGTAGCTTGCCGTCGTTTCGGCGGGAGTCCGATCGTAGCCTGGGACCGGATAGATCAGAGCGTTGGCCAGCGCGGTGATCGCCAGATAGACCAGCGCCAGCTCGAAGGCCAAGCTGTAGCCGCCGGTAACGTCGATAAGCTTACCTGTGATAAGCGGTGCTACCGCGGTTCCCGCCGCGCGCATCAAAAAGACGATGCCATTGATACTGGCAAATCGGCGCAGGCCGAAGGTCTGACCCACCAGCAGCGGCACAATGGAGGCGGAGGCGCCGGCGGTCGCCGCCCAAAACAGCAAAAACAGGGCAATGAAGGCCAAGTTGTAACGCGCTCCCAACAAGCCTACGACCGATAGGCCGAGCAGGACCAGTGCTCCCTCCAGCACCAGCTTGGGCGGATAACGGTCGGCTAGGTAGCCAGTGGCCACCCAGCCCACCGCGGCCAGAGAGGCTTGAATGCCGAAGATATTGGCCGCGCGCTGGGCTCCAAAGCCGATACTGATCAGGTAGGGCACGATGTGAAAATAGACCGCACCGAAGGTCATGAAGTAAAAAAACTCAAGCGCCATCAGCAACCAGAAGGAACTCGAACGAAGCGCCCGGTCCATTTCCACCCCCGGCAACTCGGCACGGGCGGCGTGCGGATCTTCGGTCCCGCTGGCACGAATGCGGATGAGTAACAGAGCAATTGGTGCGGCGATCGCAATCATAGGTATGCCCATGCAAGCGATTGCCCAGCGCCAGCCGTAACGCACGATCAGAGCGGTGACCGCCGGAGGCGCGATTACCATCCCCAGCGACATTCCGGCTAGCATTACCCCAATGGCCAGCCCGCGGCGCTGCTCAAACCAGGTGGCGGCGACATAGACGCCGGGCAGAGTGGTGGCGGCTTGATTACCCAGTCCGATGGCGGCGAACATTGCCACTACCATCAAGAGCGAATGGGCTTGGCTGACACCGATGTAGGCGGCGCCTGCGATCAAGGCGCCAGCGGCCATCACCCATTGCACGCGAACCCGTTCGATTAGCCAGCCCACTAGTGGCGCCGACAGCCCCATCGCGAAAGAGTAGCCAGTGGCGGTACGCGAGACCTGGGCATGACTCCAGTGGAAATCCCGGATCATGGGGCCGAAGAACACCCCAAACAGACTGATACAGGGTGCGGCGATAAACATGTGCACCACGAACAGGCCGGCTACAATCGCCCAGCCGTGGTCCGACCATGCACGGACGCGTAAAGCCGACAGATTATTGCTCCGATTGCGGCATCTGTCCGCCAGAGGATTGGACAGCAGGGTTGGCGGCGTGCTGGGCGCTCTGTACCGCCTTCTGCATCTGCGAATGAAACTGCTGATGCAAGCTGACCAGGGTGGAGAATAACTTTTGGGCGGCGCTTAGCTGGGTGGGGCTGAGTTTCTGGCAAATAGCGACCTCAAAGGCGTCCTGGTCCTGCAGCAGCTTTTGCGCGGCGCTCATGACCGCGCTCTCCTGGGCTTTCACCTTCGTGCTGTCGCCCGATAAAATTGCCTGGGTCAGGGCATGGCGCCGATCCATCAGATTGCGATGGTCGGCGGTCAAACGTTGGCGATGCTGCTGAAAATCACGGTGAATGCTTGAACGTTGCGCCGGCGTGGCCACCATCATGCACGGTGACATGGCCATCATCACCGGCGGCCGATGCTCTTGCCCCAGATCCTGCGCCTGGGTCGGTAGCTCGCATATGGTCATCGCCGCCACCGCGACTGCGACCACAAGAACGGACCTGCTCATTGGCACTCCTCCACGGCAACTCCGAAGAGTTTCCACCTAACAAGACGCAGCGCAGAGGGCGGTGGTTGACGTGACGGCCTAGGTTCCCATCCGTTGCTCCCCTAGTCTGCGCGGCGGAAAAAGTCTTTGCACCTGCGCCATGTCTCTTGCCTCTCCCGAATCAGAGGGCGGTAAAAGAGAGCGCTGAAACCATCATTATGCGTGTGCTTATGCTCAGGTCCCGCCCCGACGCCTCCAACCAGGGTTTTAAGCCCTCTGCTAGCGAGCTTGGGGAGCGTAAGTCAAGGGCCGAGAAAATTGCTGGTAAACACTCCTGCCGCCGGTTTCGTCAAACCCCTCGTATCGGGTAGCATCGCGCCTGTCGGCCGTGGGGTAATGGTTGGGTCTGCCAGCGATAGCGCGGATGCAGCCGAAATTGCCGGCCGAATCCGTGAGGGAACGACCGGATTTACGTGGAGCCTTCCGATGAGGAGCTGTGTCGGCGTATTGCCGCTCGTGACACGCAGGCCTTCGAGCTGCTGGTAGAGCGCCATCAGGCCGCCGCTTATCGGCTGGCGCGATCCATTTTGGGCCATGACGAGGATGCACGAGACATTTCCCAAGAGGCGTTTCTGCGGGTTTACCAGGCGGCCGAGCAATTTGACGCTCGTTCGCGCTTTTCGACCTGGTTTCACCGCATCCTGGTCAATTTGTGCATCGACCATCAGCGTCGTGGCAAATGGTGGCGCAAATTCGTCTCTTTGGTCGGCCCAGGCGAAGCCGAGGATGACCAGCCCGCGCTCGACCCCCCCTCTCAGGCTCCAGGTCCCGATTTGGAAGCGATTCGTGGTCAGAGCGGCGCACGACTGCGTGCCGCCTTGGCGCTGCTGTCGCCCAATCAGCGTGCCGCGGTCACGCTGCTGGTCCAGGAAGATCTCTCCAGCAAGGAGATCGCCGCTGTGTTGAACTGTTCGGAGAGCACCGCGCGCGTGCATCTGCATCGCGCCATCACCCAATTGCGCAAGACCTTGAAGGAAGAATGATGTTGGGTCGCAGCCATCCAGAGGCCGAATTAATCGCCTATTCGCGCGGCGAGTTGCGCCCCGCCGCCCGCGATCGCGTCGCCCGCCATCTCCATGGCTGCGCGCGCTGTCGTGCCAGCGTGGCGGCGTGCGCCCGGCTGCTGAGCGAGTTAGGCCGTGAGTTGGAACGGACTCCTTTGCCCGATTGGCAGATATATCGGGCTCAATTGATGCAAAAAGTGGCGCAAGTGCCGCCTCCCGCCCCGCCTCGCCGTTGGCGGCCGGCGCTGGCGTGGTCGTCTCTGGGGGCGGCCGCGCTGGCCACCGCCACCTTGCTGCTGACCCTCAATCTGCCGCGCCTGCGCCCACCTGCGCCACCACCGATGGACCAACTCTCGCTGCAGGAGGCGATGGCCGATACCGACGTCGATCTGCTGCGTGCCTATCCAGTCTTGGAGCATCTGGATTTGATCGAGAACTACGATGTAATTTCTCGCCTGGATGAGTTGTCGCCTGCGCCAACCTCGGCCAATCCCAATCGGTCCTAGATTGGTCGCCATTGCGATAGCCAGCGCGATTGTATTCGGCGCGGTCCGCTGGAGCCTAGCCCAGGAAGGGACGCCGGCTCTCGACATGCTGCTCAACCTGGACCTCTTCACTCCCACCCAGAATGCCGGCAACGGCCGCGCGCTCCTGGACCAGCTTCGGACCTTGAACGATTTGGGATTGATGCACCGCCATGAGGGACAAGACCAGCCCCCGCCCCCATCGGCTGCATCTGGCAACACCTTGCAGATTCCCTCGGCGGCTCCGCCCTCATCGGACCAGCCCTATCAGGCCTGGGGAGCACAGGATCAGCCTCCGCCCGGGCCGCCGCTGGAGGGGGAGCCATGAGCCGCCAGGGCTGGTTGCGCGCCATGATCGGGCTGGTGGTCATCGCGATGGTGGCCTGGGCTAGTGCGCCGCTGAGGGCCCAGGGTTGGAACCAGGCGCAGCCGATGAGCCCGGCCGAGCGGGCCCTGGTGGCGCGCTATCCGCAGCAATGGAACCGCTTGACGCCCGCCCAGCGCGGACAAGTACTACAGAACTATCGCCAATGGCAGCAGATGGCGCCCTCGGCACGGATGCAGGCGCAGCAAAATTATCGCCGCTTCCAGAGCTTGCCGCCCGAGCAGCGCCAGCAGGTGCTGGGGGCACTCCATCAGTGGCGCCAATTGCCCGCTCAGCGCCGCCAACAACTGCAGCAAGCTTACAGTCATTTTCAGCACTTGCCGCCCGGCCAACGACAGCAGTTATTGCAGCGCTTCCATCAGTTTCAGCAGCTCCCACCCGCCCAGCGCCAACACCTGATGCGCAACTATCAACGCTGGCAGCAAATGAGCCCGGGCCAACGCCAGCAAGCGCGGATGCGGATGCGCCAGCTTTTCCCGGGTCATCCCTTCGGTCATCCCCCGCACGGCTTTCATCTGCCCTGAGCCAAGCGCTCCAATGGAGCAAGCGATTTGACCGTTGCAGCGGCATGCCGATTTTCAACCGCGTGTTCCGCTGAAAGCCCGACCCGCGCGCGGCTTGAAAACGCTTGGTCGCGCAAACAACTGAAGAAGCGGGTTCTGCTAGCGCCTCTGCCGGGAAGCGCCGTTCCCGGCGTCTCGCATGGCGGCTGGGGCGGAGGTTATTCATTGCGCAGGTGAGCGCCCGCGACTTAGAATCTAATCACTCCATCGCTGTTTGAACGAGCGACCGCCAGCCGCTGCGGGCTGCGACGGGGGTTTCATGGCGGAGACCACGCACAGGCAGACTTTCGTAGTGCGCAACCATCTGGGGGGTGCTCAGGCGCGCGAAGAAAGTGATGCCTTCCCCCAAAGCTTCGCGCTGACCCGCTTGCGCGACGCGGTGCAATGGGCGCGTAAGTACTCGTTTTTTCCTTATCCGTTCGTTACTGCCTGTTGCGGCATGGAATATTTTTCCGTGGCCGGTCCGCGCTACGACATCGATCGCTTCGGCGCCGCGCTGCCCCGCTTTACGCCGCGCCAAGCCGATTTGCTCTTCGTCGTCGGCACCATCGTGCAGCGCCTGGCCCCCGTCCTGCGCCGGGTTTACGAGCAGATGACCGAGCCCAAATGGGTGGTTTCCTTTGGCGCCTGTACCTGTTCGGGTGGTCCCTACGACAACTACGCTGTGCTCCAGGGGATCGATCGGATCGTTCCAGTGGCGCTCTATATTCCGGGGTGCCCACCCCGCCCCGAGGCTGTTCTCGACGGCCTCATCAAGTTGCAGGAGAGAGTCCAGCACGAGCGCGCTGGCGAACCCTGGCGCGGTGTGCACGGCAGTGGCCGGCCCCTGGAGGAGTGAGCCGTGGCCGAAGCCAAACTAACCGTGGATGGACGGCCGATTGCTGCCGAGCAGGGCCAGCCGCTGTTGCAGGCGATGCTCGATAGCGGGCTCGACATCCCCCATTACTGCTACCATCCCAAACTCACGATCGACGGCAGTTGTCGTCTGTGCCAGGTGCGGATCGAGGGGATGCCCAAGTTGCAGATCGCCTGCAACACCCCTGTGCGCGATGGGATGATTGTGCACACGGAGGAGCCGGCCGTGGCCAACGCCCGCCGTGGCGTGTTGGAGCTGCTCCTGCTCAACCATCCTTTAGATTGCCCGATTTGCGACAAGGCGGGGGAATGCTGGCTGCAGAACTACTCGATGCGCTTCGGTAGCCGCTTCTCGCGCAGCTATCTGCCGCGGCGCAAGGCGGGCAAGCGAATGGATATCGGCGCGCGCATGCTGCTGGATCAGGAGCGCTGCGTGCTGTGCCGGCGCTGCGTGCGTTTTTGCCGCGAGATTACTCATAGCGATGAGTTGAGGATTTACAACCTGGGCGATCGCTCGGTGCTCGATTTGGACTCCCGGCGGCTGGACAATGACTATTCCATTTGCACCGCTGACATCTGTCCGGTAGGCGCGCTGGAAAGCAAGGATTTTCATCACAAGATTCGGACCTGGTTTCTGAGCGAAACCGCCAGTGTATGCCCCCATTGCGCCAACGGCTGCAACATCACGATCGGCGAATACCGAAATCGGATCTGGCGCTTACTGCCCCGCCGCAACGATAACGTCAACTCCACCTGGATGTGCGATCACGGCCGGCTTGGCTACGGCTTTGTTGCCGACCCCCGCCGCCTGCGCACGCCCCGTGTTCGCGCCGAAGGAGGCCTGGTCGAGGCCAACTGGGATGAAGCCCTCGCCATCACCGCGCAGGCGCTCTCACGCTTGACCACCCGTCATGGTGGCCAGGCGCTGGGAGCCATCATTTCCCCTCACCTGACCAACGAAGAAAATTTCTGCTTCGGCCGGTTGCTCGATGCTCTAGGCGTACGCAGCCGTGCTATGGCGGTCAGGCGCGGCCCCGCAGACGACTTTCTTATCAAAGCGGAGAAGGCGGCGAACGCGCGCGGTGTGCGCGAGTTGGGGTTGGTCGCGGGTGGCGATGACGGCCTGGAAGCGCTAGTAGCGGGGCTGGAAAGCGGCGCCCTGCGTGGGCTTTACCTATGCGGCGACGACTTTATCGACACCCCGTGGGCTGAGCGCCTGAGCCCGGCGCTGGCGAAGCTGGAAGTGCTGATCGCGCACAACCTGACCGCGCGTCCCGAACTGGCCGATGCCACGGTACTGTGGCCAGCCACTACCTTCGCCGAAAAAGAAGGCACCTTTACCAATCACGCCGGCCACCTTCAACCCATCCTGCGCGCAATCGAGCCGGGGCCCGGATGGTTGGATGAGGGGCAGATCTTTACTCGGCTGGGCGCCGCTATCACGGGTGTGCCGGCGCAATTTAATCTGGCGGAGACTCGCCGGCTGATGGCGCGCGAGCATCCCGCCCTCGCCAATCATGACGCGCCCATGGTGGCCGCGGCGCGCGGGTCCAACACGCCCGCGACGCAATGAGTGGAGTATGGCCGCCCGGGTAGTTTTCGTTGAGCGTCCCGCTTCGCGGCTGAGCGAGGCCGGCCATTGGACCTCGATCTTCACCGGGCTTGGGGTCTCGGCTTGGCATTTCCTGCGCAATCTATGGGCCCTTGGGCGCGGGCGGCAGGACTTCACAGTCTATTATCCCGAGCAGCGCTTCTTGCAGGCGCCGGCGCTGCGCGGAATGCCAGTGCTAGTGCAGATGGCCGACGGCCGGGAACGCTGCGTGGCGTGCGGCCTGTGCGAATGGGCCTGCCCCACCAGTTGCATTACAATCTTTCCCGCCGAAACCGCGGCCGAGGTCGAGCGCTATCCCGAGGTGTTCGACATCGATATGTCGCGCTGCATGTTCTGCGGCTTGTGCGAAGAAGCGTGCCCGGAAGAAGCCATCGTGATGAGCCGGCAAATCGAGATCGCCTGCTTTTCGCGGGCGGGCTCGCTGTGGCACAAGGACGACTTGTTGGTGCCCGCGGCCCAACTGCGCACGCGGCTGGGGTTTTTGCGCCAAGGTTACGACCGATGAGCACTCAGGAAGACCAATCCCTGTCGCCCTTGATGCGCCAAGTCTTGGAGCTCTTGGGCCGGCGCGTCATCGACCATCATGCCTTCCGCGGCGATGACACCGTGACTGTCGTGCGCGAAGATCTGTTGGAAAGCGCCCAGATGCTGCGCGAGCGGCTGGGGTTCGATTTTCTGGTTGACGTTACGGCGGTCGATTATTTCGGTCAGCCCGATTTCTTCTCGGTTCACCCCGAGGTTTGGGACAGCGCCACGCAGCCGGTGCGCCGCATCCCGGAGTCGCGCCACCACGTCAACCTCCCGCCGCGCGGAACGCAGCCACGCTTTGCGGTGGTCTACCATCTGTTGGCTACCTCCACGATGGCGCGCCTGCGCATCAAATGTCGTGTTCCCGAAGCGGATCCGGCGATTGATTCTGTGGTCGGCGTGTGGCCCGGCGCGAATTGGTTGGAGCGCGAAACCTACGATCTGTACGGGATTGATTTTCGCGGCCATCCCGATCTGCGCCGGATCTATTTGTACGACGAGTTCGTCGGTCATCCTTTGCGTAAGGATTACGATAAGCGCCATGAGCAACCAATCGAGCCCTACGCCGGCCCGCAGGCCAACCACCCCCGCCGGCCGCAATAGCGTGGTGTGGAGCAGCGAACTGCCGGGTGAGCAGATGCGCCTGCAGTTCGGCCCCTCCCATCCGGCTACGCACGGCACCGTGCGGATTATGCTGGAGCTGGACGGCGAGCACATTGTGGACGCCGACGTGCAGGTGGGCTATTTGCACCGCGGCTTCGAGAAGGAGTGCGAGTCGGGCTATTATTACCAGGCCATTCCCTACGTCGATCGCACCAACTACAGCTCGCCGGTGCTGTGCGATTTGGGCTACTGCATGGCCGTCGAGAAGCTTTTAGATCTGACGATTCCGCCCCGCGGCTGCTTCGTGCGGGTAATCGCGGGCGAGTTGTCGCGTATGGCCGACCATCAACTGGCCATCGGCGCCTCCTGCCTGGAATTGGCTGCGATGACGCCTTTTCTCTACCTGATCGAAGCCCGCGAGCTGGTGTGGGATCTGCTCGACGCGCTTTGCGGCTCGCGGGTGACCACCAACTATATTCGGATCGGAGGAGTATCGGCCGACTTACCAGCGGGTTTTACGGCTTTTTGTAGGGAAAAGCTTGACCAGGCCATGAAGCTGGTGGACGACGCCGCCGCGATGTTGACCGAGAATGCGATTTTTCGCGGCCGCATGGAGGGTACCGGCCATCTCCCCGCCGACCAGCTGATCGCTTTGGGCGTGAGCGGTCCGCTGTTGCGCGCCGCCGGAGTTGGGATGGATCTGCGGCGCAGCCAGCCCTATCTGGTTTACGATCAGCTGGACTTCGCCGTTCCGATCGGTCGGCACGGCGACAACTTCGACCGCTACCTGGTGCGCCTGGAAGAGCTGCGCCAAAGCCGGGCCATCATCTTGCAATGCCTCGACCGGCTGCCCGCGGGGCCGGTTGATGTGGACGATACTCGGATCCGCTGGCCGGGCAAAAATCGCGTCTTCAACCGTATGGAGGAGCTGATCGATCAGTTTATGTTGGTGGTGCGCGGCGGCCAGCCGCCAGCCGGCGAAGTCTATCATGCGATCGAAGGCAGCAACGGCGAGTATGGCTTCTACATCGTGAGTGACGGCTCGGGCAAGCCCTTCAAATGCCGTTTGCGCGGCCCCAGTTTCTCCAACATGCAGGCGTTGAGGCCGATGATCGTCGATCGTCAATTGGCTGACATTATTCCCACCTTCGACATGATCAACATGATCGGCGACGAGTGCGACAAATGAATCAGCCCCTGCCCGCGTCCCTGCGCGACGCTATCGCGCGCGAAATCACTCGGTATCCCCATCCGCGCGGCGCCCTGGTGGACGCCCTGCGGATGGTCAAGAACACCCAAGGGGAGCTGGATGGAGCCGCGATTGAAGCGATCGCAATGCTGTTTTCGCTTTCGGCAGGTGAAGTCGCGGAGGTGGCATCCTTTTATCCGTTGCTCAATACGCCGCCTGCGCAGGTCAATGTGCAGGTCTGCACCAACCTGCCCTGCGCCTTGCGCGGGGCGCGAGCGCTGGTGGACGAACTGCAGCAACGGTTGGGAATCAAGCCCGGTCAGGCTACCGCGGACCGCCGCTTTGCGCTGACCGAGGTGGAGTGTCTGGGATCGTGCGGCAGCGCGCCGGTAATTCAAATCAACGATCGACCCTACCTGGAGAACGCCACCAGCGCCGACCTTGAGGTGCTGACCCGCTCACCCCAAGCCGCGCTTGAGATCTACCGGCGCGCACCGATGCTGTCGTGGATACCGGCGGGAATCGAAGGCTACCTGCTCCCGCCCGACGGCGAATCCTGGCTGCGGGCCGAGGATTACCGGCGAGCCGGCGGTTATCGCGCGATCGGCGAAGCCGTCAAGCTTGCGCCTGCAGAGCTGTGCAAGCAGGTGGAGGAGGCAGGTCTGCGCGGCCGCGGCGGCGCGGGCTTTCTTACCGGCCGCAAATGGGCCTTCATGCCGCCCAAGGACAAGCGACCGCGCTATCTGGCTGTCAACGCGGATGAGAGCGAGCCGGCTACCTTTAAGGACCGTCAGTTGATGGAGCGCAACCCTCATCTGCTGATGGAGGGCATCCTGATTGCCGCCTGGGGCTTGCAGGCCGACGCCGCCTACATCTATTTGCGCGCCGAGTATATTGATAGCTACGAGCGCTTGCGCAAAGCCATTGAGGAGAATTACCAGGCCGGCATCTTTGGCCCCCATGCCCTGGGACTGGGTCGTCCCTTCGAAGTGCAGCTTCAGCGGGGTGCCGGAGCCTACATCTGCGGAGAAGAGTCGGGAATGCTAGAATCGATGGAGGGTAAGAAGGGACAACCGCGCAAGCGCCCGCCCTTTCCCGCCCAGCACGGCCTGTGGGGTCAGCCCACCACGGTCGATAATGTCGAAACTTTGAGCCAACTCCCCGCCATCGTGATGCATGGCGCGCAATGGTTTCGTGAACAGGGCGTGGCCAACAGCGCCGGCCATACTCTGTTCGGGGTCAGCGGCCATGTCAACCGCCCGGGTATCTTTGAGCTGCCCCTGGGCGTGACGATGCGCGAAGTGATCGAACGCCACGCCGGCGGCGTCAGCGACGGACGTCCGGTCAAAGCGGTTATTCCCGGCGGGGTCTCGATGCCAGTGATCACCGCGCAGCACCTGGATTTGCCGATGGATCACGAATCGCTCAAGCCGGCGGGCAGCCTGCTGGGCACTGCGGGTATGGTCGTGATGGATGACCGCACCTGCATGGTACGGGCGGCGCAGGTGGTCGCCCATTTCTTCCGCCAGGAGTCCTGCGGCCAGTGCACCCAATGTCGCGAAGGCACGGCCTGGCTGCACGAGACTTTGGGGCGGATAGAAAGCGGGGTTGGCCTAACCCAGGACATCGAGAATCTCGAATCGTGCTGCGATTTCATGGATGGCCAATGCATCTGCGCGTTGGCCGACGGCGCGGCTTGGGCAGTGCGCGCCTTTGTTCGCAATTTTCGTGAGGAATTCCTGGCCCACCTCAGTGGGCGCGGATGCCCGTTCCAGGATAGCTTTCGCGTATGAGTAGCCTCACACGCAACGCCGTGGTTGCGATGCTGGGAACTCCGGCGTTGACCGAGGGCAGCCTGAACGAGCCCCGCGAGCGCGAAGAATGCGGCGTGTGCTTCAACGAGAAGTGGCTCTATCGCGATCCCTTGGGCGATCCAGCGGGTGCCGCCGAGCGGGTGATCTACTGGCAACGCTATGATTTTGTTGCCAGCTTGGTGCGCGATTCCACAAATGCGCCCTGGCGCCCGGATCAGACTCTGGTGGCCGCCTTAGAGGCGTCTGAGCCGGGGGGGCGGGGACGCGATGCGATGGCAGTCAAGCATCGCGCCGATCAGCCCTTGCCACCAGTGGATAGGGCGCGCAATCCCCCGATGCAGCCACGTTCGCGCTACCGCCCGGTGTCGGACTTCCAGGGCCCGCCCGATCTGGGCGGTCATGTCGAAGCTCCACCGCGTCGCTAACCGGCTGTGTGGTATAGAAATTGACGCTTTCCGGTTACCCCAAATCGTGAGCGAGTCGGTGAGATGGGTGCACGCGAGGATAGTTATTTAACCGACGCGAGACTAGCCGGCGAGTTCTTCCAATTGCTTGCCAGCGGTCTCGGGCAGCCATAGCAGGACGCCCAGGGGGGTTAATAACCACACAATCGTCAACAGTGAGATGGCCGACCAATGAGAGGTGGTGACGGTGTACAGCAGGCTTTCGCCCCACAGGCCTAAAGCCGCGCCCAGGGTAGCTGCAACGGTCATCGCGCTGGTCGCGGTCGCGCGACGGGGGGTGTCAAAAAGCTCGGTGGCGTAGGTGTTGAGCAAAGTAACGGAGGCGGTATCGAAGAACAGCTCGGCGGCCCAAGCGACCACCATTGGCGCGCCGGCGCTGTGAAGAAAGCCCAACATCAGCAGCGGCGCCAACAATAGGCATAGCGCGGTGCTCCGGCGCCGGCCCCAGCGATCGCTATAAGTGCCGATTACGATATTACCCAGCAGGCCGAAGGCGCCGGCCACAATCACCATCGAGGAGATCTGGGTGGGACTCCAGTGATGGACATCTTCGAGGTATTTAAAGGAGAGCATCGAGGCCGGCGCGCCGCCTAGGTATACCAGAAAGGTAATCGCAAGCAGTGCGCCCAGGCGCGCGCGCGGTGCACGCATTAGGCCGCGCCAAGGCGACAGCCAAGCCGCGCCGCGCGCTACTTGCAGATCGGCAAAACGGTGGGTTTCCGGCAACCAGCGGCGCAGCACGATTAACAGCGCCAGTGGTAATAAGGCCAGGGCGTACAGCCCGCGCCAACCGAAAGGCATCCAATTGATCAAAGCGAAGACCAGGGCGGCCAAGCCGTAGCCGCAGGTCGAGAGCGCGCCCAGCCAACCCAGCGCGCTACCGCGCGCGGCCGCGTCGATTTCCTCGGCGACCACCACCAATGCGATGGCGGCTTCGGCGGCGCTGAAGCCGCGGGCGACAAACTGAAACGCCACAAAGGTACGGGCGTCCGGAGCCAGTGCGCTGGCTGCGGTCGCCAGCGTGTAGAACAGCACAGTGTGAATCAGCAGGCGGCGACGCCCCAGGCGGTCGGCCAACGAGGCAATCGGCAGTGCCAACAGGTATCCCAGCCGGATCAGGGACAGCATCGTGCCCAAATCGCGATTGGCTATGCGCAAGCCGCTTTGAATTTGCTCGATCGCTAAGCTGAGCAGGGCGCGGTCGTAGTTTTCAAAGAAACCCGCGCTCACTACCAGCGCGAAGATAAGCTTCTGACGCGCATCGAGGGCCAGAAGCAAGCCACGCGGACGCCAAGCGGAGAGCGCTGAATTCACACCGCTGCCCGGAGCTAACTTAAAAATCTGACCCCGTGCGCCTTCAGTCCAGCCAAGGTGGGCGGTTGAGAGCTGATGTGATGGCCGCCCGTCAACGACCCAGGGCGTGGCGGATGCAGTTCAGAATATAGACAAAATCGCGCGGGCTACGCGCTTCACCCATATAGCTGACAGCGGCCAGTACCTGCATCTCTTCAGCGCTGACGTTGAGGGCCCGGCGCATTTTGTCGTCTCTGCGAAACTGCTCCCAAGCCGACATGCCCTTCTCATCACTACCAGTGAGTAGGCTTTTAGCGCCGGGATTGGCTAAAAAAAACAGCGTACCACGATCCAGTCCCAGCACGTCGGCCAGCTTGGCCACAACGCGTACAGAAGGATGGCGTTTGTTGGATTCCAGATGCCCGATATACGGGGTTGAGGTCGCAACGCGAGCGGCGACCTCTTCCTGGGTCAGGTCCAACTGCCGCCGCCGCTCCCTTATCACCTGACCAAAGCTGCGGGTTTTTGCCTTCATGCGGCCCCCTTTGAAGATTGCAGATGTTGTCGGCGCTTGCTGGGATTAGCGACGAAAGGGGTCGGCTGAAATCCCGGGAAAGGCCCCCTAGCATTGCGAACCAACCTAAATATCCGAAAATACACGCTAATGCAACCCTAGATCACCAGAGATCGCATAACCTTCCACTAATATTCCACTTGCTCAATTCCCATACATGTTGGTCCCCCGATCGACGGCGAGGGTAAAGCTGGCGGCTTGGGGCGCGCTCATCGCAGGGCTGACGAAGGAGCGCCGAGACTGGTGGCGCAGCGGACCGAGCTCGACTTCACGCTTGACCAGCAGCCGCCCCTGGGCGTCGAACAGACTCACGCTGAGGTCTGCCTGGCGTAGGTCGGGACCGCGATTGTAGAGGTCGCCAGCAATCAAAACTTCACTGCCCCGCCGCTCCAGATGCGCGGAAGTAATTTGCAGGGGCTCGATTCTGAACAAGGAATAAAAAACAAAGCCGATAAAGGCTGCGCCGAGCACCACTAGCAGAAGCGTGTTGATGCGTCGTGAAGCAGGCTTGGCGGTGGCATTGGACATGGGTTTTCAACCTCCTCGGCGGTCTGGCGGCTGGGTGTGAAGCGGTGTGGGCGAGTCGGAGCAGAGCACGGCGATAGTCAATTGCAGCCTGAAGCACAGTGTCGTGCAATATGAAATACGGCCGCCCAAAGAGCAGGCATCTGCTGTTTGTCCAAGCGTCGGACAGGGTCAACGCAGTGGCGGCAAGGCGATTTTGACACATATTCGTGGCGCGTCTTTGTTGCGCACCATGGCACGGTTTTTGGGTACATGCGCATGGCATACCGCTCCTGGGCAATCGGGTCATCACGCCTCGGAGTTCGGCCTAGGCTTGGTAAGCATAGGAGGCGGAATGACGAAACGCACGTTCACCGACTACATTAGCACAGTGACAACCGTGACGGCGGCGATGTTGCTGGCCTTAACCCTGGCGTATTCAACTGCATCGGCGCAGTCCAGCACTGCCGGCGCGTCCGCCGAAGCGCCAGTCGCGGCCAAACCTTCGCCGGCTGCGGCCCCCACCCCGGTGCCGCCACTCACAACAACCGCCGTGACCGGACCGTTGCAGTGGGCCTCGCCTACCCAACTCAATCTGGGCAAGGTTCCAATTATTTCTCAGATTCCGATCATCAACCAGTGGACCGATCTGGATATCAATGGCGTGCTCAGCGGCCTGGGGATGGTGCAAACTCATCCGGTAAACGGCGATCGCACCGCCCGTGTCGACGTCAGCAATGCGCAAATCGTAGTGCAAAAAGCCGACGGCCAGTTCCAGTTCTATCTTCAGGGCGGGGCCTACGACATTCCCGCGCTGGGTGCAGCCACCGTCACCGCTGGCAAAGCGGTCAACGATCTCTATGGGCCCCTTCCCGTGGCGTATGTGAAGTGGGCGCCGACCTCTAGCTTCTCGCTGATGGCGGGAAATCTGCCCACCCTGATCGGCGCAGAATATACTTTCACCTTCGAGAACATAGACATCGAGCGCGGCCTATTGTGGAACCAGGAAAACGCCATCAATCGCGGAGTGCAGCTCAACTATGCGCAAGGGCCGATTACCGCGGCGCTTAGTTGGAACAACGGCTTTTATTCTAACAGCTACACCTGGATGACGGGCTCGCTGGCCTACGCCATCAACTCTGCCAACACGATTTCAATGGTGGGAGGTGGTAACCTGGGCTTTTCAAGAGTTTCTAATTTCGCTACCCCGGCCACCCTCAACAACAGCGAGATCTTGGACCTAATTTACACCTACCTCAACTCTCCCTGGATCGTTCAGCCGTATTTTCAATGGACTTACGTGCCGCACAACCAGGAAATCGGGGTCGGCCAATCGACCTCTACCTTGGGCGGAGCGATCATGGCCAGCTATGCTCTGACGGATGACTTCTTCCTTGCCGGCCGGGCCGAATATATTGGCAGCACGGGGAGTGGGGCCAACGGCGCCGCCAACCTGCTCTACGGCCCGGGCAGCTCGGCCTGGTCGCTGACGTTCACCCCGACCTTTCAGTACAGCAAGTTCTTCGTGCGCGGCGAGGCTTCCTACGTGCATGCGATAAGCTGGGCCAGCGGTGACGCCTTTGCCGCCGATGGCCGTAGCCCGTCGCAACTGCGCGGACTGATCGAAACCGGCTTCCTGTTCTGAGCGGGCTGAGCGTTTCGCGGTCGCGGCAACCGGCGTGGCTCGTTTTGGCGCTCCTTACCGCCAAAGCGAGTCACGCTGAGTTTGACGTCTTCCCTTACTTTTGCTCGCCGCTAGTGCGGATCTCACCTTGCCCAGTGCCAGACACGCAAGCAGCCCGCAACACTGGTAAGAGCGGTCGCGCGGCGGCAGACTGGGAGCTAGGCTCAATGGGGGAAAAAGACCGTGGCCCGATTCCTTTGCCCCGAACGGGTGTTGATACTCGTGTCAATCGCTTGCGCCGCGATGGTGGAAGTTGCGCCTGCTGGTGCGCGCGCCCAGAACGTCCTGACCGGCGCGCAAGCCTTCGGCGATTGGCGCCAGGATGCGCCCCTGGTTGCGCGACGAATCACCGTGAACGCGCTACCAGCGCCGGGCCAGACTGCCAGCGCGTTCAACGTTGCTCGCATCGTCGATCGGCCGCCCAATTCGCCGCTGCGCCTGCCGCCAGGCTTCAAGGTCGATAGGTTCGCCGGCGGCCTCGATAATCCGCGTCAGATTCATACCGCGCCTAACGGTGATATTTTTGTGGCCGAAAGCCGCGCCGGACTGATTCGAGTGATGCGGGCAGCCTCCGGCGCCACCCGTCCGGCAATCAACCAGGTGTTCGCGTCCGGCCTGCGACTACCCTTCGGCATGGCGTTCTATCCTCCCGGGCCCCATCCACGATATCTCTATGTCGGCGACAACGATGCTTTGGTCCGCTTTCCCTATCGCAACGGCGATCTGCGGGCTTCGGCTCCCATGCGCAAGTTGGCCTCGCTGCCGGCGGGCGGCGTTCATTGGACCCGTGACGTCGTAGTCAGCGCCGATGGAAGCCATCTGTTCGTGTCGGTGGGTTCAGGTTCCAACGACGATATCAATCCGGGTGAGAACGAAAGCGAGCGCGCCGATATTCTGATCTTCAATCCTGACGGCAGCGGCAAGCGCATCTATGCCAGCGGTATCCGCAACGCCGTCGGATTGGCGATCGCGCCGCTTACCGGCGCGCTATGGTGCTCGACCAACGAGCGCGACGGGATGGGCGATGACCTGCCGCCCGATTACATCACGCCGGTGCATGCTGGAGGTTTCTACGGCTGGCCCTGGTTCTATATCGGCCCTCACCAGGATCCCAACCACGTCGGGCAGCATCCCGAGCTGGCCTCCCGCGTAATTGTGCCGCTGGTGCTGATTCAGCCCCATTCGGCCTCGCTGGGCTTGGCCTTCTATCGCGCGCGGCAATTTCCCGCGGCCTATCGCGGTGGTATCTTCGCCGCCGAGCACGGCTCGTGGAATCGTTCCAAGCGCACCGGCTACAAAGTCATCTTCGTGCCGCTTAGCGGCGGCCGTCCCAGCGGCGAATACCTCGATTTCATGACCGGTTTTGTGGCGCCCGGAGGACAGGTCTGGGGCCGCCCGGTGGGAGTTACCGTGGCCGCCGACGGCGCCCTATTGGTCAGCGACGATGGTTCCAACTCGATCTGGCGTATCAGCTATCAGGGAAGCGCCAGCGAGTGATTCTTCGCGAGGGCAGAAATGGAAATAGCCTGGATTGGAACTGGAATCATGGGCGCGCCGATGGCGCGTCGCTTACTGCGTGCCGGCCATCGAGTGCGCGTCTTCAATCGTACTGCCGAGAAGGCTCGCGCCTTGGCCGCCCAGGGTGCCGTGGTCGCGGGCAACGTACCTGAAGCTGTGCGCGGCGCCGAGGTCACGTTCTCGATGGTGCCCGATACGCCCGATGTCGAGCAGGTCATTGCCGCCGCCACCCCGGCGCTTGCCCGCGGGGCTTTGATGATCGACATGAGCACGGTGGCGCCGGCAGCGGCTGAGCAGATGGCGCAGACCTTGAGCCAACACGGGGTTGACTTTCTCGACGCTCCCGTCTCGGGCGGCGAAACCGGCGCGATCGAGGGCAGCCTAACCATCATGGTGGGCGGCAAGGAGGAAGCCTTCAACCGGGCCAAACCGCTGTTCGAGCCGCTGGGGAGCAGGGTGACCTATATGGGAGCCGCGGGCAGCGGACAGATGACTAAACTGGTCAATCAAATCGCGGTGGCGGTCAATCTGCAGGCGACGGTAGAGGCGCTTTTGATGGCGCAGCGTGGCGGCTTGGAGCCGGCGCGCGTACTGGAGGCGATCGGCGCTGGCGCCGCCGCCTCGTGGCAGCTCAACAACCTGGGCCCCAAGATCATCGCGCGAGACTATCGGCCAGGGTTCTTTATCCAGCTCCTGCGCAAAGATCTGCGCCTGGTGGGCGAAGCCGCACGCCAGCGCCATGCGCCGCTCCCCGCGACCGCCCTGGTCACGGCCCTGTTCGAGGCGGCCGCGGCCCAGGGACACGATCGTGACGGCACCCAGGCCCTGGCCGCTGTGCTGCAAGCGCTGGCTGGCGACCGCTGAGCAGCTCGGCGCGCTTGCGAGCACGCCGCCGCTTTTTCGGCCCGATGCCCGGTGCCTCAAGCTCGCGCAGCGCGTGCGCATGTCTATGTGTTCTCGGTGCGGGTATAATCGACCCAACGCGCAATTTGCCAAAGTGCTGCGGGAGCAGTTTGGCGGTTCCAACGGCGATCTGGCGGCCGCGCTGCGCTACTTCAGCCTGGGATGGGCCGAGCCCGCCCCGGGGCCGAGGACCATTCCGAAAGCCCGGAGCAGCGCTGCGAGGGCTTCGAGCTTGCCGCGCCGGCGCCGGGCGGATGGGGATTCGACTTGCGCTAGGCGGCCGAGGGCACGCAACCGCCGCCGCTCACACCGCGCCCCCAAGCTGCAAAGTCGCAACAATGGCGCAGCCAAGTCACCGGGCTGAGCACCTGCTCCCGCTTGATGGACTCGCGATATATCGAATAGCTTGGCTCCTGCGCGAGATTCGCGCGGGGGTCAGCTTCGATGAAAGAGTTTTGTCCTCGCACCGACATTATTGGCAGCCTGCTGCGGCCCCAGTCGCTTAAGGCCGCTCGGCAGGCCTTTGACGACGGGCGCATTGGCGCTGGCGAACTGGCCCAGAGCGAAGATGCTGCGATCATCGCCGCGCTCGCCATGCAGGAGGCGGCGGGTCTGGATGTAGTCAGCGACGGCGAACTTCGTCGGCTCAATTTTCAAGACAGTTTCGGCGCTGCGGTGGAGGGCTACGACGCGGCACCAGCCACGCTGAAGTTCCACGAGGCGCGAATGGCGGGAGCCAAGCCGCTGTCGCGCTTCGAGCTGCCCTTGCAGCACGAACCCGCCAAGGGCACCGCGGTGGTGCAGCGCCAGCGCACCTTGAGCCGCCTTACTCTTCGCCACAACCTGATCCTGCAGGAGTACCGCTTCGCCGCGGCCCACGCGCGACGCCCAGTCACGGTGTCGCTCATCGGTCCCGACCGCATAAGCCAACGTTTCGATTGGGCCAATTCCACCGCCGTTTATCCCACCGTCGAGGAATTCCTCGCCGATGTGATACGAATCGAGCGCGCGATGATCGGCGATGTGATCGCCGCCGGCTGCCCCTATATCCATATCGACGCGCCCGGTTATACGGCCTATGTGGACGAACCCTCGATGGCTGCGATGCGCGCGCGGGGTGAAGATCCGATGGTGAATTTCGCGCGCTCGCTCGAGGCGGACAACGCGCTTATCGCCGATTTTCCCACCACTACCTTCGGTATCCATCTGTGCCGCGGCAATCAGCGCAGCATGTGGCATCGCGAAGGCAGTTACGACGCGATCGCCGAGCGGCTGTTCAATGAACTTAAACACGATCGGTTTTTGCTGGAGTACGACACGCCGCGGGCCGGCAGCTTCGCCCCGTTGCGCTTCGTGCCGCGCGGAAAAATCGTCGTCCTGGGGCTGGTTAGTACCAAGGTCGCGACGCTGGAATCGGTCGACGCGCTGCGAGGGCGTATCGATGAGGCCAGCCGCTATCTGCCGCTCGAGCAATTGGCGCTAAGCCCGCAGTGCGGTTTTGCTTCGGATGTGGCCGGCAACCTGCTGAGCGAAGAGGATCAGAAGCGTAAGCTGGAGCGAGTGGTGGAAACCGCCCGCTTGGTTTGGGGCTGACCGCGCGAGCAGTATGAAAATAGTTACGAGCGCCGGCTACAGAAACGACTAAGGCGTTCGCTACGTCGCTTAGGTTTTTACGCGGCCGCCGACCGCTCAAACTTGGGTTTGACCGCGCTCTCGCTTAGTCCTAGTTTGCCAAAAGTCTGCGCGGGATTATCGAGCCGCTTTTTAGGAAGCGACGCTGGCGTAGCACGGATAGGAGATCCAAGGAATGAAGCGCAAGGCGGCAAGCAAGGCGGTTGGCAAACGCGCTCAGGAAGCCGAGATTAAGCGCAACCTGGCCGAATTGGCACGGGTGGCTCGCATCCTAGCGATGGAAGGGCATGAGGACATCACAATGGGGCACGTCTCGATGCGCGACCCGTTGGGACGAGGATTTTGGCTTAAACGGCATACGCTGGGGCTGGCGGAGGTCCTCGATGACGATTTCACCCTGGTGAATTTCGAGGGTAATGCGATTGGCGGCAAGGGACCGCGCCATTCCGAATGGCCCATCCATGGCGAAATTCTGCGTGCACGCCCCGATATCAATTATGTCGGCCACACCCACGCCCAGTACGTCGCGCTGATGTCCTGCCTGAAGGAAGAGCTGCGGCCCTATACCGCGATCGCGCTGCATTTCGCGGCTCCGCCACCGCGCTTTACCCGCACCGCGCAGCTCATTCGCTCGGCTGCCCTGGGGCAGGAGCTGGCCGCCTGCCTGGGAGAGCATCAGGCGGTGCTGATGCGCAATCATGGCTGCGCCTTCGTCGGGCGCACGGCGCCCGAATTGGCGATCAACGGAATCATGCTGCGCCAAGCCTGCGAAATCCATTGGAAGGTGATTAAGACCGGCCACGACAGCGAATGGATGAATGAGGAAGATAGTAGTATCCGCCGCGCCAATGTCGGCGCCACCAAGGATGCACGGCTGGAGGGTATGGCCCATATCTGGAATTATTACAATCGCAAGCTGGACGCTCTGGAAGGACGCAAAGTGCGCCATCCGGCCTGAAGGTCGCGCCCATCAGACAACCATCGACAATTTAACTTTTTAACTTTCGCGTAAGGAGCAACCATGGCGCTTATCAATCCCGCCAAGGAGCGACTGAAGAACAACGAGCTGGCGTTGGGGGTGGGAATCCGACTGGTCAGCTCGGTGGCGATCGCCAAGGTGATGAAGAGCGCCGGCTTTGACTGGATTTTTCTGGATCTGGAACACGGCACGCTATCGATCGAGACCACCGCGCAGATCTCGATCGCCGCCCTGGATGCCGGCATCGCGCCGTTGGTGCGGGTGCCGGCGGGCGATCTGTCACTGGCAATGCGCGCGCTCTTAGGCGGTGCGCTGGGGATCGTGATGCCCCACGTCGATACCCCTCAGGAGGCGGCGGCGATCGTCGACGCGTTGCGCTATCCGCCCCTGGGACACCTGGGAATCGGACCGGTGGGCGCGCACTTCGATTTCAAGGCGATTGGCGTGCGCCAGGTTACCAAGGAAATCAACGACGCCGCCCTGCTGGTGGCGATGCTGGAGACACCGGCGGCGATCGAGCAGGCCGAGGCGATCGCTGCCGTGCCCGGACTGGACGCCTTGCTCATTGGAACCAACGATCTGTGCATGGAGCTGGGCATCCCGGGCGAACATGCGCATGCCAAAATCGCTCAGGCCTATGAGCGCGTAACCGCGGCCTGCAAGCGCCATCACAAATGGGCCGGACTGGGCGGAATCAATTCCGACGAGTTACTGAACAAGTTCGTCGGCATGGGCGTGCGGCTGGTGCTGGCCGGGGCCGATCTCAACTTCATGATGGCGGCAGCCGGCAAGCGTGCAGATTTCCTGCGTGGGCTGCGGCTTGAGTAAGGCGTCCAAGCGGAGAGAGAATAAGTCATGAGTCTTCGAGCAGCCACCGCAATTGCGGGTTTGGGAATGACCTCGATGGGACGGGATTTCAGCCATTCCGATCCCCTCAGCTTCGCTGCTGATGCGGTAATCCGGGCGCTAGCTGATGCTGGCCTCCAGCGCGAAGCGCTGGACGGTCTGCTGGTCAGCCCCGGCGCCGTGCCGCAGGATCAAATCAACGGCCCTTTCGCTCTGCAGCAGATGCTAGGATTGCGCAATCTGCGCCTGACCGCTTCGATGATCGCCGGCGGCGCCGGCGCCGGAGCGATGGTGACGCATGCCGCGCAAGCCATTCACGCCGGGATGGCGCGCACGGTGGCCTGCGTGTTCGCCGACTCGCCCATCCGCCCGCCCAGCGCCAATGCCAGCGGGCGTGCCGGCGAGAGTTTCGCCCGCGCTCAAGGGCTCAATGCCAGCTACGGCTATTTCGGTGCGCCGGCCGGCTATGCGATGGTGGCCCGTGCGCATATGAAGCGCTACGGCACGACCCAGGACCATCTGGCGGCGATTGCTCTGGCTCAGCGCCAGTGGGCCAACCTCAATCCGCAGGCGCAATTCTATGAACGCCCCCTGACTTTGGAGGAGTACCACAGCTCGCGCTGGATCGCCGCGCCGCTCCATCTGTACGACTGCTGCCTGGTTACCAACGGCGCAATATGCGTGATCGTGACTTCGGCCGAGCGCGCCCGCGATCTGAAGCAACCTCCGGTCTACGTCCTGGGTCTGGGGCAGGGGCATCCCGGGGGCGATCCTGCCGAAACCCTGGCCTGCGGAGCCAGTATCGCCAAGGAAAGCGCCTTCGCGATGGCGGGTGTGAAGCTGAGCGACATCGATGTGGTCGAGCTCTACGATTGCTTCACGATAACGGTCTTGATTTCGCTGGAAGCCTACGGCTTTTGCGCTCCAGGTGAAGGCGGACCGTTTGTCAGCGATGGCCGGCTGGGTCCGCACGGCTCCTTGCCGCTCAACACCGGCGGAGGTCAGCTCAGTGCTTATTATATGTGGGGAATGACGCCACTCTCCGAGGCGGTGATCCAAGTGCGCGGCCAGGGCGGTAAGCGGCAAGTGCCAAAGCATGAGCTGTGCCTGGTGTCGGGCAACGGCGGTATCCTGTCCACCCATTCGACGCTGGTTCTGGGCGCCTCGGCCTGAGGCGGCGCAAGGCAAGAGAAAAAGCGATGGCACAAGCGATCAGCCGGCCACTACCGGCGGACATCAATGAACTCAAACCGTTGCTGGAGGGTGCCCGCCAGGGGCAGCTGGTGCTACAAAAATGCACCAGCTGCGGCCGCTTCCGCTTTCCCGTTCAGCAGCTCTGCCCCCATTGCTGGTCGTGGGACTCGACTTGGGCGCCGACCAGTGGCAAAGGCGAAGTGCTGAGCTTCATCGTGATGCACCAGGTGTATTCTCCGGCCTTCGCTCAGGCCGTGCCCTACATCGTGGCACGAATCAAGCTCGCCGAAGGACCGCTGTACCAGGCCAACTTGGTGGGGATCGCACCCGAGGAAGTACGCTGCGGGATGGCGGTCGAAGCGACCTTCGAGCCCGTGGGCGAGGAGCTGGCCCTGCCGATGTTCCGCCCCGCCCGCTGAGCGCGGCGGTTATCTGTTATCAGCAGTTGGCGGTTGCTACCAACACGAACCAATGCTTGAGCTGATCGACACCCATTGCCATTTGGCCGACGAACGCTTGCGGGGCGAGGTCGAACCGATCCTGGAGCGTGCGGCCGCGGCCGGTGTGTGTCAGATCGTTTCGGTAGGTGCGATCGGTTCGATCGAAACCGATCGCGCGACGGTGGAGATTGCCCGCAGCCAGCCTGCAGTTTACGCCGCCGTCGGGGTCCATCCGCATGACGCCAGCGATTGCGACGAGCGGCGGGTGGAACAGCTACGCGAACTGGCCTGTTCGGACAAAGTCGTGGCGATCGGCGAGACCGGAATGGATCTGCACTATCTACGCTCGCCTCGTCAGGCGCAGGAAATGGCCTTGCGACGCCAACTGCGGTTGGCCGGCGAACTGAACTTGCCGGTGGTTATACATTGCCGCCAAGCCGAAGCCGAGATTGCGCGGATCGTGCGCGAGGAAGGGATGCCTGCGGCGGGTGGCGTTATCCACTGCTTCAGCAGCGACCGGGCCAACGCGGAGCGCTTCTTGGAGATGGGGTTCTATCTTTCGATCTCCGGGATCGTGACCTTCAAAAGCGCCCACGCTCTGCGCCAAGCCATGACCGTAATTCCCGAGGAGCGGCTGCTGGTCGAAACAGACGCACCTTATCTCACCCCAGAGCCACATCGCGGCCGGCCCAACGAACCCGCCTATGTGCCACTGACCCTGGCGACGGTGGCGGCCTGTCGCGCCAGTGAAAGCGTGACGTTGGCTGCGATCACCAGCGCCAACGCTCGGCGGCTGTTCCGATTGCCGCAGCGGTAAGGCCGCCGCCGGCGCGGCTATTCGGTCTCCTGCTGCTGCTGGAGCTGCTGAAGTTGGCGGCGTTGGCGCTCGATCTCCTGTTGCTGCTGCTGAACCTGGTTCTGAGTCTGTTGCTGCTGGGCTTCCGAGTTTTGCATCGAGTTGCCTACCGCGTAGCCGCCCAGGCCACCGAGTGCACCGCCGATCGCCGCCCCGGCTC